>WOR8_10001927_pt1 | contig 56298 bp, 48 predicted proteins | sample DeeMarSeWOR38_10_FD_19890 | JGI IMG/M metagenome (IMG submission 19890)
ATGACCGATGAAAACCCGCGTTGAGCTGCAATGCAGGCCAACAGCAGCTTAGGATCAAGTTCGCGTACCTGATTTTCCACCGGAATCAGCAAGAAGGCTTTTGAATTGGACATATGTTTTCCCTGCTATGCTCGTACCACGTGGTTCAACGGGGGGCGTTTGCAAATAAAAACATGAGTCAAATATACCCCTCATGACTTAGATTAATAATGGCTACAATCTAAATTTGCTGTGAAATCAATGTTTAATAAATAATTAAATACTTCAAATAATAAAATATTTTAATATAGAAGCAATTATTATTCTAATATTTTAGTTTGTCAAGGGTCAACTGTAAAAAAATACCTATTTGTTTTAACTTCGGTCAATTCCCGTATCTAAGACATGACGCTTAAGATCCGCGAAATTAAACTATTGCCGTCTAATTTGTGGTAGGCCAGCACTTCTTTCGGCGTACCACAGGCAGGAAACTCCTCGATGGCGTATTTGATCAGTCTTTTAGTCCTCAACCTACCCGAAGCCATTATAGAATTTGACAAAAAATATCCGAGACCTCCATAAATGGAGTGATTGTCCATGACAAAAATTATGTCACTATCACCGATTGTATCCTCCAGCCAGTTCACGTCAATATGGTTAATCCAGGGCAAATTAATGACTTTTAAGTTAACATTCTTAGCTTTTAACCCTTCAGCTGCCAAAAGCGCTTCGTTCAGGAGAACGGGCCCGTAAGCAAATAAAACGGCGTCAGAACCTTCGGCCAGTATAGCCCCTTTGCCCAACGACAATTGATAGTTTTGCGGTAAACGAATCGATCTGGGAGACGGCGAAATTACCAACCGGATCATACAGTTGGTTTCAGCCGCGTTAACGCACCAATCCAAGCCCTGTTTGGTCTCCAGGCCATTACAAGGTTCCAGGATGGTGAAATTCGGCAGAGCCCCAAACAGCGAAATATCGCGAATGCTTTGATGGGATTTACCCGGGCCGGCCGGAATGATTCCGGCGTAGTGGCAGACATAAATGATCTTGGTGTGCTCGGTGGCGTTGTTGTATATCTGCTCATTTGCACGGGATGCGAGAAATACCCCGAAAGAGTTCACAATTGGTAAAAATCCCTGCAAAGCGAGGCCGCCAGCCATGGATACCATATCCTGCTCGGCGATACCGTTTTCGATAAAACGATTCGGATACGTGTTCTCAAAAGGCCGCACTCCGCAATCTGCCGACAGGTCCCCATCCAAAACGACAATATCATCTCTGGCAGATCCCAACTCTAGGAGGGCTTCACCGTAGGCATCCACCACTTTTTCAGCAGTATCTTTGAGTCTTACGCGATGTTTTTCTTTAGTCTCGATAAGGTTCGTGCTCAACGCCTCCAACCCGGTGTTTTGAAGCCCCTGGTTGATGCGTGCGATCAGCTCCTGGTAACCGGCCTCGAAAGATTCGTCATCGGGGGCGCCGGCATGCCACTGATAGAGACCGTTTCCGTCTTTTAACGCTGTCGGGCCTTCCATAAAAGATATGCCCTTACCTTTGATGGTGTCGGCAATCAACACTTTCGGTTTGTCCGTGATCCGCTTAAACTTAGTAAACACCTTTTCGAGAGCTTCAAAATCGTGGCCATTACAGCGTTCTACATACCAGCCGAATATTCCAAACTTTGCCTCAAGATCTCCCAGGTTAATAATGTGTTCAACCGCCTTGTCTGATTGTATTTTATTGCAATCGACGATTACCATAAGGTTATGGATTTTCTGATGCACCGTGGTTTGCAATGATTCCCAGATCTGTCCTTCTTGAAGTTCGCCATCGCCGGTCATCACGACGACGTGACCGGACAAGCCACGCGCCGTCTTGGCCCATGCCATTCCCTTGGCTTTTGAAATACCCATACCAAGGGATCCTGAATTTGCTTCTATTCCGGGTACACTTACATCGGGGTGGCCGTGGGTACCCCCCAGACGTCGTAGGTTGATGAACTGCTCTTTTGATATAATCCCTAGGGCAAAGAGAACCGCATAGTGACCGGGAACATCATGCCCTTTGGAGGAAAAGTAGATATCGCGATTTGGATCGTGAATGCCTTTCTCACCGATATTCATCTCCGCGAAGTACAGTGCAGCAACAATATCCAGTGAGCTAAAACTTGAACCCAGATGTCCCGATCCGGCACGTTTTACGGTAGCCAATGTATTGGCCCGGCACATATCGGACAATAACCGGAGTTTCTCAAATCGTGGAAGCGATGCCGCGCGGATGCGCTGAAATTCTTTTTCCGGAATAAGTCTGATTTCGATCATTATGCCACGTCACTCCTTAATTGAGTATGAAGGTTTAGGTATCTTGGGTAATCGTGCGGTGTTATTTTTTACCATTTGTTCAGCAAGCTGCCAGTCATAGGGATTGTTTACGTCAAATCCTTCACAATCCTCTGTGAAAAACGGCATAACCACATTGCCCGCAATGGTTCGATCCTCAAAAACGACCCGTGACCATGCAATTTCCAAACTGGCGTTTTGGACGTAAATCTCGGGCAGTGATGGATACTGGCTGCTGTGCCAGGGTTGTTCCGGCGGTCCTAACGGCAGCAAAGGCATCATGCGCTTGCCCCGCACCACCCACATTTTACCGGGATGCTGGGTGCATTTCTCCACGGCCCGCAGTGAATCCACCCCTGTTTCCGCAGTAAATTCCTGCCAGGCCCGCCGAATGGTTTCCGGCAGTCGAAACGGGCTGGTCGGACGCAAAATGCTGAAACAGTCATAGTGGGAGCCCTCATCTTGCAGGCGACCAAGGGTGTGCTGCAACCATTCAATGTCGGGGGAGTGATCTCCCGCAATTTCCACCGGCCTTAGAAACGGCACGCTTGCACCGTAATGTCTTGCAATTTCTGCATAGCGCTCCGAATCCGTTGAAACGATGACATCGGCGAAAATCTCGCTTTGTATGGCCGCAGCAATCGTGTAGGCGATGACCGGATGACCCGCTAATTGACGGATGTTTTTATCCGGTACACGCTTTGAACCCGCTCGTGCCGGGATCAGTGCGACAATACTGGTGTTCTTTTGCCTCATTGATTCCTCTTTGGATTGATTATTGACTAATGACGATTGCAGGTTGGAGGAATCCCTTCGGTTTTATTTAAATCTAATTAAAACGAGAAAGCCAAGCGACATCCATAAACAGTCAATATTCAACCTTCATTCGACAATTCTACAGTTTTCCCGGATCAATATTAATGTATATATCTTTCAAATCAGAGTAGACATCCAGCGCCTCCGTACCCGGCTCTCTGGTGCCGTTTCCGGATTGCCGCAATCCTCCAAATGGCATGTGCGGTTCGCTTCCATATGTGCCGGCATTGACCACCGCGACACCGGCCTGGATTTTTTGGGTGAATTCGGTGGCCCGGTGTATACTGCGCGTGTGAATACAGGCCGTTAGGCCGTAAGGCGAATCATTAGCTAAATGCAAGGCTTCAGCAAAATTATTGACACGATACAAACACGTGATGGGTCCAAACAGCTCGGTAGTTGAAATTTCCGCATGAGGATCAGCCTGTTCAACTAGGGTAGGTGCCATATAGAATCCGTTTCGATGGGCATCATCCGTCAATCGATGCCCGCCGGTGATAACGACTGCTCCGCTTTCCTTAGCGCGATCGACAGCAGCCAGCATATTGTCCAATTGCTTTTGATTGATAACCGGACCGAAGTCATCGTTTTCAGTAGGACCAACTTTCAGTGCTTCTGTGCGTTGAACCAGCATATCGCGGAATTGGTCGTAAATAGTATCGAAAATGATAATACGGCTTCCCGATGCACATCGCTGTCCCGCATTGCTGAAAGCCGAAAGCAGCACCCATTTGGCAGCATTTTCCAGATCAGCATCGTCGCAGACGATGAGAGGATTTTTGCCGCCTAACTCAAGAGATACCTTCGCCAGCCGTTTGCCGGCGATGGTTGCAATTTGTCGACCCACAGCTGCGGAGCCCGTGAAACTGACAACGTCGACATCTGAGTTGGCCACCAAAGGCGCTCCGGCCTCTTCTCCGTAACCCTGAACAATATTGAGCACTCCAGAGGGAAGGCCACTTTTGTGTGCGATTTTGGCAAAATACCAGGCTGTTATCGGTGTATCCTCGGCGGCCTTCAATACGGCTGAATTGCCGCAAACCAGGGCTGGAAACACCTTCCAGGCGACATTCGCGATCGGCGTGTTGGCGGCGATAATTAGCCCGGCAACACCCAGTGGCTGTCGCACGGTCATGGCGTATTTGTTTTTAACTGCGCTGGTAGTGGTTCGTCCATAAAAGCGACGGCCTTCACCGGCCATAAATTGCCCCTGAGCAATGGCACCTCCGGTCTCACCCAGAGCGGCATTAAATGACATCCCGGTTTCCATGGCTACAATCCCGGCGATTTCTTTGCGATGCTTGCGCATGGCCTGGGCGATATCTTGGAGTATATCACCGCGCTGCACGGGAGTATATTCCGCCCATGATGCCTGGGCGCGTTTGGCGGCCTGCACTGCATTTTCGACATCTTCTGCGTCTGAGCGAGTAACCTGGCACAATTGCCGACCGGTGTCCGGTGATACCTTAGCGAACACAGCCCCCGAGCCTGCTTCAGTTTCTTCTCCGTTAATCCAGTTAGGAATTGTATCGGGTATCATGTCAAGATTCATTGTATTTCCGCTTTTTCTTTCAAATATTTTTTCGCATTATGCCAATCGAGATACTTCAAAATATTCAATTCATTAAGCTACCAAGCCGTAAAACCCCCGTCCACGACGAGTTCAATGCCCGTTACATATGATGACGCGTTCGAGGCCAAAAAAAGCAACGGCCCACATAGATCATCCGCTGTTGCCATTCTTCCCAGCGGCACGCGGCTGCAAAATTTGCGCTTGAATTCTGCGTCCTGATCACCGAGCACTCCGCCCGGCGACAAGGCATTAACCCGTACGCCGTGGGGCGCCCACAACGTGGCCAGATATCGGGTAAGGTTGACGACCGCCGCCTTGGATGCACCATACGCCGGCGGCTTGAGAAAGGGCGGGTCGCTCTGGATGTGATTGTAAAAGCGTTCATCCGGAGAAACGCTGGCATACAGGGAACCTATATTGATGATGGATCCCCGAGCCGCTTTAACCATGCGGGCACCGAAAATCTGAGTGACTTGAAAAAGACCCAAGGTATTGACCTCAATCACCTCTCGGTTTTCCGCAAAAGGAATATCTTCCAGGTGATGCCCGCTTTGCGAACTGGCCGGCGGACGATCGATCCCGGCATTATTCACCAATATTGATGGGACGCCAAAGATTGATATGCAGTGTTTGCACACCGATTGCAACCCGGAGCGATCCTTTACGTCCGCGCGCTCCAGCTTGAGGCATTGCTCATCGTAGCGTTTTTGTAACCGCCTGAACTCGTCGTTGATGGGTGCATCCGGATGATCAAGAGCAAATACTGAAGCCCCCGCATCGAGTAGGGATTCAATCCAGATCGGTCCCAATTTTCCCAAGGCCCCGGTTACGACGGCAACTTCCGCCTTTAAACTGAACACGTTTTTCAAGACGCGGCCTCCGACCAGTGTTCGGCACCATTTAGTATTTCAATAGTGATATCATCGTCTTCTTTCAGCGCCTGGCGAGTGGCACGCCCGATGACTTTGTCGATTTCGTAAGGGGACAGGCCATCGCCTGGAGATTTGATGGCGATGTCTTCGCGTCGAATCGTGCAGCCCTCCGGCAAATCACGTGCGGCGACAAGTTTTTTGCCCATTTTGGTGATCGGATTTACCTCACTGTCATAAACCTTTTTAATTCCGTCACCTATGGCAAGCTTTGTTCGCCTTAAATCTCGAACCATCTTACGGAAGCCGATAGGTTCCAGAGAAAACGCGTGATCCGTGCCTTTCCACGTGTGATTGAGCGTAAAATGCTTTTCAATAACTCTTGCACCCAACATATACGCCGCTACTGCCATGGCAATACCATTATCATGGGATGACAGTCCAATAGTGGTGTTGGGGAACCGTTCGCGATATGTCCGAATCACCTGCAAATTGAGTTCGTCAAATTCGGCTGGATAACCAGCCGTGCATTGCAATATGCAGAGTTGCTGGTTGATCGACATAATTGTGTCATAGGCTCGGTTGACATCTTCCATTGTCCCCCCGCCGGTACTGAGGATCATCGGTTTTTGAAATTCGGCGATATGTGTCAGCAACGGAATATTTTTCAGATCACCTGAGGCTATCTTAAATATCGGGATGTCGAGTTTTTCCAAAAAATCAGCACTGTCAAAATCAAAAGCGGTTGAAAACATCGTAACGCCGATTTCATCTGCATACTGCATAAGCTCTGTGTATTCGATCCAGCCGAACTCCAAAAACTCCCGATGCTCGCCGTAAGTTTCACCAAAACTGTTGGGATTATCGTAAGGTTTGTCGTAGCCGGCTTTGGTAAATAGACTGCGATTGTCCCGTTTCTGCAATTTTACCGCGTCAGCACCGCATTCCTTGGCTACGCGAAACATCTCTTTGGCGGTTTCAAGCCGTCCCTGATGGTTATGACCGATTTCAGCAATAACATAGCAATCACTATTGTCCTGGATCACTTTTCCATCCAATGTAAGTTTACGCATTTTTCTTCCTCCTTGGGAAAGTTATGAATTCATAAACCAGATATGATTATGTGAACAATTCTCCAAACCGGATAAAGCGCAGCCAAAAGATATATAGAACTTATCGACCATTAAAATTCGCTCTCACACCGACCAATCGTTACGGCGGATCGGCCCGGGGTTATCAAATCGAAATGAGCTAAATACCAATCCCTGAACGCTTAGGTGTTTTAAAAGGTCTTTCTCTTGTGCATCCGACCGGTTCTGCCATTGTCGGGCGATGTAGAGCTTTGCAGGGTTACCGTCCAGGATCGGGCCATATGTCCGGGACAGATCCTCCTCCAGTGTCATCATCCCATCGCCATTTAGATAATTCTCAAGGTAACCGTATCCTCGGTGCATTGGCCACAACTCATGCCACATGGACGGGCATTTTGACGAGTTTTGGTCAATGATAAGGTGGTCAATAATTCCCTCCCGCACCCATTTAGGCCATTGCAGCGTTGTGTTGCCCAGAGGAGGTCCGAGAATACTTCCCCTGGGTACCCCGACGGCTATCATCATGTCTAAGTCACGGATTGCGTGGCGCAACTCCGTTAGGAATACAGTTAAATAGTCTCCGAGCAGGTTCCTCCATAATTTCAAGTCAAAATCCTCGATCCAAATATCCTTGCCGTGGCTGTTCAGATACTCCTGGCGAATCGGTTCATTGAAGCCGTATTGATCAGCAAAATCCGCCGGTTTCGACTGGGAGCGGAGGCAAACGAACAAACCGTCGAAATCACCTGATTCGAGTAACCGCCGGTAGCGCCTGATGAAGTGCTTGCGGACCTCCGGATTTCCCAGGCACATAACTCCCCATTGCCGATGTTTGAGAGTCCGATCGACCACCACATCGTCAGAGTGGGTTTTACTGAAATCGCTTTGCCAGCTGACATGCTGGCCGTGCATTTTATTGTGGTAGCTTTTTTCTCTAATCCTCTTAGGCGCCAGAGGCCAGCCTTCGTCAAATAAAGATACGTATAAATAAACTTCCAGACCCAGTTTGTGGGCCAGATGCGGAACAACTTTGAAATCATCCAAATCAGTAGTCGTTTTTTTGGCCTGGAAAAAATGCCGATATCCTTTGCCTGAATAAAATCGACCGTTGATGCGATCGCGCGAACATCGCCAATGGAGTATTCCAGCCCCGAGTTCCGTCTGCCACTTTTTCATTCGGCGGTTTAATGCGTCCACCGTATTCAGTCTGCCGTCATCTTTACCGAAAACAAGATGATCGGTCCACGAGACGCTTACTATGTTGCGTAGCTTATCCATTGCCGTTTTATTTTAGCTGGTGGCGTTCACGCTATTTCCGCCGTGAGCGTTTGTTCGAACAAATCACATACCTCACGAACGGCTCCATGTCCTCCCGGACATTTCGTTTGATAAAGCGCCACAGGGATCACGTCGGGATGCGCATCCTGAACCACTATGGGGAGTGCGACGCATGTGAGGCATTGCAGATCGTTTATATCGTTGCCTACAAAGGCCACTTCGCTCAGAGAAATACCTTTACGCTGAGCGATGTCGTCCAACACGGCACGTTTGTCCTCACAGTTTTGTACACACTGAATCTTCAATTTACGAGCCCGGGCCGATACCACCGGATTGGACTCGGTGGAAATAATAACGGTTTCAATTCCCATGCGGGTTAGCTTTTGCAAACCGATACCATCGCTGCGATAGCACCGCACGGCTTCGGATCCATTCTCGAAAACGTACACCATGTTGTCGGTAAACACCCCGTCGAAATCAAAGGCAACCAGCCGAATGCGACCAAGGATGGTATTGATATTCTGATTGATTGTTTCCTGGGTCAAATTATAATCCTGTATGTTAAAAGAAGATAAACGTTTCAGCTGTGGCTCTGTTTTACATCGCTTTGCTGATATTGAGCGTCACTTTTAGCTCGGAATCGATTTGAGCATCGACATCTTCCGAATTCTGTGGTTGCTCCGAACTATCTTGGGTTACGACAATTTTTCCATCTTTAATACGATAGGTGTTATCTGCTATTTTTACCAGCGCCGCTTGATGCGAGATGGTAATAATGGTGAGTTCTCCGCTAAGTTGCTTCAATGTGTCGCAAATCGCGGCCTCGCTTTCGGGATCTAAACCGGTGGTGGCTTCGTCCAGTATCAGCAGTTTTGGTTTGTGCACCAGAGCGCGCGCAATCGCAATGCGCTGGCGCTGCCCGCCAGATATATTGCCTCCGCGCTCCCCGACAATACTGTTGATCCCCAGAGGCATGCGCTTTACAAAATCCAGTGCTTTTGCAGCTTGCAGGGCATTCACGGCATCTTCTTCTTTAAGTTCAGGATCTCCAAGTGTAACGTTGGTCAAAACCGTATCGTGCAACAGCAAGATCTCCTGCGGAACGTAGCCGATCATTTTGCGCCAGCTTCTCATATCTATATCTGTCAGAGGCAGATCATCAATCAATACCTCGCCCTGCTGAGGTCTTAAGAGCCCTGTCATCAGATCCACAATGGTTGTTTTCCCCGCGCCCGAAGCCCCCACGATAGAGGTAATTTTGCCTTTCGGGAAAATGAGCGATATATCGTGTAGCACCTTGTTTTCACCGTAAGCGAAACTGACCCGGTCTAAACGAAGGGCCTTTTTAAACGGGGGGATTTGGTTGCCGGCTAGTATTTCCTTTTGTGCCTCTGCCTTGTGGATGGTGTCCTGCAGCGACCAGTAACCACTCTCCAGCACCACCATTCGTTGATATTCCTGTTGGACCTTACCGATTTGCTGCAATAATCTGCCGATCAGCAGGATTAAAACCATAACCGTTGCTGCGGGCAGGTGCCAATATGTTAAAGCGAAATATAGACCCGCAAGTAAGAAAACCGTCCGCAAGGGCTCCTGCAAGGCGCGCAGCATTTCATTGCTGAGTACTTGTTTTTGGAGCGCCCTGTTTAACCGGGTGGTTTTGGTAATCAAAATGGTTTCCGCTGATTTTTCTCGCGCCATGGCTTTCAGCGGTTTTATTGATTGCAGGCTGTCAGTAAGCAGCGATATCAGCGATTTTAATAGCTTGGTCTGACGCCACCCCGCTTTTTTTGCTTTGCGAACCAAGCCCCCCACCACGAGGAAAATGATCACCCCGACGACCAGTGAAATCAACGTTGCCTGCCAGGAAACCAGAAACGCAACACCAACCGCGACTATTGCCTGAACCAGGGCAACAATCATGGCGGCGCCGCAAGCGAAAGCCTTACCCGTTCTGCTTGTCTCTGAAGCCATTGCATTGGCCAGTTTGCCAATCGGCTGTTGCAAATGAAATTCCCAGCGCGAGTTGAGCAGCGCCCGAAGCAATGCCAATCTCAGATCGGTGGCAACATTGGCGACCGTATAGCCGATCCGCTTTTTGGCAAACAAAACAAGACCGCTTTTAACTGCAATAGCCACAAAAATCATTAGCATCAAAACTTCAAGTGTCGGTGTCAATCCAAGCTTGGACAACGAATCGCTTACAAGACGCTCCGCCGTGGAAGTGCCGGTCTGGTTGCCGATGGCAATACTTACCAGGGGAAGCAGGGCTGAGAGGCCGAATATTTCTGCAACTCCCGCCAGAAGCAAGGCAAAAAGCATCTGAACATTTTGCCAGGGATATTTTTGAAATAGTGTAATTAGAAAATGCATTATCTTTATTCAGTCGATTTGATATTTATAATCCTTGCAAAGGTGCAGTGAGGCCACATTCTTAAGTCGTCACGCGTCAGTCTCTACCGTTACACCGCTGCAGTTAATTCCTTAACTTTCGTATAGGCATCGCAAATATGCTCCATCTGCTCCAGGGTATGTCCGGCACTCACGCTGCATCTAAGCAGGGCACGGCCATCCGGAGTGGCTGGCGGCAATACCAGATTTACATAGATTCCGCGATCCAAGAGCCCGTTCCAGATCGTAAATGCCTCTTCCATATTTTCCTGGCGAACTGCGATAATGGGGCTCGCCTCGGGGCCAACATCGTAATCCAAGTCCTTTAGCCGTTGGTACAACATGTTTGCATTGTTCCAGAGGCGCTGACGTAGCTCAGACCGGCTCTGCAGGATCTTAAGTGCTGTGCGTGTGGATGCAATAGTGGATGGAGAGGACGATGCGGTAAACACATAGGGTCTGCTTGCATAGCGAACCAAATTTAGCTCTGTATGGTTGCTGACACAAAAACCGCCGATTGCGCCAAGGCTCTTGCTAAACGTACCGACAATAAAATCCACACTTTCCTCTACATCGGTTTCCTCGGCCAGTCCACGACCATTTTCCCCAAGAACCCCCAAGGAGTGGGCTTCATCCACAAGCAGATACGCACCGTATTTATTTTTTAGGGCGGCAATCTCTGCCAGAGGAGCTCGATCTCCCAGCATGCTGTAAAGACCCTCGATCACAATTAAGACGTTTGTATTTCGCCTTTCCAGCCGTCGCAGTCGTTTTTCCAAATCACTCACATCATTGTGCCGGAACCGAATAACGTCGGCGCCCCCTAAACGGCATCCATCATAGATGCTCGCATGGCAGTCTGCATCCAATAGAATTATCTCTCCGGCGCCCACCACCGTAGACAACATCGCAAGATTGGCGATATAACCGGTTGAAAATACGATGGCGCTGCGTCTTCCGAAAAATTCAGCCAGTTCCCGCTCTAAAGCCAAATGGCCTGAGAACGTGCCATTGGCCATGCGGGAACCGGTTGTGCCAGTACCCTCTTTTTGGGCGGCCTTGCATGCCGCATTAATGCAATCCGAATCAAAGGTCAGCCCCAGATAGTTGTTGCTGCCGGCGAGTATCATGGGGCGGCCGTTAACAACGGCTTCGGTGGCTGAAATAATATCATCCATGACAATGTTAAAAAAGTCGTCGCAATTTTCTTCCAGCACCTGACGAGTTGCGGCCAGTTGCTGAAATTTGTCAAATATGCTTATCATTGTCTTTCTCCGTGTAATCGTTGAATTTGCAGCACAAAGTCTTCGACTGTCCGCACATCCGGCAGTATATTTAAAGGAATCGAAATATCGAAGCGGTCTTCTACGGTCTCCAATATTTTCATTACTTTCAGTGAATCCAGTCCCAAATCCGCCACTAAGTCCGTCTCCACCCCAATTACCTGACCATCCGGCACAAATGGTTTCAGAATCTCACAAACTTGTTGCAACACATGTTCGTCAACTTGCATAGGGCTTAAATTCCGTTTCTAATCAATAGTGAAAAAACACCTTACACATCAGGCCACTCCAAGGTACGCCGTAAGCCCTCCTCCAGAGAAATTCGCGGTGCCCAACCCGTATGGTTGCTAAATTCTGTATTATCACATACCCAATTGGGGTGGATGAGTTCCCGGACTTTGCCGGGAGTCAGCATCGGTGCTCTTCCTACATTCCGGGCTACCATAAGATTGACTCTTGCCAGCAGCTTTACAAAAAATATCGGGATACGTGCTCGAAGTATCGCTGCATGCTTCAGACCTACCATAGTATCGACAATATCATGCCACGAATACCCGCCATTGCGCCCATCATGAAGTTCGAATGTGCCGCAGCCTCGATTCCCACGTTCAAGCCACTGTGTAATTGCATCTGCCAGATCCTCAACATACAGCAGTGAAAAACGGCCATTGCCGGATCCAATCATCGGCGCGATTCCTCTTGCCATCCACCGAAAAATCGGAAGCAGCTCGCGATCTCCGGGACCGTAGACAGCGGGAGGTCGCAAGATAGCCCATGGCATTTCACCTGAGTTTAACGCCAGCACTTTCTCTCCCTGTCGTTTGCTAGCGGCGTAGAACGAAAGGTGCGGCTCCCGGGCGGCCAGAGAAGATATCAATAAAAAGCGTGGCGCCGGGTGTTGCTCAGCTGCTGCTTTAACCATTCGCGCCACGCCATCAACATTTATACGGTCAAAATACGCCTGGTCTGCACCACGGACAACTCCCGCGCAATGCACGACGGCGTCCGTTCCGCACACCAGGTGCCGGAGGCTTTGCATGTCTTCTAGATCACCTGTAATCCATTCCGTCACGATATGTGCCGGCTGTTTATGAGCCGACCCGCGACGGACCAGCGCCCGAGTTTGCCAATCAGCGGATGCCAGCCGCCGCGCCAGCATTCCGCCGATAAATCCCGTCGCCCCTGTTATCGCAATCCTGCGAGACATGCAAATTGTCCAGTAAACGCTCTTTTGGCGGTAATTTCACGTATCTCAGCATCACGTAGTTGCATTGCTGGGTTAAATTCTTCCAATCTTCGAGTAAAACAATCCTGCACGGTTCAGTTTCAAGTTGACCGATCCGCCCAAATGATTCATGGTTATGGCGTTTGCTATAGTCTCAGATTAGACGGCCCGCTGACGGAGCGCTGCGGCATATAGATCTTCGTTTGCTTTTTTTGATGGTTTAGCCGCAATCCTTTTCAGATACTCCTTCCGCGCCCCGGAGCGAGATAATTTTCCAGACGTAGTACGGGGTAAGGTATTTCGAGGTACCAATGCGCGTTTTTGGTTATCGGCTTCACGACACTGAACCATCATAACGGTCTGCTCTTCTCCATGCGAATCCGCGATTGAAAAGGCCGACGCATCCCCGGTTCTGACTTCGGGTTGTGATTCCGCCAGATACTCCAGATCCTGGGGCCAAATGTTGCGACCGTTGATGATTATCAGATCCTTTTTGCGTCCTGTAATGACAATGTTGGTGCCGACGCAATAGGCTAAATCTCCTGTATTTAACCAACCATCGGGGGAAAGAACCTCCCGGGTGGCCTTGAGATCGCCGAAGTAGCCGGACATGACGCTGGGCCCCCGGACATATAGAGTTCCACAATGACGCTCCGGTAATCTTCGGTCTTGTGAATCCCTTATTTCCACTTCATATCCCGGCAGCGGTGCGCCGCAATTGACAAAGACGTTTACGTGTCCATCTCCGTTGCCATTCGAGGATGTGACAGGCTGAGCGATTTGATGTTCAGCTAATACTTCGCCGTCTATGTACTCCAGCTGCACCCCGTTGCCAATCCGTTCAAAACTTACCGCAAGAGAGCATTCCGCCATGCCGTAACACGGCAGGAACGAACGTCTGTTGAAGCCGCTGGGCGCAAGCAGATCGGCGAAATACTCGAGGGGTTCGGTGCGAATCGTTTCGGCGCCTACACCGGCGATCCGCCATGCGCTGAGGTCGTATTTCATCGCTTCATTTTCCCGCAGTCGCCGCCCAGCCAACTCATATCCGAACGGCGGACTGATCGAAAGCGTTGCTCGGTTTTCTGACATGATTTTCAGCCATATGCGCGGACGCATGGCAAAGTCCCGTGTACTCAGGTAGTCTACGGACATTTGGGACGCCATCGGGCCTAATACGAGACCAACCAGTCCCATGTCATGATAGTATGGCAGCCAGGAAACAGCCCGGTCTCCGGGTTGAACCTGGATTCCATATTTCACGATGGCAATCAGGTTGCTGAGCACCGCTTTCTGGGTGATCATTACACCGCGCGGAAAGCGGGTGCTTCCTGAAGTATACTGCAGATACGCCACCTCGTTGGGCTCCGATGGGTGGAGTCGGCCTTTGGATTCAGGAAGGGCATCAAAATTTTGAGGGATTCCCAGAAAACGTAAATTCAAACCTTCAGCCGCTTCATTTAGATAGGGAAAAAATTCATCCGAAGCCACGGCAACATCTGCCCGGCAGATCGACAGTAAGCGTTCTAACTGGGCGACATACGCTTTGTGACCGCCCAAATTGATCGACGCAGGAAGAGGGACGGGCACCATGCCTGCATATTGGCAGGCAAAAAAGAAGCGAACGAAATCCGGGTGGGTATCCGCCACCATAGCGACCCGTGAACCGCGGTTTACGCCCAGGCCTACGAGACGTCGTGCCAGCGCGCGTGCTTTTTTACGCAGTTCTTTGTAGGGGAGCGCTGCATATATCTTGCCCCCACCGGTATAAAAGTTAAACCCGGTTTCTCCCCGGGCTGCGTAATCAAGAGCTTCTGCTAGCGTAGGGAAATCTCCGATACGCAACGGCAGACTATTTGCGGCGGGTGTAGCATCCATAGCAACTTAAGCCTCCTTGATCAAATCAAGCCTACTCGGCGATCTATCAGCCATCGAAAGATCCGCCAGCTCAACCTCCAATCTGCAGTTTACCGCTGATCCTCTTTACCTTTGCCATTTAAGATCGAACATTTCTGCCGATTGGTCGGCTTTTACCTGATTTTGAATTAAATGTCAAACACTTGACGTACCATTTTATTAAAATCAATAGAATTTATAGTAACTACCGTCATCACCACACACACACAATTGCTTTTGTCTATCTATATTTTTACTTTTTCAATAATTCGAAAATTGATCTAACGATAAATAGATCGTTTTATTTTGTCAAGTTTTTTATAAAAATATATTTCAAAAACTAAATTATTTTATAATTTGAACATTTTCGATTTCTTCAGACTATAGGATTGCAATTTGAAATGTCAATAGTTGGGGGAAATATTTTTATTTTAGAAATATTATGAAGTATTATTATTTTAATAAACAACTATTTACAAATAATAGTTTTTGTATTATAAATAATTTTGTGATTTAAATTCGTACGTCTTTGAGGGAGAACTGATGAAAGCGGTGACAGAAATGCTCGTTTATGACATGGCCTTTCGGGTCCGTTTGTATAGCCTATCAAATTTGTCTGAAGAAAAAAAGATTGACAATCTTAGTGACCGGGAGGCCCTTCTTCTTGAGCTTATCGGCACAAAAGGAAGTATGAGCATATCCGAGATCGGCAATTTTTATCCCAAGGTAAGCAGCAGTACAATTTCAACAACGATAACGAGGCTGTGGAAAGATAAAAAGTTCGTGGATAAAAATATACGTCCTGAAAATCAGCGAATCACAACGGTGAGTTTAACCGATAGGGGCCGAGATGTATTGGATCAAATTAAACAGAAACAATCGGATATCTTTAGCACGGTGACCAAATCATTAGGATTGTCTGCTGAACTGGATCGATCATTTAAGGATATTCTTGAAAACGCCATTGGCTATTTTGATGAAAAGCTTGGCTTAACTTCAGATAAACAAAAAGCATGCCTCTCTTAATGCTTATCGTTGGGGTGCGGAACATCCGCAATCTGATGTGTTTAGGGATACGGACTATCACTTCTACCCGTACTTGAGCGCGATATCAGACACATGTGGGTGCTTTCCGAAAAATTGGCGATACCATTTGATTTATGGTTCTTTGTTCCTTGCGATCCGTTCAACCAACCTCCAATCGTTGACTGAATCGACATCTACCGCAGCCGTCGGAAACGGCATGATCACTGCCCCTGCCTTTAAGCCGAGATGACGCGATATACGGTATAAACCTTCGGCGAGTGTCAACCTTCCCAGAAGATAGCGTAAAATCGTCATCCAACCCAATACTTTGACCACGCGCAGCGGCTTTTTGCGTTGATTCTCTACCTGACGCCAAAAATCTGCTGCCGTGCGTGACCGGGGAGTCAGAAATGCAAACAGATTGCAGCCGCAGTACGCCCCATCTCTCAGGCGTGTAGCGGTTCTCAGGCTTTCCGGATAAGCCGCTACCACGGCTTCATATAATGCCAGCGCTACCACAACATCGCAGCTCGACGCCCGTGCTTCGGAACAAAAATGATCGACAATTGGCGCACTCAACAGGGCATGATCGGCGGTTGTCAAAAGGATTGGGCTTTTTTTCGGAAGTGTTTGCATCACATGGTAGGCGCTTAAACTGGGTGTTGCCTGATTTTCAAACCATTTCACATCCTCGGAGGCGATAAGAGCACCCAGTTTAGGTTCCCGGTCCAAGACGGTTTTAGGTGGTCCACACAGAATTCTTTCCTCCACTTCTCTGGATGCAGCCAAGGCACCAAGGACACGAAAAACCATCGGTGTTCCGTCAACGGGGGTCAGAGATTTACAGGGGACACCCGCAGCTTTGGCTACCGGGTCGTCCGGACCGCGATCCGCTGCCAGAACGATGGCAGTAAAGGCTGGTTGAAATGTGTCCATCTGGGCTACTGATCAAAGGTCTTTTGTGTAAATGCGATACGTTTTGTAAACGCGGCCGCTAATGTTCTCAATGATGTTACGCATCCTGGTATTATCTTCGAGTATCCAGGACAATTCCACTTTTTTAATGCCGCGTTTAAGGCCAGGACGTATGACGTCACGAATTAGCGTATAGGCAAGCGCAGCACCCAACAGACTGTCCTGGTATCGGCGGCGGACACCCATCAACGGAATTCGAGCGGTTTGAGGATAGTTAACCTTCAGGCGCCATAGCATTTTGAGCCAGCCAAAAGGTAACAACCTTCCATTCAGATCCCGAATGATCTCGTTGAGGTTCGGAAGCACCGCCATAAAGGCAGCGGGTTCACTGTCCACATAGGCGATGCGTACAAGCTCCTCATTCACCAGAAGTTTCAGATCGCTGCCCATGTGATCGAATTCCTTGCGGGTGAAAGGAATAAAACCCCAGTTCTGCGACCAGGCATCATTGTAAATATCGTAAATTATTTCTAATTCTTTCTTAAAGTGCGATTTGCGAAGCGGTCGGGTCCGCACTCGGCCCCGGGCTCTGTTCGTGATTGTCTTCATTGCCGGAGAAGGTTCAAAATGGGCGTCGATTAAGTAAGCCAATACATCTTTTACCTTTTGATAACCGCTCTCTTCCATACGCAGGCCGTAATATGGGCGCGCATGCCCCATCATTAATGACGGAGATGTTTCGAAACCCTCCACCAGCATGCCGATCTCCTGGTTGATGGAAAGATTAAACGGCCCCCAGACCCGTTTCATCCCCCGGTCGCGCAGCCAGGTTTCGGCCGTACCCAGGAGAGCGTTAAACGTTGCCGAGTGGTCTTCAGCTTCTAACATCCCGAAAAAACCGGTGGCGTCTTGGTAGCGATCAAGATGCAGTTCATCCATCTGGGCACTAATGCGGCCCACAGCTTGCCCATCACGGTAAGCAATCCAGGAACAGTAGGAGGCATGTTCGAAATAGGGATTTTTGGGAGATAGATGCATTCGGCGTTCGATCAGCAGCGGTGGCACCCAGACCGGGTCTTCTTTATACAGCGCCCTCGGCAAAGATATGAATTCTTTGAGGGCTCGCTGGCCTTCAACTTTTTCTATTTGCACAGCTGAAATTGATGAATTTTTTAGGGGATTCATGGCCGTTTCTATGTATTCGGTTGTCAAGACAGCAGGTGCAGGTTTGCGCTGGCTGGAGTGAGCCATGATACACAGGTTGCATGTCCAGGTCAATATTCAAAAAAGCAGAGCTCGCCGGTTATCACCATAACACCTGACCCCAGAAAAATAAAAATTGTCATTATCTTAAAAACATTATTTTTGGGAAAATTTTGTTTTGAGCTAATCTCCATGGACGCGACGATGTCGAAGTAATTTCATATGACCTGATGGCAGATCTTTTTATTTGACACCCGTTGGACATTTTTTGTATTCTCCCGGCTGAAAAAACGCTCGCGCCCATCGTAACGCCCGGCGCACTCATACGCCGTAGCCAATTTAGCCACCGGTAATCATGTCGGAAGTTTTTTTGAGTATATTCTGGATTTGAATCTTAATCGAAAGATTATAATATCATAAATCGATCATTTCGGAATTACAAATTTTCATAATAAAATATTTCAAATTTAAAACTATTAAATAATTTCCAAAATTTTGCTAAGAAACTCTTTACAAAGTACATTCTTTGTATTATAAATAGTTTCGAGCTTTTTCGATCGGAATTTTAAGGATGTTGGCGCAGGGGGAGATAATGAAAATCAGCACGGAAACGCTCATCTATGAGATGGCGTTCAGGGTACGTCTGTATATTGCCTCTAAAATATCGGAAAAACGAGTCGGCGATTTGACGGATCGGGAGAGCCTCATTCTAGAGCTGCTCGGCATGAAAGGTAATATGAGTATCTCAGAAATAGGAAATTTGTGTCCCACGGTCAGCAACAGCACGATATCAACAACTATTACTCGATTATGGAAAGACAAGAAGCTGGTGGATAAAAGAATATTACCTGAAAATCAGCGTGTGACCACTGTTAGCCTAACCGAGAAAGGCGAACAGGTGCTGGCTGAAATAAAGCGAACCCAAGCAGATGTGTACGGTACAATATCCACATCCCTTGATTTATCTCCCGAACAGGCAGAATATTTCAAGCAAATTCTGATTAACGCCATCGCTTTTTTTGATAAGCGACTCGGACTTGATCTGGATAAATAAGACGAATTTTTTAGATCATGATCTGGAAAAAATATTCGTTTAGCTCAGAAATTCCTGTGGTTGCCGGGTTATAGTCAAAATCGAAATGAAATTTCGTTATTTTTCATAAAGCGTTCTAAGCTCAAATAGTTTAGTAACGCTTTTAATATGGAAAAACGCGCGATTCATTCGTCGCATTTAGCGTTGCCTGCATCCCGCAGCCCAAGATACTGATTGAGTTTATGTGCAGGCGTCTTCTGGGGAAGCAAATTGATTATTGACCGATATATACATCGCGAAATCATCAAGCCAACCGTGACAATATGTTCGGTGTTGGTCTTTGTTTTTGGTTGTTACATGTCCGCCCGTTATCTGGCGGATGCGGTCAGCGGCCAATTGCCGGGCAGCATTGTCTTTATTTTGATTCTGCTTCGCATCACAGTTGCCCTTGAGGTGCTGCTGCCCATGACATTATATCTGTCGGTCATAATAGCCTTAGGGCGTTTGTATAAAGACTCGGAAATGACGGCGTTGTCAGCTTGTGGTGTGAGTGGATTACGAGTGCTGCGGCCGGTCTTTTTCCTATCTGTGGTCATCGCCGTGTTGGTTGCGGGTTTGTCCCTGTATATACGCCCATGGGCATACCATCAATTTTTCCTCATGAGGGAGAAGGCAAGGTCCAACTTCGATCTCACGCGGGTAAAAGGCGGAAATTTTTATGCTGTTGATAACGGGAATCGCGTAATTTTTGCAGATCATGTTGACTTGCAGCAGAATCGAGCCAAACGGGTATTTATTCAAACCGAAGACGAGGATACACTGCAAATCATCTTTGCCCGGCATGCCAGGCAACTTGATGAGAAGATAAGCGGTAAAAAAATTCTGGTGTTCACCGATGGCTACCTTTACGAGTTCTCTCATTCAGGGCAGCAGAGTCGAATTGTTCAATTTGACCAATCCGCAATGCCGCTGGAACCGGTGGAAAATGTTAAATTGAAATCGAGAGTTAAAGTGATTTCGACAGCTGAACTCGCACGCTCAAATTCACTCGAAGAAATCGCAGAGCTTCAATGGCGCCTTTCGATGCCGGTATCAACCATACTGTTGGCATTGCTCGCTGTCCCCTTGAGTCGTTCGTCACCTCGCCGGGGAAAATACGCCAAGGTGGTCACCGCAGTGCTGTTTTTTGCCCTCTATTACAATCTTGGTGCCATAGCCAAAAAGTGGGTGGAAAAAGCAGTCGTCAATCCCGTTCCGGGGCTATGGTGGGTTCATATATTGCTGGCAGGTTTGCTTCTCATAATTTTGTGGCAACCGGCCATGCTGACTCGTTGGCGACGCAGACTAAAATTTACATGAAAATTCTCGATCTTTATATTGGCACAAGATTCCTTCGGGGTGTCATCCTGATTATTCTCGTTCTGGTTGCACTGTTTAGTTTTCTTGAACTTGTCTCGCAGTTAAACGACGTTGGTAAGGGATATTACACCCTGAAAGACGCCTTTATTTTCGTCGGACTTACCCTCCCCAGGAGAGTACTTGACTTAATGCCCATATGCACCTTGCTTGGAAGCATTGTGGCTTTAGGATTGCTGGCTGATCACCGCGAACTGCTTGCCATGCAGGTGGGTGGGGTTTCGGTACGGCGGATTTGCTGGTCAGTATTTATTAGCGGTACAATCTTGATTTTTGCAACCGGCATGCTGGCTGAGATCATCGTACCGCCCATGGATCAGCAGGCCCGGACACGACGGTTGTTGGCGCTCAATGGGGAGAAGGTGACGTTGACAAAACAAGGTTTTTGGGCTCGTCGCGGTTCTTCATATATCCACGTCGGGAAGACGCTTCACGGTGGAAACGCCGCTGATCTTGATATCTTTGAAAGTGACGAGCAGGGACGTTTGCGCAGCTATACCCACGCCCGGGAGGCGAATATTCAGGATAACAATCAGTGGGTCCTTAAAGGTATTACTCAAAAAGTAATCACGGAGCAGGGTATTACCACGCGGCATTTACCCAGCTTGAAGCTGGATTCATTTCTGAGTTCAGATCAGGTCAATATCCTTGAGCTTCCACCAGACAGCCTATCGTCCACCGATCTGCACCATTTTATTCAGGCACTTAAGAAAAGTGGTCAGAATGCGGATCGATATTCGCTGGCCTTCTGGCGTAAGTTTACCATGCCGCTAACAACGGGTGCGATGGTGTTGTTATCCCTGCCGTTCTTATTCGGATCAACTCGCAGAAAAGGCGCGGGAAAACGGATAACTCTGGGTGCTACGGTCGGCATTGTTTTATATTTTGCCGATCAAGTTGTGGCTCATGTAGGGCTTTTGTTTAGTCTGAATCCATTTGTAACCGCCGTTATTCCGGTGGTTTCAATCTCAAGTATCGCTCTTTGGCAAATGCGACGCTTCGCTTAGGGTCAGTCATACGTCTGTGAACTCCGGATACGATTGGGATTCGGGAGTTGAGGCATCGTAAAACGCCATTCTTTTTCCGCCGTAAAGCGATGTTTATCCGGTGAGTAAATCCGCGCGGAAAGCTGTATACTCCATCTGTCGGGGTTGGGCCAAATGCGGTAGATGTAATAGCGCGCTCTTTTTGGCTGCTTACGAACCAGTGCCGATGCCGAGGGGACCCCGATTACCCGAACACGGGCTGTACGGGCATTTAAATTTTTTTGGACGGTTCGGTGGGCGTGGCCATGTAAAATCAGCTCGGCACCATGCCGTGAGATAATAGCACGCAACGGTTCGGCATCAGTCAAGCGTTTGTGCCAGCTCACGCTTCTAGGTGCCGGTGGATGGTGGATCAACAGGATACGGAAAAGGTGATCACGGGACGTTTGGACCAGGATCTGTTCCAGCTTTTGCAATTGTTCAGCACCCATGCTCCCGACGGCAAGAAACGGTGGACTGGGGTTTGCGGTGCATATGCCAATGAGAGCCATGCATCCTCGGATGCGCACGCTGGGGAAAACGCTATTGAAGCCTATCAGTGCATCAGCCTGCGGCGGCAGTTTATCAGAGCGCATGTAGTCGATCCAACGGGCGTAGGTTTGATGCCAGTTAATACGGACATAGGCATCGTGGTTTCCGGGAATAACGGTCACTTGCGCAGGGGAACCCAACGACTGCAGCCACTGTCGGGCCTTTTGAAACTCTGCAGGTAAGCTCAGGTGGGTGAGGTCTCCGGTGACAGCGATATGATCCGGTCGCGTCTTTTTTAAATCATCCACTAACGCCCAGAGGATGTCATCACTGTGTCGGGTTCTGCGGTGCAATATCCATTTCAGGTACCCCAACAGCCGTTTACTCAGAAGCTCACTGGGTTTGATGTCGTTTACACATGCGATATGCGGATCGGACACGTGGGCCAGTGTAACCGCTGAATCTGGAGCGGGAACAGCATCAAGGAGATCCGGATCGCGACGGTTCTCCGGGTCATCAGACGATACGACTATCATATTCGGACTCTTCAGGCAGTTATTGAAATATCCCAATTGTTGCCTGCACGCAGGTTGTTGATATCAACTGTTTTAATTGCCCGAAAAACCGGGACTTCGGTGATGATACAACCGGTTTATGGGGATCGGGAAGTTTACATGCAACATCATATGTATCAGAGTAAATAAACACCAATCAACCAATATGTACAAGGATATTTGGCAGTCAGGCGTTCTAGCCATCGACCTGCTTTATCATATATAGAGGTAATTATGGCAACTATGTTTATTGATACGTTTGTAGGTGGCCCTGTGCCCTGCAAAAAGAAACAGGAAGACATGTCACCAAATTTTTCAAAATCGGGAGAAACTCCCCGCATCGGGGTTCTTATCAATCCGCTGAGCGGCAAAAACCGCAATGGCTTAGGCACTATCAGGAAATTGATCGCCGATTTTCCCAAGGCCTTTCAGCGCGACGTTCAAACGCCCGAAGATATACGATCGGCATTGGATGATTTTGCCCGCAATAACGTCAATCTGGTAGTGGTGTGCGGCGGAGACGGCACTGTCCAAGGGGTGCTAACAGCTCTATTTCACTACCGACCTTTTGAATCACTGCCGGTGCTGGCTCTTTTACAGGGAGGCACGGCCAATATGCTTTCCAAAGATTTAGGATTAAAGGGCTCCAGGCGAAACGCCTTGCGAAGATTGATGCAGTGGGCGCTTAGCGGAGCCGATGATAGATTCATCCAGCAACGTTCGGTGTTGCGGGTATCAACGCCGGGGAATCAGGGTCCCTTGTATGGACTGTTTTTTGGCGCAGGTGCAATTTACCAGGGAATTCGTTTTTTTCATGAAAAAGTGAAAACCTGGGGTTTACGAGGCGAATTGGCGCATTTATTGATACTTGGTCGATATCTGGCGGCCCTCGCTGCGAAAAGTAAACACGTCGTGAATCCGGTTTCCATAAAAATTACATTGGATCAACACCAACAGCAGCAACGTGAATATTTGCTCGTTCTTATTAGCACACTTGAACGCGTAATTTTGGGCCTGCGCCCTTGTTGGGGTATTGAAGATGGACCCCTGCAATTCACCGCTGTTGGTAGTCGGCCCCGGCATCTATTGCGAACGATATTTCAATTGGCGTTTAAGGGCACTAACCGATTTCCAGAGCCTAGAAACGGCTACGCCAGCCATAATGTTCATAGGGTGCAGTTAGATCTTCAAAGCGGCTTTACTCTTGACGGGGAGCTGTATCTTTCTGACCCTCGGTTAGGTCCGGTTGTGGTGGAAGAGGGCGGACAGGCATCGTTTCTGCGATTATAGCCATGGAAATTCCTTCTCAGCTGCTTGTCAAAATCCAGCGTATATCCAAGCCAGACGCATCGCCGGCTGTGAGCGCTCTGGTAAACGAAATTATGCTGCGCCATGGTGATTCTGTTCAAGGGATTCTTTTTTATGGTTCATGTTTGCGAACGGGAGATGATCTTGAGGGAATGGTGGACTTATACGTGCTGGTAGATGACTATCGTTCAGTTTACAGACGAACGACGCAGGCGGTGCTGAATAAACTGTTGCCTCCGAATGTTTTTTATCTGGAATTGCGATTTAACGGGCACGTGCTAAGAAGCAAATACGCGGTGCTGTCGCTGACCGATTTGCTCAGGGGCACCTCTATGAGCTGGTTTCATTCCTATCTATGGGGCCGGTTTTGCCAACCTACAGCGCTGCTCTATACCCGTGATGACCAGGTTGCGTTGCGAGTACATACCGCATTAGCCCAGGCAGTCATCACCTTTATGCGGCGTGTGTTGCCCCGAATTCAATCTGAGTTTTCGACCCGCGAATTGTGGGCCACGGGTCTTGGATTGAGCTATCGGGCCGAACTCCGGGCCGAGCGGCCGGACAAACTGGTGCGTTTATATGAGGCTGCAGGCGATTATTACGAAGAGATCACCCCGATTGCCTTAGATGCCGTGCCGCACCTCACAGAAGTCATCGCTAATAATGGTTGCATTCGTTACCGTGCCTGCATTTCAACCCAGATGCGCTTTTTTTCCCGTATCACATGGGGTGTGCGGCGTCTTCAGGGAAAGATACTTTCGGTTTTGAGACTTCTCAAAGGCATGACGACCTTTGACGGCGGTGTGGACTATATTCTGTGGAAAATCCAACGCCACACGGGTGTTTCGGTCGATGTTGACGCCCGCCTCAGACGCCATCCTTTGCTGGCAATGTGGGTCTTATCCTGGCGACTTTATCGCCGGGGGGGGTTCCGCTAAACACTAGTGCCCCTCAATTTTGTTTCGGTACCGTGTGAAGAAACGTCCCGTAATTGTTCAGCTCCTCCAGCCTGCAGCTCCACACCAATTTGCCGTTGTGCACCGTGATATCCGGGCAACTGTCACACATATCCTGCCGGCCATCGGTCTCAAAGTTCACCGGTTGGATGATCATGAAACTTTGGATGAAGGCCGGCCTAAAAAAATTTATCGGATTCGTGATGGAATTTTTTATAATATTGAAGAATATGCGACGCATTTGTTTATCGATCAAACCAACCAAAAAGGCGGCTATTTTGCCTCGGGATACGCTTTTGGGCTGGGCATAGGCCAGATAGGTGCCGGTGAAGAGATGGTTGAGGGTTTGTACCAGCTCCATGAAGCGCGGGGACACATAGCCCATGGTCTCGCCATTGTGCACGATGCGGTTGGCCAGTAACCACTTCAACGAACTTGGATTGGCCGTGCCGTTTAAATAGGCCGCGGGTTCGTACTCCGGATCGGCCTCCTTGATCTTTTCGACAATATGCGGCGCCATCAGATAGTCGTTGCCGCCCCAATCGGTTTCTTTATACGTTCCCTCGATGTCGATTTTCTTTCCATTGGCATAGAAGTCAAAATCGCCGGTTAGTTCCGGGGATCGAAATAAGATAAAGACCATCGTGTGAACGATATCCGCGTGTTTTTGAGACCAACGGACCATATTGGGAATTTCATGAAATGTTTTCTCTGAGATTGTTGCGTTGAACGAACAGGCGACACCTCCAATCTCCGCCAGCATTTTGGCGTAATGCAGCCTCAATTCGTTTAATTCGGTTTCTGTTGTGGCGTTGACTTTCGGCCGTTTTTGACTGGTATCAATATGAAAGGTAAAACCGAACACCCCGGCCTTTTTCAACTCCCACAGCACGGTTTTATCAAGAGCAAGACCGTTGGTGTTGATAATGGGTTTCCACCCCATGTCTTTTATCATACCGACAAGCTCGATGATTTGCGGATAAACAAGTGGATCTCCCCCGGCAATACTCATACAATCGCTTATTCTGAATTTTTGAAAAACTTCCAGATCCGCTTTGATTTCATCCAACGTTTTATGTCCGGGTCCTGTTGGATCGCGGTAGCAGCCTTCGCAACGAAGATTGCAGTCGGTGGTCGGTTCCAACCAGGATATTCCGTTATCAGGAAAGGTCCAGGGAAGACGGTAGTAATCAAGATGATTCAGTGTTGCCGGCATAAATTTGCTCCTTGGTGTCTTTTTAATTGCAGCTTATGGCGACCTATCCGTGTTGCAATACTTATCTGGTGTTTTTCACAAATTGTTTCAACACTTCCCTTTTATCGCAGTTCGGTGTAAGGTTGCAGGGCCGATTGAAATCAGAAGGGGGGATAGTAGCAGGATTGCCGACCAATTTCAATATCGGCAACATGTTTTTTGAAACACGTTTAATATGGAGGAATACCCATGAATTTTCCGAAAATCGGCTTGATACGCCAGGTTTTTGAGGTGACGCATGCAGCGGATGCGAAATCTAGCGTATTGGATGAACTCGAGCGGACCGGACTGCTTTCGGCTGTAAAACCGGGACATAGGGTTTTAATTACCGCGGGTAGTCGAGGGATCGAATCCATGGTGGAGGTTTTGAAAGGCTGCGTGGAAGCTGTAAAACAGGTTGGTGGAGAAGCATTTATTTTCCCGGCGATGGGTAGTCATGGCCGCGGGGAGCCACAAGGGCAGGTGGATGTATTGAAACATTTGGGCATTACAGCCGCTGTGCTGGATGTTCCAGTATATTCAGAAATGCATATGACACAGATTGGAAGCGTTCATGAAAACTGCCCGGTTTATGTAGATCAAGCCGCCGTCGATGCCGACCACATTCTGCTGGTAAACCGAATTAAAGATCATACCGAGTATATCGGCACGACCGAATCGGGGCTGTTGAAGCTGGCCGTTGTCGGGTTGGGGCGACAGAAGGGGGCTGAGAATATGCATCAGTTGGCAGTCAACATTACGTATCAAGAGGCCATTCACAGCATCTCCCAGGTGCTTTTTGAAAGGCTAAATATACTCGGCGGCATCGCCATTCTTGAAGATCAAACCAATCGGCTAAGACGGATTGAGGCGGTTCCGGTGGACTCCATATCAAAACGGGAACCGGCACTGCTCGAGGAAGCCCGGCACTATAAGCCCAAGTTACCTGTAGATGAACTGGATGTTCTCCTGGTAGATGAGATCGGTAAAGAAATATCCGGAGCCGGAATGGATACCAAAGTCGTCGGGCGGATTATGAACGTTTACGAAAAAGAGTGCGAAAAACCAAAAATTACGCGCATTATTGTGCGGGATTTGTCGGACCGCACGTACGGCAATGCCATCGGCATTGGTTTGGCGGATTTCACAACCCGCAGGGCAGTGGATAAGATCGATTACAAGGCACTTGATTTAAACTGCATCACGGCAGCGGCTCCGGAAAAAGCCAGAGTACCCATTGCGTTGTCGACGGATAAAGAGGCGCTGGAAGCGGCACTGAGAACAATCGGCATGTGGACACCGGACACCATAAAGTTAGCCTGGATTTCAAATACCGCTGCCTTGCAATGGCTGGCAGTTTCTTCCGCTCTGATGGATCTTTTGAAAGGACAAAAAGGAATTGACGTAATTGACAGCGTATTTGAATTTCCTTTCGATCCAGATCAAAATCTTCCCCAATTAGCCGGATTAATCCGGGATAACGATTTAATGTAAGATTGCGTTAAATTGCTCGGGATCCAGTACGGAGATGAACCGGATCCCTTCGGTGGGGTCGAAATTGTTTACAAGGATTCTTGCTGAAGAGCCGGTCCGGTGGCTTTGCCGGACTTTTTCCCCGATTTTTTCCGGCAAAACTCACTCACTTTCTGCATCACCACGTAGAATACCGGGGTAAACAGCAGCGACATAATTGTCGCTGCCACCATACCGCCCACAACGGCCGTACCGATGGCCTGACGGCTGGCCGCGCCGGCGCCGGCAGCCACTACCAGGGGCATAAACCCGGCGATGGAAGAAATCGCCGTCATCAGGATTGGACGGAAACGCAACCGGGCTGCATCGGTTACCGCTTCCAGGACGCTTTTGCCCTTTTCACGTTCGGCCATGGCAAACTCCACGATCAGAATGGCGTTTTTGCTGGCCAGGCCGATGAGCAGCACGATGCCGATCTGGGTGTAAACATTGTTGTCGAAGCCGCGCATTACAAGCGCAACGACCGTGCCGAGCACTGCCAGGGGTACCACCAGGATCACTGCTACCGGGTTGGTCCAGCTTTCGTATTGGGCGGCCAGCACCAGGAATACCAGCACGATCGCCAGGGCAAAGACCATAATGGCTTCCGACCCCACTTTTTTCTCCTGAAATGACATGCCGGTCCACTCATAGCCCATGGAAGCGGGCAGCGTGCGGTCGGCCATCTGTTCCATCAGGTTCAGGGCCTGGCCGGAGCTGAAGCCCGGTGAGGCTTCACCGGTGATGGAGGCGGACGGGTAAAGGTTGTAGCGCAGGATGGTCTGGGGGCCGAGGATTTGATCGACTCTCACCAGGGTGCCGATGGGAACCATCTTGCCTCCGGCATCGCGCACATCAAGGCGGCGGATGTCGTCGGGTTCCATGCGGAACCGATGGTCGGCCTGGACCTTGACCTGCCAGGTGCGGCCGAACTTGTTGAAGTCATTGACGTAGTAGGATCCGAGGTAGGTCTGTAGGGTGTTAAAAACGCTGCTGAGCGGAACCTGCATGGTCTTGGCCTTGGTGCGGTCGACCTCGGCGAAAAGCTGGGGTACGTCGGCCCGGAAGGTACTGTTCAAATTGGTCAGGCCCGACTGGGCGTTGCCGGCCTGGATGACCTCCCGGACCATTTGCTGCAGCTCCCCCAGCCCGACGGCGCCGCGGTCTTCGAGCTGCATCTGGAAACCGCCGGCAACTCCCAGTCCGGGGATGGCCGGGGGAGGAAAGGCAAACACGATGGCCTCCTGGATCTGGAAAAACTGACGCTGCAGGTTGGCTAAAATCGCCGCCATGCTGAGACTCGGGTCGGTGCGTTCCTCCCAGGGTTTCATGATGATAAAAACCGTGGCCATGTTGGAGGCGTTGGTGCCGTCAATCAGCGAGTAGCCGCCCAGGGAAACCCAGTCCTGGATGCCGGGTGTTTCTTTGAGAATTCCGTCGATGCGCCCGAGAACCGCCTGGGAGCGTCCAAGGGAAGCGGCGTCGGGCAGCTGGATGCTGGCCATTACGTAACCCTGGTCCTCGATGGGTAAAAAGCCCGTGGGCAGGCGCGTAAACTGCCAGCCGGTCAGCCCTAACAGCCCCAAAAAAAGCAACAGCATGATCGCCGTCCGGCGCACGAATGTCTTGGCCATGGTGGTGTAACCGTTTTCGGTTTTTTTGAACACGGCGTCGAACCCGCGAAAGAACATATTTTTGCGCTCCTTCGGCGGCCGCAACAAAAGGGCCGCCAACGCAGGACTGAGCGTCAGGGCGTTGATGGAACTGAAGATAGTGGAGATGGCAATGGTCAGGGCGAACTGACGATACATCTGGCCGGTGATGCCCGGTAAGAATGCGGATGGGACGAAGACGGCCAACAGCACCAGGGTGGTGGCTACCACGGGGCCGGAAACCTCGTTCATGGCTTTAATTGCAGCCTCCTTGGCCCTTAAGCCCTGCTCAATGTGGGTCGCGGTGGCTTCCACCACCACGATGGCATCATCCACCACGATGCCGATGGCCAGCACGAGGCCGAAGAGGGTTAGCATGTTCAGCGAAAAACCCATCGCCAGCATGACGGCCAAGGTGCCGATAAGGGATACCGGGATGGTCACCGCCGGCACCACGGTTGCACGCCAGTCCTGCAAAAAGATGAACAGCACCAGGAACACCAGGGCCGCCGCCTGGAACAGGGTTATAAAGACCTCCTGGATCGATTGTTCGACAAAGATGGTCGTGTCATAGGGGATCATGTATTGCAGGCCTTCGGGAAAATAGGTCTGCAGCTCTTTCATGGTGGCGTACACCTTCTGGGCCACGTTCAGCGCGTTGGCCCCCGGCAGCTGGTAGATGAGGACACTGGCCGACGGCTTGCCGGTCAAGCCCGAGGTCAGGTCGTAGCTCTTGCCCCCTAGATCAAGGCGGGCGATATCCTTCAGACGGGTGATGCGCCCGCCTTCGCCGGTCTTGATGATGATGTCCTCGAACTGCTCAATGTCCGTGAGACGGCCGAGCACGTTGACCGTGTACTGGAAGCTCTGGCCGGGAGGGGCGGGGGGTTGGCCGATTTGACCGGCGGCCACCTGGACATTTTGCTCTCGGATGGCAGCCAGCACGTCTTCGGTGTTCAGATCGCGGGACTTGAGTTGGGGAGGATCGAGCCAAATGCGCATGCTGTAATCGCTCTGGGGAAAGACCGTTACGTCCCCGACACCGTCAATGCGGCTGAGTACATCGCGCAGGCGCAAGGTGGCGTAATTGCTCAGGTAAAGCTCATCAAAACGCCCATCGGGCGAAAACAGAGAGATGATCAGCACTATATTGGTGGATTTTTTCTTGGTATTGATGCCCTGGCGCTTGACCTCCTCCGGCAGTTTGGCCTCCGCCAGTTTGACGCGGTTTTGCACCAGCACTTGGGCCATGTCCAGATCCGTACCGACATCGAAGCTGACCGTCAGGTTGTAGGAGCCGTCGCTGGCGCTGGTGGAAGACATGTAAATCATGTTTTCGACACCATTGACCTCCTGCTCGATGGGGGCGGCGACTGTCTCGGCCACAACCCGGGCGTTGGCGCCGGGGTAGGTGGTGGATACCGCTACCGTGGGCGGTGTAATCTCGGGGTACTGGGCAATGGGCAACACACCCACGGAAACCGCGCCGGCGATGACGATCACAATGGAGATGACACTGGCAAAGATGGGATGTTCGATGAAAAACTTGGAAAACATTTTAGAAACTCCGTTTAGAATGACGAATGCCGGTATTCTATCTTCTTTTAATCTCTTTGATTAGGAAATAGCAGAACGAAGCCGTCCTTTGAGATTAAACATTCATTATTCTATACTTGATTGCCTTTTGGCGGATTCGTTTTTTTTAATCGCTCTTGCCTTCACTTTCGGATGCGGTGGATTCTTCTGATTCATTCACGACTTCCTCATCCCCATTCGACCCGGTGCTGTCGACGCTGCCGGATTTCTCTGAAGTCTCCCCGGATGTCACTGATGTTTTCGGCTCTTCCTGTACTTTGGCTTTAATGGCCGAAGCCGTTAGTGATTTCATATCGGTTCGCTCCGGATCGACCTTCGCTCCCGGCCGGGCGCGCTGGAGGCCGTTGACCACCACCTGGTCATCGGGTCGCAGCCCTTCGTCGATGACGCGCAGACCGTCCGCCAGTTGGCCCATGCGAATCGGCTTTTTCTCTACCATGTTTTCGCTGTTGACCACCAGCAGGTAACGTCCGCTCTGGTCGGAACCGATGGCGCGCTCGGTCACCAGCAAGGCGTTTTCACGCGTGTCGATCGGCATGCGGAGTCTGACAAAAAGACCCGGGATGAGCACCGGCGCTTGGCCTGGGTTGGGGAAGACCCCCCTCAACTGCAACGTGCCGGTATCCTTGTCAACACTGGATTCTGCAAAATCCAATTTTCCTTCGTGGGGATAGCCTTCTTCGTTGGCGACCTCGAGGAAAACCTGGATGTCTGCTTTGATTTCGGGATTTTCAGCGGCATCGAGACCTTTTTCCTGGAGTTTTTTACGATTCATCGCCATTACCTTCAGCAGATCCCGTTCGTTGAGGTTAAAATAGGCATAGACGGGATCATAGCGGGTGACCGTTGTCAGAAGGGTAGGCTCACCTTCACCGACCAGGTTACCCAGGTCCACGAAATTACGGCTGACGCGGCCGGTGATGGGCGCGACAACCTGGGTGTAACTCAGATTCAAACCGGCTTTCTCGATTTTGGCATTAGCCCGCAGCACGTCCGCACGGGCGACGTCGCGTTGCCCGCGCCATTTGACCACGTCGGTTTCGGCGCCGGCTTTTTGTTTGAAAAGTCGATCGGCGCGCTCAAACTCGATCTGCGCTCTTTTGAGCTGGGCCTCGGCACTGCTCAGTTCAGCCTTAGCGGCATTCAACTCCGCTTCATATTCGCGGGGATCGATGACAAACAGCAGATCGCCCTTCTCGACCTGGGTACCGGGAGTGAACTCCATGCTCTGCAGAAAACCGGCGACCCGCGCACGAACTTCGACTTCTTCGAAGGCGCGCGTCGTGCCGGTAAACTCCAGGTAATCGATGACCTCCTGCTGCAGGGGCTGTGCGACAGTGACTTTCGGCGGAGGCGGTTCCACGTAGGTGTTCTTTTGCTCACAGGCGGCAGGCAGCCAGAGAACCAAAAGAATTATCACCATCTGCCATTTGCGCGTGAACGGAAACTTTTTGAATTGCCGTACCATTGATTGCATCCTTTTGAAATAAAATCGTAGAATCGTTGTGTCAAAATTTTTGTGGCTTTTTAGGTAGACAAACTCGTAATACATCTTAAGTGAAAACTCAAGCCGATTCAAAAAATCGTTAATCTTTATTGAAATCCGGATGGCATCTTGACTTCTGATGTAAATGCAATTATTTATCAAAATTTCGAAGGGTAAGCGAAACGTTTTCATAAATATTCCTTGCACCTAGTGGTCGCTATGATGAATAGTGCTTCATTAATTGCCTGCCATGAATGTGATTTGATTCAACGCCTTCCCCTGCTGTCTGGAGCAGGCACAGTCCGCTGTATCCGGTGCGGCGCGGTGCTGTATCAGAAAAGGCACAACAGTATCGATCGCACGCTGGCTCTGGCCATAGCGGGGCTGATTTTATTCTTTTTGGCCAACTCATTTCCCTTCCTGTCATTCAAACTTGAGGCCCAGATTCGAGAAACCACTCTGATCACCGGTGTACGGGAGCTGTATGCCCAGGGCTGAAGATGGGCTTCATGTTCTGGAAAGTTCCTCCGGTATTCCGATTTGTGCGTGGACTGCAACCCTGGAGCATGATGGAGGTCTTCATGCTTGGAATATTGGTTTCGATTGTAAAGCTCGCCAAAATGGCGAAAATTGTTCCGGGAATCGCCCTGTTTTCGTTTTTAGCGCTTATTTTTGTGTTAGCGGCCATGATGGTTTCGTTGGACCCACATCTTATCTGGGAAAAATGGGAGCAACGACAATGAACTTCAGCCCTCAGACAGCTTTGAATAACCAGATGATCGGCTGCCACAGCTGCCACCTTCTCTGCCAACGCCCCGGGAGGGAAGCCGGAATCAGCTTGAAGTGTCCTCGCTGCGGTGCCCGGCTGCATTTGCGCAAGCCCAAAAGTATTGCCCGTACATGGGCATTGATCATCGCTGCCTCTATCTTTTATATTCCTGCTAACGTTCTTCCGATTACAACGGTGGTTTCCTTTGGCAAGGCCCAATCCGATACGATTATGAGTGGTGTCATCTATTTTATTAATAGCGGCATGTGGCCTATCGCCCTGGTGATTTTTGTGGCCAGCATATTTGTTCCAATTTTGAAATTAATTATTTTGACGTTTTTATTGATTTCCGTGCAGCGCAAATCGAGCTGGCGTCCGAGGGACCGTACACGGCTGTATCGCATAACGGAAATGATTGGACGCTGGTCGATGGTGGATATCTATGTGGTGACGATTTTGGTTGCTCTGGTTAATTTAGGTTCACTGGCTAGCATCAATGCCGGACCCGGGGCAGGTTTTTTTGCCGCCGTCGTCGTGATAACCATGTTTGCCGCCATGTCCTTCGATCCGCGATTAATTTGGGATGTAGAGGAGTTGCCTGATGACGAATGACAAACCGGACGAATCGATGCTGAATGAAATTCCGGAAGCCGAGATTCTTTCCCGCAGACGTTCGTTTTCGATTGTGTGGCTGGTACCGCTGGTTGCCGTGATCATTGGCGGCTGGTTGGTCTAACAAAGATGTCGAACTCGGACAGGTCAGTGCCATCAAACTCAAGGATGACCTGTCACAGGTCGTTGTCACGGCTGAACTCGTCAAAGAAGCCGAGGCGTTTCTTTCAGAAAATACCCGGTTCTGGGTGGTTCGCGCCCGGGTGGGTGTTAGCGGGGTTTCCGGTCTCGGCACCCTTTTCTCCGGTGCATTTATTGCGTTGGATCCCGGAAAATACGGCAAAGAAACTCGTCGGTTCACAGGGCTTGAAATCCCGCCGCCTGTGACGACAGACGTACCGGGTCGCCATTTTTTGTTGGAGGCGGAAACCCGCGGATCGCTGGAAATCGGTTCACCGGTTTACTACCGCAAAATTCCGGTGGGACAGGTGGTATCGTATCAACTTGCCGATGATGGCCAGATGGTTGTCGTTAAGGTATTTGTTAATGCCCCCTATGATCAGTTTGTATACCAAAATACCCGATTCTGGAATGTGAGTGGTTTGGATCTCAAGCTGGATTCCCAGGGCGTTAGGGTTGATAGCGAATCTGTTGTCAGCATCCTCATCGGTGGGATTGCATTTGGAATTCCCCATTTCGACTTGCCCGGCCCACCCGCAGCCGAAGAATGGGTTTTTCAACTCTTAGACAATATTGACGATGCGCAAGAGAGAATTTATACAGTCAAACGAAAATGGCTTTTGTCGTTTAATGAATCGGTGCGAGGACTTGGGGTCGGCGCTCCGGTAGAATTCTGGGGGATCCAGATCGGAGAGGTTCTCGATATCAAGCTCGATTTTGACATGCAGAGACAAAATTTCAAGATACGGGTTCTCGTCGAATCGCAGCCTGAGCGGTTTGCAGACCCCGAAGTGGTTGCCGATCAAGCTCAAAGCAGACAGTTGCTTGAGTCTATGGTGCAGAGAGGGTTTCGCGCTCAGCTTAAAACCGGCAACCTTCTCACCGGGCAGCAACTCATTGTAGTCGACTTCTTCCCGGACGCTCCGCCCGCTTCTGTCGTTTGGGAGGGACCCTATCCGGAAATTCCAACCGTGTCGACTCCCATGGAGGAAATCAGTACCAAATTCATGCGGATTTTGCAGAAAATCGACAGCCTGCCGCTTGAGCAAATCGGTAACGATCTGCGGGATACGGTCAACGGTGTCAAACGGCTGGCGGAATCTAAGGATATTGAGCAGGCGCTCCAAAATTTGAATGCCACCCTGGATGAAACGCGCCGATTGGTTGCCGATTTTCGTACCCATGTGACTCCCGGTATCAACGCCACCGTAGAGGAAACTCGCCGTTTGATATCCGATCTCCGCACTAATGTGACTCCCACAATCGACGCGACGCTGGAACAGGTTCAGCAATCGCTGGTAAGTGCCGAAAAAATGCTCAATGCCGACTCCCCACTGCAGGTTAAGTTGCGTATTGCTTTGGACGAAATCGGCGGTGCGGCCCGGTCGTTGCGATTTTTGGTGGATTATTTAGAGCGCCATCCGGAAGCACTGATTCGAGGGAAAGGAACGCCAAGGTAATGGGAAGATTTTTTTCAGCTCAGGTTGTTGTCGTGTGTCTGTCTGTTTCGTTATGGATTTTCGGATGTGCCGGGAGGTCTTCTCCGGTGGATTTCTACACCCTCACCCCGATGGATCAACCTCAACAGGGGAAAACCTCGCAGGGGGGTATGGCAATTGCTATCGGACCGGTGACCATTCCAGCTGCCCTTGACCGGTCGCAAATTGTCACGCGCGATGGGACCAATAAAATCCATTTAGCCGAAAACCATCGCTGGGCCGGACCGCTGCAGGAAGACATTGCCGCCGTGCTGGCGGATAATATCAGTGGATTGCTGAAGAGCGAGCGCGTGGCGCCGTTTACCCGAGAAGATCTTTTTGAACCGACCCACCGTATCATTGTCGACATCACGCGTTTCGATGGTCAACTGGATAAAGAAATTATTTTGGATGTCGTCTGGAGCATCAAAAAAACGACCGATAGCAAACCGCTTGTGATGCGGAGGTCCTTCGTACGGGAAACCGTCACATCGCCGATTTACGATGATTTTGTGGCGGCCCAAAGCAAAGCACTGGCTACATTGAGCGCAGAAATGGCAGAGGCACTCAAGAAAATATCGAATCCTTGAGCTGATAAATGTGAACTCACTTCGAGACGGATTCAACGGGGAATCACAAAATATCGTCCCGCATGACAAATGCGGTTGCGCGATCCTTGCTGCCTCGGAGAATGGAATACAGGCAAATCGCAGCGCTTTGATGGATGGTGTTATTATAATCCCGAGCAATCGCTAATTTTCTTCATCAGTTAATCTCAAACTTGCAATTGCAAATTTGACTGTCCCGAACTTAAATGTTATTCCGACATCTGTAAATCGCCGGCAACGCTGGTTTCGCTCCCTTTTTGTGACAAATCCACTGGGTTGTTCAATCACTTTAAATTTTAAGATCTATAAAAAGTTAGGAGGAATCGATGATTTCATTGAATGTTAATGGTCAGGGGTATCAAGTCGATGTACCGTCAGGTGTACCCTTACTATGGGTGTTGCGTGATTATTTGCATCTTACGGGGACCAAATACAGTTGTGGCATTGGCGAATGTGGTGCATGCACGGTTTTGATCGATGATCAGATCGAAAGGGCTTGCACCGTGCCCGTTCAGGACGTAAACGGCAGTCAGATTATTACCATTGAGGGGATCGCAAAGAATCATCCCGTGAAAAGGGCCTGGGTTCTTGAACAGGTGCCGCAATGCGGTTATTGTCAGTCCGGCCAAATCATGCAAGCAGTGTCATTATTGAAGGATAATCAAAATCCAGATGAAGATGAAATTATTGCGGCCATGGATGATATACTCTGTCGCTGCGGCAGTTATCCCAGAATCAAACGGGCGATTAAAACGGCAGTTGAATTACAGCGTAAGGAGGGTTAGACCATGCATTCAAATCTTTCGCGTCGGACGTTTTTAAAATACACCGTTACCGGAGTCGGCCTGACTATTGCCGCTGGCCTGACACCTATTGGCTTGAGGTTGGCCAATGCCACAGGAGGTGAAGATAAGCAACCTTTAGACTTTAAACCCAATGCCTTTATTGAAATCCATCCCGATAACACGGTAACGGTTCTAGTGGGTCAAACAGAACTGGGACAGGGCTCGCATACGGGTCTGGCCATGCTTGTGGCGGAAGAATTAGAGGCGGATTGGAAGCTGGTTGGTGTTCGTCAGGCACCGGCAGCCGAAGAGTTTAAGGATCCGTTTATGAAAATGCAGATAACCGGTGGCAGCACAAGCATCCGTCATCGTTATGATCTTTTGAGAAAAGCAGGTGCTGCTGCCCGCGAGATGCTCATTCAGGCAGCGGCGATGACCTGGGAGGTTCCCACTGCAGAGTGTATGGCCGCAGATAGCAGGGTGATACACAAAAAAAGCGACAGAAACATGACCTATGGCGAACTCAGTTTAAAGGCCGCCGAATTAATGGTTCCCCAGGATCCGGCGCTGAAGAAAGCCAGTCTGTTTAAGATTATCGGCACACACCGGGAGCGGTTCGACATACCGGCTAAAGTCGAAGGAACGGCGACGTTCGGAATTGATATTACGGTGCCGGATATGTGTATTGCAGTGGTGGCCCATCCTCCGGGTTATGGCATGAAAGCGGAGTCTTATGATAGCGCCGCCGCCAAGAAAGTTAGGGGTGTCTTAGCGGTTCATCCGATCGAAAGCGGGGTTGCGGTTTGCGCTGAAACCCTGAATGCTGCTTTTGATGGTCGTGATGCTCTAAACATTAAGTGGAGCAGCGGCTCGCACCCGAATTTGGATGATAAAACGGTTGAAAAGCTATACTACGAAGCCATCAAAAAACCAGGCGCCGTCGCCCGCAACGATGGCGATGTCAATCTGGCTTTGGGTCAGGCTTCCACACAGCATGAAGCCACTTATTTTTTACCCTATCTGGCGCATGCCACTATGGAGCCGATGAACTGTACTGCCTATATTGCCAAGGATCGCTGCCAGATCTGGGCGCCGACCCAAACCCAGACTGGAGTTCAGGCGGCGGGGGCAACGATATCCGGATTACCGCCCGAAAAAGTGGATGTTATCACCACTTACTGCGGCGGGGGATTTGGCCGTCGCACTGAAACCCTGGTGGTTGTTGAGGCGCTTCAACTGTCCAAAGCACTCGGGAGACCGGTGAAGGTAATCTGGACCCGAGAGGAAGACTTCAAAAATGATTTTTTCCGGCCGGGGATTCTGTGTCGGATAAAAGGTGGCCTGGACGCCGAGGGGCGCCTGTCGGCATGGTCTCATAAAGTCGCTTCCTCTTCAATCATGAGCAGAGTGTTTCCCCAGTTTGTAAAAGACAAAATTGATCCCAGCGCCGTCGAGGGAATTACGGATATGGATTATTCCATTCCCAATGTCTATGCCGAATATGTCATGCTTGAAATGCCGATTCCGGTTGGTTTCTGGCGTTCGGTCGGAAATTCCAGTAATCCGTTTGCAGTTGAATCCTTCATCGACGAAATGGCCCATTTAGGCCGCAAAGATCCGTTGGAATTCCGCTTGGGCATGTTAAAGAGCAATGCGCGAGGGCGACGAGTGGTGGAAATGTTGGCTGAAAAGTCCGCGTGGGGAAAACCAATTAAAAAGGGACAGGGCCGGGGTATGGCATTGCGAACCAGTTTCGGCTCGACCGTAGGGCATGTCGTCGAGGTGTCTGTGGACAAAACCAGCGGCCAAATTACAGTTCATCGAATCATTTGCGTCTTGGATTGCGGCCCCGCGGTATATCCGGATGCCATAAGAGCTCAAATGGAGGGCGGTGTGATTTTCGGTCTGAGCGCTGCCTTAAAGGAAAAAGTCAGATTTTCCAAAGGTGGCGTTTTAACGGCAAATTACGATGATTATCCCATTCTGACTATGAGCGAAACGCCTGAAATTGAGGTTCATATCGTCAAAAGCGATGAAAAGATCGGCGGCGTTGGTGAACCGGGCGTTCCGCCTGTCGCTCCGGCATTGGGCAATGCCATATTCGATGCGATCGGCGTTCGCATCCGACACTTGCCCATGACCCCGGAAAACGTTCTATCTGCCATAAAACGGGCCTGATATGTTACCATCGGTTGGGGGACCAGTTTTATTGGGCAAAACATTATCCTGATAGTATTAAAAAATGTTGCGTTTGGGATACAATACAAATGGCTTTGCCTGCCATACATTGGAATCATCGCTGCAGATAATATCAAAATTAGGTTATGCTGGCGTTGCGATAACATTGGATAACTACATATTGAATCCAATGGATCCCGATTTGGACAAAAAACTGGCCGCTGTAAAAGAGCTTTTAAGAAGATATTCGCTTACATGTGTTATCGAAACCGGCGCCCGCTTTTTGCTTGATCCATGGCAAAAGCATGAGCCAACATTGATATCCCCGAGTGCAGATGCACGACATACTCGTTTGGAATTTTTAAAAAAGGCGCTTTATATTGCGGCAAAATTAGATGCGGAATCACTGTCATTTTGGTCAGGGAAAAAACAAAGGGATGAGGATGATAATAGAGCTTGGGAGTGGCTGATTTCCGGCTGCCAGGAACTTATTGAATTGGCTAGACGATATGCGATGCCCCTGGGGTTCGAGCCGGAGCCGGGCATGTTTCTGGAGAACCTAGCCCAATATAAAAAATTGAAGGAAAGCGTCAATGCTGATCAATTTGGCTTAACGCTCGATGTCGGCCATGCTTTTTTGACCGAAGAAATTACAATCGGTGACTGTATTCGTAAATTCAAACGTGAAATCAAAAATATACACATTGAGGATATGCAAAAAGGGATCCATCAACACCTTTTTTTTGGCGATGGAGAAATAGATTTTAGAGACATTTTTAACGCCTTGAACGACATAGGTTACACCGGTTTAATAAATGTCGAACTCAGTCGTCACAGTCATGATGCGGTGGTGATAGCCAAACAGGCGTTCAATTTTTTGAGGAAATTTATGTGACGCCGGCGCCTATCTTCCGGTTACAGGCCTGGTGATTTGCTTCTTCATTATCATTTAGTCAGGCTACCGATATTTAAAAATAACCCCCTTTTGATTAAACTCAGCATGATAGACAATGCTCTGATGGAACATTTAGCTCCATGACAGATTAAGGGGATTTGGGCAACAGCCCGTCAAGATTTGACACTTAAAATGGAAATTGAGTATCAGAAGCTATAGCCGATGCCGAGAGCGGTTAAATAGTTTGTGGACTCATAGAAATTGATATTGGAGGTTGACTCAAACAACGCATTAAACCAGTCAATTCTGAAATTTTTTAATCCCAGCGGATCTTTGTAGCCGATAATTGCAAGCAGGCCTAAATTGTAATCCCGGCGTGTTTTATCAAATACCGGATGCGTATCATCATACCATTCACCTGTACCAATTACATTGAGGGTTGCCTGAAACCGGCTGCCGAAATATTGAAACGATAGTTGCGGTGTCAGCCCGTGAAAGCTGTTTGCATCACCCTCGGCATCTCCTCGGGTATATCTGAGAATTGGCCTTAGATACATGCGAGGCATTAGCTTGAAAGAATATTCAACGGTCAGTCGATGAAAGTTCGAATCACGGTCAAGGTCATCCAGATCTTTGGGTGTAAGCGGGCTTTGCGGCTGAGAGAATAAAAAGGTACCACTCTCTTCATCATCAATATTCTGGCGTGCCCATCCATATCTAAAATTTAGACCCGATCGCCGGATATTCTCCGCAGCGAGTCTAACACCAAAAGAAGAGATGTCCGTTTTTTTACGATCTTGGCCGATAACGAATGGATCCTTCCAGGTCTCCTGCTCGATGGGTGTAAAGGGTATGACGGAAGCACGCAACGTGGTGCCGTCCAATAAGTCGTGCCTTGCGCCAGCTTCAACTTGAAACAGGCCTTGCGCAATGTTTTCCGGCAGCACGCCCAAAAACAGCTGGGTACGAATATCGGCAAACGTGTAGGCAACAAGCCCGAGCGGCAGGGGCTTGAAATTTTCCACACGCTTACCGGATGTGTCCAATGAATCCGTTTTTTTGTTGTCACTGTCTGTGTTTAATTGTGAGTTGGTGCTTATGTATGCACCCAGTAATTCGACGTATCCTGAAAATCCGGATTCGCGTGGTAACGGCTGTTGAGCCTGGACGGTGCCGACGGTCATGAAACCGTATAACCCGAGGCCTATCAGGAGAAGATAAAGAATTAAGTTGATTTTTTTTTGATGCATTTCGTTATGTGCGTCAACTTTTGTTAATGTAATTCGAAACGTAACTCAGAGGAATCCCTGCAGAAATCTGAGTGCCATTTGTTTTTTTACTGACTTCCTATACTAATAGCCGATATTTGTCTATCAATTTAATAAATATCTGGTTAATAAATATCTGGCCGGTCGTGATGCGAGCGCCCGTGGCTGGACTGAAAAACAATGTCGCCCCTTGATTGATGAGGAAAGGCAAATCATAAGTTTTCCCCGAGGACGCTTAACTCGGTTTCAGTTTGACAGCCTTACTTACATTTCATAGTCTCGAATTGATATTCCAATCTCAAAAAACGGCTTCAGAAGGAAACTTTCATGGAACTGACTAAAATTCGAAAAAAGCGTGGCTTTATCTGCGATATGGACGGCGTCATCTACCACGGTAATCGCTTATTGCCCGGTGTGCCGGAGTTTGTGGACTGGCTTCAAAAAGAAAACAAACAGTTTTTATTTATGACAAATGGCAGCGAGAGATCACCGCGTGAATTACAGGAAAAACTTAAGCGGTTGGGGGTTGAGGTGGCAACAAAACACTTTTATACCAGCGCCTTGGCGACAGCCAGTTTTTTGGCATCTCAACGGCCCGGCGGCAGCGCCTATGTGATTGGAGAGGCCGGACTGATCAATGCCCTTTACGATTCGGGATTTTCCATGAATGAGATAAATCCAGATTATGTGGTGGTGGGTGAAACCCGGGCTTATTCTTTTGAGAAGATCGAACGGGCTGTCAACTTGGTTCTCGCCGGCGCCAAGCTCATTGGCACCAATCCGGATCTGACGGATCCGATCGAAAAGGGCATTGCCCCGGCCACTGGCTCGCTGATTGCCCCCATCGAGTTGGCCACCGGCATCAAGGCTTACTTTGTGGGTAAACCCAATCCGCTGATGATGCAGCACGCCATGAAGATCATCGGCTGCAAAAGGGAGGAAACCGTCATCGTCGGCGATCGCATGGATACGGATATCATCGCCGGCATCCATGCTGAAATTGTGACCGTCCTGGTTTTAAGTGGAGTGACGGGCGCCGAAGATTTAAAACGTTTTGCCTACCACCCCCACCATGTGCTGACCGGCGTTGGCGATATCCCGGGTTAACCCGATGGGCAGTTTTTTCTCAGGTTTGTCGTTTCACATCCGGCGGTCACCTGCGTGATCCCGGCCACCTCCAAGGTGCATCACATGCAGGACAACATGTCGGCCGCTTTCGGGCGTCTGCCCACAGAAACCATGCGCCGGCGTATGCTAGACACCATTGACTCGCTTTAACTAGTGATTGAAAGAAAACTCGTCTAGTCGATTCGTTGGGTTTCGCGCTTTTGAGACCTTTATTTAATTCCTCTCCGGTTTCACAAGAAAAGTTGAAATTCAGGTACTCAATTCAGCCGACAACGTCCCGTGAGTTTCCCGTTAAATTCTTGCCCACTGACGCGCGTTTCGCCCGGGCGTCACCACGGGATCGACTGCCGTTCCCGGAAGAAGCCGCCGGTTGGCCCGCCGTCGGCCAGAGTGGCCAGCCAGACCGGGGTATCGGCGCCCTGTTTCGGCGCTAGCGGGGCTTGGTCGCCGCCCAGGTCGGTGCGGACCCATCCCGGGCAGGCCGAATTGACCAGGATGTTCGTGCCGCGCAATTCCTTGGCCAGCAATACCGTAATGCCGTTCAGCAGCGTCTTCGACAAACGGTAGGCGGGAGAGAGTACGGCGCCGTGAGGGCTGTCCGGGCTGGCTATCTCGGACAGAGAGCCCAGGGTGCTGGCCATATTGACGATTCGGCCGTAGCCTTTGGCCTGCATGATCGGGATGCAGGCCTGAGCCAGCAAGAGAGGTCCGATGGCATTGGTTTCGAGGGTATTGTGAAAAACAGCGGGGTCGAGCTCGAGAATGCCGGACTGCGTATCGATCATGATGCCGGCATTGTTAACCAGGATGTCGAGACGTCTGAAGTCATCCTTGATTTTTCCGATGGCCGCAATTATGGATGTTGCCCGGGTTACGTCGATCAGGATGAAATGGACGTCCAGTCCCTCCGACTGCAGTTGCTCTCGGGCTGCAATCCCTCTATCCTGGTCCCTTGCCCCGATCAGGACGGTGATGTCTTTTTGCGCCAGCTGCCGGGCAATTTCAAGACCGATCCCTTTATTGGCGCCGGTGACGAGCGCTATTCTCTTTTCAGTAGTGGTCATTGGCGATTTCCTCCTTAATCACGATATCATAGCGTAAGCTAATCGTCGAAAATGGTTCTGTCATTTTGATACCGTCTGGTAAAATTACACACAACGACCTCCGCAATCACGCAATGCAGACGGCTGCTCTGGAAGTTACAACCGGCATTCGCGCCAGGGCTGCACCCATAGGATAAGTCCGGCAGAAGCCAGATACATAAATCCCAGATAAGAAAAGACCAGTGTGTAGTTGCCTTGGGTAAGATCCAGAATATAGCCGCTCAGCCATGGACCAAGCGGTCCGGACAAGAAGCCGTAGGCGGTGAAAATCAACCCAAAGATGGCCCCGAAATGGGCCATGCCAAAGCAGTCGCCGGCTAGCGGTGCGGTGACCGCAAACAGGGTTCCGAAGGCGAAGCCGATAACCGCCGCCAGCGCGGCCCATAGCCACATGCCTTCCAAATGGGGCATGATCAAATAGGCGACGGCAGCGCATGTAAAGCTGACCGCCATGGTTCGGCTGCGCCCCAACCGGTCTGAAAAAAATCCGCTCACCAACCGGCCGCTACCGTTTGTCAGATTAAAACCGGTGAGTAAAACGACGGCTTGAGTGAGGCTCAGCCCGCGGGCCAAACCGAACCCAGTAGCCAGCACCAGCATGCTGGCACCGGCGGCACCGGCCAACGCCCAGGTGAGCCATAAACACCAGAACTCGCGTGTTTTCAGCGCTTCAACCACCGAGCGGCTTGTCGGTTCAATCGCCGTATCGGATGCTGGCGCCGACAGATGCTTCTCTGGGAACCGGATCAGGGTGGAAGCAGCGAGGCCGACGATGAGTGCCACACAGCCAAGCACCAGGTTGATCGTTTCATAGCCCCAGGTTGACAAGAGGGCGGTGAATACCGGAGACATGACTCCTGCTGCCAGCCCGAAGGCCATATTGAAAAATCCTGAGACCAGTCCGCGCCTTTCAGGGTACCAGCGCTGCACCACCGTCAGTGCCGGTACATAAATAAAGGCCGATGAGGCGCCGACTAAAAACGCCCAGGTGTAGACAGCATCCATGTTCTCAGCTCGGCCCAGCCAAATAACACTGCTGCCGCACAGGACGGCACCCACGGCGGCCAGCTTCCCGGGTCCGTATTTTTCCTGCCAGCGTCCGCACAGGTACATGAAGCAGGTGGCACCGGTTAGAACAAAAAAAATCGTCTGGCCAACCGCACTGCCGCCGACATGAAAGGTCTGCTGCCAGTGCTGGCGCATGACCCCGGGAAAGCCGAATATAAATGCCCCCGGCCAGAAAATGGCGCAGGCGCAGGAGATCAAGATGAGTGCCCGTCCGGGTTTTGCGATCATAATGACTCCGAGATCAACGTCTTTATGGGAGAGCTGCTAACGGTTTCATTAGCATAGTAGCGGCAGATTTGGCAAATACCGGACCGCTGGAACCAGGGGAGCGTCAAAGTCAACACGACCTGATTCAGATAGAAGCGATCTACCTTCCAGGATACGGCAACAAAATCCCAAATCACAATACTCAAGTTGCACATAATATCAAAATTTCAAATACCAAGGATCAAAGATTTGAGACTAGCTTCTTTGTTCTCGGGCTGGTCAGACCCCAAGTTCCGACAAAACAAAAGTTGAAATCCAATTGGTCAACTCAGTCAACTACCCCATAATCCCTATAGATTTTCATGTTGACAAGATTTGAAGATTGGTTCTATCGTAATTTGTTTGATTTCTATAATGCCGTCGGATTTCTCCTGAGTTCTGCAAGATCTGAAGCTGTAAAAACAAATTCACCGATTGCTTTATATTTATCGTCTTTGGATGATTTACAGATTGGACGAGGAATCCTATGTGTTGGGTTTGTGCCGATAATTTCTATCCAAAGTTTGGTTCACGGGTAGGTTGGTAAAGATTGAATTTTGACCCTATCAAGAAAGAGAGGAGGGTATTAAATGAAAAAATCGAGCGAAAATATAGTGTACGTAAGTGAATTTGTTGATCTAGTGGGTCCGGAAACTGAAATGCTCGGCCCTGTTAAAGATGGTGGCCGAATTGTAACAGGCACAGAACCGGCGTGTTATGGACCCATGATTACGCCGGAAGTTGAAAGTGGTCACACCATCAGCCGCCCCGTAGCTGTTACGGGTGCAGAAGTTGGAGACGGTGTCGCCCTAAAAATTAAAAAGATCAAGATTACGTCCAAAGCTTCAGCGTCTGGCACTGAAACTCCTCGTGAGGGAAGTTTTGTTGGTGATCCATTTGTGGCAAAAAAATGTCCGGGCTGCGGAAAGGTCAATCCCAATACAGTTGTAAAGGGGGTTGGTAGAGATGCAATCTGCTGTGCCGATTGCGACACTTCGATATCTGCATTTGATGTAACTAATGGATATACCATGGTTTTTGATGATAAACGCACAGTGGGGGTTACCGTCCCCCATCACGTAGCAGAAAAAATAGCCAGAAATGCAGAAGACTATTCCGGAGCACCTGCGGGATCTACGTGCCACTCGATATTGGTTTTTGCTCTGGCAGATATGCCTGCTGGAATTGTATCGAAGATTCGGCCGATGATAGGCAATTTGGGAACTTTACCCGGCGTTACCATGCCCTCGTCTCATAATGCCGGAGACTTTGGGGTGTTTCTTGTTGGTGCCCCTCATGATCATGCCATCACTGAAGAAGATCTGGCGAAAAGAAGTGATGCCCACATGGACATCGATAGTGTAGGTGAAGGTGCTATCGTTATTGCGCCTGTCAAAGTTGAGCAAGCAGGCGTAATCGTAGGTGATGTACATGCGATGCAGGGTGACGGGGAGATTGCAGGTCATACGACGGACGTATCTGCGGAGGTCACTATTGAGGTCGAGGTCATCAAAAAGTTAGCAAATGATGGGCCGATCTTACTGCCTTTAATGGAGAATCTGCCGCCGCTGGCGAGATTACCTTCTAGTGAAGAGTTGGAGGCCGCCCGATCACTAGCTGACAGGAACGGTTTTGATATCCAAACGGAGGTGGCTCCCATCCAGGTGGTGGGTTCAGGTGCTAATTTGAATGAGGCTACAATCAACGGTCTCGAACGAATGGCCAAGTTGGCGGATATGGATATTGATGAGGTGAAAAACCGCGTAACCATTACAGGAGGCATTGAAATCGGTCGTCTTCCCGGCATAGTTCACGTCTCCATGCTCACCCCCATAAGCCGACTGGAACAAATAGGTATTGCACATCTCGTAAAAGAACAATACGGTCTCTAAATTATAAGCGCCGCTCCCATGACGCCCTCTTTGGCATCCAAAGGGGGCGTCGTTGCGCCAGGTCGGGTTCTATTGGATACGGCTAACGAACATCTCCTACCGGAATCCCTAAAAAAACTTGTAATCGGCGCCAGGGTGGTTATGTTGCCATTTCCGGCTCGCCGGGAAAATAATGCGACCGCGGAGATTTCCAATCATGCCGAGCAAAATACGAAACGACAGCTTGCGAAACATTGCCATCATTGCCCATGTCGATCACGGCAAAACCACCCTGGTGGACGCCATGTTCCGCCAGACCGGCCTGTTCAGGACTGATCAGGAGTTCGACGAGCGGCTCATGGACACCATGGATCTGGAACGGGAGCGCGGTATCACCATCGCGGCTAAGAATTGTTCCGTGGTGTGGAAGGACGTCCGGATTAATATCATCGACACCCCTGGCCACTCGGATTTTGGCGGAGAAGTGGAGCGAGCCTTGTCCATGGCCGACGGTGCGATTTTACTGGTAGACGCCTCGGAAGGGCCCTTGCCCCAAACCCGGTTTGTTCTCAACAAAGCCTTGGCGGCTGGTCTCAAAATCATCGTGGTCATAAATAAAATCGACCGTCAAGACGCCCGTCCCGACGAAGTCCTCGATGAGATCTACGATCTGCTGATCGACCTGGATGCCACGGACGAGCAGCTTGAGTTTCCGTTGCTCTACGCGGTCGGTCGGGAGGGCATTGCTATGCAAACCCCGGACGGGGAGGGCCGTAATCTCCACGTGCTCCTGGACGCCATCCTGGCCGAAATCCCCGGTCCTTGCCATTACCCCGACGCACCATTCCAAATGCTCGTATCGGACTTGGGTTACTCGGAGTATTTAGGCAGGCTGGCTGTCGGCAAAATCTTTAACGGAACGGCTCGGTCGCGCGACAGCCTGGTGTGCATCGGGGCTAGCGGCCAAAGTGTTCCGCTCAAGGTATCCAAGCTCCAGGTTTACGAGGGCATGCAATTAAAAGACGCGGCTGAGGTGCAAGCCGGCGATATCGTGGTACTGGCAGGCATTGAGGCGGTCAAGATCGGCGATACCATTTGCAACCAGCAGAGCCCCCGGGCCTTGCCCAGGATCAATGTGGACGAACCCATCGTGTCCATGAAGTTCACCATAAACAACTCGCCATTTGGGGGCCAGGAGGGAAAGTACGTCCAGGCGAGCCGCCTCCGGGAGCGTTTGTTAAAGGAGAGTCTTGTCAATGTGGCGGTCCAGGTGCAAGCGACCGCGGATCGGGACAGTATTTTGGTCAAAGGTCGGGGAGAGTTTCAGCTGGCCATCCTGATCGAGACCATGCGTCGGGAAGGCTTCGAATTCTGCGTGGGAAGGCCCGAGGTTATCTACCGCAACGAAAACGGCCACAAGCTCGAGCCTCTGGAGCGGCTGCTGGTCGACTGCGAGGAACAATTTCTCGGCGTAGTGACGGAAAAACTCTCCCTCCGCAAGGGCAAAATGACCAATCTGAGCAACAACGGCAAGGGACGCGTGCGTATTGAATTTTCCTTACCTGCCCGGGCCCTGATCGGCTACCGGGACGAGTTTCTCACCGACACCCGCGGTACCGGCATCATGCATTCCCTGTTCGACGGTTATGGAGAATTCCGCGGGGATTGTCCTATCCGGTTTACGGGTTCTATCGTGGCCGATCGCACCGGAAATGCCGTCCCTTACGCTTTATTTAATTTAGAACCCCGGGGCCGGCTTTTTACGGTGCCCGGTGATCCGGTCTACGAGGGGATGATCGTCGGTGAGCACAACCGAAGCCAGGATATCAATGTGAACCCCTGTAAGGAAAAAAAGTTGACCAACATGCGGGCCGCCGGCAAGGACGATAACGTTATCCTTGCACCGATTAAACCGCTCACCCTTGAGCAGGCCATCAGCTTCATCCGCGAAGACGAGCTGGTGGAGGTTACACCACGGTCCGTGCGTATGCGTAAAGCCGTGCTTTTTGCCCAGAAACGCCACACCCTGCGTGCCTCCCGGATGAAGAGGAAGTAGGGCGATGAGGTCTTCGGCTGAAAACTAGTGGGGCGCTCCGCTTTTCGAATAACAGAGAATAAAACAGCAATGTTGCCTATACGCCGACTGCCGGCACTGTCGGAGAAAATCGTGGATTTGGCTCAAGAGCATGGCTGGATCAGCATCGCATACCTTTCGACGGTACTTGCGGCGAATCGCAATATGGTGAAAAAGCATGTCCAGCAGCTTGGCAAAAAGAGGCGGGTGGTGAGACACGGCGAGAGACGGGGGCCTATTGTTCTCCATTCTGAAACAGATAAGGAGGTATGATGCACCTATTGCTTTAAACCCTTTATCACTGTGCCTTTTTCTGTTACTTCTACACTATCAATTTCAGCAGTAGGAATCAGTTCTATAAACAGCTTATCCTTAACGGCATAGACGTTGGATACGTCCATTTTTACTGTCAATAATTGATTGTAGAATTCGGATTTAACCGGCTCTAGATTATTCAGCTCAATTGGATATTCTATGCCACTGAGCGCGGTCAGCAATGTATGCAGCAAGGCATCTCCCTGGCTGAATTCATTTTCATTTTTTGAGTCATGCAAATCAGGTTTTAGCAACAGTTTCTTATTGATTTTATCAAATTTGAACGAAACCTCCCAGCGGCTCGCTAAATTCACATCGCCAACCACAAAATTTACCACCTGTTTTTCAATTTTCGTTGCATATTTGATATCTTTGCCGCTGATCAGGGAAGAAAATAAAATCTTACCCTTTTCTATTCTAATGTTCTCAATGGATTGGACAAAAAAGGATCCTAAAAAATTCTTGCCAAGATCCAATTTATACGGCAACAAAGGCTTAATGACTCTGGCGATGCTTTCCGCTGGAACCACGACAGTCATTTCTTTTAGGCTGTCGACTTGAGCGGTTGATGAAGAAACTAGTAGAAGCAAAATGATAGAAACGAATGCCGAACGCTTTAAAACTTTCATGTCAAGATACCATCCTCTAACATTTGCGGAATAAAAATCAAAGACTCTTCGGTTGAATCTGAAGAAGAGTCGATTTATGTCTAACATATCTGACAACCAATAATTGCGTTAATTACTTTCTATGATCACACCGCAATCTTCGCACCGGTATCGCGCCGGGCCGGATTCTTCGGCATCCATCTCATCAAAATCATAGCGTTTCTCGTTATGAGTCTCATAGCATTCCGGGCAGAAGCCGTCCCCCAGTTCTGCGGATGTGATTGTCAAGTGACAGTGCCGACACTGCAGCCGGTTTTTCTTCTCGGGCAATAATACGAGTGTTTTGTGGGAACAGGAATTCATCTCAGGTGTCATCTCTTTGTTGCAGCCGGTAGATATTTTCAGATTCCAAATTTTTTACAGGGTAGCAGAAACTGCCCGGCGAGTAAAGGTCCCCCTCTGCCGTATCCAAAACGTTGAACTCGTCGAGCCAGTAAATCAGCCCAGTCCACAAAGTCCCAAAGGTACCTCTGTTGCAAGATAAAAGTTGAAATTCAGTAGGTCGATTAAGACAAAAATGTTCCGTAGGTTTCTCTCGGTACACATGATAGTATCTGATATCGAAGAGCTATGCCACATCTATCTCGCATAGACGCCCCTGAACCATTGAAATTTGTTGCGTCCTGCTATATTTTAAAAAAGTATGCGGAACTGTAACCGACAAAAAGGCTTCATCCGCCGGTGACACAGATGAAAACTTGGGTAGGTTGGGTTGAGGCCAGACAAGGTAATGTTGTCCGCTTAGGCGGATCAACCCAACCTACCCAATTTGCTGCTACTCAGCGACTACCAGCGTATGGCCGAAACCCAACATGAGTGATGCCTTTCTTTGGGTTATAAATCAGAAATTAAATCATGAGGTTCACCAAGGCATATGTGCATTAATACCATTGAAAAGTTCAAACAAAGGAAAATGAACAATGAATAATGACAATAAAACATCCGCACCAGAAGAAAAACATCGCATGATTGAAAAGGCCGCCTACTATCGGGCTGAAAAAAGGGGATTTTTCGATGGTGACCCGGTAATGGATTGGCTTGAGGCTGAAAGGGAAATTGATGCCTCATCTCAACACCCGGTTGATGCGGGGGCCAGCGAGCAAGAACATGCTGCTTACCAGAGGATGCGCACCGAGTTTAAAAAGATCCTGGCCGGCGCTCAGGATAAAATCAACGCGGACACCATCAGGCAGGCCTTCGACCGGGCGGGTAGAGAACTCAAAGATCTGGGGGTATTTGTTCCGGAAACAGTCGACCGCGCCGGGAAAAGACTTAAGCAGGAGGTGGCCGACGCAGTTGAAAAAATGGGTCCTCGGTGGGACGCCTTTTCGGAGAAGAGCCACGGACTTTTTGAGATCTGGAAAGACAAAGGGGGCCATTTCGTTAACCAGGCCTTCACGGCGTTAAACGGCTGGGTGAGCCGGTACCGTGACAAAAACGGGAAGGAATAAAAGGGGTTCAAGCGTATGCACGTTCATGCTATGGCAGGCCTTTATCATACCGCCTTGAACATTCCCAAACAAGGGTACGTGGGAATTGATCGCGAACAGTTCGAGCAGGGCGGAAAGAACCAACATAACGCCTGCAGTTGGCATGATGAATAGAGAAAATCACCTTCAATAATTAAAAGGTCTTGCCGTTCCAGCCGAACATGCTCCTTGCGAGATCCTTGAAATCAATAAAGATGCGATCTTTGGGCACTCCAAGTTCCTGCTCGATAAGGCGGCAGATCTTTTCGGACAATTCCGGGCAGCGGTCCCGGGGTAGGCCAATGCTTTTGAGCCGGACAAACGCTGCAGGTTCGTCGCTGCCTCCAAAGATCAGCGGTGTTGCCGGTTGAATGGAAATCATGACATACGACTCAGGCTTTCCCAGCAGTTCGGCGATGAATGCCGACGTTTTTTTGAGAAGCTGCCGATTGGATGCCGGGTCAATGGGTTGATTTGTTTCAATACTGATATATGGCATGGAAGTTCCCTCCTTCAATTAACAATCAGCCTGCGGCAAATAAAAAATAATCTCTCTCTGCGCTCTGTGGTGAATAACCGTAATTAGAATGAGAAATGGATATTACCGGCCCCATGACGTGTGGAGTCCAGCAATTGTTGCGGTTCCAAAGGCTTACCAGTTTTCAGCCAGCAGCTCGAAATATCCCCGGGGCTTGACGCAGGCCGGGCATTTATCCGGGGCGTCATTACCGACGTGCAGATAACCGCAGTTGCGGCAGCGCCACACACTTTCTTCCGTCCGGGTAAAGGCCCTGTCGGCCGCCAGGTTGGCCGCCAGCTCACGGTAACGCTTTTCGTGCTGCTTCTCCGATACACTGATCGCCTCCCAGGTGTCGGCCGCACGCTGAAAGCCCTCATCACGGGCGATTTGTGCAAAACCCGGATACATTTCCGTGTGCTCGTACCGCTCACCATCGGCCGCAGCAACCAGATTTTCAAAAGTGGTCTTTACCACACCGGTCGGAAAGCTAAAGGTGATCTCCATTTCACCGCCGTTGAAAAATTTGAAAAAGCGCAAGGCGTGCTCGCACTCCTGGTCGGCGGTTTCTTCGAAGATGTCGGCGATTTGAATAAAGCCGTCCTCGCGAGCCCGACGTGCAAAGTAGGTGTAACGGTTGCGGGCCTGGGATTCGCCGGCAAAGGCTGTCAGCAAATTTTTTGCGGTTTGACTTTCTCTGAATTTACCCAATGCAGACCTCCTTTCTGTCCAATTGAGGACTAATTGTTCGTGGCGCTAATTGCCGACACCTAGCGGTTGCAGCTCCGGAAGCACGAGACAGAGCCACAAACAACGAATCAGTCATTTTCGTAGACTTCGATGGCATCTGCTCCACATTCCTCAGCCGCCTGCCGGACGACGTCCTTCAGATGTTCAGGAATTTCGTCCATCTTGACGATCGACAGCAGTTGATCTTCGTCGTACTCGAAGATTTCCGGACAAAGCTTGTTGCAGTTTCGGTCGCCCATGCACTGTTCGGTGATTCTTACTTTCATATTAGTCTCCTTTAAGTTGGCGTTAAATAATTGACCGGTAAATGATTGAATAGTTCAATCGTTTATTGATTTTTAGCTGACCGTTCATAGCTCATAGGGCGGGCAGAGTAAACAAAAATAGTGACATAGACTTTCAATTGAACTATAAATTAGAAATTCATATTTTCATGATCGTTATGCCTTCTGTCGTATTCACAATTTAGCAACTGCCCAGCCTGTAAAACAACAATGTCAACAATGTGCCAGAGTTTTCTAATGGGGAGGTGCAGAAGTGGTGTAAGGACCCGCATCCCGGAATTGTGTACGATAGAGACTCGCATACAGCCCTTTCTGGTCCAGGAGCTGCTCGTGAGCGGAATGGCTTCTAGACCGGTGAGCATGCTCGACGATACGGCCTTGATCTAATACCAGAATTACATCCGCATCCAGAATAGTGCTGAGCCGGTGGGCAATGACCAGACTGGTGCGTCCCTTCATAATCCTTTCCAAGGCCTCCTGTATTAGCATCTCGCTTTGGCTGTCTAGACTGCTGGTGGCCTCGTCCAGCACCAGGATGCGTGGGTTTTTGAGAATTACTCTGGCAATGGCGATCCGCTGCTTTTCGCCCCCACTTAAACGATAGCCCCTCGCTCCCACCACCGTATCGTACCCATCCGGCAGGCTGGCGATGAAATGATGAATATTGGCCGTCCGGCATGCTGCCTCAAGCTCGGCCTGGGAGGCGTTAGGTGCGGCATAGAGGAGATTCGTCTTCAGCGTGTCGTTGAAAAGATAGGTTTCTTGAGTGACCATCCCGATGGCCTTGGCCAAAGAGACCTGAGAGATGTCTCGCAGGTCATGTCCATCCAAACAGATCTTGCCACCGGTAGGATCGTAGAGACGTGGCAATAAATAAGTGACGGTGGTTTTTCCGGCACCGCTTGGTCCTACCAAGGCCGCTAGTTCACCGGGTTTGATTTCAAAGCTCACGGTCTCTAACGCCAATTGGCGGCTCGGTTTTTGGGCGACGATCGAGACCGCCGAGGCACTCTCTCGCGTCTGTAACTCATCCCTCAACCCGAATAGACTAGAACCGCCATTTCCGCCTTCTGTGTAGCTAAAGCTAACGTCATGAAAGGAGACTTCACCGGTGACGTCCGACAGCATGATCGCATCAGACTTATCCTGGATTTCGACCGGGAGATCCAGCACCTCAAATACTCGCTCAAAGCTGACCATACTGGTGGCGAACTCGATATGGGCATTGCTGATGGAACTCAGCGGGCCATAGAGCTGGGTTAGATAGGCACCGAAGGCGACAATCGTCCCCACGGTGAAAACACCCCGTAGAATCATATGCCCACCAATCCAAAACACCACGGCGGTTCCGACTGCGCCGATCAGACCCAAACCCATAAAAAACCAACGCCCCACCATGGCCGAACGAACACCAATGTCCGCCACTGCTGCACTGCGCTGCCGAAACCTTTCTCTCTCATCGGATTGTCGTCCAAACAGTTTGACCAGCAAGGCCCCGTCTATGTTGAGGGTCTCCTGCATTAGGACATTCATCTTGGCATTCAAATTCAGACTCTGACGGCGGATTTTGCGCAACTTTCGTCCTACCCGCCTCGTCGGCGCCAAAAATAAGGGCACGATGGCAATGCTCAAGAGGGTCAGGCGCCATTCCAAAGAGAACATAATCGTCACAGTGGCGACAACGGTTACAAGATTAGTAACAATGTTGATGAAGGTCCGCGTTAAGGCGTTCTGGGCGCCAACAACATCGTTGTTGAGCCGGCTCATCAACGCACCTGTTTTGGTGTGGGTAAAAAAGCGCAGACAGGTAACGTTGCCCAAAGCCTATGGCCGCGCTAAGAAGTGGGATCCCGATCATGCCCAGGGCCAGCCAGTTGAGTCGGGTCTTGTCTCCGTTCGCGATGGCGTTGTCGATAAGATCGCGATAGAGCAGAGGAGGGATCAAGCTTAAACCGGTAATAGCAAAGATAGTCGTTAATAACCCCAAAACCTTTAGTTGATAGGGCTTAGCGTACCCCCACACGCGACGAAACAGGTCCCAACTAATCTTGGGACGATCACGCTCTTGGTCGTATCTTACATACGTCCACCAACCGGTGCCGAGATCGGGTTGCATTATCTTACCTCATTTTGCAAAATCAGTAATTCTGCAGTTTGAATTTTTTTATAAGTCCTCCACATTTCCATCAGAAGGCACTTTTTATGGTGCCACCATCTACCCTCAAAGCAGCGCCTGTTGTCGCCGATGCCAGCGGACTTGCAATATAAGCCACCAATGTTTAAAAAACATGATAACCACGGATAGGGATATGACAACTCATCCGACTTTTAATTTTGTCGCGTAAAACAGATGATAACTTTTTCTAAAATTGCGAGCAGATGCTATCGCCCTGATATTTGTATTTTCCCATATAGAACGTGTGGAATAGAATTTTCAAATCTGTTGATGGAGGATAGTACATTGCTAAAACATCAAAACTATAAAACTATGAAATGGCCCCTATCTTATTTTAGCGATTAAAGCTTTGAGCCCTTATTGCCTCTTTACGAACCAAAAATCCAATGGACGTCATTGAGGTCCTACGAATCGGTCTTACCTTTCCCGCCGGGAATTGCGCCAATCTTGCATCTTTTTATTTCGTGCTAATTTTGAAGGATAGGCATTCGGTCATAGGCCCTCTTCAGGATTAATCAGACCCGGGGTTTTTGATATCGGCCTGGAATACAAGAGACCGCAGACGCAATTCACATGAATACCAAATTAGATAAACTCGGCAATGAATTAGAAGCGGATTTGGCGGCCATCCGTTTGGCGGTCGGGAAGCTGACCGGTGCACGGCTGCCCTGGGGTGCAGAAAGTCCGGTTGATTTGGTCGATCAGGGCGATCGCATGGTGCGTTGCTATGAGAACTGGTTGCTGGATGACGAGCAACAGCAAATGCTTAGTGTGCAGCCGAGGGATAAGTTCATCCTTTATGCATCGTCTTATTTGTGTGACATCGGCCTGACCGACGTCCAGGGGATTCCGCCGCTCCCGAAGAATTTTAAAGACGACCGCGCGCGAGCATTTTTCAATCAGTCCCTGTCGATACGATCCTGCCAGCTGATCCGCGACAGCTGGCAAGACCTGGGCGTCCCTGACCGGGTGTTCGTCGACATCATCGCCCGGGTATGCCTGCAGGCGGTAGCGGCTGATAACGATAATTTCACGGCCACCGAATCAGAAGCGGCGGTCATAGATGATGCGGCCGTGAACGTTCCTCTACTGGCCGCATGCCTTCAACTTTGCCGGGCGTTTGATCTAAAATCCCCGGCGACTATGCTGCAGATAATCTCCCATATACCGGAAGACAGCGGCATTTCGCCTGGCAGATTAAAAGCATATTTCCGTTTTCCCGATGTCGGGGCTCACCCGTATCTGAGCGGCACGATTCGCTTGAAAATCCAATGCACCCATCCTGAAGTCCACAGAGCGTTGAAACATCATGAACGGTACGCTCAGCAGTTGCTCGAGAAACTGAACCAGCGGGTGCGTCCGCGATTTCTGTATTCAGACGTGCTTTATGAAATCGAACCGGATGGCTACACACCGATCGATCTGAAGTTTACTGTCGATTCGTCCGCCGGCCTGCAGCTGTTCATGGGCAACCGGTTGTACTCCGACAAGCGCGTCTTCTTGCGCGAGCTGATTCAAAACGCGGTCGATGCCTGCAACTACCGCAAGCTGGTAGATAACCATTATTCACCGGCTATTGCGATCGAGTTTAACAACGATATCAGCACCATTAAGGTGCGTGACAACGGCATCGGCATGACGCGACAGTGGATCGAGAAGTATTTTCTCGCTATTGGCATCTCCTTTTACCAATCGGACGAGATCC
>WOR8_10001311_pt1 | contig 56280 bp, 47 predicted proteins | sample DeeMarSeWOR38_10_FD_19890 | JGI IMG/M metagenome (IMG submission 19890)
AGAGGCATCATGCCCACCTTGAGACCCTGGCAATAATCGAGGGTCTGCTGCCCGCAGGATAATACGGCCTTTTCAACCGAAGCCACCATCTTTTCCAGACCCACCGGCACAATCAGCCGGATGCCGCGCGCCAGAATAGTGCCAATCGCCCACCCAATCGTTCCGCCTTCCGGATGCGCCATAAATACGCCGGCGTGTCCTTTGGTGTCGACAGCGCTGGCACCTTTTATAAAAACAGCGTCCCGTCCGAAATCACGCAGCATGACGGACATGGTTTCAGCAGGCGGCTCCAATTTTCCCTGTTTCAGCAGCAGGATGGGGGCTTTTTCGCTGGCAAGGGTCGAACATAGTGTCCCCCTGACAAGTAAGCCGGACAGATAGGTATTGCGATCCAAAAGTTCAGCGACTTTTTCCTTTCCCAAAACCTCTTCGGCCACGTAAACATTGGTCGATCCATGGCCGATCAGCAAAAAATCATTTTTTTGGGCATGCTTTACTTCCGGTAAATCTGCCACGGCTTTTCCGATCAGCCTTTTGGATTCAGCCGGTGTCAAGACAAATAAAGCTCTCATTGCACCTCCCTCTTCTGGGTATCGCCGGTTGATAGGCCCAGCACGTTCTAATGATCCATTCTTGAATGAAGTCAGATCCGCGCACTTTTAGGCTGAGGTCTAATCCCGCAAAGCCGCCAGAATTTTTTCGGGTGTAATCGGCAGTGCCTTGATGCGGACACCGATGGCATCATATATCGCATTGGCAATTGCCGGGGCTGTCGGGGCTGCTGCGGGTTCTCCGATCCCTTTCGCGCCGAAAGGCCCCTCCTCTTGCACAGACTCAACCAGGATGCAGACAATTTCCGGCAGTTCTTGCGTGGTGGCCAGTTTATAGTCCGCCAGGGTATCGTTCAGAATACGCCCGTTTTCCATTTTAAACTCTTCATAAAGCGTATTGGAAAGCCCCATGATGACGGCACCTTCGATCTGCTGTTCACATCCTATCGGGTTGATGGCCTTACCCACATCATGCGCAGCCACAACCTTGAGCACTTTGACGATGCCGGTTTCAACATCAACTTCCACTTCAGCGGCATGGGTGGCGAATTTCCAGAAAATGCTGCTCATTTTCTCGACGCCGGGCGACGCTTTCAGTAAATGCGACCCCTCCGGTGTGTATTGCCCTTCAGCTAATATGCTGCCGCCCCGGCCGCCGTATTTTCTGGTCATAATATCTTTAATGGTAAACTGATGGTTGCCTTTCTTTTCCACAATTCGTCCCTCTATAAGATCAAGTCGATCTGCATTCGTATCCAGAACCCCGGCTGCGAGATCGATTATTTTCTGCCGGGCTTTTTGTCCCGCCAGACGAACGGCATTGCCCATGTGAAAGGTGGTCCGGCTTGAAGTAACCCCGAAATCGTACGGCGAATAGGAAGTATCCGAATGCGGAACGGATATGGATGCGACCGGCACGCCGATGCTGTCGGCAGCGATTTGAGCCAGAACTGTTTTTTGACCGGCACCGACCTCGACCGAACTGCAGATAACCACCACACTGCCATCATGATGCACCTTGATAAAGCAGCCTGAATTCGTCGGCGTTGCCGTTCCCTTGATGGTTACGGCAACCCCTTTGCCCCGCCGCAAATTTCCTTGCGGTGGTTTTTTGGTTTCATCCCAGCTGATTTCGGCGCAGGCTTTTTCCAGGGTATCTTTCAAACCGACGCCCCGCAGAACCTGCCCGTTGATATATTTATCCCCTTCCATGTAAATATTTTTCAGGCGGATCTCCAATGGGTCCATCCCAAGTCCTGCGGCGATGATATCCATCTGGGATTCGCATGCCATGGCTACCTGAGTCGTCCCGTACCCGCGATAGGCACCGCTGATTTCCTTGTTGGTATAGACCAGTCGAGAAAACAGTTCCAGATGGGGAATCCGATAGGGACCAAAGATCGCGAGAGCCCCCCTCACCGCCACATCCGGCGCTTTGGAGCTATAAGCTCCGTTGTCCCACAGCAATTCCGCTTTTCGCGCGATAAGCGTCCCGTCTTTTTTTACGCCGGTGGTCAGCTTAATAAAAGCGGCAATTCTCGTCTGTGATGCACTAAGTTCCTCTTCCCGGGAGAAGACCACTTTGACCGGCCTTCCTTTTGCAAATTTAGCCAGAGAGATGGCGACGGCCTCCGCTACCAGATTGCCCTTGCCGCCGAATCCGCCGCCCGAATAAGGAGATATAATTCGGACTTTGTTCTCGGCAATACTCAAAGCATCGCTGATTTCTTTGGCCCTCCGATGAGGCCCGTCGGTCGGTGACCAAACGCTTAGCCCACCGTCTTCTTCATAAAACTGGGCAATCCCGACATGGGTCTCCATAGGCGTATGCGCAACCGCATGGATATAAAATTCGTCTTCAAAGATTTCATCTGAATCTGCAAATCCTTTGTCAATGTCTCCGAGAGCATATTTCCGGACGGTACAGATATTGGTTCCCGGAATCGCGCTGTAAAACCGCGAGCCATAGTAGGATACCATATCGGCGTGGATAACAACTGCCTCTTTTCGGAGGGCTTCGCGCGGGTCAAAAACCGCCGGAAGCGGATTGTATTTTACGATGATTTTTTCGACGGCCTCCTGGGCCGCAGCTTCAGAATCGGCGGCAACGGCTGCGACCGGCTCACCGATATAGCGCACCCGGTCGATGGCCAGAAACGGTTCATCTTTGATCATGGTTCCGAAAATAAACGGAAAATCTTTGCCGGTCACGACGGCCTTTACACCGGGGACCTTCCAGGCCGCGGAGGTTTCCAGGTCCGTAATTTCGGCATGCGCCAGCGGACTTCTAAGCACCGCCCCGTAGAGCATTCCGGGAAGCTCAATATCAGCGCAGTAGACCGCCTTTCCGGTCACCTTGTCCAAGGCGTCTATTCTCGGTACCGGTTTGCCAACATGTGTGTCCATGGTAACGATTGTTCCCCTGTATGTGTTATTTTCCTGATCCTTGGTTTCAGGTGTCAGGGTTCAAAATCAGCTCATAGCTGATAGCTCATAGCTCATAGTAAAAAACTTGAAAGCTGGGAACCTGGGAGGCTTAAAAGTGCGAAAGCTTCCGGGCTCTATGGCCTCCTGGCTTCCAAGCCTTCAAGCTATGAGCTATCAGCTACGAGCAATTTGCCTGACACCCGAAACCTGAAACCTATGAAGAGGGCCACGTTTTGTAAATTGCTTGCGGAACGCAAGACGCGTGACATTTTTACCCGGCTGGTGCACGATCCCGCATCTTGGCGAAAAGACCCATCTGCTCCCAGGCGCCAAGTACTTCCCTGTATCCGCCGGGGACTTTGCCTTTGAAGAAAGCCGACAACCCCAGGGAATCGAGCCATTTCAATCTTGCGACCGTTGCTGCGGTCATAATCGGATCGACACCAATCTGCTGAAGGAGTTTTGCCGATGCCTCCATCTCGACGACTCTTCTTCCGGCATAAATTGCGCTGCTGCCGACATTGCGATCGATATAAGCCTGCAAACCCTTTGCATAAAACTGCTCGAGCGCTTCTAGTACAGGCTCGTCGACATCAAAATAATGTGACGCCAGCAGCATTTCGACCAGAATCGACCCGAAGCCCTTGGTTGCCACGCTGAGGATCAGCTTAACGGCCGAAGCCTGTCCCGGTTCGCTGCCGATGACCTTTACATTCATCCCGATTGCATTCAGGCGCCCGGCAACAGCTTCGGCCTGATTGCCGGCGACATATATCAATACTTTATGACCGTGCACCGGTAGAGCACCCATCATGGCGCCATCCACAAAATGCGCCCCGCTGGGTTTGACCATTGAGGCAACAGATTTCATATCTCCCGGAAAGGAAGAGGTCAGGTCCAGGTAAAACTGGCCCGGTTTAAGATGTTTTAAAAGCTCCCCGGACACTTCAATAGATACTCCCGGCGGTACGACGGATAAAATCATGTCTGATTTTTCAGCGAGTGCTTTCAACCCATGCGTCACTTCAACACCGGCTTCGGCGGCCCTGTGTTCCAGCTGAGCGGTCCGGTTTCTCTTATATAAAGCCATTCGCGTAACACCTTCGGAGCGTAACCCTTTTGCGATCTCGAAGCCAGCCTCCCCGAATCCAATAAAACCGACCGATACGTCCTTTAACATACCGTCTCCTTCGTATAGTCCTAAAATGGCACGCAGCCTATCTTTTCAAGCCCGGCGGCAATATCCTCAAGCCCCAGCTCGATCATTTTATTGCGGGTTGGAAATCCGGTCGTCTGATCCCAGCCCCTGAATCGGTAGTAGTCATCGAGCATCATTTCCAGATCGACGACCTGGCCTCTGGCAGGCCCATCCGGCATCGGTTCCTCGAGCATCCTGCGGGGCAAGGTATCATCTTCACGTGTCAACCCCTCCCGCACATTGAAAGCTCTTTCGGTATTGATAATGCGTTCGCCGATGTGCAGCAGTTTCTTTTCATCCATGCTGTTACCGTTTACGGCATTGTAAAATTTTGCCAGCATCTGCGGTACCGAAAACATCCATGGATAAATCGCGAAATGGCAGATCTCCAGTGAGTTTTTAAAGGCCTGAAGATTTTCATGCCAGCCGACGAGTTCGCCCTTACCCTCTTCCAGAAGCGGATTCGTGGGGTCCTTGTATTTTTGGAGAATATGATGGACGGCCGTATCCCAGTCCCCCGGCGGCAAGGTTTCCGGGAGATGTGCCCGGACATGACAGGGGCCTCGGCTTGAAACGGCATACCCCAGGCCCCAGCCCTTGGATGCGCGCGGGTCTCGCATCGCAAAAGCCTGGCCCTTGGCGTGCATCATATATTTCCCGGTTTCCCTGCCGATAATCTCAGCCGTCCTTTTCATCCCGTTTGCAAAGACATCGCCGATTCCCTGCCGTCTGGCCGTCTTTTCAATCAGCTCAAGAATGGCGTCGGCATCTCCCCATTCCAGTTTTAAACCACCGGTGTCGGTCTCCGTCAAAATCCCCTTTTGAAAAATCTCCATGGCATATGCGATAATGCCCGACATATCGAAATAATCGACACCGAGCCCATCACATAGTTCACTGGCCTTGAACATCAGATCCAGACGATCGCATCCGATTTTAGCCCCCAGATCTCCCAAATTTGAAAGCTCGCCCCCGCAGCCGTAAGCACCGCTAAAAACCCCCTCCGGAACCACGAACAGATGGTCACAGCCGACCGGACACGAAACGCAGGCTTTTTGTTTAACAAAATAATCCTCAATATTTTTGAGCATCGAACGGTGAAATTTGCCGCTCTGATAATTATGTGTCGGAAGCATGCCGAAGTTCTCGTAACGCACCCAGCCTCCGGGCGGTCCGTATTTTGTGCGGGAAGACTTGAAGGCCATATTTTTATCCCAGGCTTTATGGGTTTCCCGAACCGCTTCATGGAGCCGGCGGGGATGGGCGACCTTTACCCCCCCGCTTCCGCGCACAACGACGGCCTTGAGTCTCTTTGAACCGAAGACAGCGCCCTGCCCGGTTCTGCCCTGAGCCCGTCCCAGATCATTGACCAGATTGGCAAACCGAACCTGATTTTCGCCCGCGGGGCCAATCGTAATGACACAGGCATCCGGGTCGCCGAAATTACGGACTAATTCCCGTTCTGTTTCCCGGGTTGTTTTTCCCCACAGATGCCCGGCCGGCTTCAACTCGACACGATCGTCTCGGATCCAGAGCGTTACCGGCTGCGCGGACACCCCCTCGACGACAATCATATCGTAACCCGCATATTTGATTTCCGAGCCAAAGGATGCACCGCTGTTGGAATCTCCCAGAAATCCGGAAATCGGGGATTTTGATGTAATCGTAAAACGCTGGCTTCCGGGAACAATCGTGCCGTTACAGGGACCGGTTCCGACGATGATTTTATTCTCCGGTCCGAGGGGATCGATACCCGGAGTCAGTTCGTCATACAGCAGCCGTGAGTTCAGCCCCCTGCCCCCCACATAGAGATTCACCAGCTCCTTTTCAAGCGGCTCCTTTAAAATGGTTTGTTCGCTCAAATTAACTCTCAGAAGGGTTCCGGAATATCCGCTCATTTCTTATTCCTTGATATGCAAAAGATTACTTCACCAAAGGTGCCGGGAACTTCCCGATCTTGTTCTTCTTGCGGATAAGGACCGCCTCTTTCGCGTCAACGACGGCTAACGCTTCATTCGGGCACCACCTGGCACAGGTCGCGCAAAAATCACAATGAGAATCAATGGCGACGATATTCACATCCATTTCTCTGTTCCGGATCAATTTGATGTGGGATTTCTGGGGATTATATTCTCCGAACTTTACCATTGAACAGATCAGCTCGCATATTCTGCAGCCGCTGCAACTGTCAGCGTCCACGATCACATATTTATTCAAGTTTGTCTTCGACACAACGACCTCTTTTTAAAAATTACAGGCGACCCAGTGGTTTTCTAAAAAAGGCTTCAGCAACGGGTCGATATGATAGCACGCTTCCTTTGCTTCCGGACATCTGGGGTGGAAACGGCATCCAGCGGGGATATCAAACGGGTTGGCAATTTCTCCGGCCAGCGTGATCCTTTCTTTTTTCTCATTCGGATGGCTGGGCAACGAAGCCGAAATCAACGCCCGGGTATAAGGATGTATGGCGTTTTGAACCAGTTCTTTGGTTCGGGCAAACTCGACGATTTTACCCAGATACATGACCGCGATATTGGTCGACATGTATGCCACCAAAGCAAGGTCATGCCCGATCAATAAATAACTGAGACCCAGCTCCTGCTGGAGTTTCATCAACAGTTCTACTATCTGCAGCCTCACGGACACATCCAGGGCCGATGTCGGTTCATCCAGTATGATGACCGCTGCGCGGGTGGAAATCGCTCTTCCAATCGCCACGCGCTGCCGCTGGCCGCCGCTTAATTCATGCGGATAGACATTGCGCATACCTGCCGGCAAACCGGCCATCCGGAGATATTCCGAGGCCATGTCGTCAACTTCTTTGCGATGGAGTTTCCCGGTTACCAGAGACGGTTCGGCGATAATTTCTTTGACTTTAAGTCGCGGGCTGAGTGAGCTGTATGGGTCCTGAAAAACGGCCTGAATTTTCTGACGATACCGTTTTAGGTCGTTCCCGCTGAACCCGGACACGTCTTCGCCGTCGAAAACAAGTCGCCCTTCGGTGGGTTTTTCCAGCAGCAAAATGATTTTTGCCAGCGTGCTTTTGCCGCTGCCGGATTCGCCCACCAGCCCGACCACTTCATTGGCGTTCAGTTCAAGATCGACCCCATCAAGGGCCTTGACATGACCCACAATCCGGTCCCGAATAATACCTTTTGTCATCGGGAAATATTTTTTGACCTCTTGCAGCTGGACGACCGGGGTCTTTTCCTTAAATGGCATTCGATAACTCCGTGATTCAATGTTTCATCCGGTCTGATTTTCGATGCGCCGGATCAAACAGCCAGCATTTGACAGTCCTGTCCGGGCTCAAGGCAATCTCGGGCGGCTCTTCTTGCGAACAGATTCCCAATTGGCGTTCACATCGCGGATGATAATGACATCCCGGGGGCAGATTGGACAAATCCGGCGGTTCCCCTTTTATGGGACTTCTTTTGCTCAAGTCCTGCAGCCCGAAAGCGGCATCAAGCAGCGCCTTTGTGTAAGGGTGGGCCGGATCATCATAAATGTTTGTCACCGGTGCGCGTTCGACAACTTTACCGGAATACATCACTATTACGCGCTTACACATTTCGGCAACAATTCCCAGATCGTGCGTAATGAACAACAGGGTAACGCCCGTTTTTTCCTGCAGATCTCTGAGAAGGTTCAAATACTGAAGCTGGATCGTCACATCCAGATTGGTTGTGGGCTCATCGGCCATGATTAACTTCGGGTTACAGCTTAATGCAATCGCCCCGACAATTCTCTGCCGCATGCCCCCGCTCATTTCATGGGGATACTGTTTCATGCGGCTTTCGGGTTCCGGAATTTTGACATCCAGCAGGAGTTCTTTGATGCGATCTTTAAGCAGCCGGTTTCGTAAACCCTGATGGTAATAGAGTGTTTCGCCGACCTGGTTGCCGATAGTAAAAACCGGATTCAGGCTCATCATCGGGTCCTGCAAGATCATGGCAATTTTCTCGGCCCGTATCTTCGACATCTCACCACGATTTTTCTGCAGCAGATCTTCTCCGTCAAAGACAATCTTTCCGTTTAAGATTGTAGCGGTTTCCGGGAGCACGCGCAGGATCGAAAGGGCCAGGGTGCTTTTGCCGCAACCGGATTCACCGATGATGGCCACCGTATCGCCGCTTGTCACCGAAAGAGAGACCCCATCGACCGCTTTGACCGTTTTCTTTTCAAAACCGTCAAAGACGGAAAAATAGGTTGTCAGATTTTCAACCTCCAGAATAGGCTTTGCTTCCATACCCATTTATAAAAGACTTTGCTGGTGGGGGTCCAGACGGCGACGCAGCCAGTCCCCCATAAGATTGAAAGACATGACCAGTAACGCGATCGCCAAACCCGGAAAAACAATCAGCCACCACTGGCCGGTAAAGAGCCCCGCCCGTCCTTCGGAGAGCATCAAACCCCAGGCAGGTTTCGGCGGCGGAACACCCACGCCTAAAAAAGTCAGGCTGGCTTCCACGACAATGACCACCCCGATCTGCAAGGACGCCAGCGTAATCACCGAATTCATAACATTCGGCAAAATGTGCTTGCGGATGATCCGCAACTTACTGCTTCCGGCAATGGTTGCCAGGTGCACGAATTCCCTCGATTTCAAACTGAGGGCCTCACCGCGTGTAACCCGGGCATAACGGGTCCAGTAAATCAGGCCCATAATGATGATGATATTCGCAACACTCGGCCCCAGTACGACTGCGAGTAAGGTTGCGAACATGATGGTGGGAATACTCAGCCAGGCGTCGGTAAACCGCATCACGATCTGGTCGATCCAGCCGCCGAAAAATCCGGCACAGATTCCGACCAATGTTCCGATGCAGGCGGATAAAAAAACCGCTGAAAAAGCAACCAGTAAAGAGACCCTGGCGCCGAATATCACCCGACTGAGAACATCTCTTCCCATGGTGTCGGTCCCCAGAGGATACTTCAGCAGGCCCCCTTTTTCGAATACCGTGGGCAACAGTCGCTCCCTGGGATCGCCGACCTCGGGGTTATGGGGCGCCAGAAAATTTGCGAAAATGGCCGCCAAAAAAAGCATCACCAGAATAGCCGCCGGGATTTTGGGAGCACCGCGGAAATATCTTTGAAATATCTGGCGAATATTAATGATCATTTTCATCCGCTAAAACCCATAGAAGTGGTCTCAAAACCCCATCTGAGGCCCAATGGCTGCGTTGCAGGCCTCCGACAAATGCTCACATACCCATGTATGCTGCGCTTTCTCGATCGGCCTGCGCCTTGCCCTTGAACCTGAAACCACTTCTAATCATTTTACTTATAACGAATTCTCGGGTCCAGATAGGCATACAAAATATCGACCAGCAGATTCAACAGAACCATGAAAATGGAAATAATCAGAACCACCCCCTGGACCACATTGAAATCCCGATTTCCGGCCGATGTGTAAAGCAGATACCCCAGACCCGGCCAGGCAAAGACGGTCTCGATGGGAACCGCCGCCGATATCATGATGACGACGTTCATACCGGCAAGTGTAATCACCGGGATCATGGCATTTTTTAAGGCATGTTTGCCGATCACGAGCCACTCGGGCAGGCCTTTTATGCGGGCCAGTTTGATGTATTCCTGGTTGAGAACTTCCAGAAGCGCCGAATATGTGATGCGGGTATAACCCGCGCTGAAATACCAGCCCAGCGCAAAGGCAGGCATAATCAGATGCTGTATTGCGCCGCGACCGGATGTCGGCAATACGCCCAGAAAAACCGAAAACAGCAGCATCCCCAGCAGCGCGATCCAAAAATTCGGCATTGACAAACCCAAAAGCGAAAACATCCTGACCGCGTTCTTGATCCACTTGCGTCGACTGGCCACCGCCAGAACACCCCCTGTGATACCGATGGCCAATGAAATTAATTTGGCCGCCAGCAGCAATTCAAGAGTGGCCGGTATCCGCTCCACTATCAGCTGTGAGGCTTCGGTTCCCTGAAACAGCGACTGACCGAAGTCACCCTTGAGTGAATTAACCATAAATACGACGTACTGGATGGGCAGGGGGAGATTGAGACCGTAGCGATCTCTGATCGCATCCAGTTCTTCCTCGCTGGCACCGGGATCGGCCATCATCAGAACCGGATCGCCGGAAGCCCGCGTGGCCAGAAATATCAGGACCGAAACAATCCAGACAACAACTACCCCCAGCAGGAGACGCCTGATAATATATCTTTTCATACGTATTCTGGTGTTGGGCCCTACCCGTAATTTACAAAACACGGTCCTAATTTTAGGTTTCAGGCAAAATAGCTCGTGGGCTGGGAAGCCAGAAAAAGCCAATAGCTCGTAGTTCATAGTTCATAGCTCGCAGCCGGTGTCTTATGGATGTGGCCTACGAGCTATCAGCTATATGCTATGAGCTTATTTAGCTTTCCAGCTTCCCAGCCTTATAGCTTATTGGTCTATCCACCTTTTTTAGAAAACTGACACCTGCTTGTCCTCCTTAGCCTTTATAGCGAAGAAGGGAAACCATAGACTAAGTTGCGACTCCCCTCTTGCGTGGATACAAAGAGGGGAGTCGCTTTTACCCTCTAAAGGGCCTTCTCTATACGGATACCCTGCTAACTCCTTTTCTAATTCAACTCGAGATCTTCCAGCGGCGAAACAAACCAGATCGGAAACGGCTTCTTAATGCCGTAAGGATCACCTTTAACCCGCGGCCCGATTCCTGCGGGTGAAGTTGCCTGGGCGACCGGAATAAACTGGTATTTCTCATAAAGCATCTTCTGAACGTTGGTAATGATCTCATGCCGTTCCTTGGCATCGGCCGATTTATTGTATTTTTTCCATTCGGCCTCGATCTCAGGATAATTGCCGTAACCCGCAGGCCCGAGCTGATAATTCAAACGCGCGGCAATGGTCGGAAAGGAATTGGAATCGACAAAGAGTCTGTCTGTCAATTTGCCGGCTTTTCGGTTTCCCAGCAGGATGTTCTTGTCGAGGATCGTGACCTTTACGTTGATCCCCACGGCCTTCCAGTAGTTGGCAATCTGCTCACCCATGGCGACATAACCGGCCGGATAGGGATGAAAGATCCCGCCGTCGAGTCCGTTGGGATATCCGGCTTCCGCCAGAAGTTTTTTGGCCGCGGCCGGATCATAGGGATCGGGCGCACGGGCAACGACATCTTTTCCGCCCGTCAATCCGATGGTCCCCATGGAGGCGCCGCCGGGACAGTGAATATCGGCAAGGCTCTGGCGGTCCAAGGCCAGGCTGGCGGCCTTTCTGACACGCACATCGGCCCAGGGAGATTTCGGATTCCATTGGGCCGTATTGATGACCGTCCATGTGGATGAACTCGCCGGGTTGATCACCCGTAACTTCGGATCATCCTGCAGCTTCTTAAGGAATACATCTGTCATAAGTGTCGATAGATCCACTTCGCCATTCTTGACCATGGCATAGCGGGTGGCCTTTTCCTTGATGATCACCCATTCCATCCTTTGGACACCCGGTTTCTTTCTCCAGAAATCATCGAATCTTTCGGCAACCACTCTGACCCCGGGTTTGTATTCCACAAATTTAAAAGGTCCGCATCCCACCGGATGCTTTTTGTATTCAGCGTCGCCGACTTTTTCGATGTGTTTCTTGGGAACGATCCAGGCAATCGTGCTAAAACCTGGCAGGAGATAATCGATAAAATCCAGAAAGGGTTCTTTGAAGGAAATTCGGAACAGATAGGGGTCGACGGCTTCAAGCTTGTCGATTTTGCTCTGGAGCAGTTTGACGTTGCCGCCCTTATAGCGTTTAAATGTAAAGACCACGTCATCGGCGGTCATTTCATCGCCGTTGTGGAACTTGACGCCTTTCCTGAGTTTGAACTCGTATACGGTGTAGTCCGCATTATTGCTCCAGGATTCGGCCAGACCGGGGGTATACATACCTTCGGGCATGGGTTTCAAAAGCGCATCATGTAACATGTACAAATTAAAATAACCCGGTGCTCTCAGGTCTGTAATGGATGGGTCCATCCAGTTTGCCGAAACCCCCCAGTGCATGGTTCCCTTGAAGTGCCCTTCAGGCCGGCTTGCCAGCACCTGATTTGCAGTAAAGGCAAAAATCATGAATGCGATGACTATGGCTGCAATAGACAACCTTATGAGTTTAAGCCTCATAACTTCCTCCTTTCATTTCTGCTGGAAGGGGATGCCCCCTTCTCAGACGATTGCAGGTTACTGTTACCTATAGGTTAATACCACCTCCTTTGCCAAGTTATATATCAGCGGCCCTTGCAATACAATGCTGTTTAACGCCAGGCGTAAAATACCGCGACCCTCCTTTGAGTGGCAAGCATTTTTTGCGCAAAATAATGATAGCGACGAACTAAATGATTTCCATAACCGCATCGACCGCTTTGCGCTTGGGCGGCTTCGGTGTTGCTTTCGCAACGCCCACCGGCACGACCGCCACCAGTTGCCAGTCGTCTCCGGCTTTCAGAATTTTTTCGATTTCCTCGCTGGCGATCAGACATCCGGTGCCCCAGCAGGTTCCATACCCCATCGCTGTAGCCGTCAACAGCATATTCTGGATGGCAGCAGCCACACTTTGAAGGCCCGGCAATGCCCTTAATCGAAATTTTTCTTCAAACGTCAGGTTTTCTTTTGCCAGGATCTTATCCATGGGCGCAATATATTCACAGGTCAATACCGCAATCGCCACCGGGGCCTCCTTGAACACCGTAAAGCCTTTGAGCATCGCCATAATGCCTTTTTTGTTTCCTTTAGCACCCGGCCATTTTGCAATCTCTTCCAGTTTCAAGCGCACCGCTGCGGCCATCTTTTCAATTATCGCCCGCTCCCGGATAATAATAAACTTCCATGGCTGTTTATTGAAGCCCGAAGGCGCCCAGGTCGCCGCTTCGATAATCCGGCGCAGGTGTGCTTCGGGCACCGCCCTGTCTTGATAAACTCTCACGGATCTCCTTGTCCGGATTGCTTCCATCAGTTCCATGGGGATCACTTCCTTGCAGTTGTCGATTCTCTCCGATCAGCGGCCTGATATTCAAATACCAGGGCATGATCTTCGCTAAAAACCGTATCCATCGGCTTTCCGATGACGGATAATGCTTCGTTTTTGTCGATATCCTCAAGCAGGCTGTCGGTGGCCATAAAGGCGTCGATACGAAACGTGTTTTTTATTCGTATGATGCGCGCTTTTTCCGGTTTTCCCATTTTGGCAAGAATGACCCCGATTATCTCCTGTTCGGATGCGAGTGTGATGGGAATCCGGCCGGCGGAATAGACGCCGGTAGCGATTACATTTATGTTGGTTTTCTCCCGATCAACTTTATTTACCAGGCGCTGGGTCACAAAATCGGCCAGCCCGATGCCGATGGCATTGCCGCCGGATTTGTCCGTGAGATCAAGGACCGCCAGTGCAACGGCCACCTGTCCCGACGGATTTAAACGCCGTGTAAAGCCGATCACATTGGTATCCATACCCGAACCGCTGATATCCTTTCCCATTTCTTCCACGATGATCAGATCGAGATCGCGAATCGGAATTTTCGGCATCAGGCTTCGGGCCTTTTTCGCCCAGGTTGCATCGATTTCCTTGAATTTTTCCGGTGTCAGGACGACAACATTGCGCGTCTCGTCATACGCATTTTCCAGAATCGCCACCCCGAAAAGGATGGTTGTTCGGGAACATATAAAATCACCGATATCTCCCAGGATGTCGGTTCTTCCGCATCCGTGAATCGTATCGGCGCCCTTCTTTTTGCCGAGTCCAAGGGCCATCATCTTGTTGAGCCCGCTTTGGATTTCTTTTTTAAAAAACTGGTGCGGCTTGACACGGTTGATCACAACGATCCCGTCGGCCGTATATGCATTTTTGTCGAAAAAAACAGGAATGCCGTTCACTTCACCCAGTTCGACTACATCCATCGATGCGTGAATGGGTACCGCCAGTCGCTGTTCGGTGAAGCCAAAATCGGCCAGAACCTTCAATTGGCCCTGATCCGTCGCACCGCCATGGCTTCCCATGGCAGGCACCAGAAATGGTTCGGCACCTCTTGATTTGAGATAATCCGCAACGGCCTTGGTCATATCGACCAGATTTGAAATATACCGGCTGCCGGCCGTAATGGCGATACGATCACCCGGCTTGACAGGCGGTGCCATGGAAACCAGCTGCTTGCGGACCGTTTCGGCCGGATCTGGATCAACCTTGCGGTCGAGCTTTTGATGGACGTTTATCCACTTCGGATATTTCATCTGAGGCCGGCTATCTCCTTTTTCATAAAACCCGAAGACACCTCAAGCAATTTCGATAAGGATACGCAGGGCATCCGGGACCTTGTCTTCGAAAACCTTAAACGCGGCGGCGGTCTCTTCCAGCGGAAAGCGGTGTGTTATCATCGGCAATATCTGGAGTTTTTTCTCTTCCAGAAGCTGGATGGCTTCTTGAAATGCCCCGGCGGCGCCTTTCGAGCCGTAAACCACCGCCTCCTTGTAATACAGAAAAGATGGGTCGAAATTCTTGATCCTGTCGGAAAATATACCAAAAACGACAATCGACCCACCCGGCTTTAAGACATCAATACAGTCTTCCAGAACCTGTGCCTTCCCGGTCGCCTCCACTGCCAGATCCACACCTTCCGGGCACCAGTCCAGAATCGACTTGACCGGGTCATCATTTTTTACGTTGACAACGAGGTTCGCGCCAAATTTCTTTGCCATCTCCAGCCTGTAATCTCGTGTTCCCACCATCGCCGTTTTATAGGCGCCCGCCATCTTGAATAGTTGGAGCATGATCAGGCCGGCATTGCCCGGTCCGAAGACAGCGACGGTCTTTCCCAGCGCCAGGGGAACTTTCTTGAAAGCCCGGATTGAACAGGCAATGTTCACCATATTCTGGCCTTCATCAAACGAGACGTTTTCAGGCAACGGGTGGACCACGCGATAGTCCACTTTGATAAATTCCGCCATGCAGCCGTCGGCATTACGACCCAGGGAAACTCTGTCTCTGCAATAGAGGCCCATCCCCTGCGCACATAATGCGCATTCCCCGCAGCCCCACCCGCCGCCGGAGACAACCGGGTCGCCTTCTTTGAGATGTATCGGTGAATCGCTGCCCACTTTGGCGATGGTGCCGCAGAATTCATGCCCGAGCGTAACAGGCAACCGGGCGGAAACCTTGCCCTGGACAACACTGACATCCGTGCCGCATATGCCTGCACGGTGAACCTTGATTAGCACATCTTTCTCGCCGATTTCGGGCACGGGCACGTCTTCGATCACAATTTCACCCGGTTTGTAAACACGCGCTGCTTTCATCAAACACCTCTTTCCCATCTCCCTTCGGACAGCGATCTAACACTCGTCCTGCAGGTAATTTCCATAACACCGTCCTATTTTTGGTGTCAGGCAAATAGCCCGTAGCTCATAGCTCATAGCTCATAGCTTGAAGGCTTAGAAGCCGGGAGGCCAGAAAATCCGGAAGCTTTCTCACTTCTAGGCTTTCCAGGTTCCTTGCTTTCAGGTTTTAACTATGAGCTATCAGCTATGAGCTATGAGCTGATATTAAACCTTTGAACCGGGAGACACTAAGCCATCAGTTTCGGCTCGAACGGCGTTCCCGCGGAGATACATTCACATCCATCTTCGGTTACGACAAAATTGTCCTCCAGTCGGATTCCGCCGATACCCGGCACACCGCAATAGGGTTCGATTGAGAAAACCATTCCGACTTCCAATTTGCGGGCGTCCTTTCCGGTCACACCCGGGTAAATCCCGATGAAGGGCACATCGTTCGCACCGACCCCGATGCCGTGTCCTAAACTTCGATTCAGGATCTGCTCTTCCCCGCAGGCCAGCGCCACTTCTTCGGTGGTCGCGCCGGGCTTTATCGCTTTCTCGGCTCGTTTCAAGCCGTCATAAGCCCGCTGATGCAGATCAATGAGTTCTTTGGGAGGATTTGTGTCTTTACCGCAGATCCACGTCCGGGTATAGTCGCCCCAGTACCCGTTGAAACGGCTGCCGATATCGATGATCACCGGATCGCCTTCACCGATGATGCGGTCGGAGGTAAAGCGGCGATACGGTGCCGTATAGGGTCCCGAGCACACGATATTCGAACACTGGGTCCATTCACCGGCCAGTTCATAAAACTTTTTGAAGGCAACTGCCTGCACCTCGCACTCTCTGACGCCGGGACGCAGAAACTCTCTGGCTTCATACATGCCGGCCATTGTCATGTCGTATGCGATTTTTAGGCATAAAATTTCATCTGCGGTTTTAATTGAACGGGCTTTGATCATGATATTCTGGCCGTTGACAAATTCAGCATCTTTGAACACTTTCGGAAGCGCATGGGCCAGTCCCGGTGAATACATGTCAACCCCGACCCGTTTAACGTCGATATCCAGTTTTTTACATCGGTCCAATACATCTTCGGCCCAGACCATTGCCCCTGTTTCCGTTTCCAGCCCTCTGGAAGTAACCGGCAGCCCTTCTTCATCTTCCGCCAGTGAATCCCATAACCACGGGCACCTTGCTTTGGCATGATAATAATCCAGGGTATAAAGATACTCCTGCTCCCTGCTCGTGACGGCATAGGCGGCCATCCCGAAGTGGGCCTGGGGCCAGTCATGTGTCCTCAGCGCGGTTGCATAGCGGATGTTTTCGAGCCTAAAGACCAGGAGTAAATCAACTTCGTAGTCGGCCACCGCTTGCCTGAGTTTTGTGATCCGGTCTTTTCTCAATCGATTAAAATCGACCCTGACTTCCCAATCGACACCGATGAGTCCTCTTCCTAAGTCCATATGCGTGTCTCCTTATGATAGAGGTTGTATAGTTAGATGCATTTTTGAGATAGGTTCTAGCTTTTTAGAACCTTGTCGGCAATCACTTGAAATTCATCGTCCGTCAGGGTGCTCTTTTTTTCGATGCCTTTGGATTTAACCAGCTTGAGCATCGCGGCGATCTGGTCTTCGGTTGCTGAAAGACCCAGCTCATCAAGCTTGACCTGGATTGAAGGCTTGCCGCTTTTCTTGCCCAGCAGCATCTGAAATTTCTGGCCGACGAATTCCGGTTTGATGGGGAACACCACCGTGGGATGCTCTAGAACGACATTCATGCCCAAACCGATTTCGCGGCAAAACGGTACCCGTCCCACCACCGGTTTGTTCTGGGCCAGTTGAACGCCCGAAAGCTCTTGAATTAATTGGGCGGTTTCATAAAGCTTCTCATATTTAATATTGGTCTCCACCCCGTAAAGCGCTTTCAAACAAACCGCAACTTCCTCCAGGGCCGAGTTACCGCAACGTTCGCCCAGCCCGTTTGCGCAGACATGAACCACTTCCGCCCCGTTTTCGACCGCCGATAACGTTCCGGCAACGCCTAACCCGAAATCGTTGTGTGTATGCACTTCGACCGGCACCTTAACGAGATCTTTTACTTTTCGCACCAGCGCACCGATGGCGGACGGTAAAGCAACGCCGGTGGTATCGATTACCGAGACAGAATCCGGACCGCCCTTCTCCATGACCTCGGACAGGAGCCGTTCCAGAAATGAAAACTTTGCCCGGGTGGTGTCGTAAGGAAAGAAGTTCACGAAGAGACCATTGTCCTTGGCATATTTAACCGCTGTGACCGAGCGTTCGATGACCTGCTCCTCGGTCCAGCCCATCTGGTATTTTATGCGCGCCTCTCCGGAAGGGACTTCCAGCACAACCCCCCAGACACCGCATTCGAGTGCATTATCCAGATCTTTGGGCATCGCCCTTGAAAAGACCAGCACTTTAGCCGGGAGCTTCAAGGCAACGATTTCCTTGATGGCCTCGGCATCTTCTTCGGAAACCGCCGGCATCCCTGCTTCGATCCGATCCACGCCGAGCTCCGAAAGCTTTTTGGCGATTTCAACTTTTTCATGTTTGCGGAAGACAACGCCCGGCGTTTGTTCACCGTCCCTGAGGGTCGCATCGTGAAAAAGCACCTTTGACGGTAATGTAAAATCTTTCCTGACTTCTTCCCAGTAATTCATCTCACTCGTCAGCCAATTTTCTGTTTCCCAGGGTCTGTTCTGCATTTTACCTTCTCCTTTCAAGCAAGACATCTCAAGCTGATTTTATATTTTTCTTTTGTTTTTTTCTTTTTTCCAAAAACTTCCAGAGATGGTTGCTGGCATCAATTTTTTGTTTCTTGACGATTTCACTGGCGGTATTGCCATCGCCTTTTTTCAATGCCTTTACGACCAACTTGTGCTCCTTCTGAGATTGGCGACAGCGATCAACCGAGTATGTAAATACATGCGGCTGCATTCTGGCCTTGTCCCATAAATCGGAAATCATTTTGGTAATCACGTTGTGCGGAAGAGACTGATAAATCGTAAAATGGAATTTTTTGTTGAGTTCGGCCAGTTGCCGATAGCTTTTATTTTTAACCAGAACATCTCCCGCGCGGTTTAATCGATCCAATTCTTTGAAGTCCTTCTCCGAGAGGTATTTTATGGATAACCGTGTCGCCAGACCTTCCAGTTCAGCCCGGACCAGTGTAATTTGTTCAAATTCATCCTGATCCATCTCGACGACTTTTGCGCCCACATGCGGGGTAATATCCAGAAGTCCCTCCGTCTGTAGTCTTTTAATCGCCTCTCTGATGGGTATGTCGCTGACGTCGAGCTGTCTGGCAATTACACTGATAACGATTTTCTCTCCCGGCTGGTAACGGCCATTCAGGATGTTCTTTTTTAGAAAATCATAAACGACTTCCGTTTTCGTTTTAAAACCGGATAAGCGTTTGATTTTTTTCATGGGGATTTAAGCTTGCGATTGTATTAACGGGCGTATATAATTTTTCGGCTCAAAGCTTGATACGGGTGACGTAAAATTTGATTTTATATCATATATAATATATTTAAAATCAAGCAAAAAATCAGAAAAATGGGAGCTGATATGAGATTTGATGTTTTAATCACTGGCGGAACCTTGGTGGACCCGACTCAGGGGCTTTTTGATGCAGACATTGCCATTCAAGACGGCACAATCCGGGCGCTGGTATCACCTGGCACCGGCCTATCCGCTGAACGGATCATCGATGCCGCCGGGCTTCACATTTTCCCGGGTGTTATTGAACCCCATTCGCATCTGGGCCTGGGAAATGGGCTCGAAGATTATGAAACCGAGACCCGTTCTGCGGCGCTTGGCGGCGTGACATCCATTTTGACGTTTCTGCGTCAGCCGGAAGATTATCTGGATGTTTTTGCTGAAATAAAAAATCAAGCGGAAAAACGGGCTTATATCGATTTTAGCTTTCATGCCGTTCTGATGAGTGAAGCGCACCTGTTGAGTCTGGAGCGATATTACAATAACCTGGGAATCACATCTTTTAAATTCTATTTGACCTATCGCGGCCACGATGCGCAGTTTATGGGGATTGAAGGCATTGATGACGGGTTCATGTATGATTGTTTGGATTCGATTGCAAAATTGCCCAATGGCGTAATGATCATTCATTCTGAAAATATTGAAATCATTAACCGGTTTAAGCATCGGCTTCAGAAACAGGATCGCAACGATCTGAAGGCCTGGATAGAATCGCGGCCTGATTTTGCCGAAGCCGAAGCCGCCCGCCGGGCCATGTATCTGGCTGAAATAACGAATTGCCGAATTCATTTTTTGCACATGACAAGCCAGCGGGCGCTAAAAGAAATTTCAGGCCACCTTGCGCGCTATAGCCGCATCTCCATTGAAGCCTGTCACCCCTACCTTTTCTTTACCCGGGATGACATGAAGACGCTGGAGATGAAGGTCAAACCGCCTTTCAGGACGCCGCAAGACATCGAGGCGCTTTGGGAGGGTATCCGGCAGGGCCTGGTTGCAAGCATCGGAAGCGACCATGTCCCCCGGCCCGGTGAAACCAAGCTGGAAGGCACCTGGAGCCTGGTTACCGGCGTACCCGGTACCGGCCTGTTGCTGCCGGTCATGCTGAGTGAAGGTTTTCACCGCAGGAAAATTCCCCTGCAACAGATCGCGGCCGTAACCTCGGCCAATACCGCACGCCTCTACAGCATGTACCCGCAAAAAGGGGCCCTCGGAGTGGGCTCCGATGCCGATATCGTTCTGGTCGATTTGCAGCAGGAAAAAACAGTCAAAACAGCGGAGATCGGATCCGTTGCCGGTTATTGTCCGCATGAAGGTCAGGTTCTCAAGGGCTGGCCGAAGACGGTGATCTCGAGAGGCGATGTTATTATAGAAAACGGCGAGGTATGTGTTCAAAAAGGACACGGCCTGTATCTGCCGCGTTAAAGAAAAGAGAGCGTGTGATGGAGGCCTGGAAGCTTTTTAAAACCGAACTTGACAAGTACGATATTCGCATAGATGACAGCGTGGTTCGACAACTCACGCCGATGTATTTGCGCTGGCAGGAATATATTCGACAGACGCGAACCATTGCAGTCGATCGGGAAATAGAACCGTTTGCAGACATTCGAACGATCGCCCGCAAAGGAGGTCGCCATGCCTCCTGAAATGGTCAGATGGCCCATCTCGGAAATCGCGCCGAAGATATCTTCCAGGGAAGTTTCACCCGTTGAGCTGGTTCAGGCATGTCTGGACGGCATTGGCGAAATCGATGATCAGTTGTCGTCATTTATTACCGTGACCGCTGATCTTGCCATCGAGCAGGCCAAACAAGCCGAAAAAGAGATCCTGAGCGGTTCTTATCGCGGCGCGCTCCATGGCATCCCGCTGGCCCTGAAAGATATCATTAATACCGCCGGCGTTCGAACGACGGCCGGCTCCAGGATCCTGGCAGAAAATATACCCGCAAAAGACGCCGCCGTATGGCAGAAATTAAACCAATCGGGGGGCGTCCTCATTGGCAAAACCAATATGCATGAATTTGCCAGGGGCAGCTCAACCAACAACCCCCATTACGGTCGCTGTCGAAACCCCTGGGACCCGCAGGGCAAGCGTATCCCGGGGGGCTCCAGTGGCGGATCGGGGGCGGCTGTGGCGGCATGCCTGTGTGCCGGCGCTCTGGGTACCGACACGCTGGGTTCGGTTCGGAAACCGGCCGCCGATTGCGGTATTGTCGGCATAAAACCGACATACGACCTGGTTTCCCGCCAGGGGGTCATTCCACTGTCATGGTCACTGGATCACGTGGGCCCCATGGCCAGAACGGTGAGAGATGCGGCCATCCTTTTAGACCACATGATCGATGCCGATCGCGACCGTTTACCCTATGGCATCCTGCCTACGGCGGACTTCCGACCGAAAGGAACCCGGATTGGCTTGATCAACGGTTGGTGGAACGCCCGCTGCGACCATGAAGTCAGCGCGGCTTTTCAAAAAGCGCTGGCTGCATTCAATGAAATGGGCTGTGAGATCAAAGAACTAGACTTTGCGGATATGGAACGGATATTTGCCGCCGGGCGAATTGTGTCCATCTGCGAGGCCACAACCTATCATGAACCTTGGATTCGGGAACATGCAGACGCCTATGGAGACGACGTCCGACGGGCGCTGATCGGTGGTTTTACCATCCCCGCCAGAGACTATATCCACTGCCTCAGGGTCCGGTCCTGGGCCATCGATCAATTCAAAGCCCTCTTTGCGCAGGCAGACGTCATTGCATCTCCCTGCACCATGGAGCCGGCACCGGCTTTCGATGGCATCAAGACCGAAAAAGGCCTGGATATCGCCTTTTATACCGGTCCGGCCAACCTGCTGGGAATTCCCGCCCTTTCCGTGCCCTGCGGATTTTCGACCGATGGCATTCCCATCGGCTTGCAGCTCATGGCATCCCATTATCAAGAGGGTCTGGCCATCAATCTGGCAAACGCTTATGAAGCCGCGACCCGATGGCACCAGTGCCGACCGCCGATATGCGCATAAAGTCTTATCGGACGGCGCAAGCAGTTAAAACGCTTTCAAAGCTGTATTTCCGCCACCGCGCCTCAGTCAAACACTTCCGGATTGTTCAAATACTGCGGTCTTCTGCCCTCAAGGGCATCGACGATATTGCGAACACACATCATGCCGGTGTCGATCAGCGCCTCCCGGGTATACATGCCCATATGCGGCGTGGCAATAAGGTTTTCAATCGCCAGCAAAGGATTTCCTTTGGCGGGTTCCTTTGTGAACACATCTGCGGCCGCCCCGCTGATCTGCTTCGTATTTAACGCTTGCAGGAGGGCTTCCTCGTCGACGACGCCGCCCCGGGCAACATTGACTAAAAAGGCGCCGGGCTTCATCAGACCCAGTTCTCGGGCGCCGATCAAATTGCGGGTACTGTCAATCAATGGCACATGGATGGATATGAAGTCCGCCTTGGCAAGAACCTCATCCAGCGGCAGATAACTGACGCCGGTTTTTTCGGCAAACTCACGATCTTCAACCACATCGTAAACCAACACCGTCATATCGAATCCTGTGGCTCGCCGGGCCACCTTCTTGCCGATCTGCCCCACCCCGATAATTCCCAGGGTTTTTTGATTGAACCCGGTGCCGATAATTCGCGGCCATTCACCCGCCTTGACGGAACTGTCGGCGAAGGGTATCTGGCGGGCCAGTGCCAGAAAAAGGCCGATGGTAAGATCTGCAACCGCATCGCTATTGGCTCCCGGTGCACTGGTCACCACGATGCCCTTCTCTGTAGCCGCCGCCATATCGATATTGTCCACCCCGGCACCGTGTTTGGCAACCACTTTTAAGTTCGGTGCCGCCCGGATTACATCTTTGGTTATTTTATCGAATGCGATAATCATTGCATCACTCTCAGAAGCATACTCGAGGAGTTCGGCCTCACTCAATTTCTTTCCCTGGGGAATCATTTTCAACTCACAGCCATGCGCTTTAAGATAATCCACCGGCTCCTGCACATAATAACCAAAGGTTGGAGATGTCGATACGATTTTAAAAGTCATAATGCCTCCTGAAGAAATTTCAATCCCTAGATAGATTGGAAAATCATGAGGAACCATCCCGCTGGGTGTCATTGACAAATACCTTTGCACCGGTTGCAGCTGACGCTATAATGGACAGGATCACCTTAACGGAATGCAATCCATCTTCGCCGCAAGCCTCAAAATTTTCGCCTGCTGCAATCGCGCGGTCAAAGGCTTCGATTTCATTTTTATAGAGTGCCAGCGGATCCTTTTTGTATGATTCCGTGAAATTTTCGGTCTCACTGATGACTTCCAGTTTTCCGGACAGCGTTTCCCACAGAGTTCCGCGCAGCGCGATCCGGCCATGGCTGCCGTAAATCATGACATCGTTTTCCGAGTCGGGCATCCGCCTCCCGGCGCAAATTGTCCCGATAATTCCATTCTTAAAACGAACCGATACGGCCGCCACCTGCTCTAACGGACGTTCCTCGGTCTGACCATCCGTAATTGCCGCCACTTCAACAATCTGCTCTCCCGTTAAATAATACAGCAGATCGATGACATGCGTACCGGTGCCCATCAGGGTAGAAGCCCCTCCCATCATCTCGGGATCATTCCACCAGGAACTGCTTCCCGTCCGGAGCGGCGGATATGTCATTGTTCGCTCACCAAAACACCATTGTCCCTGTATCATGGATATCGTTCCCAGAACCCCTTTTTGGATCAATTCGCGGGCGCTGCGGTGTCCGGGATGATGACGAAGATGAAAGCCGATGCCCAGCTTGATGCCGTTTTCCTGCGACACGCGTATCATATCAAGGGCCTCATCCAGCGTCGTCGCCATCGGTTTTTCGACCAGAACATGCTTGCCGGCAGCAGCTGCTTTAATGGTATGCTGCGCATGGAGCGCATTCGGCGAGGAAATAAAAACCGCGTCTATTTCCGGATCGTTGACGAGCGCCTCGATTGAACCATAGGCCCTGGCAATATTGTGCTTGGCGGCAAACGCCTCGGCGCGTTTCATGTCACGGCTGCAGGCCGCAATGACTTTTGCATTTTTGACCTGTTTTATCGCCGGCACCACTTTGATATCCGGGTGCCGCCCGGTACTAACGATACCCCAGCCGACGGTCACATCACCCTCCGATCATTTAAGGCTGGCAGGCCGGGAAACTGGAAAACTAGAATAATTGCAAGCCTTTCAGCCTTAGAGCCTCCAAGCTTCCCAGCTTCCCAGCCTATGAGCTATCAGCTATGAGCTAAGAGCTATTTTCCCGACACCAGAAAATAAAACCGCGTTATGCAATTGCATAGGGAACACGACACTTCTGCATCATCTGCCGAGGCGACCGAGTTTGGACAGCTCATCAGCCACATCCTCCAGACCGAGTCCCGACAATGTTTCTCGGGTAGGCAGGCCGGTTTCCGTATTCCACCCCCTTATCTCGTAATAGTCATCGAGGAGCCTGTTGACTTCATCCTTTGAAAGAAGCGCTCCTTCCCGTGCTTCGCCGGGAAAAGGTTCCTCGTAGAAAAGGGCCGGCCAGTCATCATCTTTGCGCGACCATCCCTCCCTGATGATATAGGCCTTCATCAGATTGTAAATCCGGTCCGCTTTTTGCTTTAATTGCCCGGGGGCCACATCCATGCCGGTGGCGGCGGAATAAAGTTCTGCACACAGCGTCGGACCGATAGCGCTCCAGACCACAGTTGCAAAGATGCACAACCCCAGGGCGTTGGTCATCGTCGTTACCTGTTCGTACCATTTCACCATGGCGGCTTTACCGCCCAGATGTCTCGGCTGGAGCGCATCAATACTGGGAAGGTCACCAAAGATTTTTTTCTTCTCCGCTGCAGTCATGTCGAGGAAATCAACCCGCCAGTCAAGATAATCCTGCTCGCTCCATCCCAGCCGCCTGGCCCAGGGCGGAAAACCCGGGAAAAACGCATGCGTGGTCAGCAAATCATCTCCACCGCGGGGGCAGGTTATATAACCCAATATTTTTTCAGCGGGCAACAGTCTCGGGTCCGCCGCCAGTATCTCCATCCCTTTAATGGTATGCAGATATTTCCCGGCGCCGCGGCCAAATCTTGCGGCCGCCGCAACACTGCCCTCCGCCAGAATGTCTCCGACCCCGTCTCTGGCGGCAATTTTGCCCAGCATTTCCATAATGGCGGATTCATTGCCAACCCGCAGATCAATCCCGTCCAGCCGGTCTTTGGTGATGACACCGCGGTCCAGCAACTCCATCGCAAACAGGATGGGGGTCAATTGGTCCATTCCATATCGATTACAGAGCTCTTTACACCGCCACATGGCCGGATAAGACCCGACCCCCTGTATATAGCCCCATTCTCTTCCGGTCAGAGAGAAGCTGACCCCGACCATTTTAAGCGGCGCGTAGGGTCCCTGCTTGACATCGGCCCACAAATCACAGCCGTAATATTCTCCCATGGGACAGAAGTAACAGCAGGTTTTGGGTACGAGGGTCGTATGTTCTTCAAAAGAATCCGGAAGGTTTCGAATGTCACTGTCGGCGGGAAATTCCGACCGGCCGAAGGCGCCGCTGCGAAGAATTCCTCTATCCGCCCCCATCTTTAGCGAATATTGCGAGCCGCATCGCTTCCTTTCGAGGGGCTTCCAGTCGGGGTAGGTGGAAATGCGCTTTACGGCGTCTTTGGTTGCGGATGAAAAACGCTGCCGATCCGCCACCGGTATCGTCCGCTTGGTCCCCCGGACGGCAATGGCTTTTAGTTTTTTGGCACCCATGACACAGCCGGCGTGGCATCTGCCGGGGGCGTGATATTTATCGGCGATGGGGCAGGCAAACCTGACCAGATTTTCTCCGGCCGGTCCGATTGCCAGCACACTGACACCTTCACCTAATTCGTGATTCAACGCATCGGTCGTGTCCCAGGTGTCCCTGCCCCATAGAGAAACTGCACTTTTCAACTGGACCTGTTCATCGTCTATCCACAGATAGACCGGACGCTTCGATGCACCCCTGATGACAATGGCTTCATAACCGGCAAACCGCATCCGCGGGCCGAAAAAACCGCCGAAATTTCCCAGACCGATCAAGCCGGTATATGGTGATTTGGTGATAACTTCGGTTCTGCTGTTGGTGGGTGCCTGAGTTCCCGTTAAGGGACCGGGAGCAATGATGATGATATTGTCGGGACTGAGGCCGTCGACATCGGGCCCGACCGCGTCATAAAGAATTTTGACGCCGAAACCGACACCGCCGATGTAGTTTTCCACAATTTCCGGATCGAGATCGATCGTATGAATTTCCGAACGGGATAGATCGATGTCGAGAATTTTCTCTGCCAAAACGAACTCCTGCATTTGGAAGCACAAAGTTGCCGTCGCTTTTACGGCTGCGTGGCGGTCTCCTTCACCTGCAAGCGTAACGTCAACATCATTAAGAAAAGCCCAACGATTGCCATCGTCAGGCCGATCGAATCATTCTTCCAACCCGGCAATGACAGGAAAATGCCTGCCGCAATGAGAAGGCATCTGAGAATAGTGCTGAGGACTCCTTTATGCAGATCCCCCAGTCCGATCATATAGCCTTCGATAGCGGAACCCAGAAGAGCCAGCCCCACTGCTGCGGTAATAAACGCCTGAATCACCTCCATAACCCCGCCCTGCATCAACAGGGCTGGGTCAATGATAAAAAAGAAGGGCAACAGGTACTTGGCGACGCCCAGTCGGCAGGCAACCAGCGCGATACTCATGGGAGATGCATGGGCAATGTTTGCCGCGGCAAATGCACAGAGAGCAACCGGTGGCGTAATATAGGAAAGCATTCCACAGTAAAGCACGAAAAGGTGAACTGCCAGCTCGTTCAGCCCGGCTGTTACCAGCGCCGGTGCGGCCACCAGGGCCAAAAAGATATAACAGGCGATCGTTGTCATTCCCATTCCCATGACCAGACTGGCCAGAGCCGTCAGGAGAAGCATCAGGAAAATATTTCCGCCGGCCAGCAGAAAAAGCTCCCTGGAGAAGGTAGACGCAATGCCGGTAAGCGAAAAACTCCCCATCAAAAGGCCGGCACCGACCATTATGGTCAACAGGATGGCCGCACTTTTCACTGCATCCTGTAAAAACTTCAGGAAACTGATGACTGTAAACCGGGTTTTTTTGCGTACCTGGGCCAGAATCAGCATCACCAGCGTGGCAATATAAGCCGATTCGCCGGTCCAGCGCAGCACAAACAGAAAATAGATCAATACCACCAGCGTCGGCAGATAAAACCAGCCATCGAGCAGGACCTGGCTTATGGGCGGGATATGTTCTTTTAACTGACCCCTCAGGCCTTTTCTGGCGGCATAACCATCCACCTGAATAAACAATGTCATAAAAAACAAAAAAGCAGGTAGAGCGGCTCCCGCGGCGACAAGGGGGTAAGGCATATCGATGAAAGAGGCCAGCACAAAAGCCGCAGCGCCCATAATCGGGGGGGTCAAGGTACCTGCCGTAGAAGCCGCGGCTTCAATCCCGCCGGCATAATCCGGTCTGTATCCGCTGGCTTCCATTGCCGGAATCGTTATGGCACCGGTGGTCAGGACGTTGGCCATGGAGCTGCCACTGAGAGATCCGAAAAGGCCGCTGGCGATTACGGCAATCTTGGCGGGCCCGCCCCTTGTACGACCCACAACATAATGGGCGACATTCAGCAGAAAATCGCTGCCCCCGGTGGCCACCACCGCTACGCCAAATATGATATAACCTAATAAAATATTTGAAAAAACTCTAACCAGCACTCCCATGGCACTTTCATTACTTAAGATGTGAAAGGGTGCTGTCTTGACGAAAGAGCGTTGAACACCTTCCATCAGACCGGGCATATACGATGCAAAGGTCGGATACAGGGCAAAGAAGATCACGACGCCCGTAAAGACTAAACCCGCGCTGCGTCTCAAGGCTTCGGTCAGTAAAATCCAGATGATCGTCGAGACGATGACCATATCAAGCGGGGCGGAATATCCGTAGCCCTTGGTCATAATGTCGTACCCATGTATGGCAAGATATATGCTGCTCAGCCAGTAAACCAGGAAGAGCACAACGTCGATCCAGAAAAATGATTTGCCCTTTCGCAGGGGCCGGATCAAAAAAACGAGAGATATTAAAAACCCGGTAATGACATAATGGTAGCTTGGATCCAGCAGCACCACATTGGAGAAGAAGTTCAAATTAAAAATTTGATTAACCGCAAAGTAGATTGCGGCAACCGAAAAACAGATGACGACCCAGCGCCAGAAACCCTGCAATTGTCTGTCTACCTGCGCCATACGTTGCCTCCTTCACATTACCGGGCTTTCAGATTCTATACAATCAACAGTTCCCGAACTCTTTTTCCTTAAAACAAAGATTTTAAGTGCTTTCAAATCATATTGTATACCCTGCCTCCACCTGGAAGGCAGGGTATACAACCATAACTGAACGTTTTTTAGTATGTTAACTGCTTGCTATTTCGACCAGAACCCGGCATCCGCTCTCTTTTTCATCCAGAGTTTGGTCAGCTCTTTATCCTTAATTCCTTTTTTGTGAGCTTGGGCGAGCGTCTCGGCCCAGAGTTGTTTCAGTTGGGCCTGATGGGCAATTCTCTCCTGATTCAGCTTTTCATACTCGTCGGTCCAGCGCCCGATTTCCTTGAAATATTGGACAGAGCCTTCATGCATCGGAACGACGTCAGATTTAAAAAGCTCCAAACACTTATCAAGAGTCCAGTCATTTTTCAGTGACTTATGCTTTGTTGAATAATCAGGATACAATTCGTTCAGATATTTGGTTATATAGTAAGCAATATTATCATCCAGATTCGCATAGGCGATAAAATTCGGATAGCCCTGACTTTCGGTCCAGGCGGGTTTTTCCGGCGAAAGGGCGGCACCCACCGTGGACTGGCGTGGCGATAGAACAGGGGCTACTTCCCGCAGCCTTTTCCACCCCTCTTTGTTCTCCGGCGGAAGGTCGATGTAACGGATCCCGGCAGGCGATGAAGCCAATTCATGCGCTTTTCCGCCGGCAACGTTGAAAAAGGAAGCATCCGCTCTGCCCTTTATGACGGCATCATATCCGGCTCTGGGTCCACTTAACACGACCGGGGTTACATCTTTCCAGGTCAAGCCGGCAAAAGCCAGAAAGCCCTCGTTCATCAGATTGGGTGAGGGCGAACCCGGGAAGGTTGCGACTTTTTTGCCTTTGAGATCTTCCGGCTTATATATGTCGGAATTGCCCCTGACGGTCAGCGCCGCACCCACATGCTGGGGAAGCCAGGCATAACGGATGGGTTGCGGCCCCCAGTCTTCAGCACTGTATTCGAATAACCCCTCCTGGATACACCAGCCGGAAAGGGAATTCAACGCCGCCGTGTAAGCCTCACCGCTTCGAATAAGCAAGGTTCTGGCCACGTCCTGGCCGGCTGGCACACTTCTGACTTTTATGCCGGTCTTTTCAATAATGGTTTCAGCTACCATGGCAACCAGGCGGTGACCACCGGTGCCGACCGTATGGGTGCCGAAAAGAATGATATCCGGCGGTTTGGGAGCACTCAGTCCGGGAGTTGTAAATCCGATCACCAGGATAACGATCAGTGAAAGAAAATAGATTCTATGGTTCACCTTTATCATTGTACACCTCCTTGGATTTGAAACTAAACTTCGAATTTTTGACAAATGTCAAACGCGATCTGAATTCACCTCCTTTCAATCGATTGTGTTCGTGCTGTTTGCTGTGACGCTCTAATAAATCTTCGTGTCAGGCGATTTATCAATTGAACCGAAGAAGCGACGGCTTTAACCGCGTGCCCGCATCTGCCTGAATATCCATTTCGATTCAGGTGTCTAAGTTGACATCCGTAAATGTGCAAAGGTTCGTGTGTGTTTTGGGACGGACCGGCAAGCCGAAATATATTATATATGAAAGCGTCGTTTTGTTTGTCAAGTTCAAAGGATTAAAGTCCCTTTTTCCCAAATCAACACCGGGCGGAATGACGGCAGCGAATGACGCAACCGTGTTGATTTATTTTGACAGTGTCGCCGCAACCCTTAATTTGTTCAGCGAATTGGTCCCGCTGGCATGCAGCCAGGTGATCCCATCCCTTAGAAATTTTTCAATGGGATGATCCCTCATGATACCCACGCCGCCCATGACATCCAGCGCCAGCAGCATGATTTTCATGAAAGCTTCTCGCGAACTGATATTCACATAGGTTGCTTTCCGTCTGTCAAACTTCGGGTTGTCTCTGATTTGAAAGGCGGTTTCATATAAGTACGTCTCCAGGTTATCGGTGAGCATTCCCATCTCCGCCAGCATGCTTCCGACGGTCTGGTGCTCGACAATGGGTTTACCGCCCTGCACCCGCTGTCGGGCATGTTCCAGTGCAATTTTGTAAATTGCTCTGCATATGCCCAGCGTCATGGCCGCAATTTCGACACTTGCGCCGAATTTTGCCCGCGAAGAAAGCCCGGCGTTCACCTCACCCAAAATGTATTCTTTCGGAACCCGGACATTGTCCCAGAAAGATTCTCCATTAGGATAAAGGCGATACCCCATTTTATCGTGTATCTGCCCGTAGCTGATGCCCGGCAGATCTGCCGGAACGATAAATGTGGTGGTCCCGACCCGCGCGGGCACGCTGCGATCTGTGCGGGCATATACGATCAATACTTTTGAAAATCCGATCAGCGAGGACATGTGTTTGGTGCCGTTCAGAACATAAAAATCACCGTCTTCGTCCGCCTTCATCGATACACCGGATTTGATGTCCTCCGGATCCAGCAGCGTATCACTGCCGGCGTTCGGTTCGGAGAGGAGAATAGAACCGGTGCAGTCATCGTCTTCAACGAATTGGGTCAGAAATTTCTTTTTTTGCGCCCCGGTTCCACCTTCTGCTATCACCTGACATACTTTCCAGCACTGACTCAGGCACTTTGCGGTTCCGGGTTCGATTTCCGTCATGGCGTCCAGCAGCAGTGATTTCGTTACGATATCTGCCCCGCCGCCACCGTATTCCTCGGGAACACCGATCGTCCTCAAGCCGAGTCGGGAGGCTTTATTTAGCAGCTCGGCCGGATAGCAGTCCTTTGGATCGGGTCGCGCATCGATCTCCGCGGCAACCGGCTTGACTTCCTTGATAAAAAAGTCCTGGGCAAGTTCTTTCAGGGCGATTTGCTCGTCGTCAAATATAACCGTCATCGAATGCCTCCTTATCTATCATGAAAGATGTTTTTTCAATTCGGTGATCAATACCGGCAATACATTGCGGAAGTCTTCGATAACTCCCACATTGGATATGTCAAATATGGGTGCATCTTCATCGTTATTGATTGCAACGATATACTTAGAGCCGGACATGCCGGCGATATGCTGGCTGGCACCCGACAAACCGATTGCGAAATACACATCCGGCGCAACGATCTTACCGGTCAATCCGATCTGACAGGAAGGCGGAACCAGCGCCTGGTCAACCGCCACCCTGGAGGCGCCGACAGCCCCGTTTAGCAGGTTCGCCAGTTCTCTTAGTTGCTCAAACGCCTCCGCATCCTGCAATCCCCGCCCCCCCGAGACAACGACGTTGGCCTCTTCGAGGGTGCACTCGAGGACTTCTTCTTCCATCCGTTCGATCATTCGTGTTTCCGGCGGGCAGGAATCAAGCGCCAATTCGATCCGGATGGTTTCGCCGGTACGGTCGGCCGCTTCAGGATAGACATCCTGGGTACGGGGTCGCACCGTTACCAGTGAAACGGGGGTGGTAATCCGGATGCGGGCCAATGCTTTGCTGCCGTAAACCGGTTTGGTATATAAGATCGTATCGCCGCTGAACTCATATTCGATGCAATCCGTTACCAGACCGCCCTTTAGCCGTTGCGCCAGCCGTGGCGCCAGGTCTGTCCCGGACGCCTCTCCCGGCATCAGAATAATCCGCGGTGCGACTTTCTCGACAATCGTTTGTAGGGCCTCGAGATATAAATTGGCGCAAAATTCGCTTAACTTCACATCTTCACAAATACACACCTGATCGGCACCGGCTGCGATCAATTCGGAAGCCAGACCTGAGACCTCCGCACCCACAAGCGCCGCTGATACGGAATCACCGGTTTTTGCGGCGATGGCTCTTGCCATACCCAACACTTCCCTGGTCGGCATGGAAACCGAGCCGTTGAAAACCGAAGTGGTGATTAAGATGCCGGACATACCTTTCTCCTTAGGTGAATAGATTCATTTTGATCAGGTGCGCGGCAAGGCGGGTTGCTTTTTCGGCACCGTCCTGTCCATCGATGAACATGACCTGCCTGTCGTAACTTGGAACGATAAGCTCATCGATAACAAGCATAGGCTGTATCTCTGCTGGATCGATTTCCAGTTCCTGCGCCGACCAAATCGGAATGTCTTTGCGCTTCGCTGCCATGATGCCTTTAACGGAAGAATAGCGCGGCTGATTCGACTGATCATTGGTGATCGTCGCCAAAACCGGCATATCCGCTTCGACGACTTCGGCACCCCGATCCGTCTCACGCCTTAATCTCAGCCGGCCATCACCGGTTTCGATGTTATACACCAGGGAAACACAGGGCATGCCCAGCGCCTCGCCGATCCGTAAGCCGACCTGTGCCATGTCCCAGTCACCGGCCTGCCGCCCGCAAAGCACGATATCCGGCAAACCGGCTTTTTGAATCCCCCGGGCCAGAACCCTTGCGATGCCATATGAATCCAGGTTGTCGAAACCGTCATCCCGCAACCAGATCGCGCTGTCACATCCCATGGCCAACGCATGCCGCAGGACTTTCTGGTCGGATTGTCCACCCATTGTCATCGCCGTCACTTTGGTTTCCTTATGGCGATCTTTCAGCTGCAGCGCAACTTCCAGGGCATTCCCGTCATAGGGATTCAGTACCCATTTGCCTTGATCTTCAACCGCCCTTCGCGCCTCAAAATCAATCCTGAATTGCGAGGGCGGAATCTCCGGATCAATGACGTGTTTGATACAAACCACAATATGCATTCTGGTGCTCCTGATAAAATAACCCTGCCACAATCATCTGTCTGGTGTTCAGGATAGAAGGTTCTCGTCATAAGGCGTCTTGGTGAGCACTTCATTGCCGTCTTCGGTTATCAGGATCGTGTCCTCCAGCCGGACACCGCCGCCGCCGGGCACGCCCGGGATAAAGATCCCCGGCTCCATGCTGAAGATCATGCCCGGTTTCAGCTCCACGATATGCTCGCTACCGACCGCGGCAATTTCTCCGATAATCGGGTATGTTAACCCGGTCACCCCGATGCTGTGCCCCAAAAGTCCAAGATAATCATGGCCTTCAAAGCCGTGGTCGATAACCGCCTTGCGGGCGGCATCATTGACATCCTTGTTCGTGTTCCCGGGTTTCATGGTGCGATGGATCTCCATCATCGAGGCGTATACCGCCTTGTATATTTTCTTCTGCTGGTCGTTTGGTTCTCCGAAAATGACGGTGCGGGTAAAATCGGAAAAATACCCGTTAAAACAGCCGCCCAGATCCATGAAAACCAATTCACCCCAGTTGATTTTACGATCCGACGCAAATCGCCTTAACGGCGCCGTGCCATCTCCGGATGTTACGATCAGACTGCATTGCGGCACTTCCATGCCGTTGGAATACAACGAATGCATGGCTTCCGCCAGAATCTCACACTCCCGGATTCCGGCCCGGATACTCTTAATGGCCCTGTCCATGGCATAGGCGGCATGTTCGCTTGCCACCCGCATGCATTTGAGTTCTTCGCTGTTCTTGATCACCTGAGCGGCCAGGACACACTGGTCGCCATCAACAAATTCGGCCTTGGGAAGAGCTTCTTTCAGTTTATTCAACACAATCATGGACACATGATCGATACCGATTTTGCCTTCGGTGATTCCCAGTTCTTCAAAAGCCGGGACCAATTTTTTGCGCACTTCCGTTTCGGCGATGCCCGGATCCTCCATGGTCGCCAGTGGGCGCATATTCTCTTTTTTCATCCAGTACATGCTCTCCCAGCATCTCTCGACACAGCCGCTGGTAGGAAACAGAATAGGTTCCTTGTCCTGTGCCATGATTGCTGCGTTGCGGGTTAAAAAAGAGATCGGCCACCACAATGGCCGATATCCGGTCATATAGCGAATACTTTCGGCTTTGAAGCATAACAGGGCATCTAGTTTAGACTTCTTGATCTGTGCATTCAAACTTTTGGTTCTCTCCTGACGGAGTAAATCAAAATCAATCCTTTTGGCCCAATCAATGGCAAAATGCATAGGTCACCTCCTCGAATAATAATTCATCAACAGTTAGCTTTTAAAATGATGGTTTTAGCGTCACGCATGAAAAACAACCCGTAAATACGGATAACTCCCGGTTAAACCATACGGGCGGGCAGTTTTGCGGAGATCGCCTCGGCGACTTCTGTCGTAGAGGATGTTCCTTTCAAATCATAGGTGCGAATTTTCCCCTCGAGCAGTACATCGATGATCGCTTTTTCGATGGCTGCAGCGGTCTGTTCCTCTCCGAGATAATCGAACATCATTTTTGAGGCCATAATGGCGGCAATCGGATTGATCACATCCTTGTCCGCATACTTCGGGGCGGTCCCGTGGATCGGCTCGAACACACCCATCGAATCCCCGATATTGCCGCTCATGCCGCCGACGACACCGGCACCGACATCACTCAGAATATCGCCATTGGCATTTTCCGCAAAAACGACATCGAATCGTTCCGGGTGCATCACAATCTGCATGGCACAGGCATCGATGGTCATATCATCTGCTTCTATATCCGGATATGCTTCGGAAATTTCATAAAACATCTTCCGCATGGGCGCATCGGTATAGGTGAGCACATGGGCCTTATGCGTAAAAGTCACTTTTTTACGCCCGCCCTTTAAGGCGAACTCAAAACAGAACCTGAGAATCCGCTCCATGCCGGTTTTGGTAAAAACTCTAAGATTAACGTAAGTGTCGCCATCGATATAGCCGTCGCCCCGGTAAAGACCTTCGGTATTCTCCCTGATGATAACCAGATTCGCGTTTTCCTGAATCGCGCCGGATCCCGGCAGTGATTTTATCGGACGGACATTGGCGTACAGATTAAAGCCCAGCCGAAATCCCATCAGCACTTTTACCGTGTGGGGGTTCCCGGCAGCACCGAACAGCACGGCATCGGTCTGTGCAATCCCATCGAGGGTTTCCTTTGGAAACGGCTCGCCATATTTTTCAACCGCTGCCTCGCCGGTCATCATCGGTTTGAATACAAGCGTGAAATCCGTCGCCAGGTCGTTGATCGTATCCAGAACGATTTGAGCGGCCTTGATGGCATCCCGGCCGATTCCGTCTCCGGGAATAATTCCAATCTTGTATTCCTTTGGCATCATTTTCCTCGCTCATTCCGGCAGAAAGCGCCCCTTTTAAGTGGCGCCAACCCCTTCGCCGCCGGCGTCATTTCAAGCTGCTAATTGTTCTGAAAGTCCGTTTTAAATGCCGGTATGTCACCTTGCCGGCATTTTCAACATCCCTGTTTTCAATCATCTTTAAAATGTGCTTGTGGTTGACATGGGACTGCTTTCTGTTTTGGGGCTGTTTTGCCAGAAATAAAAGGTATTTTTTGATGTGGTCATTCAGACACCCCATCATCTTGTCGATAAACACGTTCCCGGCAATTCGGGAAATTTCTTTGTGAAATAGAAAATCGAGTTCCGCAAACCGGACAGGGTCGTTTATGGCCGCTTCGCTCCTGTCAATAATATCATTTAATCGTTTCAGGTCTTTCGCTTTGCGACGTTTGGCACACAATCGGACGACTTCACTTTCAATAATCATGCGGGCTTCAAAAAAGTCGCTGACATTTTTATCACGCCGATTGACAAATAAGGGTAAAAATACATCTTCCAGACTGCCGGGGCTCATCTCTTCGGCAACAAACGCCCCCTTTCCATGGGCGATTGAAATGATACCCAGAGCACTCAGCCGCGCCAGGGCTTCTCTTAAGGTAAAGCGGCTGACACCCAGTATTTCCTGAAGGTTTCTTTCGCTCGGCAATTGTTCGCCCGGCTTCAGGGCGCCTTCTTCTATTTGCGTTTTCAAATAATTTTCGATGGCATCGACCGCAGATACTTTTTTTATTTTAACCGGTTTTTTTTGCATGTCATCATACACCTATTACTCATCATACCAGTTGTCAACCTGTTCTTTACCCATTTCCCGATTGCACTGCCCTGCCTGAATCTTCTCGTATTCTTTGGGCTGCCGATTTCGTTTTATTTTAGGTTTCGGGTGTCAGGGTTCAAAAAATGCGGATAAGCTGGGAAGCTGGAAGGCCTCCCAGTCTTCAAACTATGAGCTATGAGCTGTCAGCTGCGAGCTATTTTTCCCGACACCTGACACCTGAACACTGAAACCTGTTCGTCCTCCGCAACCTTTAAGGCGAAGGAGGAAAACCACCGCCATTTTGTTATTTAGTAGGCGGATTAAGATGAATTCTAGTCGCCGGTATCTGCTTTAAGACCGGCCGCTTCGATTCCGTAAACTGCACGCCTTGTCGCCGCTGATACCGATCGATCCCAGAATATCACCTGTAGCCGAGCGAATTAACACAGCGCCGGGGTTGGGAACCATGCGCCCGCCGGACATGTCGGATAGAGCGCCGAAAAAAACCGGATTTTTCGATGCGCGCCGTGCGAGCTCACGTCCGCCAAAACCCATGCCGAGTGCGCCCCAGGCCTTGCCCATGGCAATTTCGGGACGCAGCAGGCTTGAACCGTCTTCACGTTTGAGGACTTTGAGCTGCCCGCCGGCATCCAGCACCGCAACGGTCAACGGCACAAACCCCATTTCTCTTCTTTTTTCCAGCGCCTTGTCGACAATAAGAGAAGCTGTATCAAGGGTCAGATCATCCATGAGTTTACCTCCTGCAGAAATAATGGTTATTGCTGAAAACGTTCGGGATGAATCCCGGATTAATCTTGATAAATCTCCGGATTAAAGAGCGTGGCGGGCTTTTTGCCCTTCATGAAATCCAGAATCATGTCCACCACGGTGTTTGACATTATTTCCCTTTTCTCGGCGACGGCGCTTCCAAAATGGGGCGTCAGCACCACGTTTTGCATGGCAACAAAGTCCTCAGGGAGCGTGGGATGCGGTTCGCCTTCAAACACGTCCAAAGCCGCACCCGCAATTTCTTTTTTTCGGAGGGCCTCGATCAAAGCCGCCTGATCCACGACCGGCCCCCGCGATGTATTGATCAGAAATGCGGTCGGTTTCATCAGGGCCAATTCTTTTGTGCTGATGAGATGGTGTGTTTCCGGCGTATACAAAGGATGCAGCGTAACGAAATCCGATTCTCTGAGTAGATCCTCAAAGGATGCATACGCAACCCCCAGTTCGCTCTCCGCTTCCGGAAAGGGTTGCATATCGTAATAAAGGATCTTCATGTTGAATCCTTTTGCACGTCTGGCCATTGCCTTTCCAACTTTGCCCAGTCCTACTATTCCGAGGGTCTTTTCACAGACTTTTGCACCAATCATATAAGGGGATTGCGCACCCGGAAATATCCCTGCCCGGACCAGGGCGTTGCCTTCGATGACGCGGCGGGCAACGCACATCATCAGGGTCCAGGCCATGTCGGCGGTTTCCTCGATAATACTGTCCGGTTCAAAACCGGTTGCGGGTACCCGGCGACCTGCTACCGGTATTTTATGACGGGTCGCCTCTTCGATGTCTATGTTGGCAGATGCAGTTGCCATGGTGATAATTAATTTCAAATTCGGATTGGCAGCGATGACGTCTCCATCGACAATGTCGCCAAGACGGCAAAACAGGTAATCGGCGGCCCGAACACCTTTGATCAGGTCATCCTTTAAAATCGATTTAGATGCGTCGGGGTGAATTTGAACGCCCATAACCGCTTGCAGTCTTTTCAGGGCCGATTCCTCCAGAGGCTGGGTGACAAAAATTTTGGGCTTGTCCATAGGTGTCCTCACAAATAGGTTGCGTAAATATGTCTTTGCTTGCCGGCTATTATGCACTTACTGCTCATCAGACCACTTGTCAATATTCTTCTGGTATTCCAATTTTTCTGGCTTTCAGTCAACTGAATATTAATATTTTCACATAAATTCAATAAGATATTAAATTTATACCCCCGGCTTGCGTTTGATGACAATATTTGGTATTCAATCTTCGAAAGTCCAGCTGCGCTGGTTTACAGAAGGATCGAACATAAAGGCAATTCAAACGAAATTGAGGTGAAAATGAAAGAAAAAACGGCCGCTATCAAAGGCAAGATATTAATCGACGGCAATGGTGGTGATGTCCTCAAAAAGCCGGTGGTTATTGTTGAAAAAAAGCGTATCAAAGAAATCGGAACCGAGGGAACTGTAGACATTCCAGCGGATGCAATTGTGCACGATCTGTCCGAATACACCCTGATGCCGGGGCTGATGGATATCCATTTGCACTGTTCAGCCCATAATGTACTGACCTTTGAAAATTATCGTATCGCCCAGCTTGAAGTTACCCCCCCATTGCAAATGCTCTACACCCTGCTGCATCAACAAATCATGTTTGAAATGGGATTTACAACCCTGAGAGATCATCCCTGGCCGAATGCATACGGCGGGCACAACTCCGCTGAACTGGTTGCGCTTCGCGATACGCCACCATGACCGGGTCTCATCTTGATCTGATCGTGCCGCGCGGATGTCGAAGGGAACCGGATGCAACAGCGGACGGCCCCTGGGAACTGCGCAAGCTCGCTCGACAGCAACTTCGGATCGGTGTCGATTTTATTAAAACCTGTGCCTCCGGCGGCGGCGGTACGGACAAAGAGGCCCCGGATGTCCGCAACATGACCCAAGAAGAACTAGACGCGATTGTGGATGAAGCGCATGCGTTGGACAAGCATTGTGCGTGTCACTGTTTCACGCCCACCGCACAGAAAATGGCGCTGAAAGCCGGCGCAGATACCATTGATCATTGCGTGTTCACCGACGATGAGGCCATCGAAATGCTGGTGTCCGAAAAAAAACCCATTGTGCCGACCCTAATGCACCGCTCTGACCGGGCCATTGATGTCAGAAGACGTATCGGGACCTCGGAGTTCACATTAAACAAAATGAAATTGCTGCAACCCCACACCAAAGAAACCTTTCAGCGGTTTATCGCGGCAGGCGTTACAATTGCCATGGGCACCGACACTCAATTAGATCCAGAAATGGGATCCAACGCGGGAGAGCTTGAAATATATGTCGATTACGGCATGACGCCCATGCAGGCCATTCAAACTGCTACCAAAAATACGGCTGAAGCCATTCGGCTCGGCAAAGAAACCGGCACGCTGGAAGCCGGAAAATATGCCGATATCATCGCCATTGATGGGAATCCGCTGAATGATATTCGCATCTTACAGGAAAAACAAAAAATCAAGATTGTTATGAAAGAAGGTAAAATTTATGTGGACCGACGGCCCGGACATGAAAAATACGTGATTCACGATCAGGACTGGGCCTGGAAACGCATATAAACGAACATAAAAGCAACGAAAAATTTGCACATTTTAACTTTTTTGGGCCAACCCAACAGCTATTTTTGGATGACTTTCAGAACCTCGGGATTCACCAGCGGTTCCGGGATCTGACCCGAAAGGGCGGCCACAACCTTCTGAGCGGCTTTGCGCTGCAGGTCCTGGATGGCTTCTTCGGAATAGAAAGCAGTATGGGATGTAACGATTACCTGTTCCATTTTCTGTAACGGATTTACCGGATCCGCCGATTCTTCAACAAGTACATCCAGCCCCGCTCCGGCGATACGATTTTCCTCCAGGGCGTTTATCAGCGCTGCTTCATCAACCAGTGCCCCCCGGCTTACATTAACGAGAAAGGCGCTGTCTTTCATCTGATCCAGCTGCTTCTTTCCGATCATTTCCGCGGTATCCTTTGTCAACGGTGTATGCAGCGAAACAAAATCCGATTCGCGTAAAATGGTTTCCAGCGACACGAACGTCATTCCATCAACTTCCGAGCCTTCTGCCCCTACAAAAGGATCATGGGCCAACACCTTAAAACCCACCGCTGAGACCTTCTTGGCCAGCATCTTGCCGATCCGCCCATAGCCGACAATACCAACAGTTTGTCCGGAAAGTCTTCTTATCGGCCTGAGGTTTGTGATGGACCATTCGCCCGCCTGTACTCGCCGGGCCGAGAAAACGACCTTGCGGGCCAGGCTCAGTATCAGCGCAAGTGCATGATCGGCGACTTCGTCGACGCAATAATCCAGCACATTGCTCACCATGATCCCCCTTTGGGTTGCTGCCGGAACATCGATATTGTCGACGCCGACGCCATACCTGACCATGATCTTACAATTTTCCAGAGCATTGATGACCCTGGCGGAAATATTGGAACGGGCTACCAGAATTCCGTGTGCATCCCGGGCGATTTCGATTATCTCGTCTTCCGATTTGGCCTGTCCCACGAGCAGTTCCGCCTCAATCTCGGACAGAACTTTCTGCTGTATCTCCACGCTTGGAAATCGGTGATCGGTGATAACGACCTTTAATTTTGAACCCATAGACAGCTCCTTCACAAGTTGGAATAGGATGGTGTTTAAAATCGATTTCTAATCAGGATCGGCAAACGCCTCAGGGACGAAAGAAAATCAAATTTGGATACCAATAACCAACTATGCCTGTCAACAAATATCTAAATTGCTTCTTTAAGTATCCATAATTATCTGAATTTATATTTATTTATATTATTCTAGCCCTTTTAATTACCGACAATTATTTGGTATACCAATTAGTTATGACCAAGTTGGAACTATTGACATTTTAGCTTATAGTTTGGTATTCAAAAAATTATGAAAAAAGACACGCATAACAACGTGAAAGGCAAATTGTATAACCTGGCTTATGAGAAACTCAAGGAAATGATCGTAAGCGGTGATGTCTCCAATGACAAACCACTCGTTGAAAGGTCCATCAGCAAGAGGCTCAAAATGAGCCGCACACCCATTAAACACGCTCTCAGCAGATTGCAGCAGGAAGGGCTCATTCGGACTGTGCCCCGGCATGGCGTCTTCCCGGTTATTATATCCTATGAGGAATACTTACACATTTTAGAAATCCGGGAGGTTCTGGAAGGACTGGCAGCCCGCCTTGCGGTGGACCACTTCTCAAATGCCAGTCTTCGAGAACTTCGTTCAATATTTGAATCACGCGGCGATATTCGAGATATTCACAAAGTCAGCCACAGTCAATTTGCTCTGGCAAATGTTGCTTTTCACCGCAAAATTCTGCATACAAGCAACAACCCCAAACTTATTGAAACGGTCCAGAATCTGTACGACCACCTGAGGCTGGTTCGCCTCAAAGCCATTGAAATGACCGGCAGGCGAAATCTGTCCGTTGATGAACATGAGGCGATTATAGATGCGCTTGAAAAACGAAAAGCGGACATGGCCGAACAGGCCATGCGGGCCCACATTCAGACTCTAAAGAGGGACATTGAGTCTGAAGTCAAAAAAAACCCGAGCTTTTTTCCCATGGAAAATATCAGCAAAACCATGCCCGCCGACCAGAACCCATCTCAAAAATAGCAGTTTCCCATCGGGAGTTAAATGTATCTTTAAGGTAGCGTCTAGGAATTTTTTATCCTCTCTTACTGTCGCCTTGATTGCGCCCAGTCCTCCAGCACGGCGCATACTGAAGCGGTGTCCTGGTCTCCAAGTCCCTGGGCCATTGCCCCCAAATAAACCTGTGTGCAACTTGCAAAAAGCGGTGTCGGGCAATTGATGTCTGCTGCCTGCTTGGCAATAATTTCCAGATCTTTTCGAAAAGTTTTTACCCGCATGGTGGGGTTTTGATAATCGTTCGCCACCATCCGCGGCCCGCGCACCTCAAACATGCGGGAGCGGCCGGAACTGTCGCACATGATTTTAAAAACGGTTTCCGGGTCCAGACCGCTCTTCATCCCGAATACCATGGCCTCTGCTGTGGACACATTATGAATCGCCACCAGGAGGTTGGCCACCAGTTTCATTTTAGTGCCGCTTCCGAATTCGCCGAGATAATAGTTGGCTCTGGCAAACGCATTGACAACTGGGAGGCATCGCTCATATACCCCGTTATCGCCGCTACCGTAGACAACCAGATCCTTTTGAGCCGCCCGAGACCCGCCGCTGATGGGGCAGTCCAGCAGGACCATACCGGCCTTTGCCAGGTCTTCGCGAGCCCGCTGCTTGTCATCAAGCGCCAGCGTACTGCACTCCAATACAATCAATCCTTCAATGCCGGAAGATAGAATTCCCTGCTTGCCCCAGACGACATCTTCAAACGCGGCCAGGCTCGGCAGTGAAGTCAAAACGACCTGCGCCTTTTCGGCGACTTCCGATGCAGCGCTTCCGGCCGTGCCGCCCCGGGCCACCAGATCTTCGATTCTTTGCGGCACAATGTCATACCCGCTAACCTCAAAGCCTGCTCTGGCAATATTTATGGATATGGGCAGCCCCATGACACCCAGACCAATCACCCCTACCGAAGTGATGGCGTCATCTATCTTTTCTATGCTCATTTTTTCTCCTGGTGTTTTGTTCCGTAAGTCATTTATAAAATCCAGCCCTGTTTTAGGTTTCAGGTTTCGGGCCTTCGCAGCGCCGAAGCGGCTGCGGACGCGCAGGCGGGTGTCAGGTGTCAGGAAAAATAGCCTGTGGCTGATAGCTCAGCTTATTACTTGAATGCTGGGAGGCCGGAAAGTCTGGAAGCTCTAACTTTTCCACGCCTTCAAGCTTCTCAGTTTTCAAATTTTTTTCTATGAGCTATCCGCTATGATCTATGAGCTGATTTGGAACGCTTGAACCCTGAACCCAGGAACTGACACCTGAACACTGACACCTGAAACCATATCCATTTAGGAACTCAACTGAACGAAAATAAATCATAAGACTTTAAAACCATTTTTTTGGGGCATAACATTAGATACATGTTATGTTATATATCCAATAAATTCCCAATGTGACTTGCAGCAAGGTGGGCTTCGATCGTTTTGATCACGTTGGGTATTTTCGGCTGATTGATAATCTCTAAAACCCGGTGGCATGAACCGGCGCGATCCAGGGCGGCAGATTCTGTTTTTGCCCGGCAGACGATTTCGTGAAGACGTTGCATGTAAGCGATAGATTTTTCCATTTCAGCGGATGCATCTTCACCGTGTTGCGGTTCTAACCAGGAGGAGCATAACACGCTCACCTCCTTGATGGCCTGCAATTTTCGGATGGATCCGATCAGCGCCAAGACATCTTCGTAAACCGGGCGCTCATCCGGTATCGGGATGGTATCGCCGGTAAACAGCACCCGATCCTGTTCATGAAAAAAAGATACCGAATCTCTCGAATGGCCGGGTGTATGTAGAACCTTCAGCGATTGGCCATCTCCCAGATCAAGGGTATCGCCGTCATTCAATACCCGATCGACGCCGACAGAACCTGAAACCAGCGTATAAAATGTCCCGGTCGGCCGCTCACGGTACTGCAGGTCAACATCTTCGATCCATGGTTTTGCATATTCATGGGCCGCCACCTGACAGCCGGATTTCTTTTTTATCACCGGGCTGCATCCGATGTGGTCCGGATGGCAGTGGGTGTGAATCAGCAAATCGACCTCCTCGATGCGCCTGCCGGCCGAGTCGATATAATCCAGGATGGCCGGACAGGCCGCGGACACCCCCGAGTCAATCATGCAAATTTTCCTACCAAAGATAAAATAGACATATACAAATCTTTCGACGGTCTTAGTTTCACTGACCGCGCTGGGGAAATTTATTTTAAGGGCATGGACGTTCTGGCTGATCTGCATAATAACTTCCTCTTTTAGGGGTTGGCAGGAGCGGAATGGCCGGATAGCAGCACACGTGAGTTCCTTTTGAGTTTCTTTTTATTCGTCAACTTCGATAAAATCTTTTTCGATCGGCGAATAAAATTCCAGGTAGCGCAGATCCTGGTTGGACCTGTTCATGATTGTGTGTCTCTCGTTTGCGGGGATAAAGAGCACATCGCCGGCTTTAACCGGGAACTCCTGGCCCTCAACATTTTCGATTCCTTCGCCGCTGACGATATAGATCAGTGATTCCCGCGTTTGGTGATAGTGGTAAGGCACCTGTTCGCCGGCCGGCAGGATAATGAAAATTCCGGCCAGTCTTTTGGCAAGATCGGATTCGGTGAGCACTTCTGCTCGATACCGCTGACCGGTTGTCGGGTTTTCTTTTTGGATGTATTCACTAAAATGATAAAGTTTCATGCCCCCTCCTTCATTAAGCAAACTACAGCCTATCTCAAAATCAATAGTTCATCTACCAATACAGAGAAAAAATCTCTAAAGGTGCTCTAAAGTTTGGAGTGAACTAAAGTGACTATAGTTAAGGAATTCTATCTTTTTTATAAAAAGACGGAGCGTAGCGACACCTGAACTTTAGGCACTTCAAACTTTAGTTCAATTTAGTCACTTGTTTCTTATATTCTTAAGATGGGGTGTTGGGAATACTGGTCACGGTAATATATACCGTTTCACCTTCAGCAATATTATAATTCGAATGGACTTCACCCCGTTTGACAAGAACAGCCTGCCCCTCCTTAACGGGTATCTCGTCCTTATCGCCTTTGAACATCATCGCCCCTTTTAAAACGATGAAGAGTTGTTCCGCATCTTCGTGGGTATGCGGTTCACACCTGCCCGTTTTTTGCATGCGCGTATAGGCAACTCTGAAATCTTTCACGCCCGTCGAGTCATCAACAATCGTCCGCCCCAGCAGATCATAGTGTTTGGGCGGCACCCGTCCGGGAATTGAATCAATATCGATAAATTTCATATCAACCCTCTATTATTTTTTATTGCAGTGCAATTATTTTTTAACCGATTCAATCGCCTCGATTATTTTCTTATAGGACCCGCACCGGCAGAGAATACCCGACAGTGCCTGTTTAATCTCGTCTTTTTCGGCATCGGGATTCTCCGTTAATAGCGCCTTGGCCGAAAGAACCATCGCCGGCGTGCAAAAGCCGCACTGGACGGCCCCTTTTTCGATAAAGCCCTTTTGGACAGGATCAAGATTGCCCTCCTTAGCAAGGCCTTCAATTGTGGTCACTTGATGTCCCTTTGCATCGATTGCAAGCATCAGACAGGAATTAACCGGCTTTCCGTCAACAAGTACGATACAGGTTCCGCAATCACCCAGACCGCAACCTTCCTTTGTGCCCGTCAGGTGAAGGGTTTGCCGTAAAAATTCAAGCAGTGTTATCCGGGGCTCAATCTGCTTCTGATACAGCTCTCCGTTGACCGTAACTTCTAAAATCACCCTGGCATACCTCCCTTGGCTTTTTGCAATGATTCTACGAGTGCTCTGTAAGTCAACACCTTTACCATTTCTTTGCGATATGCAGCGCTGCAGCGAAGGTCGGTAATCGGATTTACTTCGTCGGCAGCCGCCCTGGCAGCCTCTTTTATGCGTTCATCATCGAGCGGTCCGGCCATTACCACCTCTTCTGCTTTCCGTGCCCGAACCGGCGTGGGGCCCACAGAAGACAGAGCGATTCCAACCGATTTGGCTTCGTCATTTCCCACGGTCAGAAGTGTGGCTACGCCCACCAGCGCACAATCGCTTCCACCGGCCCGTCGACCCAGCTTCAGATAGGTCGTTCCGGTATGGAGCGCCGGTTCGGGGATATAAAAAGAAGTGATGAATTCGGCCTTCGAAAGGGTTGTCGCACCGGGTCCGGCAAAAATCTCATCCATGCCGACTTCCCTCTTCCCCTTCGGACCTGCCGTAACGGTCCGGGCTTGCAGGATCATTAGAGACGGTGACATATCCGATGCCGGCGAAGCCCTGCCGATATTACCGCCGATCGTTGCAAGGTTTCTTATAGACGGCGCACCGATAACACCGGCTGCCTGAACCAAAAGCGGGTACTTCGCCCGGATAACAGGCGAGCCTTGAATATCTGAAATCGATGCCAGCGCGCCGATGGTGGCACCGTTTCCATTTTCGCCCTTAATCTTTTTTAGAGTCCGGATGTGTTTGAGGTTGATCAGGGCCGCCGGATGGACCTCTCCCCTTTTCATGCGGACCAGCAGATCCGTGCCCCCTGCCAGAGGAAAAGCGCCATCTTCTGCGTTCAAGGTTTCAACGGCCTCTTTGACTGAAGCAGGTTCAAAATAGGAAAAATTTTTCAACCGGTTCATCGAAATTTTATCTCCAGCGGCTGATCAAATGAAATTCATATATAATAAATTATATATTTGTCAACATGCACACGCCCGCCCCGCTATCCCGGTCAGGATTCCGACACAAACGTATTCAAACGGCAGATCATCTCGAACGAATTCATTCAGGCTTTTTTCAGAAAACGCGACAACACAATACCGCAGGAGATCAGTACACCCGCGATGACAATTCCGCCGGAAAACGTACCGGTGTCGCCCATGGTCCCGATCAACATGGGTATGGCTCCGGCACCGATAATAAATCCCACGGGTACGGTGAAAGATACCCCGATATTTCGAATCGTTGACGGCACTATTAGTGACAGCGCCGCAAACCCGGCCGGGAAAAAACATGATGCCAGAAGGGGCTGAAGGATCACCGTGATCACCAACCAAAAATTATCGGCAAGCCCCAAAAGCACGGTTGTCAAACCGGTCAGCAGGAAAACAGCCGTCAGGGTTTTTCTGGCGCCGAGTTTATCAGCGGCCCACCCGGCGAGAAATACGGTCCCCAGACCTGATATCCTGGAGATGGCAATCAGCATATTCGCCCAGCTTCGATCCAGTCCCTTTTCAACCACCAGGTACAGCGGCAGCATGGTATATATTCCGGCAGTCCCGCTGATACCCAACGCGAAAAGAATCAACAGATACCAGAATCCCGGAACTGCAAAAAGTGTTTTCAAGGAACCCAGATTGGGCGCTTCACCGCAAAAGTTACCCCCTTTGCTGAAACGCCCGAATGCAATCCCCACCACGATGGCGGTCAAACCAAGCAAAATAAGAATAATGCGCCAGGAGAACCAGCTTAAAAGAAACTCCACTAATAGCGGTGCGGTTAAAAAGCTTAGAATCGGTCCCATTTCATGAACGCCAAATGCCTTGCCCCAGTGTCCGGAATCAAAAATTGCGGTCAGACTAGCCATCCCCGAAGGAAGGTACAGGCCTGCGGATATGCCCAGCAACAGCAGGCTGATGTAGATTGCCCGCAGGCTGTTGCATTGCGACATCAATACCAGAGAAATCCCCAGGCAAATGGCAGAGAGGGAAATGGTCGTCCGGTGGGTGAATTTCGATGAAACAAAACCGGATCCCATCAGGCTGGGGAAATATCCCAGGGAAATCATTAAGAAGAGTGCCCCTGCTTCGCCATGGGTGATGTTCAGGTCCTGTTCGATGTTCGGCAGAAGCGGCGCCAGGATGATTCTTGACAAAAAGTTTAGATAGAAAATGATCGTCAGAATAATAAGGGGACCGAGCTGCGATCGAAAGGGAATGTTTGGATCTTGAGAAGTTTCGCTTGAACGATTGCGCTTATCCACGCTTACCCCTGAACAGGTCGAATCAGTGAGAGAACCTTTATCGCTTCACGAAAAGGAAACGATGCGAAGCCCATGACCATATGAAAAACGATGCTTTGCATTCTTTACCCATCGCTGAATAAGGCTTAATCGGCTATTTTTTCACCTTCATAAAACAGCTGCAAAGCTTTAAGATGTGAATTCATGTGCGCGATCACCAGTTTCTCTGCCAAGCCTTCATCTTTCTTTTTCAGCGCCGCAAAGATATTTGCATGTTCATCGACCGCCGCCCGGGCCCTGTCGGGCATAAATGAAAAAATGGCCCGGGCGCGTAAAGACATATCCCACAAATCAAAAATCACTTTGATCAGGTATTCATTTTCGGAGGCGGCATAGATAACATGATGAAACGCTCTGTTTAAATTTGACAGCAACACGTAATTTCCGGAACCAACGGCTTTCGTCATTTTTGAAAGGATCGTTTCCAGTTTTTTCACACCATTATTATAGATCCTGTCAACGGCCTGTCGCGTCGCCAGCCCTTCCAGTACGGCGCGGATCTGATAAATTTTTCGGATATCGGCCAGGTCAAAATTGGTTACAATCGCGCCGACATGCGGCTTGCTTTGAATAAGACCGTCAGATTCCAGATGCCGTATGGCTTCCCTGACCGGTATGTCGCTTGTACCGAATTCTCTGGCCACATCGGAAATGACAATCCTTTCCTCCGGCTTGTATTTTCCGTTGATAATATCCTCTTTGATTTCCTGATAAATGATCTCGCTTTTTGTCTGATAAATCCCTTTTTCCATAAAAATTTAGCTAACCGATAGGCCTTTTTTTGTCAATCAACTTATTTAAACAGTTTGTCCCCTATCGATTTCTTGTGCTATGGATCTAAAACCTATCTCAAAAAAGGAGACTGTTAAATGGCGAGAGTGCGACTGGGCATCGTTGGCTGTGGCAATTATGCGGACAGCCTTGCCACTGCCGTCCGAAAATGTGAAGCGGTCGATCTGGTATCCTGTTTCGACGTGATTCCCGAAAGAAGACAGCGGTTCAGCAACGTTTATAAATGCGATCGGGAAAGGCGTTATGAAAACCTTTTAAAAAGAAAGGACGTTGATGGCGTCCTTCTGATAACACCGAATGCCGAACACGCCGAGCAGGCAGAGCAAGCCGCGGACTACGGCAAGCATGTTTTCGTAGAAAAACCCATCGCAAATACAATCTCAGATGCCAGACGGATGATTGCTGCTTGTCAAAAATCGAATGTCATCTTAATGGTCGGACATCTCAGACGACGAAGTGCCGGCATCCGAAAAGCAAAAGAGTTCATCGATGAAGGCAATATCGGGGATCCCGTTATGGTCGAAGCGAGCGTGTCCAGCGATTCGGGATTCAGCTTAACACCCGACAAATTCCGCTGGTCGGGCAATGATACCGGATGCCCCGGCGGGGCGCTCATGACCAGCGGGATTCATCATGTGGATACCTTTAATTACATTCTGGGTCCGATCGAATCCGTCTGCGCCTATTTTCAGAAACTCTATGTCTCTGCAGATGTGGAGGATATCAATTTAACCATATGCCGATTTCGCTCCGGTGTACTCGGTTATCTGGGTTCAACTTACGCATCCCCCTACGACAACTGGCTCAACATTCATGGCACCAAGGCGAATCTTCTTTGGATCGTCAAGCCTCCGGTTCCTGCCGTTGGCAAATTTTTTCACAATAATGATAAATTTACGCGTCTGATACACTTTCAAAAAGGCCGCAAACCCCGGCCGGTTCCTTTCGTTCCCGGCGACCCGGTTCTCGAGGAAATAAGTGAATTCGCGCATTGCATCAAGACCGGCATCCGCCCGGAAACGGACGGCGAAAGTGCCTTAACCTTTTTAGCATTTATTCGGGCCGCAATCGATTCAGCCCGTCTGGGAAAGCAGGTTGAGCTGGACAGATAATTTTTTTAAATTTTACCGACCACCCGGCCGTATAGACTGCCTTAAAACGATATGTTGCAGAAATGGGCCGGTCGAGCGTGACAAAGGAGGGGCACGATGTACCACATCCTGACCGATGACGATGTCAATCGATTGTTACCCATGGACAGGGTCCTCGAAATAATTGAAAGATCACTGCGGGCAAGAAACGCAGGGCAACTGATTGCGCCGCCGCGATTTTCTGTTGATGTTGAAAAGGGCGCCCTTATTTTTACCGCCGGTGCGGAAAAAATGGAAACACACACCATCGGCTTCCGGGTTTATGATTCTTTTCAGAGCGATGCACCCGAACGCACCGAGCTGGTTGCCGTTTTTGACAGCCGCACGGGTGCTTTTAAGGGCCTGTGCGTGGGGGTCATGATCGGTGCGCTCAGAACCGCAGCAATCAACGCCATTGCCATCAAGTATATGTCCCGTCCCGATGTGAGGCGTTTGGGTATTCTGGGCTCCGGCCTGCAGGCCCGAACCCATTTCCAGGCAGCGGTTTTGGTAAGACAGTTCGACAGCGCCGTGGTATACAGTCCGACTGCAAGCCACCGCCAGGCCTTTGCGGATGAATTAAGTCATAAAACCGGTGTCCCCATCGAAGCGCTCTCGTCTGCTGAAGATGTGGTTCGCAGGGCGGAGGTGCTGATTTGTGCCTCAACCAGCACCACGCCCATACTCGATGCCGGCTGGTTGCGCCCCGGGATGCACATCAATACGATCGGGCCGAAGTATAAGGGCCGCCATGAGTTCCCGGTTGAAGCGGCACGCAAAAGCCATACGATCGTGACCGACTCCCTGCAGCAGGTCGATGGATATGCGTCGTATGCACCCCCCTTTTTTCTGCAAAATACCCCTGAAAGAAAAAGGATGATCGAATTAGACGAACTTGTTGTAGGCAAACGTCAAGGCAGGTCTTCCCCCGATGAATTGACGCTTTTTTGCTCTGTCGGCCTGGCCGGAACAGAAGTCGTTGTCGCCGATGCCGCTTTCAAATCGCTAAAGTAAGGCTTGGAATGCGGGAAGGTATAAAAGAAGCCCGGAACTTTATCATTCACGTTCTGGGTTTTCCGAGAGCTTAGGTGCTCTCATGTTTATACAGATAAATCCTGTTATAAAAAAGCTGACCACAAAAAAGTAAAACGGAAATTTATAATTGCCATAGATATCATAAAACACAGCGGCAAATATCGGACCGACAGCATTTGCAGTCCAGCGAAAGGGACTGGAATATCCTATGATTCTGCCCAATGAATGACGTCCAAAAAAATTCGCCCAGATAATATTAAGCAACGGCTCTCTTCCACCATACGTCACCCCGTAAAAAACAGATAATAGAAAAAGCATTGCAATTAAAGTGTGGCCGGATGCTTGCAGAAGCGCTGTCCAGTATATTGCCAGAAATAGGAGGCTAGTGAAAAAAACATTGACTGCCAGGAGAGTTTTAACGCTAATTTTTTCGGCAAAAACCCCCCAGATTATAGAACCGAAGGCACCGGAAAAATTGATCACTGCAAGAACCAGTACGGCTGTCATCGGGGCAATTCCAATATCTGTCAGAAAAGGATACATGTGAAAATTTATACCTGCCTGAACAAAAGGGATCAGACTGTGTACAGTGGTTAACAGCCAGAACGTCGATGTCCGAATCGCCTGAGATCCGGTCAAAGAATACTCATAAGCGGGAGCAAAAGTAGCCGCGCTAATATTATCAGCCGGTTCACAAGAGTTGACTTTTTTAGAAATACCGGCATCGCCGTCAGGAAACAAACCCATGTCTTCAGGCCTGTGGCGTAAAAAAAGTAAAGCAGGAATTCCGGACATTAAAAACACAATTATCCCTAGCGAACTCCAAGCAAGCCGCCAGCCAAAATCCAAGATGAAAAATTGAGTCAGCAAAGGTAATAAAACCGATCCAAGACGGGGCCCCAGGCTAACAATCCCCATAGCCCGACCTCTTTTTCGAATGAACCAGTTAGAAACGCTAACCGATATAACCAGCATAAGAATTCCCACAGCAATCATTCTACCCATCCCGAAAAACAGGTAGAGCTGCCATATTCGGCTGACAAATGTCATACCGACCAACCCCAGGCTCAAAAACAGAATGCCCCAGAAAGCCGTCATTCTCGGTCCGTGCCGGTCCAATACCGGACCGATAAATGGAGATAAAAGCGCCGCACTTAACGAACCGATAGTAATTGACCCGGTTATGGCCGCCCGGCTCCAACCAAATTCATTTGCCATGGGCTTCATGAAAATGCCGAGAATCGCCTGAAAAGCACCGGACTCGGTTACACCGATCAAAAATGCGACTCCCACAATAATCCAGCCGTAAAATGGTTTCTTCAAATTTTTCTCTTCAAACCTGTTAAAAAGTAATATCTAATATGTACTAACCTGCTCCCAGATTCAGTACGACTAGCTAAGTTAGAAAGCGGGGCATATTTTCTATAGATGATGTAGACCAAAACGGTTCAAAGGTCAAAGATTGAACCGTTTTGGTTTAGACCTGAGAAGGAAAATACGAGTCGCTTCTAACTTAACAGATGGGTCAAAAACTGGGGCCAGATCATAATTGACAAATTTTCTTCAAAAGAATAGGCATTAGAATCCATCTGTCGGTTGAATATATTTGATAGTTTGCACTTGTGAAGAAATAACTACTGATATTTTCAATCGTTTTTGTCCCAAAATGATTTTGAACCATGTAACCGAATGTTCATAAGAGGATCTCATGACGCACATGACTGGCGGCAAAGCCATCGTTAAATCATTGCGACGGTACGGTATCGATACCCTGTTCGGCATCCCGGGGGTACAACTTGACCATTTATTCGTCGCCCTTTATGACGAACGCAAGGCCATTCGCGTCATCGCTAACCGCCACGAACAGGGCTGCGCCTATATGGCCTTCGGTTACGCCAAGTCCTCAGGGCGTGTCGGGGCCTACGCCGTGGTGCCCGGTCCGGGATTTCTCAACTCGTCGGCAGCGCTTGCGACGGCTTATGCGTGCAACACACCGGTCCTTTGTATAACCGGCCAGGTGCCGTCACAGCAGATCGGCCGTAATTTCGGCGCCCATCACGAAATCACGGACCAATTGGGTATTATGCGCAACCTGACCAAAGAGGCGATTCGCATCGAACATCCGGCACGGGTACCGGATGCCATGGACAAAGCCTTCCGGCTGCTTTCCAGCGGCCGCAGAAGGCCGGTCGGTATCGAAATGGCGCCGGACATCATGGCCATGAAAGCAGAAGTAGCGTTGCGCAAGCCCGCAGCGGCTCCCGTGCCGGCCGAACCGGACCCCGAGCTGATCGACCGGGCTGCTGCAATGCTGGGGAAAGCCCGGAATCCTGTTATTGTAGCCGGCAGCGGCGTATTCGGTGCGGAGGAAGAACTGCTGCAGGTAGCCGAAATGCTACAGGCACCGGTAATCATGACGCGTAACGGCTCGGGTGCGGTCAGCGCCCGTCACTATCTTGGCTTGTCCGAAACAGCCGGTCATCGGGTCTGGTCTGAGGCCGACGTCGTATTAGCGGTTGGCACACGGCTCTATGGACAATACCGGGATTGGGGCATCGACGACGAACTCAAGCTCATCCGCATCGACATCGACCCTTTGGAGATTGAACGCAACGGACAGCCGGCGATCGGAATATTAGCGGACGCTAAATTGGTGTTGGCCGCACTGGCGGACTGCCTGGGGCGCCATAACCGGAGGCGCGCATCGCGTAAAGACGAGCTCGAAGGCCTGAAAGCGCATCTGCAAAAGGAATACGAAACGTTATCGCCCCAGATCGACTACATCAAAGCGATCCGCGCCGAGCTGCCCGACGATGGTTTTATCGTCGGTGAGTCGACCCAGCTCGCCTATGCCACGCGCGTTGCCATGCCGTTCTACCGTCCGCGCACCTTTGTCACGTCCGGCTATCAGGGAACACTCGGCTACGGTTTTCCGACCGCCCTGGGCGTTAAGGTCGCCAATCCGGACAAACAGGTCATATCGATAACCGGCGACGGCGGCTTTCTGTTCGGGGCCTCGGAGCTCGCTACCGCCGTGCAGCACCGGATAGCGACCGTGACCCTGATCTTCAACAATTCCGCTTACGGAAATGTCAAACGCGCCCAAATTCAAAAATACGGCGGAAAGGTGATCGCCACCGACCTGCACAATCCTGATTTCGTCAAGCTTGCCGAGACTTACGGTGCATCGGGCCTGCGTGCGGAAACGCCTGAAGCCCTGGCCTCAGCGATTCGCCAAGGATTTGACCACGATGGCCCTACCATCATCGAGATACCCGTAGGCGATCTGCCAAGTCCCTGGCATCTAATACACCTGCCGCGGGTGCGGCCGGCCAGACATTAAATGCGCGCCCAGCGCGCATGCGATGGTGATATTTCAAGAGAGTTATCTGGCAATATATTTGATTTAATAATATTAACTATGAAAATGATTCATTTGACTTATGATTAGTCAAATAATAACAAAATATTAAGGTCTAGCAGTGTCCGATTAAAATCCTTACAAAACGCTTTAACCAAAAGTATTATTTATAAATTGAATCTAAAGGAGAAATTAAAATGAGTCAAAATGGTTCAAACGAAAAGCCTTGGATCGTGCCCGGCAAATGGCATATGTCTCCATATAATTGGGAAGAGGACGTACGCAAGCAAATGCCCAATTTACCCGAAAGGGTCGAGATACGCGATGTAACCTTCAGGGAGTGCGATGACCAGATGGGGCTGTACCTGACCATTGAAGACAGGGTCACGTTGGCCCTGGCGGTGGCCGAGGCAGGGATCAAGGAGTTAGATGTCGGAGGCCCCAGGCTGCTGCCGCACCAGGGAGAAGCTTGCAGAGCGATCAGGAACGCCTATGATGAAGCGGGGATTGATAAGACTGTCACCAGAATCAGTGCCCGGTATTTCGGGGTTGCGAGAGATCACAAGGATGAGATAGACGCCATCATGACGGCGGGAGCGACGGATGTCCGGTGTACCATCATGTCCCCGACTATTGTAGGGGATGAAGAGTTGAATGCACAACTTGTCAGAATTCCGGAAGCCGTAAAGTACTGTCACGAGAAATACGACGCCACGATAACGGTGGGAATGGACGACACATCCGGCACGCCTAAAGAATATATCCCGAAGGTCTACACGGTCCTCGCCGAGTGCGGGGTGGACAAGGCCTGGTTTTCCGACACGCTGGCCCTTGCCACGCCCAGCGCGCAGAGATTTCTGGCCATGGAGATCAGAAAGTACATCGGCAAGGACATGCCTCTGGCGTGCCATATACACAATTACCACGGAATGGGGACGGCCACGACATTGGGTGCGATTGAAGGGGGAACCACGGAACCCGATTGCACCTGGAACGCTTATGGGGACCAAGCGGGGAACGCCTGTCTCGAAGAGGTTGTCTGCAATTTGGAATCCCTTTACGGTGTCAAAACCGGGGTCAAGCTGGAGAAACTCACCGAAATCTCCGAGATGGTTGAGAGGATGTGCGGCGTTGAGACGCAATACCACAAGGCCTTTACCGGAAAGGGAGCCTTCGCCTTTATGTCTTATGAATGGGCGACGCCGCTGGGTATGGTTCTCGCCGGCGTGCCCAAGGATGACATAGAGAAAAGAATTGAAGAAAGAAAGAAGATCCGCGGGGAGGGCGGCCGGTTCAATCCCGTACTTCTGGGCAGGAAGGCCGATTGGTGTTGGGGATCCTACGGCAGTCGGCAGGCGCGGGTGGTTAAGGCCAAGCTGGAGATGGAGGGAGTGCAATACAAAGAGAAAGATATACAGAAGATTTTGGATGCACTCGTCACAGAGATTGACAGGCAAGTCGCGATAAACAAGGATCTTATGGCCAAGAAACTGCCGGCATATTTGACGGATGAAGAGTTTATGGCGCTGGCTCGGAAGATCATCCAATCGTAAAAGATCGGATCATCATGCCCTTGCAATTACACTTGCCGCCGGTGTCGAATCGTTTGTAAGCATGCCTGGGGGGGTGCCGATAACCATGCGCGGGCAGCTTGTCGGCGGAGTCGCGGTCAGCGGCGCTGAAAACATGGATCAGGAGATTGCTGAAAAGGGAGCCGATTTGGAGAATAAATAATGAGGAAAATAGATATCCATGCGCACGCTTTCCCGCCGTCTTACGTGAACGCTTTGGGTAAAAATATTGACGGGAATCAGCCCATTAGAAGCAGCTGGGTCTGGGATGAAGACAGATATTTGGGCCGCTGGGGAATTCAAGTGCAGGTTCTGTCGCTAGCGCATGCTTATACAAATTTTGACAATATCCCTCTTGCGATCGAATTGTGCCGCATTGTAAACGATGAATATGCTGGGATATGCTCCCGAAAACCCGATCGATTTCGCATGTTCGCCTTGGTTCCTTTAATAGATGTTGAGAAAGCCTGCAAGGAATTGGAAAGGGTAAAGGGTTTGCCGGGATATTGCGGAATCGCGCTAAGCACCAATATATGTGGAAGAGTATTAGATGAACCGTCATTTAAAGATTTCTTTGAATATGCCAATGCGTCTGATACCGTTATTTTCCTTCATCCATTGGGTCGGAAATTGCCGAAAGAATGGACCTGCTATCGCTTGGAACACTTAATTGGCTTGCCGGTGGAGACAACCTTTGCCTTATCTAGACTGGCTTTAAGCGGTTTTTTAGACAAATATCCAAA
>WOR8_10000246_pt1 | contig 55874 bp, 49 predicted proteins | sample DeeMarSeWOR38_10_FD_19890 | JGI IMG/M metagenome (IMG submission 19890)
TGCGCGGGTCTTCCCAGCCGCTGACGACGCCTTTCTGGATCATCATGCCGAGCTTGCGTTTGCTGGTGATCGTATAGGCGAGATTCAGGCGCGAGAACTCGATCTGCCGCGGCCGGTGCGGCGGCTGCAGCTGATCGAGAAACCAGTCGTACAGCGGGCGGTGATCCTCGAATTCCAGCGTGCACAGCGAATGCGTGATGTGTTCGTAGGCATCCGACAAGGTGTGCGCGAAATCGTACATCGGGTAGATGCACCACTTGTCGCCCGTGCGCTGGTGGTCGACGTGACGAATGCGATACAGCGCCGGATCGCGGAGGTTCATATTCGGGGCTGCCATGTCGATCTTCGCGCGCAGCACGTGTTCGCCGTCCCCGAATTCGCCGGCACGCATGCGCCGGAACAGCTCCATGTTCTCCTCCATACCGCGGTCACGGTACGGGCTGTTCGTGCCGGGCTCCGTCAGCGTGCCTCGATGCGCGCGAATCTCCTCCGCGCTCAGCGAATCGACGTACGCAAGCCCCATCTCGATGAGCCGTTCGGCAGCATCGTACAGCGGCTCGAAGTAGTCGGACGCGTGCGTCAGCCGGTCTCCCCAGTCGAACCCGAGCCAGTGCACGTCTTTCTCGATGGCATCGACGTACTCCTGGTCTTCCTTGTGCGGATTGGTGTCGTCGTAACGCAGGTAGGTGCGGCCGCCGGTCTCCTCCGTAACGCCGAAATTCAGGCAGATCGACATGACGTGCCCGATGTGCAGGTAGCCGTTGGGCTCCGGGGGAAACCGGGTGACGATTTCGGCGTGCTTCCCCGACGCGAGGTCGTCATGGATTATCTGGCGGATGAAATCCCGCGGCGCTTCGCTCATCGATTCAATTCGCTGTTCCGGACCGGGCGCTATTGTACGCGAAGTGGCTGCTGCGCCTAGTCTTCACCGCCGCAGTTGCCGCAGAGGCCCTGCACCTCGAGCATCTGGTGCACCGCGGTGAAGCCGAGCGACTCGGCCTTTTTCGCCACCACCGCATCGATGTCCGGATCATCCAGTTCGAGGACCGTGCGGCAGCGCCGGCAGATCAGGAACTGGCCGGCATGGGACCGGGCCGGGTCGGGGCAGCCGATAAAGGCATTGAGCGAGTCGAGCCGGTGCACCAGGCCGGCCTCGATGAGAAATTCGAGCGCCCTGTAGACGGTCGGCGGGGCGGCTGCCTTACCCTCCCCGCCGAGCTTGTCGAGGATGTCGTAGGCGCCGATGGGCCTGTGGCTGTCCCACACCAGCGTCAGCACCCGGCGCCGCAGCGCCGTGAAGCGCAGGCCCCGCTCGCGGCACAGCCGCTCCGCCGTCGCGATGGCGTCGGCGACGCAGTTGTCGTGGTCGTGGCCGGCCGGCGGCGATGGGGCGGAGGCGTCATGCATGGCTTACGGGTGTCTTATACGGGAAACCAATTGTACAATGGCGCGCCGTTCCCGCGGGCAATCAACAGACAAAGACCGACATGCCGACAATCACATTACCCGACGGTTCCGAGAAACAGTTCGACGCTGTTACACGGGGCGCCGAAATAGCCGCCAGCATCGGCAAGAGCCTGGCGCGCGACGCGGTCGCCGTGCGCGTCAACGGCGAGCTGTGGGACCTGACCCGCGATATCGAGCAGGATGCGAGCGTGGAAATCGTCACGCGCGACTCCGACGATGGTGTCGAGCTGCTTCGGCACGACGCCGCGCACGCGCTCGCGGAAGCGGTCAAGGAACTCTGGCCGGAGACGCAGGTGACGATCGGTCCCGCCATCGACAACGGCTTCTACTACGACTTCTCCCGCGAGGAGCCGTTTACGGAAGACGACCTGCAGATCATCGAAACCCGCATGAAGGAGATCGTCGACCGCGACGAGACCATCGCGCGCGAGGTGTGGGATCGCGATGAAGCCGTGGAGTTCTTCCGCGGTATCGGCGAGGAATACAAGGCGGAAATCATCGCCAGCATCCCGGCCGGTGAATCGATCACGCTGTATCGCCAGGGCGACTTCATCGATCTCTGCCGCGGGCCGCACCTGCCGTCGACGGGCAAGCTCGGCAAGTCCTTCAAGCTGACGCACGTTTCGGGCGCCTACTGGCGCGGTGATTCGTCGAACGAAATGCTGCAGCGGGTCTACGGCACGGCGTGGCCGAACGACAAGCAGCTGCGCCAGTACCTGCACATGCTCGAAGAGGCGGAGAAACGCGATCATCGCCGCCTGGGCCGCGTCATGGACCTGTTCCACTTCCAGGAAGAAGCGCCCGGCGCGGTATTCTGGCACCCGAAAGGATGGTCGCTGTACCAGAACCTCGTGAGCTACATGCGCCAGAAGCAGAACGCAGCAGGTTACCGAGAGATCAACACCCCCGAACTCATGAGCACGACGCTGTGGCAGAAGTCCGGCCATCTCGAGGCGTTTGGCGACAACATGTTCACGACCGAGACGGCCGACGGAAGGCACTTCGCAATCAAGCCGATGAACTGTCCCGGCCACGTGCAGGTGTTCAAGCAGGGCATAACGAGTTACCGCGACCTGCCCGTTCGCCTCGCCGAGTTCGGCAAGTGCCATCGCTACGAGCCGTCTGGCGCACTGCACGGCATGATGCGTGTACGCGCGTTCACGCAGGACGACGCGCACATCTTCTGCACGCCGGAGCAGATCACCGAAGAATCGATAGCGGTCTGCAAGCTGATTCTCGGCATCTACCGCGATTTCGGCTTCGAGGACGTGCGCATCAAGTTCGCGGATCGTCCCGAGGTACGCGTCGGCGAAGACGATGTCTGGGACCAGTCCGAAGCCGCGTTGCTCAAGGCGCTCGAGGTCTCCGGCCTGGACTACACGCACAACCCCGGCGAAGGCGCGTTCTACGGGCCGAAGCTCGAATTCGTACTGCGCGACGCCATCGGGCGCGACTGGCAGTGCGGCACGCTGCAGGTCGATCTCAACATGCCTGGCCGACTGGGCGCGACCTACGTCGGTGAAGACGGCGAGAAACACCTGCCGGTCATGCTGCATCGCGCGATGTTCGGCTCGCTGGAGCGTTTTATCGGCATCCTCATCGAGCACCACGCCGGCAACCTGCCGCTGTGGCTCTCCCCGCTGCAGGTGAAAGTGCTGACGATCACCTCGGACGCGGACGATTACGCGCAGGAGGTAATCGCCGCCTGTACCGTACGCGGCCTGCGCGCCGAAGCCGATCTCAGGAACGAGAAGATCTCCTACAAGGTGCGCGAGCACAGCGTCGCCAAGGTGCCGGTGCTGCTGGCCGTCGGGCAACGTGAGGTCGAGAACCGCTCCGTGGCCGTGCGCCGCCTGGGGTCCAAGCAGCAGAAGGTAGTGCCGCTCGACGACGCCCTCGCGATGCTGGAGAGCGAGGTTCTCGAACGGCGCTGACCGGACCGGCCGGAGGGCACCTCGGCGCGCGATCCGGGCCCTGCTGCAGTCGCGCTTCAGGAAGCGCTCCTGCGGTCGAAAAGCGCCCCGCTCCACCGAACGGCAGGTCCTCCCGAACACCATTCGATCACCCCGAATTTGTATCCGCGGAAACCTTCCCGAGCAGCCGAAACCCAACTGTGACGCGCCCTGCACTTTGAATGTGCGGCGCGTCACAGATTAAGGAATATGTCGGTGCGCTGCGACATTTAACCGAAAACCCGGGGATATACTTCGTCAACGCAAGGAGTCCGCGAGCAATTCGACATAAGGCCGATGGAGGAAGCCGGTGGCAATGGATCGATACAAGACCCAGGTATTGTTGCTGCATAGCGAGCAGTCCACGCTGGACAAGTTCAGTTCCGGCTTCGACGACCGCTACACGGTCCACTGTGCCACCTCGGGCTCCGAGGCACTCACTACGCTTGGGGAAACGCCCATCCACGTCATCATCTCGGCGCACAAGCTGCCGGGCATGAGCGGCGCCGAGGCGCTGCGCGAGGCCAAGAAGCGCTCCCCGGAAACCATCGGCATCCTGCTTGCCGGCGACAGCAACGAGGCGGTGGTCGGCGAGAAGGAAGTCTTCCAGGTCATCCGTGGCGGCGTCGACCCGACCGAACTGCGCCGCCTTATCGACAACGCCACCCAGCAGTCGCGACTTTTCGCGCTTGCCGAGTCGGCGAACGACACGCGCGCCGAGCCGGACGAACCGGTCAGCGAACATATCATCATGGAGACCTCCGAGAACGGCTCCTCGATCATTACCGACGCAACCGGACAGATGCCTGCGCTGGACCCGAAGAAGATCTCCGCGTCCGCCGCACTCGGAGCAGCCACGGTCGACGTCCTGGTGATTACGAAGGACCAGGAGTTCCTGTCGACGATCAAGGAATCCTCGCGCGGTGTGCACAACATCCACTACGCCAACACGCTCAAGCAGGCTGAAGAAGCAGTCCGCAAGAACAAGGTCGGCGTGGCCGTCGTCGATGCGGCGATGGTCGGCGAGAACGTGGAGAAACTGACCGAACACCTGCGCAGCCTGACAAAACGCCTCGTTGCCATCGTCGCGGGGCGCCGTGACGACGGCGAGATGCTGATGGACCTCATCAACCGCGGCAAGGTATATCGCTTCCTGTTGAAGCCGGTATCGCCGGGACGCGCGCGACTCGCGGTCGAGGCTTCGGTCAAGCACCATCTCGAAGCGCCGGATTCCGCATTCAAGATGGCGGGGAAAGCGGCAGCTCCGGCGGCAACGCAGAAAGCGACAGCCCGGCCCGAGACTCCGAAAGGCGCAGTGGCCCGGGCCGCGGCACCGAAACCGCAGCCTGCCGCCGGTAAACCGGCCAGGGCAGGCGCTCCGATCACGGCAAGCAAGAAAGACGCCCTGGCGAGCAGTGGCCTCGACGACGCTTTCGGCGACGATTCGAGCTTCACCGAGACGATGACCGGCATCGTATCCACGGTCACCAAGTCGATGTCCGGCAGGAAGAAAGACACGCCGACCAAAGACCAGGCTGCCGCACCGTCACCGGCTTCGCTCGACGATGGCGGCGGTATCTCGTCGTCATTCAACCCGAAACTCATCGGTATCGGCGCAGTCGCGGTGGTTGCCGTCGCCGCGGTCGGATTCTGGATTTTCGGTGGCTCGGATGAAGCCGGGGTCGGCAAGCCACGGCCGGCGGCGACCTCCGCCGTCAGCGAGCCCGCTCCCGACTTCGGCAGCAACGCCGGGCAGGCTGCCGCCGATGTCGACGAACTGCTCGAGGAAGCGCGCCTCGCGCGTGATGCAGGACAGTTATTCAATCCGCCCGGAAACAACGCTATCGAACTCTACGTGGCCGCGGTAAACGCGGCTCCCGACAATGCCTACGCTGCGGCAGAACTCGATGCCACGCTCGACGAAGCGCTCGCCCTGGCGGAAACGGCATTGCTGGAACGGCGCGCTGACGACGCAGCTGCCGCGCTGGAACGTGTCCGCCAGGCCAAGCCGGGGCATCAGCGATTGCCGTTCCTTTCCGCGCAGGTATCGCAGATGCAGCTGCGCGATTACCTCGATTCGGCACGGACCGCGATCCGCGACCAGCGCCTCGAGGACGCATCGGCGGCCATCGCGGACGCGCGTGCGCTCGGAATCGCGGACGAGGGCGAGATCGATATCGTCGAGGAAGAACTGCGTAACGCACGCAGCGATCGTCGCGTCGACGAAGTCCTTGCGCTGGCCGCCCAGCGGCTCGACGAGGGCTCGCTCACGTCGCCGGCCAACGACAACGCGCGCTATTACTATCAACTCGCTCTCGGCAACGACCCGGGCAATGCAGCCGCGCAGACCGGCCTGACCATGGTCGCGAGCAAAATCGTCCTGCAGGCACGCGAAGAGATCGATGGCGGCCGCTTCAACACGGCCGAAGCCCTGCTCGCCGAGGCACGCGAGCTGGACCCGCGCAGTGCCGAACTCGCTGCATCGACCAAGGCCCTGTCCGATGCGCGCGCCCGCGCTGACCAGGACCGCCAGCGAGCGGAACGCGAGCGTCAGGCCGCGGCCGAGCGCCGCGAGGCTGAAAAACGCGCCGAAGAACAACGCCAGGCCGCTGCACGTGAGGCCGAAGAACGCCAGGCAGCAGAGGCGGCTGCCGCTGCAGCAGCAGCCGCAGCCACCACCGCCGCAGCCGCGACGAATACCGCTACCGATACGCCAACGTCCGAGCTGGACACGGCCGCAGCAGTCACGGAGCCCACGTCTAACGCCGAACCCGTTGCCGAGGAGTCGTCTGCCCCGCCGCCGGTCGAGGCGGCGCAAGCCACGCCCGTACGGCAGGAGACGCCGGTTGCCGCGAGTTCGCTGAAGCGGACGAAGTACGTGGCGCCGCGTTATCCGCGGTCTGCTGAACGACGCAACATCTCCGGATGGGTCGACGTCGTATTCACCGTCAGGACCGACGGCAGCGTTACGGACGTCGAGATCGTCGGGTCAGAACCGGGGGACACGTTCGTGGAGTCTGCCACGCGGGCCGTCGAGAAGTGGGAGTTCGAGCCCGTAGTCGAGGACGGCCAGGTCGTGGACAAGCGCGCGGGCGTTCGCATGATGTTCGCGATCGAGTAGACAGCAATCGCGTAAAAACTCGCGCATCCGCTCAAAAAACTGACCCTTCTGGACCAATTCGTGTTCAGACGCTAGTCTATGCCCGATAATAAGAAGCAACTGGGAAATGCCGGCGTGACTGAGCAGACGGCAGCGGGCGACAAGCGACCCGCGAGAAAACAACAACAGCGCAGCATCGTCACACAGCAGAAACTGCTGGATGCCGCCATCGAGGCTTTTTCGGAGAGCGGCTTCAAAGGCACGTCCACGCGCGATATCGCGGACAGGGCCGGCGTTCACCACCCGCTCATCACCTATCATTTCAAGAACAAGGACCAGTTGTGGCGTGCGGCCGCCGACCGGATCTTTCGTGAATTCAACGTTTCACTGGTCAAGGCGATGGCCGACGTACCGGAATCGAGGCCCAGGGCGCGTGCCGAGACCTTCATTCGCACCTACGTCCGCTACGCACACAAGCAGCCGGCGCTGCACAAGTTCATCCTGCAGGAGTCCAGCCAGCCGTCCATACGGCTCGACTGGCTGGTCGCGAATCACCTGAAACCCCTGTTCGAAATCGTCGTTCAGGCGCTCAGCCAGCTGCAGAAACTCGGGATCGCACCGCCGGGCGATCCGGCCATCCTGTTCAACATGATCCGGGTCTCGGCCGGCGGCCTGCTCGCGCTCTCGGAAGAGATCAAGGGTACGAGTAACATCGACTTCGGTTCGGACGCGGCACTCGACGAACTTTCGGACATGATCGTGCGTTGCTTTCTGCCGGGCGACGAGAGCCCGGAAGCGGCCGTCAGCTGATACGCCCCTGCAGCACGCCCTGGATTTCCGCAACGATCGACAAGGCGATCGCCGCAGGCCCACGGCCGCCAATGTCGATGCCTGCCGGCCCGCGCAGGCGCCCGCCGAGCGCCTCCCCGCTCTCGCCCAGCTCGGACAGCAGGCGGTCGCGACGGGCCGACGGGCCCAACAGGCCGATGTAGCGCAGGTTGGTCGCGGCCAGCTGCCCCAGGTAGGCCCGGTCGCTGGCCAGGTGATGACTCATGACGACGACCGCGTCAAACCCGGACAGCTCGACGCTTGCCGCAAGTTCCGGAGCGGGCACGCAGAGCACCCGCTCTGCTGCATCGAACGAACCACTCTCGATGTACGCGTCGCGATGGTCCGCGACCGTGCAGCGCCAGCCGAGTTCTGCCGCGAACCGCACAACCGGTTCCGCGTCGGGTCCCGCGCCGAGAACCAGTAGGCGCGGCGATGGCCGTACCGTGGTCGCCAGTACACTCATTTCGCTGCCATCCAGCGCAAGGTGTTTGAGCACCGGGCGCGCGACGTCCTGCACCAGCCGGGCAGCCGTCTCGTCAGGAACCCCGAGGCCCTGTGCTCGATCACCGGCAGCGATTGCCGCCGCGCCCGCTCGAATTTCCGCGTGTGCGGACTCGATCACCATGGCAAGGCACGCCGGCCGGTCGCCCTGCAGTGCGGCGGCGATCGCCTGGAAGGGCTGGTAACCGTTGGCAGCGGTCAGCGCCTGCACAAACACCCGCATGACGCCGTCGCAGCCGACACCGAGGCCCCACAGCTCGTCGTCCTGCGCGAGATCATAAGTCACGGTCTGCGGTGTACCCGAATCGATCACGGCGGCCGCACGCAGCGCGAGGTCGCCTTCCAGGCAGCCACCCGACAGCATGCCGTGGAAATCGCCGCGCGCGTCGATGAGCATGTGGGTTCCGGCCTTGCTGTAGGTCGAACCGCTGGTTTCGAAAATCGTGACCAGTGCCAGCGGTTCGCCGCGCTCCCGCCGCTCATCGAAAAACTGCACCAGGCCGGACGTATTCACGACCGTGCCCATCCGGAATACCCGTATAGCGAATTCATCTGAGTGTTGGCACCCTGTACGAGGTCAGACGCTTGAAACTGCAGACAGCGATCCCAAATCACTGAGTCGCGTCAATGGAGAACGACATTATGAACGAATCAGCAGCGCACCCGGTAGCCGTCACGGACAGCGACTTCGCGGACCAGGTCCTGAAATCCGATACCCCGGTACTCGTCGATTTCTGGGCCGAATGGTGCGGCCCCTGCCGAATTCTCGGTCCCGTGATGGAAACCCTTTCCCAGGAGTACCAGGGCCAGGTGAAGGTGGCGAAAGTCGACGTCGACTCGAATCAACAAATCGCCATGCAGTACGGAATTCGTTCGATCCCGACCGTCATGCTGTTCGACAAGGGCCAGATCGTCGATACCATCGTCGGCGTGCGCCCGAAATCCGACTACGAAAGCAGCCTCAGCAAAGTCGTCGCCTGACGTTATCACGCGCCGTCAGGCGCCCGGCCGGCAGGCGTAAAGGTACAGCATTTCCATCGCGAGGTGCGCTGCCGCGAGGGCGGTGATCTCACCGATATCGTAGGCTGGCGCCACTTCGACCACGTCCATGCCGACGACGTTGATGCCTGTGAGCCCCCTCAGTATGGCCATGGCCTGGTGCGAGGTCAGGCCGCCGCAGACCGGCGTGCCCGTGCCCGGTGCGTAGCTGGGATCCAGGCAGTCGATGTCGAAAGTCAGGTAAACGGGCCTGTCGCCCAGGATGGCTCGCGTGCGCTCGATCACGGCCGGTACGCCCGCTTCGTGCACCTCCGGCCCGTCGATGATGTTGAAACCCATCGTGTCGGGGTTCGTTGTGCGAATGCCGATCTGCACCGAGTTTACCGGGTCGATGAGCCCCTGTTTCGCCGCCCACCAGAACATCGTGCCATGATCGATGCGATCGTTTTTGTCGGCCCAGCTGTCGCTGTGCGCATCGAAATGCAGCAGTGACAGCGGACCGCCGTGCTTGCGCTGATGGGCGCGCAGCAGCGGGTAGGACACGAAGTGGTCGCCGCCCAGCGACAACAGCGCGGGCCCCTGCTCGATGATGTCGAAGGCATGCGCTTCGATCGCGGCCGGCGTCTGCTCGGGCCGCCCGTGGTCGAAGAAACAGTCGCCGGCGTCGACGACGGCTAACCTGTCGAAGGGATCGAACTCCATCCCGTACGGCTTTTCCCATGCCATGATCGACGACGCGGCGCGAATCGCCCGCGGGCCGAACCGCGCGCCCGGCCGGTTGGTTGTCGCGGTATCGAGTGGTATACCCATGACCGCGACATCCACGCCGCTCATGTCCTTGGTGTACTTGCGGCGCATGAACGACAAAACGCCGCCATAGGTGGGCTCCGCCGTGGTGCCGTAAAGGTCCTCGCGTACGACCGCGTGATCGGTGATCTTCTTGTGCAAGCGATTACTCCGCGCAGCCGATCAGGATGCGAGCGCCTTCGCCGTCATGTCGAGGCATTGCCAGGCCTTGTCGACGAGTTCATCGGCTTCCTCGTGCGTCAGGACGAGCGGCGGCGCGCAGACCATCGAATCGCCAACCGCGCGCAGTACCAGGCCGTTCTCGACGAAAATATCTCGGCAGACCGTGCCGGCGCCCCGCTCCTCGGGGAAACGCTCGAGCGTATCCTTGCTGGCGACCAGTTCCAGCGCGCCCATCAGCCCCACCATGCGTGTTTCGCCGACCAGCGGGTGCTCGCCGAGTTTGTGCCAGCGCTCCTGCAGGTAGGGGCCGATGTCGTTCTTTACCCGGTCGACCAGCCCCAGCTCCTGGACCAGGCGGATGTTCGCACTGGCGACCGCACAGCATGCCGGGTGTCCGGAATAGGTGTAGCCATGGAAGAACTCGCCGCCCTTGTCGATCATGACGTCGGCGATCCTGTCGCCGACCAGCACGCCGCCCAGCGGCAGGTACCCGGAGGTGACGCCTTTCGCAAACGGCATCAGGTCGGGCTTCGTGCCGAAGTAGTCGGCTCCGAACCACTCGCCGAGACGCCCGAACCCGGTAATGACTTCGTCGGAGATCAGCAGGATGCCGTATTCATCGCAGATGCGCTGAATCTCGGGCCAGTACGTAGCCGGTGGAATGATGACGCCGCCGGCGCCCTGGATCGGCTCACCGATGAACGCCGCAACCTTGTCGGGGCCGATTTCGTTGATCTTCTCTTCCAGCGCCCGCGCCGCGACCAGGCCGAATTCGTCGGGTGACAGGCTGCGATCACTGCCGAACCAGTACGGCTGGGCGATGTGCTCGATACCCGGTATCGGCAGGCCGCTCTGCCGGTGCATGGGTTTCATGCCGCCGAGACTCGCAGCTGCCACCGTCGACCCGTGGTAAGCGTTGTGGCGGCTTATGATCGTGTGCCGCTGCGGCTGGCCCATCAGGTCCCAGTAAGTCCGCACCATGCGTACCACGGTATCGTTCGACTCGGACCCCGACCCTGCGAAGAACACCCGGTTGATGTGCGGCGGGCTGACCTCCTGCAGCAGCGCCGCGAGTTCGATCGACGGCGGGTGCGCACATTGGAAGAAGTTGTTGTAGTAAGGCAGTTCCTGCAGCTGGCGCGTGGCGGCGTCGATCAGCGATTGCTGGCCATAGCCGACATTGACGCACCAGAGACCGGACATGCCGTCGAGGATCTTGTTGCCGTCCGCGTCGAAGATGTACGAGCCCTGCGCATGCGTGATGATTCGCGAGCGCTTCTCGTGCAGTGCCTTGTGATCTGTAAACGGATGCAGGTGGTGGTCTTTGTCCAGCTCCTGCCAGTCCTGTCGCGAACGCTTCTCAATCGCCGCCATGTAACACCTCGATCAAACGTTGAACATCAGGATCTCACGCTCCCAGGGCGTGATGATTTCCTGGAATTCCATGTACTCGTCATGCTTCAGCGCGCAGTAAACCCTGACGAAATCGTCGCCGAGCATGCCGCGCATCGCGCTGCTTTCGCGCAGCGCTTCGATTGCCGAATAGATGTGCCTGTGCAGCCCGAATTCGTTGCCGTAGGCGCTGCCGTCGATGGGATCGGTCGGCCGCAGTCCCTCCATCATGCCGAGATACCCACACGCCAGCGTCCCCGCAATCACCAGGTACGGATTGACATCGGAGCCCGCCAGGCGGTTCTCGATGCGTCGCGCCTCCGGCGGCGAGTCCGGCACGCGCAACCCGACGGTACGATTGTCAATCGCCCACGCCAGGTTGACGGGCGAGTCGAACGGATTCAGGAATCGACGGAACGAGTTCACGTAGGGCGCGAATATCAGCAGCGCCTCGGGCATGTAGCGCTGCAGACCGGCAAGGAAACCGTAGAACAGGTCGCTCGGTTGCCCTTCAGGCGTCGAAAAAACGTTGTTGCCGTCCTTGTCGACGACGCTCTGGTGAATGTGCAGGGCGCTGCCCGCTTCCTCGGCCATGGGCTTGGCCAGGAAGGTCGCCCGCATCTCGTGCTCGATAGCCGCTTCGCGCACCGTGCGCTTGAACAGGAACACCTGGTCCGCAAGGTCAACCGGGTCGCCGTGCAGGAAGTTGATCTCGAACTGAGCGGGCCCGGCTTCCTGCGACAGGGTATCGATACGAATGCCCTGGTCCTCGCAGTACGCGTAAACATCGTTGATGAACGGATCGAAGTCGTTCATCGTGTCGATGCTGAATGGCTGACGCGCGCCCTCCTTCCAGCCGAGGCGGCCCTCCGGGGGCTCGGCGTCCTGCATGGGGTCCGAATGCGGGCTCAGCAGGTAGAACTCCACCTCGGGCGCGACGACCGGTGTCCACCCCTGCTCCTCGTATTTCTCGAGGACCTTGCGAAGGACGCCTCGCGGCGACGTCGGCACCTGCGTCATGTCGCGGCGGTAGCAGTCCAGGAAAACAGACGCGGCAGGATCGGTGGCCCACGGTACCGGACGCAGGGTGTTTGGATCCGGCACCAGCAGCATGTCCCGGTCCTCGACGTTGCTCGGGTCCTCGATGTAATCGCCGGATACGGTCTGCGAGAATATGGCCTCGGGCATCTTCATCTGCCCGCTGCCGAACTTGTCGGCCGGTACGACCTTGCCGCGTGCCGACCCGGCCATGTCCGGCACGAACGCCTCGACGTCCTCGATGCTTCTCTGCTTGAGCCAGGGTTGAAATACTTCGTCTTTCTCCACGTTACACCCGTCTTCTGCTGGCGCGTTCTCTGCAGGCATCCCCGAATGCCCTGAAGATCGCGCTCGAAAATTCATTGCCGCTCGCCTTCCACTCCGGATGCCACTGCACCGCGAGTGCGAATGCCTCGGCTCCGTCGACCGTGAAAGCTTCGATCAGGCCGTCATCGGCGACTGCCTCGACCGTGACGCCGTCCGCGAGTTTCTTCACCCCCTGCCCGTGCAGCGAATTCACCATGACTTCTCCGGCACCGGCCAGTCGCGCGAGCAGGCCGCCGTCGGGGAGCTGCACCGGGTGCGCCGGACCGTACTGCACGTCGATCGGGTCGTCCGGATTCTCCTTGTGGTTGTGATAACCGGGCACGTCCCTGACTTTCTGGTGCAGCGTGCCACCGAGCACCACGTTCAGTTCCTGGAAACCGCGGCAGATTGCCAGCAGCGGCACGCCCGTCTGCAGCGCGTGGCGCGCGATCGGCAGCGTCATCGCGTCGCGGTGCGGGTCGCGCAGGGCATCCGGGTCGTCCGATTCGCTACCGTAGTGGTGTGGCTCGATATCACTCGGGCTGCCGGTCAGCATGACCCCGTCGACCTGGTCGACCAGCTCGTCGATGGCGAGATCATCCGCGAGCACCGGGATGATCAGCGGAACCGCATCGGCGGCATCGATAATGGCTTTCAGGTATTTTTCGCCCGCCATGTGAAACGGGTGAGGGTCGAGAACGCGGCGATCAGCCGGAATTCCTATAATCGGTTTCGAACGCATATGGGGACAAACCCCGGCACTCCTGTGCGGTCAGTGGCGTACAGGATACGCTACGCGGCGCTGCCGCGTACAGGCACAGCCCGCTCAGCGGGCCGCGTCCACGTCGGCCTGCCGGCCGCGCAGTCGCAGCACGACGTAGAGAACCACGCCACCGACGAGCAGCGAGACCCATGGCGGCACGCCGTAGCCGCCGGGCACCGTGCCGACCACGATCGCGACGAAACCCACCAGCAGCGCATAGGGCAGCTGGGTCCGGACGTGCTCGATGTGATTGCAGCCGGAAGCGATCGACGACAGCACAGTGGTATCGGAGATGGGCGAGCAGTGGTCGCCCCAGACCGCACCGGCGAGCACGCACGAAACCGAGGAGTACAGGATGTGCATGTCGCCCACCTCGGTCATGCCGTTGACGCTCATCACCGCCCAGGCGAGCGGCACGACCAACGGCACGAGGATGCCCATGGTGCCCCAGCTGGTTCCGGTCGCGAATGCCGTGACGCCGGCCAGTACGAATACCGCCGCCGGGACCCAGGCCGCGGGCATCGAGTCGCCGAGAATCGTGATCAGGTAACCCTTGGCATTGAGCGCGGTCGTAACGTCGGACATTGACCAGGCAAGCACCAGCACGATCATGCCGAACAGCGTGGCTCGCGCGCCGCCGTACCAGGCGTCCACGGTCTCGTGGGTGGTCAGTATGCGCTGCCCGATCGACATCCCTGCCGCCGTCAGCGCGCCGATGAAGGAAGCCCACATCATCGCCTTGTACGGATCGGCATCGCCGATGATGTCACGGATCGTATCGCCCTCGCCCGTCGCGTAAAGCCCGCCGAGCAGTCCCACCACCAGCACGATGATTGGGACGAACGCGTTGAGAGCCCGGGGAGGAACATCGGGTTTCGGCTCGAGGGTATCGGCGCCGGCTGCGTCCGTGCTTTCTTCCTCGGCGGTGACGCCCTTGCCCTGCCGCGCCCTGAGTTCCGCTGCATACATCGGCCCCATGTCGCGGCCCGTAACTGCAACCATCAATACGAAGACGACCGCAAGGATCGGGTAAAAGCTGTAAGGGATTGACTGCAGGAAGACCGCATAGGCCGGCACGTCAGCGAGCTCCGTGATGCCCTGCAGCGCCTCGTCGATCAGGCTGACCTCGTAACCGATCCAGGTCGTGATCAGCGCAATGCTGACGACGGGCGCCGCCGTCGAGTCGACGATATAGGCCAGTTTCTCCCGCGAGATTTTCAACTGGTCCGTGATCGGGCGCGCGGTGTTACCGACCACCAGGGTGTTGGCGTAGTCGTCGAAAAAGATCATCAGCCCCATGAGCCAGGCAGCCACCTGGGCGTCCGCAGCCGATTTCGCACGGCTGACGACCATCTTCACGATGCTCATCATGCCGCCATTGCGGGTGATGATGCCCACCATGCCGCCGATCATCATCGTGAACAGGATGATCGCTGCATGGTCGACGTCGGCGACGGCGTTGGCGACGAACACCTGGAACGAGTCGAGCAGCCCGATGGCCGCTCCCCGCGGCGAAAACGAATGCAGCGCCGTTGCGCCGAGCCAGATGCCGAGCAGCAGGGCCGGCACGACACTGCGAATCAAAAGCGCGACGGCTATCGCGGTGAACGCCGGGAGCAGCGAGACCCAACCGGGCATCACGCGCACATCCACCTGCCCGGCTTCCGTGCCGGACGCGTAGTCGAGGGTCATGCGGCCACTCCCGCTGACCACCAGGTCCGCCACCGTCGCAGCACCGTCTTCGCCAGCAGTGGCCGTGTATCGCCCGCCGTCCAGCCGGACTTCGATCGTTGCCCCCGCGGGTACGCCGCTGACCCGGACCTCGAACGGCACCTCGTCGAGGATCACCCCGGGAACCTCGGCTTCCAGGGCTGCGGCAGCCAGCGGACATGCGAGCAGCGCCAGGCTCGCGGCCAATCTGGTGCAGACCCGGAGTCGGGCGTACAGGTCATTGATTATGATGTTCTTATTCCTGCCGCTTGTGATGGCCGGAATGGTACCATGCGGCGGATGCCACAACGAAAGACAAGCCCGGTTATGAGCGAACTCCGCAGGCTGCTCAAGGCGCAGCCCGACACCACATCGATGGAACTGCTTGTTGCCGACATGCACGGTTTCCTCAAGGGGAAGCGCATCCAGGCAGAGGACATGGACAAGGTGTGCAAGAAGGGTTTTTCGATGTGCGCCGGCATCGTATTGCTGGATGCCCTCGGCTACACGATCCCCGGCTTCCCCTTCGCCGAGGCAGATGGCGACCCCGACAAGCAATGCCGCATCGTGCCGGGCAGCATCGCGCCGGTGCCGTGGTCCGAGCAACCCATGGCACAGGCGATGTTCCGCTATTACGAAGAGGACGGCTCGCCGTTTTTTGCCGACCCTCGCGCTGTGCTCGAGAAGGCGCTGGAGCCGTTGTACAGGAAGCAGCTGAAAATCGTAATGGCGACGGAACTCGAATTTTACCTGCTGGACGCCGAGGCCGAAACGCCGACGCCCGGAGCGCCGCGAGTGCCTACCACGGGTGCCGTGCAACCCGGCGCCCAGGTGTACAGCCACGACGACCTGTGGGAAATCGAGACCTTCCTAAACGACGTTTATGCCTGGTGCGAGGCGCAGCGAATTCCCGCGGAGTCTGCAATTTCGGAATACGCGCCGGGACAATTCGAGATAAACCTTCGGCACGTCGACGACCCCGTGCTCGCCTGTGACCACGCCGTACTCCTCAAGCGCATCATCAAGGCAGCGGCCCGCAAGCACGGCTTTGTCGCATCCTTCATGGCCAAGCCGTTCGAGGAAGAGAGCGGCTGCGGACTGCACGTCCATATGAGCATATTCGACAAGGACGGCGTCAACTATTTTTCGCAGGGCAAGGACAAGATGGCGTCGCCGCCGTTTTCCGCGAGACTGCGGCATGCAATCGGCGGCCTGCTGCAGACCATGCCCGAGAGCACGGCTATCTTCGCACCCAATGCAAATTCCTACCGTCGGCTGCGACCGGAGAGTTTTGCGCCGGTCGAGCCCAACTGGGGTGTGAACCACCGCGCGGTCGCGGTGCGGGTGCCGATGTCGGACCAGAAGAACCTGCGCTTCGAGCACCGGGTCGCCGGTGCGGACGCGAATCCCTACCTCGTTACGGCGGCCATCGTGGCCGGCGTGCACCACGGTCTCAAGAACCGGTGCGATCCGGGGCGCATGATCGAGGAAGGCGAATTCGTGTCACTGAAACCGGGTATCCCCGTCCGCTGGGACGCGGCGCTCGACAAGTTCGCGCGCAGCAAGGTGTTGCCCGACTACTTCGGCAAGGATTACTGCAAGTTCTTCCTGGGCAATCGCCGCGCTGAAGCCACCGCATTCCACAATACGATCAGCGCGCTCGACTACGAGTGGTACCTGCGTTCGGTATAGAGGCAGCGCCCGGTTCGCCGTATTGACAAGGCCTAGTCGCGCGCCGGTGCAATGCTCGCCGCGTTCGGCCGGCGTGGGTCGGAGGAACCCCTGAACACGCCGTCCTTCCAGGCAACGGTCTGCAGGCTGCCCATCGACCACTGCGCTGGCGCGATCGTGTGGCCGCGAGCTTCGAGGATACGGATCGTATCCGGGCTGAAGCCCGATTCCAGCTGCAGCACGTCGGGATACCACTGGTGATGCATGCGCGGCGCCGCTTCTGCCTCGGCGATGTTCATGCCGTGGTCGATGACGTTCACCACCATCTGCAGCACCGTGGTGATGATACGGCTGCCGCCCGGGCTGCCGGTAGCGAACCAGGCCTTGCCGTCGTCGAGGACGATCGTGGGCGTCATCGAACTCAGTGGCCGCTTGCCGCTCTCTACCTGGTTCGCCTCGCCGCCGAGCAGGCCGTAGGCGTTCGGCACCCCGGCCTTCGCCGAGAAGTCGTCCATCTCGTTGTTGAGCAGAAAGCCGGCCCCGCTGACGGCTATGCCCGAGCCGAACGAGAAATTCAGCGTGGTTGTATTCGATACGACATTGCCGTCGCGATCGATCACCGAGAAATGGGTAGTGTCCGGGCTTTCGTAGGCGGGTGGCACGCCGGGTGCGACCTCGGACGAGGGCCGCGCCCTTTTCATGTCGATGGTCGCCGCAAGCTGCCTGGCGTAGGCCTTGCTCATCAGCCACTCGGCCGGGACGTCATAGTAGTCGGGATCGCCAAGGTGCTTGCTGCGATCCGCGAACGCGAGCCGCGCCGTCTCCGTGAGCGCGTGAACGGCGTCGGCGCTGCCGGAGCCGAACTCGGCGATCGGGAAATTCTCCAGGATGTTCAGCATCTGCACGATGTGGATGCCACCCGAACTCGGCGGCGGCATCGTCAGCACTTCGTAACCCCTGTAGGTGCCGCGCGCGGCATCGCGGACGACCGGCTCGTACGCGGCCAGCGACTCGGCATCGACGAGCCCGCCGCCCCGCTCCATCTCGGCGACGATCTGCTTCGCGATTACGCCCTTGTAAAAGGCGTCGGGTCCCTGCTCGGCAATGGCCTTGAGCGTTTCCGCGAGGTCCGGCTGCGTCAAGCGCTCGCCGGGCTCGTAGGGCTCGCCGTCCGCCTTGTAGAAATAGCGGCAGGCAGCCTCGAAGCGGCACATGCGGTCCTTGCGCGCCGCAAGCAGCCAGGCGAGATCGTAGGTAACCTCGAATCCGTCCCGTGCCAGCTGCATGGCGGGCTCGACGACGCGCCGCCAGGGCAGCCGCCCGTAATCCTGGTGCGCGCGCCACAAGCCCGCTACTGTGCCGGGCACACCGGCAGAAAGATGGCTGAAGCGCGCTTTGTCCTGGTCGACGTTGCCGTCCTTGTCGAGGAACATGTCGCGGCCCGCGCGACGCGGTGCCTCTTCGCGGTAATCGATCGCGACCGTTTCGCCCGACTCGGCATCGTGAACCAGCATGAACCCGCCGCCGCCGAGGTTGCCCGCGCGAGGCAGCGTCACCGCAAGCGCAAAGCCCACCGCGACCGCAGCGTCGATGGCATTACCGCCGTCGGCCAGTACCTGCGCGCCGACTTCCGACGCGTGCGCATTTTGCGACGAGACCATGCCGTTGGCGCCGAGGATGGGGTGCCGAAGGTCGCTATAACGAACGATAGGCTCGTCGCTGGTCTGAGCGAAAACGAGCGTCAACGGCAGCAGGAGTCCTGCAACAAGACTGGTCAGTTTCAACATGGGCGCAGCAAGCTCCGACGGCTCAGTTCGCTACCGATAAGAACACAGCGCTTCCCGCCCGACAATCCTGCTCAGGGCAGCACAGCCTTGAAAATATAGAAGAACACGATCGCCAGGAATGCGCCCGCCGGGATCGTAACCACCCATGAGACGAAGATCCGGGCAACGACGCGCAGGTCGATGGCCTCGATGCCGCGCGCGACGCCCACGCCCAGTACCGCACCCACGAGCGTATGCGTGGTCGAGATCGGCATTCCCGTGCCCGATGCAATGACGATGGTCGTCGCTGCAGCAAGTTCGGCGGCGAATCCGCGGCTAGGCGTCAATTGCGTGATCTTTTTGCCGACGGTCGAGATCACGCGGATTCCGAATGTCGCGAGACCGATCACGATGCCGCCGCCGCCCAGCATGAGCACCCACAGGGGCAGCGAGGCTTTCGCCGCTACGGCACCCGTGCTGGCAACACTGATAACGGCGGCCAGGGGGCCGATCGCGTTGGCCACGTCATTGGAGCCGTGCGCAAACGCCATCGAACATGCGGTTACGACCATCAGCACGCCGAAGACCCGCTCCACGGTATAGAAGTGATCCTTCTTCTCGACCTTGGGGTCGGGCTTGATCCGGTTGATCATGAAGGCGCCGATCACGGCGATTACAATCGCGATGACGACCGCCAACAGGTAGGCATCGCCAATGGAGATCTCCAGCCCGACGTGCTTCAGCCCTTTCATGATCGTCACCAGCGTTATCGTGAACCCGGCGAAGAAGATATACACCGGTACGAAGCGCTTCGCCCGCGCGAGCGGGTCTTCGCGACGCAGGATCAGCCACTGCACGCTCATGTAGATCAGGTACGCGATGAACCCCGCGGTGAGCGGCGAAATGACCCAGCTCATGACGATGGTGCCGACCTTTTCCCAGTGGACGGCGTCCACGCCGATGCCGACCGCGGCAAAACCGACGATGGCGCCTACTATCGAATGGGTGGTGGATACCGGCCAGCCCTTGTGCGATGCGATGAGCAGCCAGGTACCGGCTGCCAGCAGAGCGGCGAGCATGCCGTAGATGAGCAGCTCCGGGGTTCCCGACAGCAGCTCGGCATCGACGATGCCCTTGCGAATGGTCGAGGTTACTGCGCCGCCCGCGAGCACCGCGCCAAGAAACTCGAAGACGGCGGCAACGAGAATCGCCTGCTTGATGGTCAGTGCCTTGGAGCCAACCGACGTGGCCATCGCGTTGGCGACATCGTTCGCGCCGATGCCCCAGGCCATGAATATGCCGAACAGCGCCGCGAGGACGATGTAAATCGTGGCTGCTTCCATCAATGTGCCCCCGGGGATCGCTCCCCGTTCTTATTGGTTATTAGTGTGAGAGCAGTAGCTCGAGTCGGCGGCCGACGCGTTCGGCCATGTCCGCGATTTCGCCGGTCAGTTCGATGACCTTGTACATGAACACGGCATCGACGGGCTTCAGCGTGTCCTCGATCTCGTAAAGCGCGGCCCGCAATTCGGCCTGCTTGGCATCCGTATCCGTTTCGATCCTGTCGAGCTCCTCGATCAGTCCCTCGACGAGGCTGACTTCGGCACCACGGAAGCCCGCCGTGAACAGTTCGTCGAGCTCGCGCACGCTCTTGCGTGCCTGCTTGGTGGCGTCGATGTTGCGATCGACGAAATCGATGAACCGCTCCGAGATCGCTTCCGGTATGCGCATCCGGCGACCCATGACGATTCCGGAAACGTCCTTGGTGCGATTCGCGATCTTGTCCTGCACCAGCAGCAATTCCAGCAGGTCTTCACGCGGCACGGGCATGAACAGGCTCTTCGGCAGGTTCAGACGGATCTCTTTCTTGAGGTTATCGGCCTCGTGCTCGAGTGCCTCGATATCGCTGCGCACCGCGGTAGCCGCCTCCCAGTCTCCGCTGATTGCCGCGGAAAAGAACGGTCGCAGTTTCTTGGCGCAGCGATGGGCGATTTCGATGTGCTTCTCGAGCGGCCTCACCGGAGAGGCACCGAAGATGTTGGCCAACACGTTTGCCATGGGATCGTCCGGCTGTGCGTTTCGGGCGCAATCGTACCACAGCGAACAGCACCGGTCCCGCACCGTTGCATGCTAGACTTCGCGCCCCCGGGATAGCTGAAGATGGCAGCAGATATGGCGTACTGGCTGATGAAATCCGAGCCCGATGCTTACAGCATCGACGACCTGGAACGCGACGGCCGCGATATGTGGGACGGCATACGCAACTACCAGGCGCGCAACATGATGCGGGACGAAATGCGTGTCGGCGACAAGGTCTTTTTTTACCATTCCAACTGCAAGGAGCCCGGAATCGTCGGCGTCATGAAAGTCGCGGGCAAACCCTACCCGGATCCGACGCAGTTCGACCCGGAGTCGAAATATTACGATCCGAAGAGCAGCGAGGAAGACCCCCGCTGGATGCTCGTCGACGTCGAATTCGTCCGCAAGCTTTCGCGCACCATCACGCTCGCCGAACTGAAGGCGCATCCCGGGCTCGACGGCATGATCCTGCTACGTCGTGGTAATCGCCTGTCGATCATGCCGGTCGACAAGGCGCACTGGGCCCTGATCCTGGACCTCGAGTAAATGGCGCGGCAGAGGCCACTGGCGATCGCAGCGGTCGTCCTCGCCCTCGTCGGCGGCGCGGCCTGGCTGAACACGCCGCCCGCGCTCGTCAACGCGGCGACGCGGCCGCAATTGCCCGAGAATATCGAGGCCTACCTCGCCGATGCCGAGCGCCGGGCCGCCGAGCAGTTTGCGCTGGTTCCGGAGACCGAGAAACGCGTGACCTGGCACGGCGCGGCGGGCACGCGTACCCCGTATGCCGTCGTCAGCCTGCACGGGTTTTCCGCCACGCGCCAGGAAACGGCGCCGCTTGCGGAGCGTGTCGCCGCGGCGCTCGGCGCCAACCTGTTCGAGACCCGCTTGTCCGGGCATGGTCATGCAGAGCGACCAATGCACGCGGTGCGTGCGGAGGACTGGCTGGCCGATACCGCGGAGGCGCTGGCGATCGGCGCCCGGCTGGGCGAGAAGGTCGTGGTAATCGGCACGTCGACGGGCGGCACGCTTGCGCTCGCAATGAGCGACCACGATACCGCGGCCGCCGTGTCCGACATCGTGGTCATCTCGCCAAACCTGCAGCCCAGCGACGCCAAGGCCGCCTGGCTGACGCGGCCCGCCGGGCTGCTGATTGCACGGCTGGTTGCCGGCGATACCCGCAGCTGGGAAGCCCACAACGAGCAGCAGGAGCGCTACTGGTCCACGAGCTATCCCATCGAGGCCGCGATCGAGGTGATGCGCCTCGTCGACCTGCTCAATGCGCGTTTGCCCATGGCGCTGCGGCAAAACCTGCTGGTACTGCTGTCCCCGGACGACACGGTCGTCTCGCCCGAGGCAACCCGGCACGCATACGCGCGCATCAGTGCGCCGCGCAAGATGATGCTCGAGATCAAGGATGCCGGTGATCCCAGCAACCATGTGCTGGCCGGCGACATACTGTCACCGGCGAAGACGGACCAGGTTGCAGCGACGATCGTCGATTTCGTGCTGCGCCGCTAGCGGGCAGCGATGCGATCGTAGAGCTCGGGTGAGCGCTCCAGCGCCAGCATGATCACGAGGTCGCCGGGCTGCGCCCAGGCGAGCGCAGACTCGAACGACTCGATCTCCTCGTCGTTGTGTTCGATCTGGTCTTCGCGCGCACCGCAGCGCAGAAGCTCGTCCCTGATGAGACCGTAGACCTCGCCCGGGCCGCGCCCGCGGTAATAGTGTGCGAGTTCGGAAACGATGACGCGATCGAGGCCTTTTTCCCAGGCGTTGCGCGCCAGTTCGCGAATCAGCTCGTCGGGCCGGTCGCCGGCCTGCGCGAAACACAGCACCTTGCGCCTGCCCTGCATCGCCGCAGCCGTGTCGAGCAACGCCTCGATCGCCTGCGGGTTGTGAGCGAAATCGACGATGACCTTGAAGCCGTCGACCTCGAAGACATTGCCCCGCCCGGGATTCTCTTGCTGGGTCATGGTTCTGAGCCCGCGGCGAACGTACTCCATCGACACACCCAGGGCGAATGCCAGCGCGGCGGCTGCGAGTGCATTGGAAATGTTATGCCTGGCCACACCCTGCAGGGTGATCGGAATGTCCGCGGCGCGACAGATGCGCTCGCGCGTCGACCCCTCGACACGCACGAGTTCGTCGTCTTCGAGTACGCAGGCCGCACCCCCGGCGGCGGTATGCGACGCAACGACCGGGTTTGCCGGGTCCATCGAGAACCAGGCGAGCGTTCCCGGGTAGCCATTCGCACGCGCCACCAGTCTCTCGTCGTCCGCGTTGAGGATCAGCGTGCCTGCTTCGCGCACAGCCCGGCTCACGATCCACTTGATGTCCATCAGTTCGTCGAGGCTGCGCGAGCCGAAGTCACCGAGGTGATCGCGGCCGATGTTGGTGATGACGGCCGCATCGGCCGTGTACACGCCAAGGCCCCGGCGCAGCAGTCCGCCGCGCGCAGTCTCGAGGATCGCCGCATCGACCGCCGCGTGGCGCAGGACGCTGCGAGCACCCCCAGGTCCGGACCAGTCGTCGCGGTCGATGACGTCACCATCGATCGCGATGTAGTCGGTAGAGCTCATACCCACCGTGTGCTGCGCGGCACGCAGGATGTGCGCGGCCAGCCGCACCGTCGTCGTCTTGCCGTTGGTGCCGGTCACGAGCGCTGTCGGGACGTCCCGGAACCGTGCCCAGTCCAGTGTCGCCGGATCGGGAAGCTCCCGTACCGGCCAGGTCTGCGAGTACCTGCCCAGACCCAGCGAAACCTCGTCATCGTCCCAGAGCATCGTGACGCCGTTTGCCAGTGCCTGCGCCTCGAGATCAACCAGCGCGGCGTTCGCCTCGGTCGCGATCGCATCGCGAATCGAGGCCAGCGCCGCGGCGAAATCAGGTGCGTCGGCGCCGTTCAGTTCGTGATCGCAGGCGGACCACGCCCACTCGTTGATCGCGGATGCCGCGTACAGTGCATCCACACGCGCGGTGAACGCGAGGCTGATGCCGCCCGAGAGTTTTGCGGCGGCGAACTCGGTGTCGTTCCAGCCGAGCTCGGCCAGCATGCGTTCGACGTGCCGCCGCCAGGCCGGCACGAGCCGCGCCGCGTCGGCGTCCGAGCAGGCAACGTCGAGAACGCTGCCGTGGGCGTCGAACAGCAGGCTCGGCCCGGTCAGTCTGCGCGCATCGAGAAACTGCATCGATCGGCCTAGTCCGCTTCTTCCCTCGCGATTCGCACGCCGCGCTCGTCGCTGATCAGCTCGATGTCGGCGTCGAACCGGAACTCTTCGGTTTCCGGCAACTCGAGGTTGACCGGCTTCTTGCTTTTCACTTCCTCGCCATGAGCGCCCGAATTGAAGTAGATGATCTGCTTCCAGCTGCGTTTCACGTTGTCGCCGAGAACAAGAACGAAGTCGCCTGGCGCCGCCATCTCGAGAGCGTGCAGCGTCGCCTCCTGCTCGTCGGGAACTACTTCGATGGCGTCGCCAGGGACGCCGCCTTCCAGCAGGCGGTCCTTGAGCATGACGGGCACCTCATCGGGTCCGCGGCCGCGCGGATTGTCGTCACGCCGGCAGATGTAATGGTCGAAGTGACCAGCGGCGATACCCGCGATGTCTCGTATGTCCTGGTCGCGCCGGTCCCCGGGCGCCGCCAGCACGACGATGCGCCGGCCGTCGACGTCGAAACGATCCGCCACGTCGCAGATGGCTTTGACCGCGGCCGGGTTGTGCGCATAGTCCAGCATCACCCGGAAGGGATGCTCGTCGTAGATGTTCATGCGTCCGGGCGCCTGGAAGAAGGTCGTGTCGAAGGTTCGCAGCCCGTGCCGGATGTCCTCGAGGCCGATGTGCATGTTGTAGGCCAGCGCGGCCGCGAACATGGCGTTCTGCACGTTGTGCATGGCCCGCCCCTCGATCGTGGCCGGAATCAGGTGCGTCCACAGCAGCGGCGTGTGGGTTTCGCCGTCGTAGATCGTGATCATGTGGCCATTCATCGCCTGCTCGAGCACGAATGCCTGGCCACCCGCGTTGATGTGCTGCTTCACCAGCTTGTGCGACGGGTTCATCGTCACGTAGCAAAGCCGCTTCGCATCGGTGTAGTCGGCCATCTGCAGGCAGAGGGGATCGTCCGCGTTCAGCACCGCGGCGTCCGTCGCGATCTCGATGGGCACGCGCTTGACTTCGGCAAGCTGCTCGACGGTGTCGATGCCGCGCAGCCCGAGGTGATCGGCCGACACGTTCAGGCAGGCCGCGACGTTGCAGCGCTCGAAGCCGAGACCGCTGCGCAACATGCCGCCGCGCGCCGTCTCCATGACAGCCGCATCCACCGCCGGGTCGCGCAGGATCATCTGCGCCGACTTCGGGCCGGTCATGTCGCCCGCCACGCTGAGCTTGCCGTCGATGTAAACGCCGTCAGTCGACGTCAGCCCCACCGTGTGGCCCGAGAGCTTCAGGATATGCGCGAGCATGCGCGAGGTCGTGGTCTTGCCGTTCGTGCCGGTTACCGCCGCGATCGGCACGCGGGATGGCGCGCCGGGCGGGAACAGCATGTCGATGACGGCGCCGCCGACGTCGCGCGGCGTGCCCTCGCTGGGTGCGACGTGCATGCGGAAGCCCGGACCGGCATTGACCTCGCAGATCGCGCCGCCTGCTTCGCGGTACGACAGCGTAATGTCCTTTGTCAGGAAATCGACGCCGCCGATGTCCAGGCCAATGGCCTTGATGGCACGCACCGCCATCTCCCGGTTATCGGGATGTATCGTGTCCGTCACGTCGATCGCCGTGCCGCCCGTCGACAGGTTCGCGGTGGACCGCAGGTAAACCACCTCGTCTTTGGCCGGCACGGTGTTCCTGTCGTAACCGATCTTGCTCAACAGGCGTTCCGCCTGGTGGTCGAACTCGAGGCGCGTCAGGACCTTTTCGTGACCGACGCCGCGGCGTGGATCCTGGTTGACGATTGCCACGAGTTCTTCGATGGTGTGCTTCCCATCGCCGACGACGTGGCCGGGCTCGCGCTTGGCTGCCGCGACGAGCTTGCCGTCGATGACCAGCAGGCGGTGGTCATGACCTTCGATGTAGCTCTCGACGATGACGGTACGGCCGTGTTCCTGCGCCTTCTCGAACGCGATCTCGACTTCGTCGGGCGTCTTCAGGTTGATGGAGACGCCGCGGCCGTGGTTTCCGTCCAGCGGTTTCAGGACCACCGGGAAGCCGATCGACCTGGCCGCCCGCACGGCATCCTGTCTGCCGCGCACCAGGCGCTGCTCGGGCACGGGCAGGCCGAGGTCGCGCAGAATGCCGTTCGTTTCTTCCTTGTCCCCGGCCAGCTCGACCGCGATGTTGCCGGTCTTGCCGGTCGTCGTCGCCTGGATGCGTTGCTGGTAGCGGCCATGGCCGAACTGGACCAGGCTGTAGCGATTCAGCCGCAGCCACGGGATATCGCGTTCTTCCGCGGCCCGCACCAGCGAGGCTGTGCTCGGCCCGAGCGCGCGGGCCTGTGCGTAACGGATGAAGCTGTCCCGTTCCGCTGCAAAATCCCAGTCGGCTGGCGGCGCGTCGGCGGGCTTTATGGCGTCGGGCAGGAGGCTCAGCAGGAACTTGAGCGCGAGTTCGCTGGCTTCCCGGCCCACGGCCTCGTCCTTGTACTGGAACACCATGTTGTAGAAACCGGGCTGGCCGTCGATGGAACGCGTGCGGCCATAGGTCACCGGTGAACCGGCAACGTTCTGCAGCTCGATTGCCACATGCTCCATTACGTGCCCGAGCCAGGTGCCCTCTTCCTCGTGCATGCGCCGCACGAAGCCACCGGGCTCCCGGTAGGAGCAACCGTGCTCGTGCAGTCCGGGTAGCGCTTGCAGCATCGGTTCGATGAACGCGTCGCCGAGGCGCCTCGTCGGCCAGGCCTCGAGCTCACCGAGATCGATGATGTGCCGGATGACCCGGAAATGTGCCCAGATGTTCGGTCCAACGTAGACGTTGGTGCTGACGATTTTCATTGTTGCCGTCCTGTTGTGCCGCTAGTCAGCGGAGCCTGCGCTCGCCTGCCGGGTGACGGCGTCGAAGCGCCCGCCCGCAATCAGGATATGCAGTTTTACGCCAATCAGGCTCACGGGTTCCCCCCTCCGCGCCTGATCCATTGAAGAATAGCTCAGTTCAGTCGGATCGATGACCGTGATACCGCCGCTGCCGACCACATCGAGTTTGTCGCCGGGACGTATGAAGGCCGCCGTGTCTTCATCGAGGCCGAGGCCCACGGCAAACGGATTGTAAGCGAGCGCCGTGAGCAACCGGCCCAGGCGATCGCGCTCCCGGAAATGCTGGTCCACGATGAACTTGTTGGTAAGCCCCAACCCGGGCGCCATCGTCACCATGTCCGGGTGCGGGGTGCTGCCCTCGATACCCCCGGCAATCATGTGCTCCGGCATGAACGCCGCACCTGCCGACGTGCCCGCCACGTGCATGCCGATGGCGTTGCGCCGCCGGATGCGCTGCGCCACCTCGGTGCCCCCAATGGTGGTCGACAGGCGCAGCTGGTTGCCGCCGGTCATGAACACGCCGTCGGACTTGTCGATATACTCGAGTTCGCTGCTCGACTGGCAATCCTGGCGTGTTTCGAAGCCGAGTACCCTCGCGTGCTTGACGCCGAGCCGGCGAAACAGCTTTTCGTAGTTACGCCCGGTGTCCTCGAGTTCGCTGGCCGTCGGAATGATGCTGATGCGCGAATTCTTGCCGCCGCAGATCTCGACGAATCGATCCAGGATTTCGGGGTTGTGCAGCTTCTCTTCGCCGCCACCGATGGGGATGATGTAACCGCGGTCTCCGCCGCTTACTTGATTAGACGGGCTCATTAAAACACTTGCTGGGAACGGGCCGGTATTGTACACGACGAACATGACTGAATTGCCACTCGGAAAGGCCACCGACTATCCCGACCGCTACGCGCCGGACACGCTGTGCCGTATCGCGCGCGAGGGCAACCGCGGGCGCATCGGCCTCGGCGCCGCGCTGCCGTTTTCCGGCACGGACATCTGGAATGCCTGGGACCTTACATGGCTTGGCCCGGGCGGCCAGCCGCAGGCCGCCGCCGCGGAGATTCGCATCCCGGCAGACTCGCCGGGAATCGTCGAGTCGAAGTCGATGAAGCTCTACCTCGGCTCGTTTGCGATGTCCGGGTACCCGTCGGCCGATGCCGTGCGCAACGTGATCGCCGCCGACCTGGGGGCCTGCGTCGGCGCGGACGTTGCGGTCCGGATCGAGCCGCTGGACTCGTGCGGGGCGCCTGGCGTGCAGAATCTGCCCGGCGAATCGCTCGACCGGATGCAGGTGCCTTGCGATGCCTGGGAGGTTGATGCGGGTTTGCTCGCGGCCGACGCCGATACGTTCGCCACTGAAGACCTGCATACCGATACGCTGCGGAGCCTGTGCCCCGTGACCAATCAGCCGGACCTCGGCAGCGTACTGATTCGCTACGCGGGTCCGAGGATCGACCGCGCTGCGCTGCTGCGCTACATCGTCTCGTATCGCTGCCACCAGGATTTCCACGAGAACTGCGTCGAACGCATGTTCGTCGACATCGAAAGGCGCTGCGCGCCGCAAAAACTGACGGTCTACGCCCGTTACCAGCGTCGCGGTGGTATCGACATCAACCCGTTCCGGTCGAACTTCGAGGACGACCCGGACAACCTGCGTCTGTGGCGGCAGTAAGCCGAGACCGCCGGCTTCAGTCGAGATCTTCGGGATCGAGCTTGTGGCCCCAGCCTCTCTTTGCTTCGAGGTAGCGGCGGTTGGCCGCCGTAACCCCGATGACGTGTTTGACCGGGGTTACGTCCGTGAGGCCCAGCGCGGCGAGATCGTCGATCTTTTTCGGGTTGTTGGTCAGCAGGCGGAACGGCTTCTCGCCGTAGAAATGCCGGATCAGGGTCGCCGCATCGCTGAAATCGCGGGAGTCGTCCGGAAGTCCCAGTGAGCGGTTCGCCTGGTAGGTGTTTTCGCCCGCGTCCTGCAACAGGTAGGTCGCGGCCTTGGCCCACAGCCCGATCCCTCGGCCCTCGTGGCCGGACATGTAGACGACCATGCCGCCCTGCTCGTCGTCGGCGATGGCCGCGATCGCGCGATGCAGCTGCGGACCGCACTCACAACGTTCCGAACCGAAAACGTCACCGGTCAGGCAGCTCGAGTGCACGCGGATAAGCGGGTTGGTCCACCGGCCTGGGTCGCCGATCACCAGCACGCAATTGACGGCCATCGACGAGGCGAGGTTCGCGAACAGCGCCTGCGTGTGCTGCGCCCGCAGCTGGTCGGCAAGCTCCTGCACCTTGGAAAGCTCCGTGTTGCGCACACACGCATACCAGCTCACGTCGAGGTGCCGCCCACCAATGGAGAGCGGCAGCGGTATCGGACCGAGGATGCTGATGGCCTGGCCGCCGCCCTGCTCCTGCGGGTCGAGCCTGCGCCCTTCCCGGTTGATGCGGACCAGCTTGCCCTCCGCAACCAGGCGCTTGCGGACGTCGGGATCGAGGTAGGTGAACATGGGGCCGCATTATGACCGACTGGGCGTGTCGCGGGAATCGCGCCGACAGCGACACCGAAACTACTTGCTGACTTATGAGTCATTAAATATACTTGCTGACCTGAGAGTCATTAAGGGGCCGGCATGGGTCCGCCGCGCTATCAACGCCGCAAGGAAGACCGTCCGCAGGAAATCACCGCGGCGGCGTTCGCCGCGTTCGCCGAAAAAGGTTTTACCGCCACCAAGGTCGAGGAGGTGGCGCGCCGCGCCGGTGTCAGCAAGGGCCTGCTCTACCTGTACTTCAAGACCAAGGAAGAGCTGTTCAAAGCGGTAATCCGCAGCGTCGTCGCGCCGCGCGTCGACGAGCTGACACGCACGCTGGACAACTCCGACCTCGGGGCCGAGGCGTTCATCCGCGGCCCCCTGCTCGCGTTCATGCAGCGGCTGCCCGGCTCGCGCGCGAGTATCGTAATCCGCCTGATGATCTCCGAGGCGCCGAAACACCCGGACCTCGTCGAGTATTACTGGGACAAAGTCGCATCGAGGGGCCTCGCGGCACTGCGGCAACTGCTCGAGCGCGGCGTTGCGAGCGGCGAGTTCCGCGAGAGCGCGGTCACCGAGCTGCCACAGCTGTTCGTCGCCCCCGTGATGATGTCGATCGTGTGGGGCACCGTGTTCGCGGAACGCTCGCTCGACACGGACAAGCTGATCGAAACGCAGGTCGACATGATCCTCTCTTATATCAAGACCTGACCGGAGCAAACGGATGCATCCCTGTAAATTCTTCGTTGCGGTTTGCGCCGCCATGTCTGTGTCGGCCTGCGACAACCCCAACGACCGAAATATCGTCGTCGGAGAACTGGCATCCGACCGCATCGAGCTGATCGCAGAGTCCAACGAACCGATTCTCGAAATCGCCGTGGCCGAAGGCGCATCCGTCACGGCCGGACAGCTCGTCCTGCGCCAGGACGATGTGCGGGCGAGCGCCCACCTGCGCGAGGCCGAGGCGGCCGTCGGCCAGGCACGCGCAAGGCTCGACGAACTGGTGCGCGGCCCGAGACAGGAACAGATCGACCAGGCGCGCGCAAATCTCGCAGGCGCCAGGCGCGAGATCGAATTCCGGCGCACCCAGCTTCAGCGGGCGACAGACCTGCTCGACAGGGAACTTGCATCCCCGGAGACGCGCGACCGGGCAAAAGCCGAACTCGATGCCGCCGAGGCGAATCTCGAACTGCGCCGGGCGCAGCTCGAGGAGCTGCTCGCCGGCACCACGATCGAAGAACTCGCGCAGGCGGAACAGGCCGTGCAACAGGCCGAGGCGAGACGCGACAGCGCGTCCGTGGACGTCGCACGCCACAGGCTGACGGCGCCGGTCGACGGGATCTTCGACAGCCGGCTGTTCGAAATCGGCGAGCGTCCGCTGGCGGGGCAGCCCGTCGCCGTGATGCTCGGTGGCCGCCAGCCCTACGCCAGGATCTACATCCCGGAGCGGCTGCGCACGCACGTCCGGCCCGGCACCGATGCCAGGGTATACGTCGACGGGCTCGATGCGCCGATCGCTGCCCGGGTTCGCTGGGTTGCGCACGAAGCGGCATTCACGCCGTACTTTGCGTTGACGGAGCGCGACCGCGGCCGGCTTACTTACCTCGCCAAGGTGGACCTCGATGAACGTGCGGAACGCCTTCCCGATGGCGTGCCCGTGGAGGTTGAACTGCTGTTGGCGGACGATACGCAGTGAGCCGGGAATTTGCGATAGAGGCCCGCGGGCTCACGAAACGCTTCGGCGATCTCGTGGCAGTGAGCCGGCTCGACCTCGATGTGCCAAGGGGGCAGATTTACGGATTCCTGGGGCCAAACGGCTCGGGGAAATCGACCACCATACGCTTGCTGTGTGGCCTGCTCATGCCGAGTGGCGGCTCCGCAGTCGTGCTGGACACCGAGGTGCCCGGCGACGCGCGGCTGCTGAAGCCGAGAATCGGCTACATGACGCAGAAGTTCTCGTTGTTCGGCGACATGACCGTGCTCGAGAATCTGCAGTTCATCGCCGAGATCTACTCGTACCCGGCGCGCGAGCGCGGCAAGCGCATCGAGGAACTCCTCGAACGCTATAACCTCCGCGACCAACGAAAGCAGCTTGCCGGCACCATGAGCGGTGGCCAGAAACAGCGGCTCGCCCTCGCCTGCGCCGTCTTGCACAAGCCGGAATTGCTGCTGCTCGACGAACCGACCAGCGCGGTCGACCCGCAGAGCCGCCGTGACTTCTGGGCCGCATTGTTCCGTCTCGCCGAAGCCGGCACGACGATACTCGTGTCGACCCACTACATGGACGAAGCCGAGCGCTGTCACCGGCTGGCCATACTCGATCGGGGCGTGAAGGTGGCGGACGGCACTCCCACCGAACTGCAGGCCAGAACCGGCATGCACGTGGTGGAAGTCAAATCGAGCGACCCGTACCACGCACAGAAAGTCATCGCGGGCATCCCCGCTGTAGCCAGCGTCACCCAGCTGGGCGTACGGTTGCGCGTCCTCATACCGGACACGTTCAGCGATCCGGCAGGCCTGGTGAAGGACGCGTTACGGGCAGCGGAACTCGACACACGGGTCGAGCTGTCGACCGCGACCCTGGAAGACGTATTTGTCGCGGTCACCCTGAAACCGCAGAGCAAGGCAGCGTGAAGTCACTGTCGAGAATATTTGCCGTGTTGCGCAAGGAGGTACGGCAGTTGCGCCGCGATCGCCTGACGTTCGGGATGGTCGTCGGCCTGCCCATCATGCAGATGCTGTTGTTCGGCTATGCGATCAATACGGACGTGCGCCACCTCGGGGCGGCCGTCACCGACCAGGCAGAGACACACCTTTCGCGGCAGTTCATCGCCGAACTCGCGCAAACACAGGTGATCGACATCACCCAGCGGGTGGCCACCCCGCAGGAGCTGGAGACCTTGCTGCGGCAGGGCAGCATTTCGATCGGCGTCTACTTACCGCACGACTTCGACCGCCGGATACTGGACACGACACGGGCGGCGGCCCACCTGCTCGTAGACGGCAGCGACCCGACTATCCTGGGCGTCGCCAACCAGCTGCGGGCCCTGCCATTCAGCTTCGATGCGCGCAATTCCGTCCGCAGCGCGCCGGAGGTGATCGAGATTCGGCCCTACTACAACCCGGAGCGCAGGACGCCCGTGAATATTGTCCCGGGACTCATGGGCGTGATCCTGACGATGACGATGATCCTGTTCACGGCCGTGGCCATCGTCCGCGAGCGTGAGCGGGGCAATCTCGAACTCCTGATCAACACGCCGGTGAGTTCCCTCGAACTGATGATCGGCAAGGTCGTGCCCTACATCCTGATCGGCATGGTGCAGCTCGCCCTGATACTCGGCGTGGGCCGCCTGCTGTTCGACGTGCCGGTGCGGGGCAGTATCGTCGATCTGTACCTCGCTGCGAGCGCTTTCATCGCCGCGAACCTGTCGCTGGGCCTGGTCATATCGACGGCTGCGCGGACGCAATTCCAGGCCACGCAAATGACCGTGTTCATCCTGCTGCCCTCGATACTGCTCTCCGGCTTCATGTTTCCCTTCGAAGGCATGCCGGAGCTGGCGCAGTGGCTGGGCGAAGTTCTGCCCAATACCCATTTCATACGGCTGACCCGGGGCATAATGTTGCGAGACGCGTCGCTCGGCGAGTTGCGGGGCGACGTCGGCTACCTCGTCGGCTTCACGATCGTCGCGATGACGGCCGCTGCACTGCGCTTCACGAAGCGCCTCGATTAGCGGCTGCGGCATTGCGAACGGGACCCAAAAACTCGCAAAATCGCGCCCATTCTGGTCCAATCGGCGCGGCGGCGATTAGACTGTATAATTCCGCCGAACGGATTCAGACAATCGACAACCGGGAAGCATGAGCAAACAATCCGACCAAGCAGCCACCGTTTTCATCGTCGACGACGACCCGGCGATCCGCTTTGCGATGCAAGCCCTGATGGACTCCGTCAATCTCAAGCACGAGATATTCGGCTCGGGCGACGAATTCCTTCAGCAGTTCACGGACGAGCGCCCGGGCTGCCTGGTGCTGGATATCCGCATGCCGGGACTCGGCGGTCTCGAACTGCAGGAAGAATTACTGAAGCGGGGCAACAGCCTGCCGGTCATTTTCATTACCGGGCACGGCGACGTGCCGATGGCCGTCGAGGCGATGCAGAAAGGTGCGGTGGATTTCATCCAGAAGCCCTTCCGCGACCAGGACCTGCTCGACCGGATACGCGAAGCCCTGAAAACGGATCGCGAACGCCGCCAGGAGCAGCAGCATCACGCCGAAGTCGAAGAGCGGATTGCGCGGCTGACCAACCGCGAACGCGAAGTGTTCGACCTCGTCGTCACGGGCAAGCCCAACAAGGTAATCGCTTACGAACTCGGGGTCAGCCAGCGCACGGTCGAGATTCACCGCGCACGCGTGATGGAAAAGATGCAGGCGAGATCGCTGGCCGATCTCGTCAAGATGCACATGCATCAGGAATAGCGCGCGCTGCGTTCCTCCTCCAGCCGTGCGCAGTCGATGCACAGTTTTGCGTAGGGGTGCGCGGCAATCCTCCCGGGGTCGATCTCGGTGCCACATTCGGCGCAGATGCCGTATTCACCGGCCTCCATGCGCTGCAGCGCAGCAGAAATATTGCGGATTTCAGTACGCGCCTCGTTGCCGAGGGCATCGACGACTTCGCTGTCCTCCAGTTCCTTGGCGCGTTCCTTCGAATCCGGGTGGTAACCGCGCCGCAAATTTTTAGTGATGCGCTCGAGGCGAACGGTCAGTTCCGCCTTTTTACTCTCGAGTTCTTTCCTGAGCGCGTCGTATGACTCGGCCTGCATCGCCAAAACCCTCCCTCGGGCGCTGCTGCCAGGGCCCATGTGCTCTACCGTAAATCTACGGACATTGGCGAGCCAGCCCTATCAGTAAATCCACCTATCAGTTCATAAGTAGTATCCGAGATACGCTAGGGATGTCGCCTTATGGAAGGAAAAAAGGAGCGGACTTACGCTTTCTGCGACGAATAATTCTATCCGGTCCTGACAACAACAGGGTGCGACAATGCACGAGCTTACGAAGATCCTGTCCGTTATCGATCCAACCGTCAAAGATCAACCGGCCATGCATCGCGCCGCGTGGCTTGCCAGGAATACCGGCGCCGAACTCGAACTGCTCGTCTGCTACTACAACGAGTACCTGAGTGGCGACCGCCTGTTCGACTCTCCCTCGCTGGAGAAAGCACGCAACGAAGTCATCGGCAGTCACTCGAAGCACCTCGAGGAACTGGCGGAGCCGCTGCGCAAGGACGGCGTCGTCGTGACGACGTCTGCGGTCTGGGATCATCCGCTGTACGAAGGCATCGTTCGGCACGTTGTTTCGTCGGGCGCAGACCTCGTCGTGAAGGATACGCATCATCATTCGGCGGTCGCGCGAGCGTTACTGACGAACACCGACTGGAACCTCATTCGTACCTGCCCGGCGCCGCTGTGGCTGGTCAAGCCGATCGACCTGCCGGAGAACCCGGTCTTCATCGCCGCCATCGATCCGATGAACGAGCACGACAAGCCGGCTGCCCTGGACGACGAGATCCTGCAGACGAGCAAGTTCATCGCCGAGAATGTCGGCGGGCAAGTACACGCGTTTCATTCCTACGATCCGCGAATTGCCGTGGCGACGGCAACGGCAAATGCCTACATTCCGGTGTCGCTGCCGTTCGACGAGATCGAGCAGCAGATGCACGAAGACCACCAGAAGCGCTTCCACGAAATCACGTCGTTCCACGGTATCGACGATGACAAGTCGCATCTCGTCGCTGGCCTGACCCACGAGGAATTGCCGATGGTTGCGGAGGAACTCAAGGCGGCCGCCGTCGTCATGGGGGCGGTCTCGCGGAATCGATGGAAGCGCCTGTTCATCGGCGCAACGGCGGAACGCACCCTCGAATTCCTGCCCTGCGACCTGTTGATCATCAAGCCGGACTGGTTCCGGACGCCGGTGGAGCAGGTCTCGCCCGAGGCAGCCTGAATTCCTTCTCTGCGACGGCCGCGCTACGAGGCGCGGCTTCAGAACTGTGATGATCGCGGGCCGACGCCCGCGAGGACCCACAAAAAAAGCCCGCTATGCAGCGCATAGCGGGCATGGAGAGAAAATCGGGCATTCGCGCCGTAGTTCCTGACAACTCTTGCAGGCGTAAATAACCTCAGTGCTAAGATGCCAGACCGTGGGGGGAAGACTATACGTAACTTCCCCTACTACGACGCGAAGGCCTTCTATTTCATCGTCACTTCGCGGAACAGGTATTCACCGGTGATCGTGCGGATATCCGGATAGGTCATGACGATCTTGTCCGACTTGTCCTGGTTTTCCTTGCCCCAGGCTTTCATGAAGGCTTCGTATTCCGCCTTGTCCGGCTGCAGGTCCGCGGAGCTCTCGAAGCGCACAACCAGCAAGACGTTGAAGTCGCCGCCGTTCGGCAACTGGCTCACGTAAATTCCATAGTCCTTGATCTGGCCGAGTTCTTTCGCGACCTCGTTGGCGGGGACCCACGTGTTCTTCAGGCCCTCCAGGTACTTGTCGATCATGTTGGAATCGACCTTGATCGTCGTAACATTCGACACGCCCGGACTGACTTCGTAGTCGGTCCACGGCTCCAGGTCTGCCGATGCGACGGTCGCGAGACCGGCGAGTGCGAGACCAGCCAGCAGTTGGCTTATTTTCATCAATTGTTCTCCCTATATTGATTTTGAGCACGAGTAACGCGATGGCCGACTGGCCGATCGCTGGGCGGAACATTACGCGCTTCTGCGCAGGATTAGAAGGCGCGCCTGTGTTGCGGCGCATCAACCAGTCGCTGCTGACGTCAATGCACCCTTGAAGACGGTGACAGCGTAGCCGCCGAGAAAGACGCGGTCATCGCACACACGAACCCGGACGACACCGCCGCGGGCGGACGCCTGGAACGCCGTCATCTGCTGCTTGTTCAGCCGCTCGCCCCAGTACGGGCCCAGGCAGCAATGGGCCGAGCCGGTCACCGGGTCTTCGTTTACGCCGACCGCCGGCGCGAAGAAACGTGACACGAAATCGTAACGGCGATCGTCGGCGCTGCTGGTCACGATCACGCCTCTGCAATCCAGTTCCGCGAGCCGCCGGAAATCCGGTTGCGCAGCCCTGAGGGCGCTATCGGATTCGACCTCGACCAGCAGGTCGAACGCGGATCGACGAATGTCCTGCGGAGCGACGCCGAGCGCCTCACGAAGCGCATCGACCTGCGCGGCATCCAGGTTCGCGGCTACGGGTCTTGTCGCCGGAAAATCGAGCTCTATGAGGTCACCCTGGCGCGCGGCGCTCAGCAGCCCGCTGCGCGTCCGAAAGCGTATCGCATCGTCGTCATCCACGAGGCCTTCCGTCCAGAGCACGTGTGCCGCCGCCAACGTTGCATGGCCGCAAAGTTCGACCTCGACGGCCGGCGTGAACCAGCGCAGGTCGAAGCCGCCGCTAACGGGCCGCACGAACGCCGTTTCCGACAGGTTCATCTCTGCCGCAACGGCCTGCATCCACCGCGCGTCACGCTCGTCCTCGAGCAGGCAAACCGCCGCCGGATTACCGGTGTAAGGCCGCTCCGCGAATGCATCGACCTGCAGGCACGCGAGCGGCATGGTGGCACGCTCAGTCTTGCGGCACAGCGCCGGTCTTGGTAGCGATGTGCGCCGCGGCCAGCAGACGGCCCGTGTTCACCGGCTTGCTCATCAATGTGCAATTGTCCACGGGCCTTGCTTCCTTCACGACCTTGGACGTATCGCCGCTGACGATGAACGCGGGGATGTTCACGCCGTAAAACTCGCGGATACCCTGCACGGCTTCGACACCCGTGGATCCGTCGAGCAGGTGAAAGTCGGAGATGAGCAGCGCTGGCACGGTATCCAGGTGCTGGATGATCGCATTGGCTTCCGGAGCCGACTTCGCGGTCGCCACCCGATAACCTTCGGCTTCGAGCAGCATCCCCCACGCATTTGCCACATTGACGTCGTCCTCGATCAGGATGACCGTGCCGACACCGGCGGACTCTTCCGTGGCCGCCACCAGGTGTTCTTCACCGTGGGGTTGCCGTGCCGCAGCGACGATGGGAACCGAGACGTAGAACATCGAGCCCTTGCCAGGCTCGGACTCGACGCCGATGTCGTGCTCGAGCAGGTCCGCGAGGCGCCGCACGATGGCGAGGCCCAGGCCGAAACCTTCCGTGCTCGAGCCGGGCGTCTTGGTTTGATGGAATTCCTTGAAGATCTCCTCGAGCTGGCCTTCGTCGATTCCGATACCGGTATCGACCACCTCCAGCCGGCAGGTGTCGCCGCTGCAATCGCAGACCATCTGCACGCTGCCCTTGTCGGTATAACGAATCGCGTTCGATACCAGGTTCTGGATGATCTCGCTGAGCAGGTTCGGGTCGCTGCGCACAGTGACCGTGCAGGGCTCGGACGCAAACTCGAGTCCTTTGTGGCTCGCCTGGCGCCCGAACTCCGCGGACAGGCGGTCGATGAGCCGCTGCATCGGGAATTCCTCGATTTCCGGTGTGACCACGCCCGCGTCCAGCCGGCTGATATCCAGCAGCGAATTCAGCAGGTTGGTCATCGCGGTGAGCGAGTGTTCCTGGTGGTCGATCATTTCGCGGGCGCGTTCGTCCTTCACGGTACGGCGCAACGCGCCATTCAGCAGGCTGAGCGCCTGTACCGGCTGGCGCAGGTCGTGGCTCGCCGCCGCGAGGAAAGCAGTGTTCGCCTTTTGAGCCCGTTCCGCGGCCTGGCGCGCCGCGATGATCTCCTGCTCCATGCGGCGCCGCTGGGTCACGTCCCGGATAACGCTGGAGACAAACATGCCGCTCGATGTCTTTACCGGGCTCAGGCTGATCTCGACGGGAAACTCGCTGCCGTCCTTGCGGCGGCCGAGCAAGTGGAGGCCCGCCCCCATGGGCCGCAGCTCCGGATTGTCGACGTAGCGGGCGCGATGATGCTGGTGCTTATCGCTGATGCTTTCGGGCAGCAACATCTCGACCTCGTGCCCCAGGAGCTCGGCGCGCTGGTAGCCAAACATGTCTTCTGCCTGCCGATTGACGATCGCAATACGGCCGTGCTCGTCGACGATGATCATCGCGTCCGGAGCGGTCTCCAGCATCGTGCGGAAATAAGCTTCCGACTCGTCTCCCGTTTTGAGCTCGCGTATCGTGCCGGCCACGAGCAGGCCGTCGCTACTGTCGATCGGGGTCAGCGCGATTTCCGCGCGGAAGCGGCTGCCGTCCTTGCGCAGGCCGTAGAGATCGAGCCCGGAAAGCAACGGCCGTGCGCGCGGCGAGGACTTGTAGCGCTGCCGGTACCCCGCGTGCCGCGCACGCAGGTCTTCCGGGATCAGCGTTTCCACCGGCTTGCCCACGAGTTCCTCCGCAGGATACCCGAACAGCGTTTCCGCGCCGCGGTTGAGGAACACGATCGTGCCGTCGGCGTCCGTCACGATGGCGGCGTCTGCGGCAGCGTGCAGCAGGGCGTTGACGACCTCGGCGGGCAGCCTGTTGGCGGACATAGGGGGACACATGGAAGTGGCTAAGGCCTCGATTATAAAGGGCGTTCCCGCAGAAAGCAGCCTGCAATCAGGCCCCGTGGGCGCCGCGGAATTCCATACGTAGAGTTACGTATACGGCCCCCAGGAAGCCGCTGTTAGCGTGCCTGCTGACTACGGGGCTATACTTGGCACTCCGGGTGCCAAAACATAATGATGACGGTCGGGAGAATTCCGCCCTCCCACGCCAATACTGAGCCCCGGGTCCAGTGCTCTTACAATCAGCTGAAGGGGTCGTCCTTTGGACACGAAAGCTCAATACAACGACACGGTTGTACGACAGTTTGCGATCATGACGGTCGTCTGGGGCGTCGTCGGCATGCTCGCCGGCGTATTCATCGCCGCGCAGCTTATCTGGCCGCAGCTCAATTTCGACCTGCCGTTCCTGACCTATAGCCGGCTGCGGCCGCTGCACACCAACGCAGTCATCTTCGCCTTCGGCGGATCGGCGCTGTTTGCCACCGCCTACTACGTCGTGCAACGCACCTGCCACGTACGCCTCGCCTTCGACAAGCTGGCTGCGTTCACGTTCTGGGGCTGGCAGGCCGTCATCGTGCTCGCCGCCGTTACCCTGCCGCTCGGCATCACGCAATCGAAAGAATACGCCGAGCTCGAGTGGCCGATCGACCTGTTGATCGCCGTGGTGTGGGTGGCATTTGCGATCGTGTTCTTCATGACGATTGCGCGCCGGCGGGTGAAGCACATCTACGTAGCCAACTGGTTCTACGGGGCGTTCATCATCACGGTCGCGATCCTGCACATCTTCAACAACCTCGCCGTGCCGGTGACGCTGACCAAGTCCTACCAGATCTACACCGGAACCGTCGATGCGATGATGCAATGGTGGTACGGTCACAACGCGGTCGGTTTCTTCCTGACCGCCGGCTTCCTGGGCATGATGTACTACTTCGTGCCGAAGCAGGCGGAGCGTCCGATCTACTCCTACCGCCTGTCGGTGGTCCACTTCTGGTCGCTGATCGCCGTGTACATGTGGGCCGGCCCGCATCACCTGCACTACACATCGTTGCCCGACTGGGCGCAGACCCTCGGTATGGTGTTCTCGATCATCCTGCTGGCACCCTCGTGGGGCGGCATGATCAACGGCATCATGACGCTGTCTGGCGCCTGGCATAAGCTCCGCAGCGACCCGGTGCTCAAGTTCATGATCGTCGCACTGTCGTTCTACGGCATGTCGACTTTCGAAGGCCCGATGATGTCGATCAAGACGGTGAATGCGTTGTCGCATTACACCAACTGGACGATCGGCCACGTGCATTCGGGCGCGCTCGGCTGGGTCGCAATGATGACCATGGGGTCCCTGTACTGCCTCATTCCGCGCCTCTACAACCGCAAGGGCATGTACAGCACCAAGCTCATCGACGTCCATTTCTGGACGTCGACCATCGGCGTGATTCTCTACATCGTGCCGATGTGGGTGGCGGGCGTCACCGAAGGACTGATGTGGCGCGCGGTCAATGACGACGGCACACTGACGTACTCGTTCGTCGAATCCCTCCAGGCGGTGGATCCGTACCTCGTGTTCAGGCTGCTGGGTGGTCTCGTGTTCTTCACGGGTATGCTCATCATGGCCTTCAACGTATGGAAGACCGTCACTGAGCAGAAGCCGGCTCCGGTAGCCGTGCTCGACCCGGCGTAAAGGAGAGACCGCTCATGCGTCATGAGGTAATTGAAAAAAGCGTAAATCTGATGATGGTGCTCATCGTGCTTACGGTGAGTGTCGGTGGTCTCGTCGAATTGCTACCGCTCATGGTCTCCGACGAAACGACGGAACCCGCCGAGAACATCGAGCCCTATTCGCCGCTGCGGCTTGCCGGACGTGACGTTTACGTCCGTGAAGGTTGCTACGGCTGCCACTCGCAGATGGTGCGGCCGTTCCGCAGCGAGACCGAGCGTTACGGACCGTATTCGACGGCAGGCGAATCCGTGTACGACCGTCCGTTCCAGTTCGGATCGCGGCGCACGGGTCCGGACCTGGCACGCGTCGGCGGGCGCTACAGCGATGCCTGGCACCGCCTGCATCTCGAGGACCCGCGCGCGCTGGTGCCGGAGTCCAACATGCCGGGGTACCCGTGGCTCAAAGTGCAGATGGTTGATCCCGACCTGGTTACGGCGAAGCTGCGCACGCTGAAGATGCTCGGCGACCCGTACACGGACGCGCAGATCGAGGGCGCGGCGGCTGCAGTCGACGGCAAGACCGAGATGGACGCGCTCGTTGCCTACCTGCAGGGGCTCGGCATCAATCGCAGCAGCCGGCGCTAGCCTGATCAATGGATATCAACGAACTTCGCGGCATTATCACGGCGGTCACGATGCTGGCTTTCGTCGCGCTAACCGTATTTGCGTGGCGCCGCTATCGCCACGCGGAATTCGATGAAAGTGCCCGCCGGCCGCTCGAAGACGATCAATACATTCCTGAAGAAATTGCGAATCACACGCGGGAGAACACGTGATGCCTGCATTCTGGCACTGGTTTGTTGCCGTTGGCACGGTCCTTTTCATCATTTGGTGCGTCTGGCTGATCGGATGGTCGGCCAAGCAGGGGCCGCAGGGCAAAAGTGACGAGGAACTCACCGGCCACAAGTGGGACGGCGACCTCGAAGAGTGGAACAACCCGGCACCGAAGTGGTGGCTGTACCTGTATTTCATCACCGTGGCCTGGGCTATCGGCTACCTCGTGGCGTTTCCCGGCCTCGGGAATTACGAGGGCATGCTGGGCTGGACCCAGGAGAAGCAGTACGAGGCCGAGCAGCAGGCTGCCGCGGCACGCTTCGAGCCGATTTATTCCGGCTTTGCGGAAATGGAATTCGAGTCCCTCACTCAGAATGCCGATGCCATGCGGCTCGGCGCGAGCCTGTACGCGAGCTACTGCACGACCTGCCATGGCTCGGACGCACGCGGTGCGCCGGGCTACCCGAACCTGACGGACGACGTCTGGATCTGGGGCAACAGCGAGCAGCAGCTCACGATGACCCTGAAACAGGGCCGCAACGCGGTGATGCCGGCTCTCGGTGCAGCCCTCGGGGGCGACGATGCCATCGACGACATGGTCACTTACGTACGCAGCCTGAGCGGCCTGGTCGAAGCCGACGCAGGTGCCGCGGCCATGCAGCCGAAATTCGCCGCACTCTGCAGTGCCTGCCATGGCATGGACGGCAAGGGCAACCAGATGCTCGGCGCGGCGAACCTCACCGACGACAACTGGCTTTACGGCAGCTCTCGGGAGGACATCCGTTACACGCTCGTAAACGGCCGCAACGGCGTCATGCCGGCACACGGCGAATTGCTCGGCGACAACCGCACCAAGATTCTCGCGGCTTACGTTTACAGCCTCGGCGGCGGGGAGTAGACCACACCGACAGCGGGCAGCAATGTGATCCAGGAAGAGTATCGCGGCACCCGGCAGTGGAGCCGGAACAGCCAGGCTATTGCCATCGTCGTGTGGATCTCGTTCCTGAGCGCCGCGATCGGCACGATGCTGTTTTTTGCGCTGTTCGATCCTGTCGAACTGAGCGGGATGTTTGACGACGACCTCGAGATCGGCCGCGAGGCCGGCTATGCCGCCGGCTTTTTCTTCTTCTGGCTGCTGTCGGGATTGGCGAGCGCCGTCACAGCCTGGCTGGTTCGCACGGCGCCAAAACGAGCCAAGAAACGCCAGGGATGAAGCCTTACCCAGAGACCAACAAGGCGCCGGGCGCGTCGATGTACGCCAGCGCGGAGAAAATCTATCCGCGCGAGATGAAGGGGCGTTTCGACAAGCTCTCGAAGCTTGCGACCATAATCCTGCTCGGCCTGTTCTACGTCGTGCCGTGGCTGACCTGGGACGAACGCCAGGCGGTGCTGTTTGACCTTCCTGCACGCAAGTTCTACCTGCTGGGCCTCACGCTGTGGCCGCAGGATTTCCCCTACCTGGCGATGCTGCTCATCATCGCGGCCCTGTCGTTGTTCTTCTTCACGGCCTTGCTCGGGCGTGTCTGGTGCGGCTTCGCCTGTCCGCAGACCGTCTGGACCGAGGCGTTCATCTGGATGGAGCAATGGACGGAGGGAACGCGGTCGCAGCGCATGAAGCTCGACAAAGCGCCGTGGAGCTGGAACAAGCTGCGCCGCAAAGGCAGCAAGCAATTCCTGTGGGTGACGTTCTCCCTGTGGACCGGGTTCACGTTCGTCGGCTACTTCGTGCCGGTCCGGGAGCTGGGGCCCGAGCTGCTGACTTTCTCCGCCGGCGGCTGGGCGACATTCTGGACGCTGTTCTACGGCTTTGCCACCTACGGCAATGCCGGCTACATGCGTGAACAGGTCTGCAAGTACATGTGTCCTTATGCGCGCTTCCAAAGCGCGATGTTCGACAAGGATACGCTGATCATCTCCTACGACGAGAAGCGCGGCGAGCCGCGCGGCAGCCGCAAGCGTGGCGCCGACCCGGACAAGCTCGAGCTCGGCCACTGCATCGACTGCACCCTGTGCGTGCAGGTCTGCCCGACCGGCATCGACATCCGCGAAGGCCTGCAGTACGAGTGCATCGCCTGCGCCGCCTGTATCGATGCCTGCGACTCCGTCATGGACAAGATGAACTATCCGCGCGGGCTGGTGCGTTACTCGACCGAACACGCCATGAAAGAGGGTAAAACCCGGGTACTGCGGCCGCGCGTCCTCGTATATGCTGCGCTGCTGCTGGTGCTGGTCGGCGGGCTGGTCACGTCGATGGCGATGCGCACGCCGCTGATTCTCGACGTCATTCGCGATCGCAATTTCCTCTACCGGGAACTGCCGGATGGCGTAATCGAGAATATCTATACTTTGAAGGTCGTGAACCAGCGCAACGAGGCGCGGACCTTCCGCCTCACCGTCGACGGTGTCGACGGCATCAAACTCGATGGCGTCGCGGAGTCGATCACCGTTGGCGGCGGCGAGGTACTGTCGCTCCCGGTAAGGGCCCGCGCACCCGCGGACGGCGCCTATGGCATCATGGACATTTCGTTTAACGTGACCGACGTGGACGACCCGTCCGTCACGATGACCGAGGACAGCCGCTTTTTGGGCCCGACCCCTTGACCGACCTCGACACCAAGCCCTGGTACCGGCAATTCTGGCCGTGGTTCATCATCGCCCTGCCCGCATCGGCGGTCGTCGCGAGCCTGTACACGGTATCGCTGGCCGTGCGCACGACGGATTCGCTGGTCGTGACCTCAGAGGACGGCGTGGACGTCGTCACCGGTCGGCACCTCGCAGCAGAAAAGAACGCGGCTGCCCGCGGCATCAGGGCAACACTCTCGATCGACCCCGAAAGCGGCGCCATCGAAGTGAAGCTGACCTCGGACAAAGCCGTCGAATGGCCAAAAACGCTGCAGCTGATGTTTTCACATCCTGCTTTCGCGGACCGCGACCGGCTGGTCACGATGACGGCCGCGATGCCGGACAGCGACGGTACGCCGGTCTGGTCCGGGTACCTGGTCGGCGTCCCGGCAGGGCGCTGGTACGTGGTGCTGGCGGACGGCGACACCTGGCGCCTCAGCGGCAGCTGGTCGGGCGCTGCGGTGCTGCACCTCGAACCCGCCGGCGCAACGGACGATGGCCAGGGCTGAAACGTGTTTTCACTGTGCGCTGCCCGTCCCGGCGAATTGTGACATCCGGGTAGAGATCGGCGGCGAACAGCGCCCTGTCTGCTGCCCCGGCTGTAAGGCAGTCGCGACGCTGATACGCGACGCCGGACTCGAACGCTACTACGACTCGCGAGACCAGCCGGACCCGGGCGCCGTGCGGCCGGCGGAGGACGCGGGCGAGTGGCAGGTGTTCGACCGCGAGGACATGCTGGCCGCGTTCGCCACCCGCGAGGCCGACGTCGCCGAGGCCACGATCTATGTCGGCGGCATGTACTGCGCCGCCTGCAGCTGGCTGATCGACGCTTCGCTGGCGAGGCTCCCGGGCATAAGGAACGCCGACATCAACCCGGTCACGCACCGGCTACTCGTGTCCTGGAACACGTCGTCGATCGGTCTCGGCCGCATACTGGCGACGCTCGCCGACCTCGGCTACAAACCGCAGCCGCTCGCTCCCGACTCGACGGAGCGACCGGAGCGCGCGGAGCAGCGCACCGCCCTGAAACGCCTGCTGGTCGCATCGCTCGGCATGATGCAGGCGATGATGTTCGCGGTCGCGCTGTACTCGGGCGAATTCCAGGGCATCGACGCGGACATGGAGCGCTTCCTGCGCCTCGTTTCCTTCCTCGTAACGACGCCCGTCGTGTTCTATTCCGCCCGGCCGTTTTTCGCCGGTGCGGCACGCGGCCTGCGCGCGCGGCGGCCGGGCATGGACGTCCCGGTGTCGATCGCCATCGGCAGCGCGTATGTCGCGTCGGTCTACGCGACTTATACCAACGGCCCGGCCGTCTGGTACGACTCGGTAACGATGTTCGTCTTCTTCCTGACGGTGGCGCGCTACCTCGAGATGCGCGCCCGGCACCGGTCCGTCGACCGCAGCTCCGCGCTGGCGTCGCTGCTGCCCAATACCGCAACGCGCCTCGACGGCGGCCGGCGCACGCAGGTGCCGGTGGCGCAACTGGCTGCCGGGGATATCGTGTTGATTCGCGCCGGTGAATCGTTCCCGGCCGACGGCTCGATCACGGCGGGCCGCACGAGCGTCGACGAATCGATGCTCACGGGCGAGTCCCGGGCGCAGGAAAAATCGGCCGGCGATACCGTGGTGGCCGGCAGCGTCAATCTCGACGGCATCGTCGAGATGCACGTCGAGACGACCGGGACGGACACGACACTGGGCACCATCGGACGGCTCAGTGAGAGAGCGCGCTACGCACGCCCGGCATTCGTGCAGCTCGCGGACCGTATCGCGAGCTACATCGTCGTTGCCATCCTGGCGCTCGCCGCGGCAGTAGCAGTCAGCTGGTACCTGATCGACGCCGAGCGCGCGTTCGTCGTGACGCTGTCGGTCCTGGTCGTCACCTGCCCGTGCGCGCTGGCACTCGCGACACCGGCGGCGTTTGCGGCTGCCGGCAGCCGCCTGTCCGACCTGCATCTCCTTGTGACCAACGGCAACGCGGTCGAGGCGCTGTCGCGGGCAACGCACATCGTCTTCGACAAGACCGGCACACTGACGCGTGGCATGCCCGAAGTCGTCGAGACCGTCACGCACGACCCGGGATTCACCGAGCAGGACTGCCTGGGTATCGCCGCCGCGCTCGAAGTCGCTTCGACGCACCCGATCGCGCGTGCGTTCGCGCACCACGAATCCGGCCTGACGGCCGACGCCGTCGAAATACGCGTCGGGTCGGGCGTCGAGGGCACGGTCGACGGCCGCCGCTGGAAACTCGGCAAGGCCGGTTTCGTGCCGGGCACGGCAGAGGTGCCGCCGCACGACGCCGCAACGCAGGTATTCCTGGGCACCGGGGAGCGCGTCGTCGCGACCTTCACGATTGCCGACACGATGCGCGAGGACGCCGCTAATACACTGACAACGTTAGAAAAAATGGGATATTCACTGTCGCTCGTGAGTGGCGATAGCCAGGCGCCTGTCGCACGCACGGCAGCGGCCCTGGGCGTACGCGATGCACGCGCCGGCTGCACCCCGGACGACAAGCTGGCACGCATCAATGAACTGCAGCAGCAGGGCGAGGTCGTCGTGATGGTCGGCGACGGCATCAACGATGCTCCGGTGCTCGCGGGCGCAGACGTCTCGATCGCGCCGTCACACGCCGCATCACTCGCGCAATCGAGCGCCGATGTGCTGATGCTCGGCGATTCGTTGCAACCCATCGTGACGCTGATGCAGGCCGCGCGGCGCACGATGCGGATCGTGCGGCAGAACCTCGCGTGGGCAATCGTATACAATGTATCGGCGGTGCCGCTCGCCGCGGCCGGATTCGTCCCGCCGTGGCTTGCCGCGATCGGCATGAGCACGAGCTCGCTGGTCGTGGTTCTCAATGCCCTGCGCCTGAGCCGTATTCGATGAACATCCTCTACCTGCTGATTCCTCTCGCCCTGCTGCTGCTCGCCGGTGCCGTGTGGGCCTTCTTCTGGGCCGTGGGCAGCGGCCAGTTCGACGACCTCGACACGCCGGCCGTGCGCGTGATCATGGACGACGACGAGCGTCCACCGGAAGACCGGCAGGAATGACGGATCTCGTTGCAGCACTTGCAACGGCCTTCCTGACCGGGCTCCTCGGCAGCGCGCACTGCCTGGGCATGTGCGGCGGCATTTCCGGCCTGTTCGCGCTGCACTCCAGCGTCCGCGGCCTGCGCCGGCAGCTGCCGATGGCGCTGGCCTATAACGCCGGGCGGCTCGCCAGCTACGCGATTCTGGGTTTCGCGGTCGCCGCACTCGGCAGCCGCGTCGTCGGACTGACCCCGGCTCTCGGCAAGCCGGTACGCCTGGTCGCCGGCGGCATCATCATCCTCATCGGCCTGCAGATCGCCTTCAACTTCCGGGCATTGAATATCCTCGAGCGTGCCGGCAGCACGGTCTGGGAACGAATTTCCCCATTGGCAGGACGCCTGTTGCCGGTAAACAGCCTGCCACGTGCACTGGGGCTCGGGCTGCTGTGGGGACTGTTGCCCTGCGGACTGGTCTACAGCGTGCTGCTGGTCGCCGCGACGAGCCTGCACGGCGCCGACGGCGCACTGATCATGCTGGCTTTCGGGGCCGGTACGACGCCGGCCATGCTGTTGACGGGACTCGGCGCGGCGCGCCTCGCCCAGTTGATGCAGGACAGGCGCACCAGGCTTGGCGCTGGTTTACTGATCGTCATGCTCGGTATACTGACGCTCTTCATGCCGATTTCGGCATTGATGTCGCCCGGTCCACACGCGCACCACTGATCCGTCCGCCAGGAGCCCGAGACTTGAATTTCGAAGAACTGCAGGTAAAGGCTCTCGAATACTGGAACGTCGCGCTCGGCTATTTGAGCCACCCTGAGATCCTGTTCCAGCTCGGCCTCATACCGTTGCTGTTTGTTCCGGCGTGGTTCCTCTCCAACCGCGTCGAGCCGGTGCTCGAAAAGCAGGCCCGCAAGATCAGGGGCATGCCGGGCACCTTGCGTATTATCGTCGCGTTCCTGCGCCGCATGGAGTGGCTCTTCTTCGTTATCCTGCTCGCACTTGCCGTGGTCAGTACGGAGATCGCGGGATGGCCCGCGAACAACTACCTGATCAAGAGCGCCCTGCTGCTTTCCGGTGCATGGTTCCTGATCTCGGTTGCCTCACACGCGATACGCAAACGAATCGTGCGGAGAATGTTCGCGCTGATCGTGTGGGTCCTTGCCGCCGCAGCAATACTTGGCGTCGTCGACGACATAACAGCGGTCCTGGACAGGGTCGGATTCAGCATAGGCGGCACCCGCATTACGCTCCTGCTGGTACTGCAAACGATCGTATTCGTCGGCGGCCTGCTGTGGCTGGCGCTGAAAGTCGGAAACTTCTTCGACAATCGCATCCAGCAAGTCGACGAATTGACACCGTCGTTGCGTGTCCTGCTCGGCAAGATCCTGCGCATCGCGCTCGTCGTTCTCGCAGTCACGATCGCGATGCAGAGCGTCGGTATCAATCTGACGGCGCTTACGGTGCTGTCAGGTGCCGTCGGTGTCGGTATCGGTTTCGGCCTGCAGAAGGTCGTGTCCAATTTCATATCGGGCATGATCATCCTGCTAGACGAATCGATAAAGCCGGGCGACACGATCACGGTCGGTGAGACCTTCGGCTGGATCCGGGAGCTGCGAGCACGATTCGTCTCCGTCGTAACGCGCGACGGCCGTGAATACCTGATACCGAATGAAGATTTCATCACGACCCAGGTGATCAACTGGTCGTTCTCGGACAGGTATGTGCGTCTCGACGTACCGTTCGGCGTGGCCTACGACTCCGACCCGCACCAGGTGGTCGACATAGCGGTCGCGGCCGCTGCGTCAGTCGACCGCGTGGTCGCCAATTACCGCCCGCCGGTGTGCTGGATGACTGAATTCGGGGATTCCTCGATCAACTTCCTGTTGCGCTTCTGGATCGAGGATCCGCAGCAGGGCCTTACCAACATCCGCGGCCAGGTGATGATGGCGCTGTGGGATGCGTTCAAGGAGAACGACATCAAGATCCCGTTCCCGCATCGCGAAGTCATCATGAGGACGCCCGTAACGGTGCAGTCAGCGGAACCGCAATCCTAGGGCAGCGTGTAAGCCGGTCTTTCCTGTTCTTCCTCGGCCTCCACCAGCTCGATCCGACAGTTCATTTCGGACAGCATCGAAAAAATCGGCCGTGTGCTGATGAAAGACGGCGCAACGAAGATGTTCTCCCGGCTGCCGATGAATTTCCGCAGGCGCGCAGCATCCGTTTCGCTGAGGCTCTCGAATACCGGCTCCAGTTTCGACTCGGCGGCCAGTTTGCCAATCGCCTCCCGCACGCGCGCCGCACGTTCCCGGCTGACCTGCTCGGCACGCTGCTGCGTGAAGTCCACCGGAATACCGCCCCTGCGCAGGATCTCGCGGGTAAACGGCAGGCTGGCCACGCGGTACCAGCGATCATCCTGGAGATAGAGTGCAGCGAGATCCGCGGGCGTCTCCCGCAACAACCGCAATGCGGTCTCCCATAGCCGCGCGACCGGCGTGGTCTCGGTGACCGCGATGATGACGCGCAGCCTCATCTCAGACTTCGTCATCTTGCACCGCCTCCCTCGCGAAGCTCTTGCGCGCCGTGGCGTATTCGACGAGCTGGCGTTCGACGAGCGCATTCACCGAGTCCTCGGGGAAGCTCCCGTCTTCGGCCCGCTCCCCCGCATCTACGCCGGTGAGGATCGATATCGCTTCGTCGATATGCCGAACGGCGAAAATGTGGAACGCATCGCGCCTGACGGCGTCGACGATATCTTCACGCAGCATCAGGTGCTTTACGTTGTCCTGCGGGATGATGACGCCGTGCGACCCGTCGAGGCCGCGCTCGCGGCAAACGTCGTAGAAGCCCTCGACCTTCTCGTTGACGCCACCGATTGCCTGCACGCGGCCCAGCTGGTTGATCGAGCCTGTCACCGCGATGCACTGCCTGATGGGCAGGCGGGACAGCGACGATAGCAGCGCGGACAGCTCCGCTACCGACGCACTGTCACCCTCGACACCGCCGTACGACTGTTCGAAAACGACGCTGCCGCGCAGCGACAGCGGCAGGTCCGGCGCATAGCGCGCCGACAGCGCGGAAGACAGGATCATCATGCCCTTGGAATGGATGGCGCCACCCAGCTCGACTTCGCGCTCGATATCCACGACGTCGCCCGTGCCGATGCGCGTCGTGGCGGTGATACGGACCGGATGGCCGTACCGGAAGTCGCCGAGATCGGTGACGGAGAGCCCGTTAACCTGGCCGACGCATTCGCCGCTGGTATCGATCAACAGCGTTTCGCGCTTGATCGCGTCGATGACCCGCGACTGCATCCGGCCCAGCCTGCGGCGCCGCTCACTTACCGCCTTCGCGATGTCCCCGGCGTCGATCTCTGCGCTGTTGCGCTGCCGCGCCCAGTAGTCCGCCTGCTCGATGAGGTCATCGAGTGAACTCATGTGCATCGACAGGCGCTCGCTGTCTTCCGCATAGCGCGCCCGCTCCTCGATGACTCGCTGTACGGCCGCCGTATTGAGCGGCAGTAACTCCCGAGCCTGGGCCTTGCGCACAACCAGCCTGGCGTACTGCTCGACGTTGTCGTCGCTGCGCTCGAGATCATCGTCGAGATCCGCGGCGACCTTGAAGAGACTGCTGAACTCGATGTCGTAGTGGCTCAGCAGGTAGTACAGCCAGCGTTCGCCAATGAGGATGATCGTCACATCCAGCGGGATCGGCTCCGGCTTCAGTGTCGTCGTGCTGACAAAGCCCCATGATTCCCCCGGCGTCTCGATGCTCACCTGCTTGGCAAACAGCGACTGCTTCAGGGCCTCCCATACGAAGGGCCGGCTGAGCATGCGGCGCGTATCGAGAATCAGGTAGCCGCCGTTCGCCTGCAGCAGCGCCCCGCTGCGCACCAGCCGGAAGTCCGTCATCAGCGTGCCCATCTCCGCACGGTGCTCGATGCGGCCGATGATGTTCGGATAGTTGGGATTGGCCTCGTAGACGGCCGGCGCCCTGTCGGCACTGGCGTTGTCGACGACCAGGTTGACCTCGTACTGGCCATAGAGATGTTCCGAGTCCCGGCCGAGAAACGGCAATGCCGGGGTTTCCGCCTCCTGGAAGTCGTGCGCGTTTCGGATAATGTCGTCCTGGACGTCGTCGAGATAGGCGGCGACGCGCGGCATCGATTTGTACTTGTCTATGAGGTCGGCCAGCTGCACGCTCACCGCGTGCTCGGTGACCTCTTCGTTAAGTGCCTTGACGCGCTCCCGGTGATCCTTGCGCAGCTTCGGCATCATCTCGACGCGCTCCTGCAGGTCTTCGCTCAGGCGTTCGATCGCCGCCTCGATTTCCTTGCGTTTTTCCTCGGGTAATTTGTTGAATTCCTTGTCGCCGATCACCTTGCCGTCGACTAAGGGCGCGAGCACGTAGCCTGTTGGTGTTTGCAGCACGCCGATACCCTCTTCGGCCGCCCGCTCGTTAAGTGACGCCCACTGCTCCTCGACCTGCTTCTTGGTGTCCTCCTCTATTGCGCGCAGCTGGTTACGATAATCGTCGCCCTCGAACGCCGCCGGGATCGCGAGCTGCATCTCGCCGATCAGGTTGCGCATGTCGTCACGGAACTCGCGTCCCTGGCCCGCCGGGAAACGCAACGACTGCGGCCGCTCGGGATTCGAGAAGTTATTGACGTAACACCAGTCCGGCGGCACGCCCCGCGTCTTCGCGTGCTCAGCTACGAGACTTTTGACGAGGTCGTGGCGGTTGCTGCCGATCGGACCGAGGACATAGATGTTGTAGCCGTCCCTCTGCATCTCGATGCCGAAGCGAATCGCATCGATGGCACGTTGCTGGCCGATGTGGGATTCGGCCGTGTTTTCCGCGCTGCGCTTCGCAAAATCGGCGGGTAACGAGCACAGCTTGCGCAGTGCATCCGGCTGAACGTGGTACTGCTGGATCGCATCGGCTGCCATGGTCTCTCCCTCAAGAGGGGTCCGCGCTGTTTCTCAATGGGAGCACAGGGAAGAGCCGTATGGCTATTAGGGACTATCCCGATACGCGTTTATCGCGCGCCTCGGCGCGCGATCGGGCCCTCATCAAAAAGGGGCGGCTCTCGCCGCCCCCAGCTTACTGACAATCCCCGTGCGTCAGGCGACCTTGACCTTGAAGGGCGTGGTTGCCTCGACTTTCGGCAGGTAGATTTCGAGGACACCGTCCTTGAGTTCGGCCTTGGCCTTGTCGCCAAGTACCTCGAACGGCAGGAGTACCGACCTGTACAGACGGCCATAGGCCATCTCGTGCCGGACGAACTCCTCTTTCTTCTCCTCTTCCTCGTAGTCCCGCTTCGCCTCGATAATCAGGCGATCGCCCGAGATTGTGATCTCGAGGTCTTCTTTCTTAATACCGGGGACGTCGGCGCGTACGACGAGCTTGTCATCCTTGTCGAGGACATCGACTTTCGGAAAGACGTCGAATTTCTCGTCGAATTCAGTGAAGAACGGCCTTCTCCAGGCATATGGCTCCATGAATCCTTCCATCCAGCGGCGTGGAAAGGCGCTCTCGAAGAACTCCTCCATGCTGTGGGTGAACGGCCTCAGTGCCCTGCCGGTCTCGTGCTCTTTCTTCGGCAAAATGTTACGGACCTTGGTCATACGCTCACCTCCTTGTACTCCTGCACCGGAATCGGACTCCGGCACAGTTTATATACGCCCACGCAATCATGATTCCAATTCGTACAACTCCGGATTGCGCCTCCCTGCCAACCGGTTCAGGTTAGTGCTCGTGCACGGCACATACAAAAGGCGGTATCCAATGAAGACTTCCGCTGCTTTTCTCCTGGTCTTTCTGGCCGCTCCCCTTGCGATTGAGGCAGGTACACTTGCTCGCTTCGAAGGCGACAGCAACGAGCGCACGCCGGTGTTCGAGGCCGCCAAGCCCTGGATGCTCTACTGGTATACGCAGAGCGACAACACCCTGCCCAAGACCTTCGAATTGCGTCTGTACGAGGCAGACTCGGGCAAGTACCTGGGCACGATCATCCAGCAGAGGATTATTGCCAACGGTGAAAAGCTCTTCGAAGAGCCGGGGCGCTACCAGGTCGACGTCGTTGCCGGGAATCTCGACTGGAGCCTGATCGTCTCGGAGATCCCGCCGGAAAAAGCCGCGCAGTTGATTCGCGAGAGCAAGGGGCAGCCGACGCTTGAAGACACAGCCGGACGCTACGCAAAGCAGGTTGCGGAAAGCAGCTTCGAATCGTGGCGGCCCGTCGACAACGAGACCCTGCTGCTGTTTGCCGCCGACGAGACACGCGGTTTCCGGGTCAGTTTCGAAGCCCCTTGCCGGGGCCTGACGGACGCCAGGGAGCTCATGTTCGTCAGTTCGGGTACCGGGAGTGACGGGGAACTCTACGACTCGATCATGCTTGGCGACGGCACGAAGTGCGTGTTCGCAAAGGTCGTGCCGACGGTATTCGACTAGCGCCGCTGCACGCGCTCGGATTCCAGCACCGGGCACCGCGCGGGGCCTTCTGGCGGAATTCAGGCCGGCATCAGCGCCCGGTAGAACAGCCGCGCAGACACGATAACGAGGAATAAGCCGAAGAAAATACTGAGTTTTTTGGCCGAGAAGCCGTGCGCGATGCGCGCGCCCAGCGGCGCCATCAGGACCGTCGTCGGGGCGATCGCTGCGAGCCCCAGCAAGTTGACATAACCCAGGCTCGCCGGCGGCAACCTGGGGTCGTCGAGGCCCGTCAGGATGAAGCCCACTGTCCCCGGCAGGCTGATGACCAGGCCGAACAGCGCCGCCGTGCCGACCGCGCGGTGGATGGGCTCGTTGAACAGGGTCAGCGTCATCACCGAGAAGGTGCCGCCGCCGATACCCATCATGCTGGAAAAGCAGCCGATCGCCGACGGAATCACGAACACCCACGGGGCGCTCGGTACGCTCGGCGTGAGGTTACGACTGGTCGGCAGGAACACCATCTTTAGCGCAACCAGCAGCGCGAGCGTCGCGAACACGCCGGCCAGCACACGACTGTGGACCTGCGCAGCGATCCAGGCGCCGAGCAACGCGCCGACGAGCACGAATACCGCCCAGCGCTTCACGACCTCGACGTTCACGGCGCCTCGGCCGTGGTGCGCCCGCGCCGAGGATATCGACGTGGGAATGATCGTGGCGAGCGAGGTGGCGACCGCAACGTGCATGCGTATCGCCGGGTCCACGCCCAGGAAACCGAGTACCGCCTCGAGCACCGGCACGATGACGATACCCCCGCCAATGCCGAACAGCCCGGCGAGCACGCCCGCCACGCAGCCCGTCGCAACCATGGCGAACGCGAGCAGTATCCAGTCTTCCATGGCGGCGCGTGCCGGTCAGAGACCCAGTCTGGCGGCGTGGTGCCGCAGATGCTCTTCTATAAAGGTAGAGATGAAGTAATAGCCGTGGTCGTAGCCGTCGTGATACCGGAGCTCGAGATCGAGCCCGCTTTCGGCGCAGGCCTTCTCGAGCAGCTCGGGGCGCAGCTGTTCGGCCAGGAATACGTCGTCATTCCCCTGGTCGACGAGGATCTTTCCCCAGTGGCCGGGGTTTGTCGCGGCGCGCGCCACTTCGCTGGCATCGTAGTCCTTCCAGGTCACGGTATCGCTGCCGAGGTAATGGCCGAGCGCCTTGCGGCCCCAGGGCGAGCCGAGCGTCGTGCAGATCGGCGCGAACGCCGACAGCGACCGGAACATGCCGGGGTTGCGCAGCCCGACCGTCAATGCACCATGGCCACCCATCGAATGCCCCGTCAGGCCGTGCCGCCCCGGGTCGCCGGGGAAATTGCCGAACACCGCCGGCTGCAGTTCCCGTGTCACGTAATCGTACATATTGTAGTGCCGCGACCAGGGTTCCCGGGTCGCATTGACGTAAAAACCGGCACCCAGGCCGAAGTCGTATTCGCCATCGGGATCGTCGGGGACGCCCTCGCCGCGCGGGCTGGTGTCGGGCGACACCAGCATGATACCGAGCTCGGCCGCGACGCGCTGCGCGCCGCTCTTGACCATGAAGTTCTCTTCCGTGCAGGTCAGCCCGGAGAGAAACGTGACGACCGGTACTTTGCGGTCTGCTGCCTGCGGCGGCACGAACACGGAAAACCGCATGTCGCAGCGGTTCGCCTCGGACGCGTGTTTATAAAAGCCGATGCGGCCGCCGAAGCAGCGGGTCTCACTCAGTGTCTCGATGCTCATGGCGACGCATTATCACCGATAAGCCGTAATGATTCAGCGCAAAAAAAGATGGCCCGGCGAACCGGGCCATCCCCTCTCTCACTGCGGCGAACCAGATCAGGCGCCGGGACCTACGTGCAGCACACGCATCATCTCGTGGTCTTCGTGCGAGAGGATGTGGCAGTGCCAGACGTAGCGGCCGGGCTTGTCGAAGGTCGCCTTGATACGGGTGACCTGGCCGGGCAGAGCCGTAACCATATCCTTCGGCGCGTTCTCGACATAACCGGCGGGCGTCGATACGACAGCGCCCAGCGAGATGTCTTCTAGCCGGAATCCGATCCCCGTGGCTCCATTGTGCTGTAGGACAGGCTGTTGTACGACATTGGCCGTGTACTCCTGCCTGTCGAGCACATCGAAGTGGACAAGATGCAGGTGCACCGGATGCGCGTCGCCGGTGGCATTGTAGATCTCCCAGATTTCGGTCGAATTCAACGCCGGGTTCTCCGTCGTCGGCATGTGCCACGCGATCGATCCACTCACGAGATTGCCCGCAGCATCCGTGGTCGGTTCCGCGGTGCCGAGCAGGGGCTGCAGGCGGCCGAACTCGTCCATGCCTTCGAACAATGCGACCTTGCGGGTCCTGTCGACCGGAGCTGTATTCACGCCGTACGAAGCTATGGCCAGCGGATCGAAATTGTCGGCAACCGCCATGTCGAGCGGCATTACGACGTCGAACGCCATGACCATGTTGGTGTCGCCGAAGAGGGGCGGAACGCCGATATCACCGCCGAAGGGTTCGTCGCCGCCGATGTTTTCCATGATGACGCGTGAACCCGGTGTGACAGACGAGAAGTCGAAGACCACGTCGTAACGGCTTCCGGGTTCGAACACCAGCATGTCCGTCTGCG
>WOR8_10000249_pt1 | contig 55789 bp, 58 predicted proteins | sample DeeMarSeWOR38_10_FD_19890 | JGI IMG/M metagenome (IMG submission 19890)
ATAGCTGCTAATTACAGTAAGCTCAAAAAAAACATATATGTTAAAAATATCACCAGATAAAAATATCCCAAACAATCCTACGACCATTATCAAAAAGAAAAAGTAAAATTTTCCATCTTTCTCCCCCATGCATTTTGTTGAATAAATAAAACTTAAGAACGTGACAATAGATGTAATTAACAATAATGTAAATGATAATTCATCAATTACTAATGTAATACCATATGGTTTAATCCATCCCCCAATATTATATTCGATTATTCCTTTGGATAGCTCTTGAAATAGAAAAAACAAATAGATAAATGGAAGAGATAAACTTATAAAAGTAATGATTTTTTGAATTCTTACGGTCTTTGAAATAAGAGAAATCATTGAAATAAGTAAAGCTGAAAGTAAGGGGGTAACCAATATAAGAATAGGTAGGTGCTCTATCATTTCATTTCTCCCAAATCTATTGTGCCGTATTCTTTATGTAACCATACAATTATGATCAAAGCAAGTGCAGTTACACATAGATTTATAACAATCATAGTAAGCATGAGAGCATGCGGAACAGGATCAACAATATGTTCAACACCTAAATTAATAATTGGAGCAAGATTACCTCTAATATAACCTAAAGATATAAAAAATAATACAATACCATTTCCCATCACACTTATGGACATTACAATTTTTATTAGATTTTTATTAGTAACAATTCCATATAAACCAACTAGAAAAAGGATAATACCAATGTTTATTCCATTAATCATTTTGAAAGCTCCCATCTGATAAATAATAAGTAGAGTATCACTAAACCGACAAATACTTTTAATCCAATAATTATGTTTAATATCCAAATTGTACCAAGGTTAGAATAAAACTGTTTTCCGTAAGAAATGCTTAGCAAACCAAATAATAAAAATAAAAAAACTCCTAAAATCTCAATAAAGGCTAAATGAGGTACATACTTTTGCATTTTTTCTCCCCCATATATAACCATAACTAATATCGCACCCATTGCTAAAATAACTCCTCCTTGAAAACCACCTCCTGGCGAAAGATGACCGTAAATGATTATATAAACTCCAAATAAAAAAATAAATGGAGTAAGTTCCCTTGAAACAATTTTAACAATTCTTGAGGTCATTTTTTCTCCAAATTAACATCATTATACCTGAGATTGTGACAAATATCACTAAAATCTCTCCCAATGTATCGTATATTCTAAAATCAAGTAATATTGCAGTTACTACATTAATTGAACCGGTTAGATGTAAGCTCTCTAAATAATATTCAGTAATAACTGAATTTAAATTAAGTGGATAAGTAAGCATTGTAGATACTATAATAATAACTCCAAAAAGTAAGATGACAGAAGCTACTAAAAATTTCCATATTATCTCTGTTCTCATTTAAATCGCCCTACCTTTTTTAAAACAGTAAGAAAAAGAATTGTAGTTGCACCAGTACTAACAACTGCCATTGTTATAGCAACGTCTGGTGCCTGTAAAAGAAATAATATTACAACAAGAAGTAATGTACTCATAGACAGATATATCAAGGATCTTATCAATTTTTTTGATACCACTACAAAAATTGAAAAAATTACAATAAGAATTAATAGTATTTCTTCAATCATTGTCATTCCTTTAAAAATTCATATTCAGGTTCGTATTCTTCTTTTGGATAGGATGTAAAGGGTATTATTGGTGTTTTTCCTTGTAAATGTGCAGATCTTGCAATAGCATGTGAAATAACTGGCGTTAAAATAAATATAAGAAGTATTAAAACTAAAATTTTTAAAGATAAAGCATTAATACCACTTCTTAAAACTAAACCAAGAAGTATTGTCATAGCCCCACCTGTATTTACTTTTGTACTTGAGTGTAAACGCATATAAATGTCTGGAAAACGATATAATCCCAATGCAGCAAATAGCATTACAACACATCCCAAAGACATTAGAAATATAGAAAATATTTCCAAAATAATATTCATTTGAAATCCTCCCTTCCAAGAAACTTAGTAAAGGCTATCGTTCCAACAAAATCCAGTAAAAGAAAAGCTATTGATAAATCAAGAAAAAACATATTATTATTTTGTATGCTGTATATTGCTAATATAACAATAAAAATTACGGAAACGCTGCTTAAAGCAACAAGTCTATTTTGTATAGTAGGGCCTACTAATAAACGATATGATGAAAATATTGCAATACCAATCAATATATAGATAAAATAAATCATTTGAATAATGCTCCTATCAATTCATCCCATCGTCCTATAGTTTTTTTTATATATTCTCCGGATTCCTTGTCACCTAAATAGGAAAAATGAACATATAGATATGAACCGCTATCATCAGCATCCTGTACATCAATAACAAGTGTTCCTGGTGTAAGAGTTATTAAATGTGAAATTATTGCCAATTCTGCATCTGAATTCAAGTCGACCTTGATTCTTACAATTCTAGGATTAATCTTTAATGTTATTACCTGGTATATCAATTGTAAATTTGCAATAATTACTCTAAAAATTGTGGAAGAAATTAAGGTTATTAGATGTTCAATAGCATAAAAATACTCCATAAATTTTTTTCTTTTAATCCTTGCTTTGCGAAATAGAAGAAAAGTTATAGTAAAACTGATTAAAATTGAAATAATCAATCCTAAAAAAATTGAGGGATAGGAAAAATTAAAGGTAAGAAGGATCCAAAAAATAAACAATGATACAACTAATACTAAAAAATCTCTCTTGTATATTCTTTCCTTCTGTTTCATTATATTGTTCCTATTTTTCTTTTTTTAAGAAATTCTAATATGTGATATAAAATTTATTATTTTTCCATAACAAAAAGATTTCAATAAATGGATAAAATATTATTAAAAAACAATAAAAAGCAAAATTGTTAAATTATATTGTTTAATATGGCCTCTGAATGCCAAGATCGGGGAGAATGAGAAACTTTATACGTGAATATGAGGAATCACCACGATTTGAAAAACTTTCGTTTATCCCCCCTTTTCTTATTGTTTTTGTCGAAGGTGTATTACTTGCTCATGCCTTAACTATTAAAGCTCCGGATTTAATGGTAGTTGAATTAACATTAATTTTATTGATTATATCAATTATCGAAATATTTTTCGTAATTGGAGAAATTCATAGACATTATGCACAAAATAATTTTAATAAAATACTTGTTATTAAATTGGATGATTTCATAATTGAGAAAAAAGAAAGAAATGTAAAAAAAATTGTAACAGATTTTATAGATTATTACCCTGAATACAAAAATAATAGAGATGAGATATATCATACAACATGTCAAATTATGCAGACCCATAAGGAAGAGGCTTGGGCCAAAGAACTTGATAAAAAACTTAAGTCTTTTTTGAAAAGAAGAAAGAAAAAAAATGTCGATGTTATCTTAAAAGCGTTTCTTAAGAAGTATCCCAAGTATAGAAATTTTAGAATTCAAATCTATGATAAAACTTGTAAAATGTTGGGTGAATCTTATAAAAAATCATAGTTGTTGAATATTTTTAGACAATGATTCCTTTCTTTATCACATTTTTTACTAAATTTCTCCCAATAAAGTATGATAAAAATTTATAATTGGGTATATCAAGAATGATGACATCTGCCTGTTTACCTACTTCAAGACTACCTATTTTTTTATCAAAACCAATTGCACAAGCGGCATTATAAGTTGCAGCAGTAATTGCTTCTGCTGGAGTCATTTTCATATTTAGACAAGCTAGTTGAATGATAAATTGCATATTTTCAATCCAGCAATTAGGATTTAGATCTGTTGCTAAAGCAATAGGTACACCTAGATTAATTATTCTTCTTGCTGGTGCATATTTATTCATCATTAATGAAAAAGGAGTTCCTGGTAACATAACACCAATGACACCTTTTTTTGCCATTTGCTTTAAACCATCATCATTGGACATTAAAAGATGATCTGCTGATATCGCACCTATTTCTGCAGCAAGAAAAGCTCCTTTAGTATCAACTATTTCGTCAGCATGGATTTTTGGAATTAATCCATGTTTTTTTCCAGCATTTAGAATCTTTCTTGATTGTTCTATTGTAAATACTCCCTTCTCGCAAAAAACATCACAAAAACTTGCATAATTTTTAATTTTAGGAATCATTTCATCAATTACTAAATTAACATAATCATCAGTTTTATACTCCTTTGATACAGCATGAGCTCCTAAAAAAGTAGATACTATATCAACTGGATGATTCTCATCTAATTTTTTATTTATTTTTAATATTTTTAATTCTGTTTCAGTATTAAGCCCATAACCAGTTTTTGCTTCGCAAGTGGTAGTTCCATGCAAAAGCATATTGTCAAGACGTTTTCTGCTTTGTTTTAATAAATCTGTTACACTTGCTCTTCTAGTTTCATTTACAGTATAAACAATACCTCCTCCCTTTTTTAAAATGTCCATGTATGTCAGTCCCTTAAGCTTCCAATCTAGTTCAAATTCTCTGCTACCAGCGAAAACAAGATGAGTATGAGGATCTACAAAACCAGGCATGACTGTTTTTTCTTTTGCATCAATTGTTTTTTTTGCTTTATAATTTAAATTCTTACCGATATCAATTATTATACCCTTGTTTATTGCAATTGAACTGTTATTGATTATTGAAAGGTGATTCATCTCTTCCTTTTTTCTAGGTCTAATTGGTCCCTTAAGTGTTAAAATTTCATTTGCATTTTTTATTAGAATATCCACTGTTTCCATACTGATGTCCCAAATAGTTAAAAGAAGAACTTAGATTAAGGGTTTGCGGTAAATATTATGAAAAAAATTGTAGAATGTGTTCCAAATTTTAGCGAAGGAAAAGATAAATCCATAATCAATGCTATCTCAGCAGCTATTCAATCTGTAGACAATGTAAAATTACTTGATGTAGATGCAGGTGTTGATTTCAATCGAACTGTTTATACTTTTGTTGGGGAACCTGTACCAATTTTAGATGCGGCTTTAAAAGCAGCAAAAGTTGGAATTTCACTTATCGATATGACAAAACATAAAGGGGAACACGCAAGAATGGGTGCCCTTGATGTATGTCCCTTTATTCCAATTAAGGGTGTTACCGATAAAGATTGTATCATACTTTCAAAACAGTTTGGTGAAAAAATGGCAAAGGAGCTTGGTGTTCCTGTTTTTCTTTATGCAAAATCAGCTGCTAAACCTGATAGAGTTCGACTTCCAGATATCAGAAAAGGTGAATACGAAGCTCTTGAAGAAAAATTTAAGGACCCTTCCTTTAAACCTGATTTTGGAAAAGCAATTTTTATTCCAAAAAGTGGAGCAACCGCTACTGGCTGTAGGGATATCTTACTTGCATATAATATCAATTTGAATACAAATGATAAATCAATTGCATCTAAAATATCTGGAATTATAAGGACAAGTGGAGTAATTAAAAAAGATAAAGAGGGTAATAAAATAATTGGCAAAGATGGTAAACCAGAGAGAATTCCAGGGATTTTCAAAGGTGTTCAAGCAGGTGGTATGATGTATGATGAAAACATCGCTCAAGTTTCTATGAATCTATTGAATTACAGATCAGAAAATCTCCATGATGTTTTTGAGGCTGTTAAAAAAGAAGCAGGGAAACTTGGAGTAAAAGCTACAGGGAGCGAAATCGTTGGTCTAGTCCCTGAAGACGCATTGGTTTTAGCGGGTAAATTTTACTCTAAAAAACATGGAATAAAAACCACTAATGAAAAAGACCTTGTCGCATTAGCAATTGAAAATCTAGGACTTTCTGAACTTTATCCATTTAAACCTGAGGGGAAAGTTATTGAATATATGGTGGAAGAAACTGGACCTCTTGCCTCAATGAAAATAAATACATTTCTTTCAGAGCTTGCATCAAGCAGTCCAGCACCAGGAGGTGGGAGTGTTGCAGCACTTTCAGGAAGCTTAGGTGCTGCATTATCTTCAATGGTATGTAACCTGACTATTGGAAAAGAAAAATATACTGATGTCCAAGATGAAATAAAAAAAGTTCTTAAAAAAAGTGAAGAGATTCGAAAGAGATTAACTAAACTTATTGATAAAGATACACAAGCTTTTAATGATGTAATAAAAGCATTTAAAATGCCAAAAGAAACTGAAGAACAGAAGAAAAAACGCAGCCAAGCAATCCAAGAGGGTTATAAAAAAGCCGCATCTGTACCTTTAGATACAGCAAAAACCTGTGAAAAAATAATAGATTTAGCTAAAGCTGTAGCTGAAAAGGGCAATCAGAATTCAATTACAGACTCCGCAGTATCTGCATTAATGGCACAAGCAGGAATTGAATCCGCAGTTCTAAATGTAAAAATAAATTTAGGCTCTATCAAAGATGAAACATTTGTAAAAAATATTTCCTCTGAACTTGATAAACTATGTAAAAATTCAAAAGCAAAGACTGAAGAAATATTAAAAATAGTAAATAGTAAAATTATGTAAATTTAGCAAATTTATAAGTATATCTTGTTTACTTTGGTTTTTTAACTATGAAATCAGATATAGAAATTGCTAGTTCTATTAAGCTTGAAGATATTTACAATATTGCAAAAAAAATTGATATCAAAAACGAAGAATTGATTCCTTGTGGAGGATATAAAGCAAAAATTTCTTTAGATATTTTTAAAAGAATTAATGATAATAAAAATGGAAAATTAATACTTGTAACTACTATAAATCCAACTCCTGAAGGAGAAGGAAAAACAACAATGACTATTGGTCTTGCACAAGCACTTAACAAATTAGGAAAAAAAACAATTCTATGTATAAGAGAACCTTCTCTTGGTCCTACCATGGGATTAAAAGGAGGAGCAGCGGGAGGAGGTTATTCACAAGTCTTACCAATGGAAGATATAAATCTTCATTTTACTGGTGATATGCATGCAATCACAAGTGCTCATAATCTCTTAGCAAGTTTACTTGATAATCATATTCATCATGGTGATAAGTTCCATATCGACCCAAGATACATAGTATGGCCAAGGGTACTAGATATCAGTGACCGCAGTCTTAGGAAAGTTGTTGTTGGATTAGGCGGCCCTCAAGATGGAGTTCCTCATGAGGAAGAATTTGCAATAACTCCTGCATCAGAAATAATGGCAATCCTTTGTTTAGCTGAAAATCTGTATGATTTAAAAAAAAGACTGAGTCGAATAATTGTTGCATATACTTATGATAATAAACCAATTTATTCAAATGATTTAAAAGCAGTAGGAGCAATGGCAGTTTTATTAAAAGATGCATTAAAACCAAATCTTGTTCAAACAATTGAAGGCGTTCCAGCTTTTATTCACGGTGGCCCTTTTGCAAATATTGCTCATGGAACTAGTAGTCTGATTGCAACAAAATTGGCTTTAAAACTTGCAGATTATGTCATTACTGAAGCAGGTTTTGGTTCTGAACTTGGCGCCGAGAAGTTTTTCAATATAGTTTGTAGAACTGGAAATTTAAAACCAGATGCAGTTGTTCTTTTAGTAAGCATAAAATCATTAAAAAGACATGGATCAGGAGACATTAAGAAAGGTTTACCTAACCTTGAAAAGCATTTGGAAAATGTTTCAAATTTTGGTGTTCCTGTGATAATTGCAATTAATCATTTTATTGATGATTCTGATGAAGAAATTGAAATTGTTGAAAAGTTTTGCAAATCAAAAAACATTTCTATTGCAGTTGCCGATATTTGGGGAGAAGGTGGTGAAGGTGGGATAGAGCTGGCTGGCAAACTCATAGATCTTATTCATAATAATCCAACACATTTTCAATATTTATATGATTTAAATGCACCTGTCAAAGAAAAAATTGAAACAATTGCTAAAAAAATGTATGGTGCACAGCAGGTTGTATATTCAGTTAATGCAGAAAGAGACATTAAATTATGTGAAGAGTTAAAACTTGATAAACTACCAATTTGTATTGCAAAAACGCAATATTCACTTACAGATGACCCAAAAATATTAGGTAGGCCTGAGAGGTTTAAAATAACAGTTAGAGAAATTAAGTTCTCAGCAGGCGCAGGCTTTCTTGTTCCAATGACAGGTAAAATTACTACAATGCCTGGACTGCCTATAAGACCAATTTCTGAAGATATAGATATCGATGATAAAGAAAACATTACTGGGCTTTATTAAAGAAAATATAGAAATATGATTTGCAAAATTAAAAAAAAATTTTGTTATAAAATAAGGATACATTGATATATAATATAATCCATCCATTTTTTTGGAGGTTAGGTTTGTGACTGATGATTTTAAGTCTCATATAGATGATATTATAAAGGCTTTAAGTGAAAAATCTGAGGAAGTCTCCAGAGAAGAGCTTGAAAGTGAACTTAGTAAGTTTATGGAATATGGAGTTCCAATTGAGCAAGCAAAACAGACTTTGATAAAGAAGTTTGGTGGTGTTGCTGTAATTACAACGTCGGGTCAATCTTCTGAACGGACATTAATTTCAGAGATTCAACCTAATGAACGAAGTGTAAATTTACTTGGCCGTATTATTACTGTTAATCCAAAAGAAATCACTGTAAAGGGTGATATTAAAAAGATATTTTATGGAATAATCGGAGATGAAAGTGGTACAATTCCATTCACATCATGGAATAGTGAATTCGATGCTCAAAAAGGAGATGTAGTAAAAATCTCAAATGCTTATACAAGGGAATGGCAAGATTCAGTTCAATTGAATTTTGGTGATAGAGTAAATATTACAAAAACCAAAAAAGATGAACTTCCTGAAAGCGCCTTTAAACCAAAGGAATACAAAGTAAAAGATTTACGATCAGGACTTGGTGCTGTTGAGCTTACAGCAAAAATTTTAGAGATAAATGAGCGGGAAGCTGAAGTAAGTGGGGTTACTAAAAAAGTATTTTCCGGAATAATTGCCGATGAAACAGGTAAAGCTCAATTTACATCCTGGCATGACTTCAAAATAAAAAAAGGAGACGTTTTCAAAATTACAGGCGGATATATAAAATCGTGGAAGGGTATTCCTCAGCTTACCTTTGATGATAAAGCCACCGTTAAAAAGCTAGATAAAAGTAAAATTCCAAAAATAGAGCTTGAATTAGTTAATACGCCTATTTTCAAATTAATAGAAAAACGTGGGGCATTAGATGTTGAGGTTATGGGTACTATTATTGAAATCAGACCTGGCTCTGGTGTTATTACGAGATGTTCTGAATGCAACCGTACTTTTCAAAATGGAGAATGCAGTATTCATGGAAAAGTGAAAGGTAAAGAAGATTTAAGATTGAAACTTATTATTGATGACGGAACAGGATCTGTTAGCAGTATTTTAAATAAGGAACTAAGCGAAAAACTTCTTGGCAAAACAATTGATGAATGTAAGAAGATCGGTGAAAATGATTTAGATAATATGTTAAATAAAACACTTTTTGCTCACTCTATTAGTGTTAGAGGTAATGCACTTGGTGATGATTTTGGAACAAGCATAATTGCAAAAGAAGCAAAACTTGTTAATATCGATGTTCAAGATGAAGCAGAAAAATTATCTCAGGAACTGGAGGCTTTACAATGAAACGCGAAACTGCCTGGAAAATCTTTGCAGGAGAGTACAACGACTCAACTTTTGAAATAAAGGGCGAAGGAGAAATGGCTCCTTCTTATGTTATAACTCCGCTAGGTGCTAAAGTCAATCGTTTGTTTGTAATAGGAGTTCTAACTGATATTGAAAATGTTTCAGAAAATGGTGAATTGCTTAGAGCCCATGTATCTGATCCAACAGGTGTTTTTACTTTATATTCAGGTCAATATCAGCAAGAAGCAACAAATGCGCTTTCAAATATTGAAGTGCCTGCATTTGTTGCAGTAATTGGAAAAGCAAGAACATATAAACCTGAGGAAGGAACATTTTATGTTTCAATTCGCCCAGAAAAAATCATGGAAGTCAGTGCCGATATAAGGGACAAATGGATTATTGAAACATGTAAAAATACAAGAGATAGAATTGAAGCAGTATTTGAAGCAATGAAGATGACTGAATCAAATGCTTACGAACTGAGAAAACTTGGATATGGCAAGGAACTTTCTGAAGGAATAGTTGAGGCTTTGAAAAACTATGGAAAAATTGATCTGAATAAATATATAGCAATAGTTCAGGAATCATTGCAATATCTTATTCCCAATAAAGAGAAATTGCCTGATTTAAAAAATGATAAAAAAAAGACAATAGAAGAAGTAGAAGATGTTACAATTGATGATGAAACAAAAGAACCACAGGAAACAGATACTACTGAAAATGAAGAACCAAAGGATGAAGAAGATAAAACAAGCGACCAAGAGAAAGAGGATGATAAGTTTATTGAAATTGAAAATACTGTTTTAGAAACAATTAAACAAATAGAGGGCGATGATGGAGCGCCATGGGACTCAATTACTGAGAAATGTGGAAAAGCAGGACTTGACAGAGATATAATTGAAGAAGCACTTACTTCATTGATGGATAAGGGCTTAATCTACGAACCTATTTTAGGGACGATAAAAACAACATAAATTACATTTTTTTCTTGTGGTATTTTCTATACCAGATATATCCTATTGGTAAAACAAATATAATTGCGATAATCAATGAGATAACTAGCATTTTATAAAGCAGTCCTTCGTCAACATAGAAATCTTTTATTCTTATTTTTCCATTAAACGGCATCATCAATGGATAGTTATCAACACTACCTTGATTACTTATCAAATAAGGTTTCTCACCTATTCCATCGTTGTTCTTATCTAAAGATGTGTAATCATCATAATAATTTCCTTGGTTATTGTATGACCAAGAGATATTTCCTATATCATATCCATGCTGGGTATTGTTGATGAAATTATTGTGAAAAATTGAATTATTATTACAAAGAGTTGTATTATAAGATATAAATTTTGAAGAATTACATGTAGCATTTATTCCAATACCATAATTATTTAAAATTGTATTATTGAAAATTTTTATATTAGATGCTACAGCAATTTGGATTCCAAATTTATTTGCATTTATATTATTTTGAAAGATATTACAACTCTCAACATTCTTTATAAAAATTCCTGATACTTGACCATTTTGAATTGTAAATCTACTAATATTTACATTTGATGCATTTATTGTTATTATATTTTGTTTATTTTTACCATTTATTATAGTTGTATCTTTATTTTCTCCAGTTAAACTTATTGATTTATTAATATTTAGATTTTCATTGTATATTCCTTTAAAAACAAAAATTAAATCTCCTTTATTTGAAGCATTTATTGCCTCTTGTATACTACTATAATTGCCAATACCATTACCACCAACATACAATGTATTTATACTAAATTTTTTACAAAATCCAGTATCTGAGAAATAGACTGATACATTAATTAATAGAATAATTGAAATTATGATAAATGTATTTTTTTTCATCTTTCAATTATTGCCATATAAAAAAATAAGACTTATATTTTTGCAAAAATTGCAATTTGACAATATTACATACTAGGGATTTTTTCAGCATAGTTTTATATAAAACAATTTACAGAGAGGAATGTACAAATAGATGGTTTAGGTGAAAATGATGTCAAAAAGGAGAAGAAATCTTAGTTATCCTTCTTTATATGATGCTTTTGAGCTCGGCGATAGAGTGAAACGTCTTTATAGGGATAAAAATGGACAAAACAAAGAATACAAAGGTATAGTGCTTGCAATTGATAGGGAGGGTGTTGAAATATTCTGGGATACCCTTAATGGTAAGTATAGACCTAAAGATATGAGAATTGCATTTAGCAACTGCCCAATAAATGAAATATTTGAAGGTAATAAAGAATATACTCCAATAAAAAAAGATATTTAATGAGTTAAATATATATAAAAAGATTTACTTAAAGATATCTATTTGTATATAAAAATAGGGATGGGCGAAGAGAGTGAATAGAGAATCTCTACCACTAATAATAGCAGTGTTAATACCAATTATATTAGTTACACTTATTTTGCTATATTATTATGGATATGATTTAACCCAATTTTTAAGAAATATCGATCTGGTTTATTGGATTATTATAATCCCATTTGTATTAGGTTTTTTTATAATAATAGTAAAAACTGTTAGGCCAGATTACTATTAGATTTTGCTAAAAATTTTTTTTATTATACAGATATTTTTTTGATAACATATGTACAATAATTATTATATATTGTTAAATATAATAAAACATGTTGAAACATGTTAGTAGTAGGATTATTATCTAGTGAACAAGAAGCAGAAGAAATAAAATATATTGCTAGAATCTGTGATGTTGAGGATAGAATCCATTTTGTTGTAAGAATGCAAAAACTCAAAGATATTTTAAAAAAAGAGATTTAAAATTAAAAGGGTAAATTTAAAAATAAATTTTGTTTCACTTTCTAAGGTGAGTAAAATTACTGTTTTGATAATTGCTTCCAACAAGGATATTGCAAGCATTAATATAAAAAAAGAACTTATCAATCACTCAGAATGGGAAGTAATTGATAGATTTTATGAAAATGATGTTTATAGAAATAGAAAGATGAAAGATGTTATAATTATAACATTAAATGATAAAAAAATTACACATGAAAATCTGGAAAAAGAAGTTGAAGAAAAGCTTGGTATAAAACCTAAACAGGCAATTTTTTTATCACGACATAGAAGTAAAACAGGTAACCCTACCATTACTGTTCATCCAATTGGAAATTTTGGTGAAGCACAATTTGGAGGAATGGCAAAAACACTTTCAATTTCCTCACCAAAGTTAATGACTCACCTTCTTAGAATTCTTAAAAATAATGCAAAAAAAGCAAAATTATACCACAAAGTTTGCCTTGAAGTAACACATCATGGGCCTTATATGACAATACCAACAATTTTTGTTGAAGTTGGAAGTACTGTTGATGAATGGGAAAAACAAGAACCAGCAAATGTTGTTGCTGAATCTGTTTTAAAACTTCTTGAATCTTATCACTATGAGGAAGATTTCTCTGATGATATTAATGTGTTAATAGGAATTGGGGGAGGTCATTATGCTCCTAGATTTACAGATGTGATTTTTGAAAAAAATGTTGCATTTGGTCATATGATTCCAAGTTATCAAATCGAAGCAGGGAATATCGATGGCGATATGTTCGAAAAGACAATACAGGCAACTCCAAATGTCAAAGGTGTATATTTACATAGAAAATCATTGAAAAAATCTCAAGTATCAGAATTTAGAATTTGGTTTAAAAACAGAGGAATCCCCGTTGTTTCTAGTAAAGATCTTACTAACTTATGATTTTAAAGTCTTTTTTGCTAAGATATGAGCTTGTCTTAAGGGTTCTGGAATTTTGTATTTACTAAGTTTTTTGACAATTTTAAAAGTTGTTTCAAATGATATTTTGTAACCAGGAGATACATAAATTGGTCTTTTTATTTTTTCTGATGAAAAAAAGGTAAAACCTTTTTTTATTCCATCGATTTTTACATTATCTCCTTCAATATCTCCATATAGTAAGCTTTTAGCAATACCAATACTAGATTTATTAAGTTCGATTCCCGCTTGAGTTGCAAGTCCAATTCCGTATGTATGTAATATTCCATTTCCATCAAACATAAAAACAGTTGGTTCATGCTTTAATATATTGACAAGTTCTCTAATAATTGGAAATTCTCTATAGAAAAGATAGGTTGATATATAAGGAAAATTTGTTTCCCAAAAAATTGTCTTTCTATCAATTATTTCTTTAGTGTTATAATCCATTACTACACATGCACCACATGCCTCTTCAAACTCATTTTTTGGATAAGCAATATCAATACCAGCAATTGAATTAATTTTTTTGAAATCATCTTGTAATTTTACTTTTTTACTGAGTTTGATTTGGTCGGTTCTGAGATTTTTAAGAGGGAAATCAGTTTTAAAATCTTTAAAAAATACAGAGTCAAAATCAATTATTTTATCATTTATAACTTCAATATTAACTTTATTCAATCGCTTAATTTTATTATCAATTCCTAAACCAAATCCACCAAGTCTTCCATTGGAATGAACTATTTTGTAGCATGGCATAGTATCTGCATTTGGGTTTTGATTCATCATCCGACCAACAGCTCTAGCAGCAATCTTATCCCCAAGAGCTTCAGCAACAGCACCATATGATGATAATTTTCCATCTGGGATTTGACGAACAAGATCATAAGTGTATTCAAAAAGGTTCATAAATGAATATAGAATATGCCCCCTTAATAATTTTCTTTGAGATCAGATGTCAAATGAATAAAATAAAGTTTCTAGGTACAGCTGGTGGTCGTTTTGTTGTTTCAAAGCAATTAAGAAAGTCAGGTGGCATTTGGATCTCTTTAGATAACACCAATATTTTGGTTGATCCAGGACCTGGTTCTTTGATAAACTGTCTTTCTTGTAAACCTAGATTAAATCCAAGAAATTTAGATGGTGTTGTTTTATCACATAGACATATTGATCATTCAAATGATGTAAACATAATAATTGAGGCAATGACTAATGGAGGATGGGATAAAAAAGGAACTCTTTTTGCACCAAAGGATAGTCTGGAAAATGATCCAGTTGTTTTAAGATATCTAAGAAAATACTTGGAAAAAGTTGAAGTTATTAAGGAGAAAGGTCAATATAAATTAAAAAATATTAGAATTGAAACTCCAATTAAACATATACATCATGGGGTTGAAGGATATGGTTTTAACATAAAAGGGAGAGGCAAATCGATATCAATTATTACTGATACGGTTTATTTTGATGGACTTGAATCCTTTTACAAAGGGGACATTTTAATTTGTAATGTGGTTTTTTTTCAAAATAAAAGAGGTTTTGAGCATTTTGATATAGGTGATGTTGAAAAAATTATTGCAATAAATAAACCAAAGATGACAATTTTAACTCACTTTGGAATGACAATGATTAAAGAAAGACCGTGGGAAATTGCTGAAACACTTTCTAAAAAACTTGGTGTTAAAGTAATAGCTGCAAGAGATGGCATGGAAATAGATATCGACAATCTTAAAAATATGTAGATATATTTTTGTATATATTAATTAATCTATTAATGTATATATCTATAAACCAATTCGGGAAAAATTAATGGTTTGTAGAATTTTCAATTTGACATTTTGACAAGATATGTTTATATATCTTAATTTTAAAAAATAAATTGTCCATAAGAAGAGGATGTGAAAAGATGAAAAACTGTTTAATTTGTGGAATTGAAAATATTGATAATGCAGTATATTGTAAAAACTGTGGAAAAAAAATTGTGAAAAATGCAAAAGTTAATCAAACTATTCAAACCCCAAAAGGCCATAAGCAAATACCAAATAAACCAATCATGTTATTATCAGTTGTTGGAATTGCTGCAATTGTTATCTCAGCTCTGGTATTTGCAGGTGGCGTCTTTACTGAAGAATTTTTAGGAGGAGTTGATAAATCCGGAAACAATCCAAGTGGAAATAAAATACCAGTAGCTGGAGGCCCCACTGCAAGTTTACAATGCATAGCTACAGGAGGTAATGCTCTAACAACTCCATATATAGGACATACTGCAGTCTATGGATACTATATGAATGATTCAAGAATTGGCAGCGTCTCTTTTACAAATACAGGTGAAGAGTATTATGAAGGAGAGCTCTGTAATAAGATTGTTGGAAGTGGGACATTTGATATTGAGATATACAGCTTACTAATTGAAATGAGTTTTGAAATTGAAGGTTATGAATCAATTTATGATTCATCACTTATGTATTGCAACTATGATCTTTCAGGCGGTATTATGGGATTCAATGTTGAGATGCAAGGAACAGTTGATGTAGATAAAGACAATAAAGAAATAACTACAACTATAACCAGTTCTTATACAGATCCAATATCAACTGTAATAAAAGTCTCAGATGATTTTTGGACAAAAACTACTTTTAATGATATTTTATATGTTGGTTATGATAATGAAGTTACATATACAGCAAGTGCTGAAGGATATGACACCCCAATAATACTTAAAATAAGTGTAATTGGACAAGAAGATGTAATAGTTGAGAAGGGTATTTTTGAAGATTGTTATATAGTAGAAATTGAACAAATTGCTGGAGGAACAACCACAATATCCTACATGTGGATTGATGAAAATAATGTATGTCCAAAAATGCAGATATCAAATAGTGCAGCCATAGGTTATGGTGATTTAACTATAGAACTTGAAGAATACTATAAATCTTAATTTTTCATTATCTTTTATGGTTCCATTCCTTGGAACCAAAATATTCTTTTTCAAATTTTTCTGTTAGCTTAATTTCTTCTTCGGTTAGCTTACCCTTTACAAGTTTAACATCAAATTCATCTTCAAATCCTATTTTCATTGCTTCTGCTACTTCATTGAAAGGTACTTCTTTTCCTAAACAATTATTAATTGATGTAACCCTTTCTTTTACATCTGAAATCAATTTATCCCTAATCTTTTCATTTGGGACCTTTAGTAAAGAAAACATCTTTTCGATATTGACATCCATTAAAACAGTACCATGTTGGAGAACAGTTTGTTGTTTTCTTGTCTGAGCATTCCCAGATATCTTTTTTCCATTTGTAATAATATCATTTATTGGCTTATATTCGCAGTCAATTGTTAAATTTTTTAAACCTTTAATAATTGCTCCACAAATTCTCCCATAACTATCAATTATATTTTTTGGTATTTCATTATGATCCTCAGGAATTACAATGCTATATGTAAGTTCATCATCATGGAAAACTGCTCCTCCACCAGTAATTCTTCTTACATAATCAACACCAAATTTATCACACATTTTCAGATCTACTTCTTCAATAAGGCTTTGGAAATATCCAATAGATATAGCTGGTGGGGTCCATTCATAGAATCTTACTGTAGGCAATACTTTTCCTTGACTGTTTGTGGTAAGAACAGCTCTGTCTATTGCCATGTTTTTTGCAGCAGTATTTGCTCCAGTTAATAATAATCTCCACTCTTCTTTCATTTTAAACACATCAAAATTCCATTGGTGAGGCCTTCAGCATCAAGACCAATCAATTCTAAATTATTTTGATCTATGACCGACTGTATCTTTTTATTAAGCTTGATTTTATCAAGTTGTATATTTATCAGTTCATCTTCGATTAATTCTATTGCCTCTTCTGGATGAACAAAAAAATCCCCAGTTATTCTAACATTGTTAATATTATTTTTATCTGGATTATAGTCAAGATTTATTTTTAGAAGTTTTCCATTTGGGATTTTATAAACAGATTTGGATTTCATCCTGAAAGAGCATAAGATATCTATTTATAAATCTGCTTAAGAAAAAGCTTTTTCAGCATGATATGAGCTTCTCACAAGTGGACCAGATTCAACATGCTCAAATCCAATATTGATTGCGATATTTCTTAATTCTTCAAACTCCCCGGGAGTATAATATTTTTTAATATCAACATGATTCCTAGTTGGTTGTAGGTACTGACCAATTGTTAAAAAATCAACTTTTGCATTTTTTAAATCTTTCATTGTCTTTATAATTTGATCTTTATTTTCTCCTAATCCTATCATGAAACCAGACTTACTCTTTAAATTCTTATTAATCTTCTTAATATTTTTCAATAGTTGAATACTAACATCATAGTCGCCATCTGGTCTAATCTCATGGAATAATTCCTGAACGACTTCGATATTATGATTTATAACATCTGGGTTTGCACTAACTACATTTTTTAACGATTCTAAATTTCCTTTAAAATCTGGTATCAATACCTCTAATTTACAACTCTTGTTTAATTTTTTAACTTCGTTAATAGTATTATAAAAAAATGATGCTCCACCATCAACCAAATCATCCCTTGTAACAGAGGTAATAACAACATACCCTAAACCTAGTTCCTTTACACTTTCTGCAACTTCCTTTGGTTCATTAGGATTTAATGGATTTGGAGTACCACGTCTAACATTGCAATATTTACAATTTCTAGTGCATATATCACCTAAAATTAAAAAGACAGCTGTACCATTTCCAAAACATTCTGCAATATTAGGACATTTTGCTTCTTCACAGATTGTATGCAGCTTAGCATTTCGCAGAAGTGACTTCATTTTAACAAAGTTACTTCCACCCCCAATTTTTACTTTAAGCCAATCAGGATGCCGTCTCATAAATTCTAACACCAATAGTTTTGTATTAATATCTAATAATTTCAAATATAGAAAATAATCTTGTATTTATGATTTACTATCAATTTTATTTTATGTATCTTTTTTTAAAAGAAAATAAGAAAAAAAGGTTGTTATATTATAGTCCAAACTGCTGTAAAAACCTTTTAAGTATCGGAAATAAATTAGGATTGAAACGTAGAAAGTTAAAGAATCGATTGTTGATTTCTCGGCTTCTTGGAACCTTAAATATTTTCTCTGTTTCAGGGCTTTCTAAACCAAATTGATCTTCTGCCTTTGCTTTAATTGTAAAAGTTCCATCCAATCTCCATAAATGTGAAACCATTACCTTTTCACCAGATGGATTTAAATCAGTTGTATTAAAATATCCATCTCCCCAATCAATATAGTATTTAACATTATCATCGTCAGGATCAACAGAACTAAAATTGAAATAATAGTATGTTGCCCATCTTCCTACGTTTGGACCAGTTATAGTTGGAGCACTTGGTTGGATATTTCCCCAGCGTAATTTAATTAGCCATGCATCTTGGCTATTTGCTGTACCATACGATAGTGTTTCACCAGCAATAATGTATCCATCATCTGCTGTTTGTTGGACAGAATGCCCCTGTTCATTAAGTTGTCCACCAATTGTTTTTGTCCATAAAGAGTCTCCATTTTCATCGGTTTTTATTAGATAAACATCTTCTTGACCAGCACCAAAAGAGCCTGTAATACCAGCTATAACATAACCGCCATCACTTGTAATTTTAACCTCTTCACCCCGGTCACTATTAATTCCTCCGAAAGTCTGGTTCCATTCTTCATTTCCATTTGAGTCTGTTTTTATAAGCCAAACGTCCTGTGCACCAGCTCCATAAGAAACAGTAGTTCCTGTTATAATATATCCACCATCACTTGCAAGCTCAATCCAATCTGCCCAATCTCCAAATGATCCTCCAAATGTTTTATCCCATTGTTTTGTACCATTAATATCAGTTTTAATCAACCAGGCATCAGATCCACCTGCTCCATAAATATCAGTATAACCAGCTATAATATATCCGCCATCTGATGTCTGTTTAACACAATTACCTATATTTGTACCTGCTCCTCCAAAACTCTGCTCCCAAATCAACTTACCAGTTGAATCGGTTTTAATTAAATAGACATCACGACCTATAGAAAAGGAGTCTGTAAAACCAGTAATAATATATCCACCATCACTTGTTTGCTGTACTGAAAATCCTTCATCAAGTTCTGGTCCACCTAAAGTTACTGACCACTTATAGTTTCCACTAGAATCAGTTTTTAAAAGATAGACAAATCCCTTGTTGGTACTATAATAATAAACATAACCTCCAACAATGAAGCCTCCATCAGTTGTCTCTTGTACTGAATAACCGTATTCACTATCTGACCCTCCATAATTTTTCGTCCATTCAGCAATACCATTTGAGTCTGTTTTAACCAGTAAAATATCTGTATAGGTTGAACCAGCAGGAGTTATTGTTCCTGAAATGATATATCCACCATCACTTGTTTGGTAAACAGAATAACCCGCATCATAATAGTCATCACCATAAGTTTGATTCCATAATTCAGGTGGTGATATAAATGCCAGACCTTCTTCATTATTTACTATTATTTCTTCCTCATATACAATGTTTCCAGCAATTGAAAACATAGTACAACCAATAAGTAAAAAAATACTTATCAAAACACTTAATATTTTCATATTTTACCTCCCTTAATCATATAAAGTAATATTTTCATTAAATTAATAGTTTTCTAAAGAATTATTAAAATGTTTAAATAATTAATAATAATACTTAAATCAAAAATACTTTTTAAACACCCATTGTTACTCGCAATAAATCTCGAAGTCCAGGTGAAAAGCCCAGAATTAGTATACCTATTTTTAAAAGATTAACAAGAGTGATATGATTCTTTAATTCTTCTTTAAACATCACATCAAAAACATAAATAACAAATATTATAAGAAAAAATTTTACTATAGGAAATAAAGGTCCCCAGATATTTAGCAAAGCATTTGATGCTGGATGTTTCTCAGCATAATATAAACCCATATTAAAAGGATCCTTAATACTAATATAACTAGTTATTCCATCAATAAGATGACCTGATAGCATAGCAAGATTTAATGGATTTTTATAAACAGCAATTTTTTCTTTTTTTCTAAAAACATAAGCAAATAGAAAAACAAGCCCAACAATCAAAAAAATTAGACCAACAACTATTAAGAATACATCAAATCTAACTCCTGAGGTATCTGACCATTGATCGCCTAATATCCATGAAGCAATCAGGTAAATAGATGGAATTAAAAAAATAAGACCGCCTAAAAAAATAACAGTATTAACTGTTAATTTTTCAATCTTATATTTCTTTTCAATAATATATCCAAGTAATAAGAAAAATATAGCATAAACAGCAATTTGTAGATAAATTAAAGGTGATATAAACCAATAAACTATAGGTTCATCAAAATAACCAGTGTCTTCCAAAACCCTGCTAATTGGGCCAAACAATATATAGGGCATCAAAGCAAGGGCAAATCTCCAATCAACTGTTATTTTTAACCTTTTTAAGAGCTTATATATACCATATAACGCTACTATTAGAATTAAGCCATAGGTTATCTCTGAAATTATTGTATATCCTTCACTTGCAGCAATACCATTATGATAAGCAATACCTGAAGGAGAGTTATAAGAATCAGCAATCACTGGGCCCCAATAATATTTCCAAATCCAATTGTCATAAAAATAATTCGGTAAAAACACCAAACCTATCAATACAATTACGACAATTGTTAATGTAATATATAAAGAAAAGAAAAATGGATTTCTCCTGTAAATCTCTATAATTTTCATAAATTCTTAGCATGAAAGGAAAATATAATATATTAATCCCATGGTTTATGGGTCTAGCATGGAACGATTTACAAAGTCTAAAACAATGATATTTCCTAGGGAAATCATCGTTGGTCATAACACAACTCATCAAATAGCAGAGCTATGCGACAGAATAGGAAGAGGCAACTCTGTAATCATTGTTGCTGATAAAAAAACAAAAAAGTTATCTGGAGATGAAATACAAAAAACCCTTTCAAAGGCAAATTATAATGTAAAATTAAAATTAGTATCTTCACCAACAGTTGGTGAAGTAAATAAAGTAATAAAATTTACTCATAAAAATGATATTAATTTGATGTTAGGAGTAGGCGGGGGCAGTGTTATTGATGTTACAAAGCTTGCTGCATACGAATTAAAAAAACCTTTTATTAGTATTCCAACATCAGCAGCACATGATGGTATTGCATCACCACGTGCCTCCTTGAAACACAGTAAAGGATCTGTTTCAAAAACTGCTGTATCACCTCTTGCGATTCTTGCTGATACAAAAATAATACATAAAGCTCCTTATAGAATGCTTGCCTCAGGTTGTGCAGATGCAATCTCAAACATATCGGCAGTTATGGATTGGGAATTAGCACATAGGCTTAAAGGAGAGGAATTCAGCAGTCACTCAGCGGTTCTAGCAAAAACAGCAGCTCAACTACTAATGGAAAATGCAGATGATATTAGAACAGGTACAGAAGAATCTGTATGGATTGGAGTAAAGGCAATGATAGTTTCAGGGGTTGCAATGAGCGTTGCTGGAAATACTAGGCCTGCTTCAGGTTCGGAGCATATGTTTTCACATATGTTAGACCATCTTGGTCCAGGTATAATGCTTAAAGGGAAAAAGTACAAAAAACCTATGCATGGTGAACAATGCGGAGTCGGAGCAATTATGATGGTCTATTTACATGGCGGTGATTGGGAGAAAGTTAGAGATGCTTTAAAAAAGATTGGTGCACCTGTAACATCAGAAGAACTTGGTGTTTCAAAGAAAAAAATAATTGAAGCATTAGTAAGAGCCCAAGAAATCCGACCAGAAAGATATACAATCCTTGGAGAAACAGGTTTGACTAAGGATGCTGCAAAAAAACTTGCAAAAATAACAGGGGTAATTTAGAATGCCGTTAGTTACATTAATAGGAGAAAAATTAGCTAAAAAAGAAATTGAGTTTATCTATTTAGGACCAAATAATGAATGTAGAAACTGTAAGTTAAAAACAGTATGTTTTAATTTAAAGCCTGGAAGGAAATATAAAATAACAAATGTCAGAGATAAACGTCACAACTGCAATGTCCATGAAGGGACAACTGCAGTTGTAGAGGTCCAAGAAATGCCAATTATTACAGCAATTGATAAAAAACATTCTGAAGGTGCTGAAACAAAGATTACTGGAAAAGACTGTGATTGCATAGGTTGTGCAAACTATGAGCTGTGCAACGTCTTTTTACAAAAAGATAAAAAATATAAAATAACAAAAATCTTTGAAAGTATCGATTGCCCAATAGGCTATGAGTTAAAAAAAGCAGAACTATCAGATAAGTAAATCAATGACATTTCACATTAAATAATAGACCGTCAGTTCCTTGATACATTCCTTGTCCAAAAGTACCTTTTTTATCTTTAATAATTTCCGCCCAATAAGTATTATTTATTATTAAGTGATTAGTGAACTGAGCAAAACCAATACATATAATTGAAGTTCCTGATGGACCACAGTTCCAAGTTTCCCCTATGATCATTATTTGTTCATTAGGTTCTATTGATGTATCATTACCATTATACATCACATACATTGTTTTATGTCCATTATTTAGCATTCTTTCTCCAGTAAGTTTTGTTTCTTCATCAATAATTATTCCTTGTTTAGATGCCTTTTTAATTGTTTCAAGAGTTTGATCTCTAAGGTCCTCCTCATTTTTCATAAAAATTGTCTTGATACTTGTTACTGTTACATAAGCAGGAAAAATATTGTCTTTATTAACATAAGTATAGCTGATCCATTTTTCTAAACCTAAAAGTTGTGAATCACTGTCTCTTTCACTAATGTCCTCAATCCAAGTATTATTTAATAATGAATCTTCAATTATTGCTTCATTTAATTCATTTGAGCTGAAAAACACAGCAAATATAATTATTATAACTACAAATATTGCAATTACCGTATATATTTTGTTATCTCTACTTACACCTTTAAATACCACATCTCCAAATATAATCTCATCTACTTTAACCTAACGAAATCATAAAATTATAAAATATTAATAAAATTACCAGACGTAAAATTTAGATTATTTACTATTTAAAAGATTTTATTATTTCAGCAATTTTTATCCGTTTATCTTTTTCATTAGGCAGTGCAATAGATGCTCTCCATCTCTTTGACTTATCAGGCAAATAATATCCCCGTGAAACTGCAATAAATTCATTTTCACCAACAGGTGTTACTACCTTTCTTTTGGAAATTTCTATAAAGCTATTCTTACCAAATTTCACTTCTTTGGATTTTAAAGTTTTAAATTCAACCATTCTGAATTTCCTCCAGATGTGTTTATATAATATATATTATGTTATTACTAATTAATATAATTATTTATTAAGATAAGAAATTAAGAAGAAAAAATTAGCAATTATTTCTATAATTTTACTTCTTTTTTAAGTAAAGCTGCTTTATCTGTTTTTTCCCAAGTAAAATCAGGGTCATCTCTTCCGAAATGTCCGTATGCAGCAGTTTTGTAAAAAATCGGTCTTCTCAAATTGAGATGGTTTATTATTTCTCTAGGTTTTAATGGGAAAAACTCACGAATAAGATCCTCAATTTTATCAACAGGAATCTTGTTTGTTCCAAAACAGTCAATATTTATAGAAACAGGATCTGCTATACCAATAGCATAGGCAAGTTGAATTTCACATTTTTCAGCAAGTCCTGCAGCAACAATATTTTTTGCAATATAACGAGCAATGTAAGCAGCGCTTCTATCAACTTTTGTTGGGTCTTTTCCAGAAAAAGCTCCACCACCATGTCTGCCAATACCGCCATATGTATCAACTATTATTTTTCTACCAGTTAAACCGGCATCAGCATATGGTCCACCTCTTACAAAAGCACCAGTTGGATTTACATGAAAAACAGTGTCTTTATCGATCCAATCCTTACATATTGGTTTGATTACTTTTTCTATAATATCTTTTTTAATCCTTTCATAAGAAATACCACCGTCATGCTGAGTTGAAATAACTATTGTATCCGCTTTTAAGGGTTTTCCATTTTTATCATATTCAATAGAAACCTGGGATTTACCGTCAGGTCGAATATAAGGAATTTCTTTTTTCTTTCTAACTTCGGATAACTTTTTTGTAAGTTTATGAGCAAGAGAAATAGGAAGGGGCATTAGTTCTTTTGTTTCATTGCATGCATATCCATACATCATCCCTTGATCTCCAGCACCTTGCTCTTTAAATAAACCATCTCCCTCAGAAACTCCTTGAGAGATATCTGGACTTTGTTCAGTTATTTGGACCCATACAGAACAAGTTTCCCATTCAATACCGTATTCAGCATTTGTATATCCAATATCCTTTATTGTTTCTCTAACAATACGAGGGATATCAATATAGGCCTTTGTCGTCATTTCTCCAAAGACCATTATTCCTCCATTTTTTGTCCCAGTTTCAACTGCTACTCTGGAAAACTTATCTTGCTTTAATGCCTCATCAAGAATTGCATCAGATATTAAATCACACATTTTATCAGGATGACCTTCAGTTACTGACTCTGAACTGATAATTATCTTTCTTTTTGACATGATTTCCACCTACAAACTATAGTTCAACCCCTAAATTAGTAAAAAGTATGAAACTAGAACTAAGTTATTAATTTTTTTAAAAAAAAGAATAAAAAGATTTTTTTAGTTTAATCTTTGAGCTTTCTTGTTACCCAAATGTCATCCTCAAGGGCATCATAAATTGCTTCATCTGAGATATCTTCGATTGATTGTTTATCTGATAGAACACTTCTAACTCTTTTATTTTCATCTCTTGCGTACTTTAAGATTATGTCTTTTCTAATAACCCAATAATGAGTTCGCCATTCTCTACCATCATATAGAGTTGTTTCCTCTCGCTCAGTCGTTAGCATTCCCTCTTCTTCTAAAATATAAAATAATTGTCTATCTTCAGGATCTAAAACATTATCTATTACTCGATCTTGGAATCCAAATATGTCCATTACAAATCCTGCATCTCTACGTGCTTCTTCGATACCAATACCCACTCTATTTGCTATTGCTTTAGACAAATCATCAAGTGTAATAATATTCATATAAATTCTCCTCTTCTTGTATAATTCATAATTTTGACTTGTTGGTATATATTTGTGTATCTTCTAGTTTATATAGTTTTTGGTAGTTTATCCTAATATTTAGATAAAAATAGGGTAATAACAGGTAAAAAAGGCATAAATTTTATATAGTCATAACTGGTAAGAGGTGTAAGATGCATATGATGATAAAGGATGATGTTAACAAAAAGTTCCCTGGAGAGTGGCTTTTACTATTCAACGATGAAATAGTTGATCATAGTATTAATATTGAAGATATCTTAAAAACATGTGAGGAAAAGTACCCATCTAACAAATTTCCAGATGATGATATAAAGATTTCAAAGGTTCTTGATGGGACCTTAAGGGAATTTTAATTTTTTAAAAACAAAAATATTAAAAGTAATATCTTTTTACATTTGTTTACATTGATACTATATGCCAAATACTAAATTTATATTTGATTACTTCAGATATCCTGTTATTCCTGTAAAATTTCATTATAAGGATAAAGAAACCCCGATAATAGATGCATTACTTGACTCTGGTGGGGATTTTATTGTAATTCCAATGCCAATTGCGCGATATTTGGGTTTAAAATTAAAAAAAGCAGGATCTGTTGACACAGCAGGTGGAACGACATCTTTATTCAAAGCAACTTTGAGCATGATAATAGGCAAAAAAAAGGATACTGCTACATATAATAATATCCAAATTCATGTGTCAGGTAGAAATGATATACCGGTTTTATTAGGGAGACACCCTATTTTTGAGGATTATGAAATCATTTTTAAGAAACAACATAATCAGTTAATTCTAAAGTCAATTGCTCCATAAAATATATATATAAGAAATAATATAGCGGGTAGACTGTTTCATTGTTAATATTGGTTAGATTATGTTATATTAAAATAAAGTATGTAACGGTTGAGTCCCGGCCTTATGAAGGGCCTGTAGCTCAGCTAGGTAGAGCATCTGGCTTTTAACCAGGTGGCCAAGGGTTCGAATCCCTTCAGGCCCGCCTTCTAACCTAAAGCACTAGGAGGAAGAACCGCACAATGGCAAAAATAATCGAAAAGCAGCAACTGGAAATTATGAGTCACAAATTGGTACCATTTCATGTAATTATCTCTGAAAAAGAAAGAGATGAACTTTTACATAAAATCAATTTTACACCTGATCAACTACCAAAAATAATAAACACAGATCCTGTGTCGGTTTCTATCGGTGCAAAACCGGGACAAATAATAAAAATTATCAGAAAGAGCCATACTGCAAAAGAAGCAGTTGCATATAGGCTCGTAGTTGAAAGCAATGAATAATTAATTTAATATAAATGGGTGTAGAATATGAGAGAGCTTATAGACTCTTTTTATAGAGAGCGTAGTATAGTTAACCATCAGATAGCATCTTATAATGATTTCTTGGATCGTAGACTTCAAAATATTGTTGATAGTACAATAATTGGTCAAGAAGAAGAAATGGAACGGGGATTCATTTATCCAGAAATTGAGGGTTATAAGATAAAGTTTGGTAAAATATCCATTGGAAAACCAGAGGTTAAGGAAGCAGATGGTACAATAAGAAGATTAACTCCCATGGAAGCAAGGCTGAGAGATTTAACCTATGAAGCACCAATAACCTTAGAGTTTATCCCTGTCAAAGATGATGTTGAATACGATCCTGAGGAAGTAAGAATTGGCGAACTACCAATTATGATAAAATCCAAAGCTTGCAATCTAGCTAAAAAGATCATAGATGAAAAGAAAGGACATGAGATTTCAAAAGAAGAATATAGAAAAGAACTTCAACAAATGCAGGAAGACCCCTTAGATCCAGGTGGATATTTTATAAGTAATGGAACAGAAAGAGTTTTAATAACAGTTGAAGACCTTGCGCCAAATAGAGTTCTTGTTGAAACAAGTAGCAGATATGGTAGAGATATTGAAGTAGCCAAGGTATTTTCACAAAAAGAAGGATACAGAGCATTAACTGTTGTAGAGAAGAAAAACGATGGAATGCTAATGGTATCACTTCCTACAACCTATGGCCAAATACCTTTGATGATACTACTAAGGGCACTTGGTATGGAAAATGACGAAGAAATCGTTGATGTAATTAGTGTTGATCCTAAAATGGAACCGTACGTTCTTGCTAATATCGAAGAGTGTGCTAATGAGTATGGAATTACTACAAAAGAAGAAGCTATTGCATATCTTGGTAAGAAATTCGCAGGTGGGCAAGCTAAAGAGTACCGTATTAAAAGAGTAGAAACTTTGATGGATAAAAATTTATTACCTCACCTTGGAAATGAATCATCAGACCGATTAACAAAAGCAATTTTTATGGCGCGTATGGGGATGGCTGTTTTAGAGCTTGCTCTTGGTAAAAGAGAACCTGATGATAAAGATCATTATGCAAACAAAAGATTGAAGCTTGCAGGAGATCTTATGGAAGATCTTTTCCGTGTTGCTTTTACAGCTCTATGTAAGGATTTAAAATATCAGATAGAAAGAATCCATGCTAAGGGTAAAGAAATAAAAATAAGTTCTTCTCTTCGTTCAGATGTATTAAGCCAGCGAATTCACCATGCACTTGCAACAGGCAATTGGGTAGGTGGAAGGGCTGGAATATCACAGTTGCTTGATAGAACAAGTAATCTTGCAGTTCTAAGTCATCTTAGGAGAGTTACATCTCCATTAACAAGATCTCAGCCACATTTCGAGGCTCGTGATTTACATTCAACGCAGTGGGGTAGACTTTGCCCAAATGAAACACCAGAAGGACCAAATTGTGGTCTTGTAAAAAATCTTGCACTTGCTGTTGAAATCTCAGAGGGTTTTCCAGAAAAAGAAGTTGAAAATATTCTTAAAGATTTAGGAATAAAAGAAATTACAAAAAAATCAACAGGAACCAGAGTTTATCTTAATGGGGATTTAATAGGAATGCATCCTAATGGCAAAGAACTTATTCAGAAACTCAAAGAGAAACGCAGAAAGGGACTAATGAACAATGAAGTAAATATTGCATATTATGATGAAGCAAATGACTTAATTGTAAATTGTGACTGCGGTAGACTAAGAAGACCTTTGGTAATTGTAGAAAAAGGCAAAATTTTACTTACAAAAAAATACATAAGCGACCTTGTAAATGGCAGAAAAGGATGGATAGACTTAATTAATGAAGGTATCGTTGAATATATTGATGCTGAAGAAGAAGAAAATACCTTAATTGCATTAAATGAAGAAGATATCACACCTGATCATACCCATATGGAAATGGATCCAATGTGCATACTTGGAATAGGATCTTCTCTTGTTCCATATCCAGAACACAACTCATCTCCTAGAATTACAATGGGTGCAGGTATGGGTAAACAGTCACTTGGATATGGTTCTTCAAATTATCGAATTAGGCCAGATACAAGAGGACATTTGATGCATTATCCTCAAGCACCAATTGTTCAAACTCACCCTGTAAAATATATTAAATTTTCAAAACGACCAGCAGGTCAGAATTTCATTGTTGGAGTATCTTCCTTTAAAGGATATAATATGGAAGATGCATTAGTAATGAACAAAGCAAGTATCGAAAGAGGTATGGCCCGAAGTACTTTTTTCAGAACGTATAGTAGTGAAGAAAAAAGATACCCTGGTGGACAAGAGGATCATTTTGAGGTCCCTGATCCTGATTGTCGAGGAGTAAGAAGTGAAGAGGCATACTTAAATTTGGGTGAAGACGGACTTATTTCACCTGAATGTGATGTTAATGGTTCAGATGTTTTAATTGGAAAAACCTCACCACCTAGATTTCTTGAAGAACCAACTGATTTTCTAACACCTCAGAAGAGAAGAGAAACCTCAGTTACAGTTCAACATGGGGAAGGTGGAACAGTTGACAAAGTTATGCTCTCTGAATCAGTCAATGGGTCAAGGATGGTTAAAATAAAGGTTCGTGAGGAGCGAATTCCTGAATATGGAGACAAATTTGCATCAAAACACGGTCAAAAAGGAGTTATTGGTTTACTTGTTCCTCAAGAAGATATGCCATTTAATGAATATGGAATTTCTCCAGATTTAATAATAAATCCACACGCAATTCCAAGCAGAATGACAGTAGGCCACGTTTTAGAAATGATAGGTGGTAAAGTGGGGGCTCTTGATTGTAGGACAGTTGATGGAACAGCTTTTAGTGGCGAGACGGAAGACCAGTTGAGAAAAATTTTAGTTGAGAATGGTTTTAAACATAATGGAAAGGAAACATTGTATAATGGTGAAACAGGAAAAACACTTGAGTGTGATATTTTTGTTGGATGTATTTATTATCAGAAGCTGCACCATATGGTAGCAGGAAAAATACATGCACGTTCAAGAGGTCCTGTACAAATTTTGACAAGACAGCCAACTGAAGGTAGAGCTAGAGAGGGTGGACTAAGATTTGGAGAGATGGAAAGAGATTGTCTTATTGGACATGGCGCATCAATGGTTATCAAGGATAGGTTGCTTGATGAGTCTGATCTTACTATAAAATTTATTTGTAACACTTGCGGACATGTAGCAATTCATGACCGTCATGGGGCTCTTCGCTGTCCTATATGTGGAGATAGAGCAGATATCTATCCAATTGAAATGAGCTATGCATTCAAACTTTTAATTGATGAATTGAAATCTTTGGTAATTGCACCTAGAATTAGACTGGAGTCTTTGGTTTGAGGTGTTAAAAATGGAGCGAATTAGAAGTATTACAAAAAAAATCGGAAGTATTTCATTTTCACTACTTTCACCAAATGAAATAAGAAAAATGAGCGCAACAAAAGTTATTACTGCTGATACTTATGATGATGATGGTTTTCCAATAGCAATGGGTCTGATGGACCCAAGACTTGGTGTAATTGAACCTGGTTTAAGATGTAAAACTTGTGGTTTAAGAGTTGGAAAAGATAAATGTCCTGGACATTTCGGTCATATTGACCTTGCAATGCCAGTGATTCATGTCGGGCTTGTAAAAAGTATTAGAGATTGTCTTCGTGCAACATGTAGAGAATGTGGAAAGATTTTACTTACTGATAAACAAAAAGAAGAATTTTTAAATGAGTTAAAAAAATATGAAAGTGAAGGAAGAGATACAACATATCAACTCAAACAAATAATCAAAGAATGCGTAAAATCAGAAAAATGTGTACGATGCGAAAGAGAAGTAGGAAAAATTGAGTTGGATAAACCTACCTCTATTAGAGAAAATGGTAAAAAATTAACTCCTTCTGAAGTAAGGGAATGGTTGGAAAAAATACCTGAAGATGATTTGGTTTTACTAGATATTGATAAAAAATCCGCAAGACCTGAATGGATGGTTTTAACTGTTTTACCAGTACCTCCTGTTACAGTACGTCCATCTGTTACATTAGAATCAGGTGAAAGATCAGAGGATGACTTAACACATAAACTTGTTGATGTAATACGAATAAATCAAAGGTTACAGGAAAATAGAGATGCTGGTGCTCCTCAGCTCATAGTTGAGGATCTTTGGGAGCTTTTACAATATCATATAACAACTTATCTTGATAATCAAACATCAGGTATACCCCCGGCACGTCATCGCTCTGGAAGACCCTTAAAAACCCTTGCTCAGCGTTTGAAAGGTAAAGAGGGGCGATTTAGAAGTAATCTATCTGGTAAACGTGTAAATTTTTCTGCCAGAACTGTTATTTCTCCAGATCCAAACCTTAGCATTAATGAAATTGGTGTACCAATAAGTATTGCAAAAGAACTAACAGTACCAGTAAAAGTCACATCTTATAACATTGATTGGTGTAAACAACTGATTAAACAAAAATCACTTTCATTATCTGATGACCTTGAGGAATATAAACCAAGTGTAAACTATGTAATAAGAGAAACAGAAGGAATGAAACAAAGAATAAAAGTAACTGAGAAAAATGCAGAAGAGGTAGCAAATAAATTAGAAATCGGAACAATAATCGAAAGGCAACTGATGAATGGTGATCTTTCATTATTTAATAGACAGCCGTCTCTTCATAGAATGTCAATGATGGCACATCGAGTAAAAGTTGTACCTTATAAGACCTTCAGATTCAATTTAAGTGTTTGTCCTCCATATAATGCTGATTTTGACGGTGATGAAATGAATCTTCATCTCCTCCAGGGCGAAGAAGCGCAAGCTGAAGCAGAAATTCTAATGAAAGTACAAGAAAATATACTTTCTCCAAGGTTTGGTGGAGCAATAATTGGAGGAATTCATGATCATATCTCAGGATGTTTCCTTTTAACCCATCAGGATAAAAAAATTCCTGTTGATGATGCTTCACATATTCTTGCGTCAATAAAATATGAAGGTAAAATTCCTAAAGTTATTGAAGAAAATGGTAAAAAATTCATATCTGGAAAAGAAATATTTAGTGCATTATTAACAGATGACATTAACATAGAATTTAGAGCGAAAACCTGTTTGAACTGTGAGGTATGCACAGCACCGAAATGTCCGTATGATGCACACGTAATAATTAAAAACGGTATACTTAAACAAGGTACAATTGATGAAAACAGCATTGGTGCTTTTAAGGGAAGAATCTTAGATAGAATAATCAGAGATCATGGCATGGATGCAGGCAGGGAATTTATTGATAATGTTACTCGTATGGGTATTTCTTGTATCACATTATTTGGTTTTACAACTAGTATTGATGATGAGGATATCCCTGAGGAAGCAAAAAGACAAATCGAGGAGGGACTGAACAAAGCCATGAAAAAAATTAGTGGACTTGTAAAAGCTTATGAAAACAATGAACTTGAATCTCTTCCAGGTAGAAGTCTTGAAGAAACCCTTGAAATGGAGATTATGAGAGTTACTGGTAGGGCTAGAGATATGGCTGGTGAAATCGCAGGTAAACATCTTGGACTTAACAACAGTGCCGTTATTATGGCTAAATCAGGTGCGCGAGGATCTATGCTTAACTTATCACAAATGTCTGGATGCGTTGGACAGCAGGCTGTTAGAGGTGAAAGAATTCATAGAGGATATCAATATCGTACCTTACCACATTTCAAGAAAGGAGATTTAGGTGCAAGTGCAAAAGGGTTTGTTGCTTCAAGTTATAAGATTGGGTTATCTCCAACTGAGTATTTCTTCCATTCAATGGGAGGTCGAGAAGGTCTGGTGGATACAGCGGTTAGAACGTCTAGATCAGGTTATATGCAAAGACGTCTGATTAATGCTTTAGAAGATGTAAAGGTTGAAAATGATGGAACAGTTAGACATTCAGGTGGACAAATCATCCAATTCATATACGGTGAAGATGGAGTAGACCCTGCAAGAAGTACCAATGGTAGTGCTGTTGATGTTAATAGAATTATTGCTGATGTAAAAGAGGGGATTTAATGGCTAAGAAAAAGGTTGATAAAAAGGAAAAAGACACAAAAAAACAAGTTAAAGATGTAAAGAAAAAGTCCCCACCGAAAACCAAATTAAAAAAAATAGAAAAAGAAGTAAAAACAAAGGTTCAAAAAGTCAAAAAAATAAAGGAAGGTAAACCAAAATTAAAGAAAAAAATTGATAAAAAAACCACTAAAGAAAAAGTTGTAAAAAAAGAGAAGAAAGAACCAGAAAAACAAAAAATAATAATAATAAAACCTCCAAAAATAGTTGAAGAGCCAGAAGAAAATAAAAAGATTAGATCAGAAATCATTAAGATTTTAAATGGAAAATTTCTTCCCACTTCAGTTATTGATGAAATTATTTTACAAGTTATAAAAGATAAGAACCTTAAATCAAAATTAAAAATAATCTTATCCAGATCTTTACAGGAATATAATAAAAATCTAATAGATCCTTCAGAAGCTTGCGGAATTGTTGGTGCTCAAAGTATCGGTGAACCAGGAACACAGATGACTATGAGAACATTTCACTATGCTGGTGTTGCTGAAATAAACGTTACACTTGGTCTGCCCAGACTTATCGAAATTGTGGATGCAAGATCAATTCCTTCAACACCAATGATGAATATTTACCTGCAGGACGAATATAGGATAAATTCAGACCTTGCAAAAGAAGTTGCTAATAAAATCGAAATCACAAGACTCAACAGTATCGCTGATATCGAAACAGATCTAACAGATCTAGTAATTTATGTTAAGCCAAATATAAAGACACTTAAAAATAAAAATATTGAAATTGAAGAGCTTGCAGAGATCATCAAAAAAATCAGAGGAATTGATGCAAAAATTGAAAAAGATACCATCAAAATAACATTAGATGACCCAAGTTATAAAAAACTACTTGATGTAAATGAAACACTAAAAGAAATAAAAGTTAAAGGAATAGATGGAATAAAAAGAATAATTATAAGAAATGAGCCAAACGAGGGTTATGTTATCTATAGCGAAGGAAGCAACCTTGAAAAAGTTTTAGAAGTAGAAGGAGTTGACCCCTACAGAACAACGACTAATGATATCCAGGCAGTTGGAAGAGTGCTTGGTATTGAAGCAGCAAGAAATATGATAATTCAAGAGGCATACAACACCCTAATGGAACAGGGGTTAAATGTTGATTTGAGGCATATTATGATAGTTGCAGATGTAATGACAGCAGATGGTACGATTAGAGCCATTGGACGTCATGGTGTAAGTAAAGAAAAGGAATCAGTATTATCAAGAGCAGCTTTTGAAATTACTGTTAGTCATCTATTACAAGCTAGTAGACGTGGCGAAACAGATAAACTTGGTGGGGTTGCTGAAAATATTATTGTAGGCCAACCTGTAAACCTTGGAACAGGAGCTGTTGAGCTTGTCATGAAAAGAGATCAAAAGAAGGGAAAGTAAATGGTTGATGTAGATAAAGTTTTAAAAAATACAGTAAAGAATGGAAAGGTCAAAATTGGGACAAAAGAAACAAAATCAGTAATAAATAGTGGCTCTGCAAAAATAATTATTTTGGCAAAAAATTGCCCATATTCAGTTGAATTAAATAATTTAGCAAAGAAAAAAAATATACCTGTTTATAATTCTAAATCTAACTCTATAGATCTTGGTTATACATGTGGTAAATCATTTGCAGTATCTGTTTTTGCAGTGCTTGATGACGGTGGGTCAAATATACTAAATATTGTTAAAAAAAGGTAATAATCCATGACAGATATCTTACTATCTAACCAGGATATGCAGTTTATTAACATGGCAAGTAACATTACAAAAACTCATATTATGGATTGTATCAATCTTGAAGATAGAATAATCTTTATTGTACAAAAAGGACAACTTGGTGCAGCAATTGGGATCAAAGCTAAAAATCTAGAAAGATTGCGCAATCTTTTTAAAAAGATAATAAAATTTGTAGAGTTTGATGATAATAAAGAAGCATTTATTATCAACTTATTTAAACCATATAAGATAAATAATGTAACATTAGAAGGCGAAGATGATTCTCTAGTTGCAAAAGTGGAGGTAAATATCAGTGACAAATCAAAAATTATTGGTAAAGGCGGAAGAAATATTGAAATAATCCGTAAGCTTGCCCATAGGCATCATGCTATAAAGGATGTTCAGATTAAATAATACAATTAATTTTTTTCAAAATAGTTTTTAAAGAGAGGTTATATTCATCAGTGGGGACAACTTCTGAGAATAAAAACGCATCCAATAATTGATTTCAAAGAAAAGAAAAAAATTCATTTTTATTACAATAATGAAAAGATGAGTGGTCAAGAAGGGGATAGTATTGCCTCAGCTTTGCATATTAATGGTGTAAAAACACTCTCACATAGTCTAAGGTTCTACAGGCCAAGAGGGTTTTTCTGTGGGATTGGAAAATGTTCTTCTTGTTTTATGACTGTAAATGATATACCAAATGTTAGAACATGTATTACACCATTAAAAAATGATATTAGAGTTAAAGAGCAGGATAGAGTAGGTATTATTACAGATAAAAAATTTATAAATAGAAAAAGAAAAAAAATTGATACTGATATAACAATTGTTGGGAGTGGTCCTGCTGGTTTAATGGCTGCAATAACTGCTGCCAAGCAAAACGTTCCAAAAATTTTGCTAATAGATGAAAATCATCTGATAGGCGGACAGCTTATTAAACAGACCCATAAATTTTTTGGCTCAAAAGAGGAAAAGGCAGGGATAAGAGGAGTAGATATTGCTGTTGATTTTGAAAAACAGGTTAAAGGTTATAAAAATATCGAGTTCATGCTTGAAACAACAGTTGTAGGATGCTATAATGGTGAAAAAGTTCATAAGTTAATTGCGGTGAAAAGATTAAAAGATGGCGATCAACTCTTTGAAATTAACAGTAAAAAAGTGATTTTTGCCTGTGGAGCTATGGAAAATATGCTTGCATTCCCAGGAAATGACTTACCTGGAGTATACGGTGCTGGAGGCGTTCAGACTCTAATGAATGTATATGGTGTTAAACCAGGTGATAAGGTTGTCATGGTAGGAGCTGGAAATGTTGGACTGATTGTATCATATCAGCTATTGCAAGCAGGAGTAAATGTTGATAGAGTAATTGAAATCATGTCTAAAATCGGTGGTTATCATGTTCATGCTGCAAAACTTCGGAGATGCGGCGTTCCAATTTTTACATCTTGTTCAGTAAAAGAGGTATATGGAAAGGACAAAGTTGAAGGTGTCATTTTAGTAAGAGTTGATAACTCTTTTAAGCCAGTTTCTGGAACTGAAGAAGATGTAACATGTGATACATTATGTATCGCAGTTGGTCTCACCCCATCAATTCGCCTATTGGAACAAATCGGTGCAAAGATAGAATTTATCCCAGAAGCAGGAGGACATATTGCAGTTCATGATTCAACAATGAAAACAAATGTCAATGGTATATATGTAGCAGGTGACTCCTCAGGAATTGAAGAGGCATCTACTGCAATGATTGAAGGTGAACTTGCTGGCATTTCAGCAGCCGCATCTATTGGATATGATAAAAATGCCAAAAAGATAATGAAAAAATGCATGAAAGCGCTTAATCAGTTTAGATCTGGTCCTTTTGGTGAAAAACCTAGGATTTGTAAAGAAAAAATAGCCTGTTGTTGGAATGGAGGGATTAACTATTAAAAATTATAAAGAAACTGGTGTGTTATGCTTAAAAGATCTAAAAATTCCCTCTGAAAAACAGTTGAGAAAAGGTGTTGCTATAATTGAATGCATTCAAGAAATCCCATGTGATCCCTGCGTAGCAATATGTCCTGTTAATTCAATTTTTATGAAGGATATCAACGACATTCCAAAGATTGAATATGATAAATGCACAGGCTGTAAAAGATGTGTTAGTATTTGCCCTGGATTAGCAATATTTGTTATAAAAATACAAGATGACAAAGCACAAGTAACTATTCCTTATGAGTTTCTACCTATCCCTAAGGTTGGTGATAATGTTAATGCACTTGACAGAGAAGGGAATGTTATAGGTAATGCAAAAGTAATAAAAGTTAATAGCAAAAGTAAGACAACTGTTATTACTATTGAGGTAGAAAAAGAACAAGCAATGGAGGTTAGAAATATAAAACTGGATTGATCTTATGAGTGATAAAACTTTTATATGCCGTTGTGAGGACCTTACTATTGATGAAATAAAGCAAACAATAGATGAAGGTTATACTACTCTTGAGGAGCTGAAATGCAGACTTCGTCTTGGGATGGGTCCTTGTCAAGGACGGGGATGCCTTTCTCTTGCCAGAAGGGTTCTTTGTGAAAAAACAAACAGGACAACAAGTGATATATCCTTACCTACCTCCAGACCACCAGAAGTTCCTGTATCGCTAGGAACACTTGCAAGTGATGAAAAATGAATAAGATAGAATCCAAAGCAGATGTTGTAGTAATCGGTGGAGGCGTCAATGGCTGTTCACTTGCTTACCAGCTTGCTAAAAAAGATAAAAGAGTAGTTCTAGTTGAAAAAAGCTATCTATGTTCTGGTGCAACAGGGCGCTGTGGAGCAGGCATCAGACAGCAATGGTCAACAAAGGAAAATGCAGAGCTTGCAATAAAAAGTGTAAAAATATTTGAAGGTTTAGAAAAAGAGCTTGGCCAAGATATCGGTTTAAGACAAGGTGGATACCTAATTGCAGTTCATGATAAAAAAGATATGAAACAAGCACAACAAAATGTTGAAATGCAAAAAAGCCTTGGTCTTGATGTATCGATATTGACACCTGAGGAAATTCTTAAAATTGTTCCAATTTTAGATATTAATGGAATGAATGCTATTGGTGCTACTTTTTGTCCAACAGATGGGCATGTAGATCCATTCAAAACTACTCATGCTTATGCTAAAGCAGCAATAGAACAGGGAGCAAAGCTATACAAATTTACAAATGTTACAAATATTAAAACCAAAAACAAAGGAATCAAAAGTGTAATAACAGACAAAGGGGAAATCAAGACAAATATTTTAATTAATGCTGCTGGGGCATGGTCAAAGAAAATTGCAGAAATTGTAGGTGTAAAGCTTCCTAATAAACCATTTAGAAAAGAAATTCTTGTTACAGAAAGGGTAAAACCAATTTTTAAAGCAATGGTGATTTCTTTTAAAGATGGAATTTACTTTAGTCAGCAGGACGAAGGACAAATACTAGGAGGTATACCAATTCCCTCTGAAAAATCTGGATATCTTACCGCTCCAACATTTGATTTTCTTTATCATATGTCAAAGACTTTGACACGATATGCACCCAATCTTAAGCATGTAAATGTTATCAGACAATGGACAGGATACTATGATGTAACACCTGATGCAAGACCAATTATTGGTGAAACTGATAACATCAAGGGATTTATCCAATGCAATGGTTTTAGCGGTCATGGTTTCATGCTTTCTCCAATGGTTACGAAACTTTTGACTGATTACATTGTTGATGGAAAATCACCAGACATTCTTGAAAGTTTGAATCTTAAAAGATTTAAAGGAAAAAAAATTGTAAAAGAAGTATCTGTAGTTGGTTAAAATAAAAAAACAAGTTTAATAAGATTATCTAACTCTTTTAATAAATAGGTATTTTAAATTCTTCCAGCCATCTGTAAAACTTTGTAATTTTACATCTCCTTCACGAGCATAGAGTGCAGATGGAATTTCCTTTGCTTTTATTTCTTTATTTGAAAACATTTCTATTTTAAATTCCTCTGAAAAAGGCATTCCATCATCAAAATCTTCAATTGGTTGAATTTTACTTAACATTTCTTTTTTAAATATCCACATTCCAGATTGAGAATCTCTTAAGTTTATTAGATATAATACTCTAAGAACTGTTGCTAGTACAAGATTTCCAAAGTAATGTTTTATTGACATTGAACCATGCTTTAGCTCTGAAAATCTATCTGTTGTAATAAAATCTAAGTTTTCATCAATTAAAAGTTTAATGTATTCATGTATTCTATCAAATGGATATGTTGCATCAGCATCACCAGTAACAATTATGTCACCTTTTGCTTTTGGCATTCCTGTTTTGTAAGCCCTTCCATATCCCTTTCTTTTTTCAATTATTATCTTTGCTCCTTTTTTCTTCGCAATTTCCTGAGTTTTATCTTTTGAGTCACCATCAACAATTATTATTTCTAGATTCCACTTGTTTTTTTTAAAATATTCTTTATTAATTGAGTCAATTGTTTTACCCACACCCTTCTCTTCATTTATCGTAGGAAGAATAACTGTTACATTCGTAATATATCACACCTGTAGGAAAAATGTAATAAAATGGGGTTAAAAAGGTTTTATAAAAAAAGTAAAAAAATAAAAAAAAAAGAGATTAGAGGGGTTTTATCCCTCTTATTTTCGTCTTCGTCTTAGTAGTATGAAGGCTATTCCGATTGCTATTATCAGTGTTAGTAGTTCAAATCCTGGGCTGCCTGGTGTAATTTTAATTGTTACTGCATCTGCATCAGCATAGTCTGATTTTTGTGCTGTTATCGTATATGTTCCTTCTTTATCAATTGTAAATGTTGCTTCTCCATTAACTGTTGTTTCTGTATATGATTTAGTTCCTTTAGTTATTGTTACCATTATTCCATTGTTGTTACCGTCGTCTCCGCCTGCCTTTACCTTAAATGCTTTGTTAGCTGCTGCTGTTTTTGGTGCACTGATAAATATCTTTGGAATGTTAATTATTACAATGTTTTTAGGAATATCAGGTGCATATCCAGCTTTCTTTGCTGTAACTTGTAATGTTCTGTCACTTGTTACTTCTGGAGCTGTAAATGTTGCTATTCCATTTGCATTTGTTAAAGCTGTTCCAATACTTTGGACTTCAACAGTTGCACCTTCAACTGGATCTCCACTTACTTCCTCTGTAACTGTAATAGTAAAGTCTTCACGTTCATATGCCTGAGCTGGAACTGTCAGATCAATTACCCAGTTAGTTGCTATCAAAACTGTATCAACTGTTCTTCCTTCTTCACCTACATCAATACTTATATTTCCTGCAGAAGTTGGCATAACTGAAAATGTAGCAATACCGTCAGTTCCAGATGTTCCATTGTCAAGTACTCCACGCCCAAATAGGCCAATGAATATGCCATCTAATGGATCGCCTCGTCCTGTAACTAGAATATTTACAAGTGTTCTTTGACCAACTGCTACATACATTGGATTTGGTGTTACAGTTGGAACAGATACGGGGACAAGACCAGAGGCTCTTGCCCATTCACCAGTACCACCATCTGATAGTTCTGGTTTGAACCAGAAGGTTATGTTTGCAACTGCTTCTCCAGGTGGTAAATAGCTTGCAGTAATATCATTTACAGTTATTTGACCATTGATAAATCCTTCACCTTCATCAAGATCAAGTGTATCGTTTCCTACAGCAGATGTATTTGTCCATGTCATGTTATATGTTCCATCGGTCCAACTCATATTTTCTATTCTAAGTGTTCCGTTCAAACGTTCACCATTTATTTCACTTGTAACTGTAAATGTAGCACTTATGTTATCATCATATGCCCAAATAAATGGTGTTTTGTCACATTCAACATGTGCCTGCTTTACATCAATCGATCCGTTGTTTCCAGTAGTATCAGATGTATGATTTTTTGCATATACTGTGAAAAGACCTGCTTTTGTGATATACTCATTTTTAAGCGCATATACGTAATCATTACCCATATTAGTCGCAGCAACATCAGATCCTGTGATTGAACCAATAGATGTTGTTACATCATCACCCTCTTCGTTATAAATTTTTAATATTATATCTGTATAGTCATCTATATTCGGTGTTTCTGAAGCATTACCTGTACTATCAATTTTTGTTATGTTTATATAGAAATAACTATACTTATATCCAGCCAGAAGTGTGCTTGTAGCAGGGCTATCAATTGCTTCAAATGTTACCTTGAGGTCTTTATTTGGTTTCATTCTTATAAGAGCCCAACCATAAACAGGAGTTCCTCCAACATATGCCATTGCATAAACTGTTAAATTTCTAGGAGCTTTTATAGTTCCAAATCCAGCCTCTGTTTGATTGTCTCTTTGCTGGGTTTCGTTAAATCCTAATGAGTATCCATCAAAACCATAGGTATCTTCAGACACTGTATGACCTTGTAATGGATCACCTGCATTAAGAACTTCACCATCATCTATATAGAAAAGATAAACAGAAGCACTGTTGATTGTAGAACCATCAGCATATTTAACTTGAACTGTAAATGTCTGGTCAGTTCCTATTTCAAATTCTTTAGGTGTAACCTCTACAATTGTACCATTTCTTATATAATTAGTTCCTCCAATTGCTAAAGTTTCTTTAATACTGCCATAATCTTTCCAAGTTGCAGAAATTTCAATGCTTCCACCGCCTGCATTCATTGTTGGTATTATTGGAACAGTCCAAGTTCCTCCAGCATACGATACTCCTGGTATTTTATCAAATCTACCGGTGAATAGTGCATTTCCTGTAATTGTAATATTTTCCATTGCTTCTGCCATGGCAGTTGCTCCACCAGCACCATAATATGTATGATCTCTTCCAATTATCTGGAATTGTATATTTGTAGGTGCACTTGCACTACTTGGGATAGTTGGTAGCTCCCCATCATTAAGGTCGCCTCCACCATCATTTATCCATTTGAATTGTGCACCTGGTGCTGAACGTACAGCCCATTCAACTGTTGCATTCCACTCTTCAGTCCATGTTTTATTTCCTTCACCTCTATCACCATTTGTATCTACATATATATAAGCATACCATGTTCCATTACTACCATATATATTCCAGTCACTCTGATTTACAGCCCAGCCTTGACTGCTGATATTAACTTCACCATCATTTATTGTAATACTTGCTGTTGAATTAACACCAGAGAAATACTGAGTTACATCAACATCATTACTATTATAGATATTAATGTTTATATCACCCGCAGGTATTGGATCTTCACTTGTGTCTTTTATAGTAAAGGATACTTCACCACTAAAGTTCCAATACATTGTACGGTTTCCTTCTTTAACTGTTGTTAGAGGTTCACCAGGCTTAACTCTGAATCTAACTTCAGATGCATTTATTTCTGGTGGATCCCAAGGACCACATACTCCATATGCCCAACCGTCACCTGTTGCTATTGGTGAAAAACCTGAACCATAGTTTTCATCATATCCATTACCAATACCTTCATCGTTGTAAAGATATGCTTTACTACTGTATTCATCTAAATCTGCATATGAACGGATTGTATAATTACCAGCCATAGTTATATTGCCATAAGTATCAAAAGTGTATATACCATCAGCTTCATATTGATGAAAAGCTGCAGTACCATCTGGTTTAATAAGATCAATAAAAACAGGTTGTTCAGGTGTGGCTCCATCTTGTTTTACAGTAATTGTTTTTGAAGTATTTGAACCAAATTCCAATTCACCCATATCGCTAATACTTAATTTTTGTGATGTGTTTACCCAGAAAAATGCAGCAATTGTGCCACCTGCTTCTCCATCCATGCCATGTGGTATATCATCAACATCAAATACCCACATACCAGCTCTATCCAAAATAATCGGACCACTCACTGATATATTACCCTTTCCAGCAGGGACAGTTAATGTTACCGGAGTACTTGTATCAGTTCTAAGAACTTGTTCAAACCACTCCAACTGTGTTGCCAATCTATAACCGGTTGCACTACAGTTATATGCTGGTTTATACAGGAAATAAGTTCCAGCGGGTATATCTAAGGTATTTATCCTAGGTCTAACTGTGGCATCCGGATTATATACCAGATCAGTAGTTGCATTACCAAATAAGTCTACACCTGGTGTACCGGTTCCCGGATAAGCTACAACAGTTGTTTTCTTAATATTTGGGCTTATTACAAAAATAGATGCTACTAATGCTACAGCTAAAGTAGCAGCTAATATTTTTTTACCTATCATCTCATTTTCCTCCTAATTATATATTTTATTTTGTACCTCGCATATAAGTCCAGTATTACACAGCATCGATTTACACCGCAAATCGATATAAAAGTCCATAACCTTATCTAACAAATCAATGAACTTTTAGTATCCGTGTCCTCACCGGACCCTCATTCCACCCTAAATAACTACCTTCTTTATAAAAGTTGCGTTTTTCCTTATCTTACAAACACCTGTAGATAGTTGTTCACCTGATAAACTACCTGCATATTTTTTTGTATCTTTTTTTCAAAAAAATTCTTAAATTTGTTTTTTATTTTGCCTTTTTTATTTTTAGTAATTGTTATTATCGATCTTGAGGTGTATTTACTTCATCAATTATCTTCATACCAGCGGATACTCCATCAATTGAATGAATAACTGCACCACATTCAGAAATAACCTTTTTTACGAAGTCGTAGTTAATATTTATACCTTCAATAGTTATTTTAATACTATCAGTTTCTGCATCAACTTCTTCAAGAGAAATATTTACACCAGATATACCATCCAGATTTCCTAATCTCTCAGCTACCTCTATTATCGAAGGCTTATGAGGTTTTAAAACATCAAGTATTATACGTTTTATATTTGTCAATTTTTTCACTCCTGGGCCGAAAATAATAACCTCTTAATAAAAGTTTTTATTATTCTTATTTTAGAATTAATATCGAAATCTTTTTTATTTTTATTATTATTGTATTGTAAAGGTATTAAAGTCTATTATAATATTCTTTATTACTATTATCTAACTCTTTGTTAATATTATAAATATTATTTTTTATCTCCTGTTCTGAATTGGTCATAAATAAGATACGGATTTTTTTTAATGTTATGATTTTACCACACCTATTGCATCTTGTAGTTTTATTTGAAAGAATTACAGCCTTTGATTTTTTACATTTAGGGCAAACAATTACGCCATATTTCATAGAATTATTGATAAACCAACCTTAACAAATAAATATAACTATGTTTATTTGGGCTTTGCATTCCCGCCTTAGCTCAGTCTGGCTGGAGCGGCCGGCTGTAGACCCTATGGCTGTTACCGGCAGGTCCCCGGTTCAAATCCGGGAGGCGGGACTTTTTTTATAAAAAGTTATTAAGATGAAGGTTTTATAGGCATAAAAAATGTTATCAAAAGGATTAGTAGTCGAGCTTAGACAAGCAGAGAAGGTTCGAAAAATACTTTCTAAAAAAAATTTAATTAAAAAGAGTCTAAAAATTGAAAGAGACAATAAATTCTTATACATCCCGATAGAAAAAATACCAAAGGAATTGTCGTCTTATGAAATAATAAAAAAAGAGTTTAAAGAGTTAAAAAAAGATCTTACTAGCTATAAAGAGACTTTATCAATTCCTGAAAAACATAAAAAGTTATTACCTACATCTTATGATATTATTGGTAATATAATTATTATTAAGTTAAAGGATGAGCTATTAGATTATAAAAATAAGATAGGAGAAAGTTTAATTAGAACAAACAAAAACATAAAAACTGTATGCTTAACTAATCCAGTGACAGGCGAATTAAGAACAAGAGAAATAGAAATAATTGCAGGAAAAAATTGTACCAAAACTATACATAAAGAATTTGGTTTGGAATTTGAAGTTGATATAAGTAAAACATATTTCTCTCCAAGACTTGCAACAGAACGAAAGAGAATTGCGGATCTGGTTAAAAAAGATGAAATCGTTGTTGATATGTTTGCAGGTGTAGCACCTTTTTCAATTATAATTGCTAAATATGCTAAACCAAAGATGGTAATTGCAATTGACAAAAATAAAAAAGCAAGTCATTATGCAATAAATAATATAAAGAGAAATAATGTGCTAGATAAAGTTGAATATATAACTTCTGATGCAAAAGATATTGAAAAAATTTTAGGTAGAATAGGATTAAAAGCAGATAGAATAATTATGAATCTCCCTTTTTCATCATATTCATTTTTTAAATATGCATTAAGAGTTATGAAGAATTTATGTATAATTCATTATTATGAGATTCTTAAAGAGGAAAAAATTAAGAAAAGATTAAATGATTTGAAAAAAATTGCAGATAAAAATGAAATTCTTCTTACAAATGTAATTACAAGAAAAATAAAGACTTATACACCCCGAGAATTTTATATAGGAATTGATATTACGGCTAAACGAAAAATGCCGATGTAGCTTAGCCCGGTTGAGCGGCTGACTTGTAATCAGCAGGTCGAGGGTTCGAATCCCTCCATCGGCTTATTTTAAATTTTTTAATTTCAATATCTATTAAAATATTCACCTTTAAGTTCTTTAACCAATAAATCCCATTATAATTGCTACTGTTAGAATTACTTTTAAACTCTTCAGATAATGCCAAAGCCAACAACATATCCAATAGATACTAATGAAAAACCTGCTTTAGATCGCCATTTCTCCAATAATACTCTCTCACCCTAAGTTAAATAATTTAATAGGGTTTTGAGCCATCATAATATTTGCTATTAATTATTAAAGGTTGCTAAAGATCATTTAAAATTAATAATAACAGGCGTTTTTCATTTAATGTTTAAGAAAGATGTATTAAATTGCATTGCTATTACATCAATAGCTAGATAATGAGGAAGAATAGTGAAAAAGAAAAAAAAAGATTTCCCAATTAAATATATGCGAAAAGGTTTATTTACAGATAGTGATCTTGAAAAAAAAGAAATAAAAAAGAAAGGTAAGAGAAGAGTTAAAAAACCCAAATTATCTGTTCATACTAAAACTGGAATAGGAAGAAACAAATAAAGGATAATATTTTTAATCTAACATGCATAAATGTTATCAAAAAGAGTTTTTGCAAGGTAAACATATTATTTTTCACTATATTCAAACCCTTAGATTTATATTCAGGAATTTTTTACTACAAATAAATTTAATACTAAAAAAAGGAATATACTGTGAAAATAAAAAAATTACAAATGAGTGTTGGAATCCTTGTATTATTAGTTATATTTGTATGTGGTTGTAATGAACAAAAAGATAATGATTCTAAAGAAAACGATAATGGGGAAACAAGTGGTAATGAATTTAGGATGAATACTAGTCAACTATATAATGATATAGATGTACAAACAGATTATGACACATTTATGACTATGAACTATAAATCAATGGATGAGGGTGACAGGCTTATTTTTATGGATACAATTTCTTCGATTCGATTTTTAAATGATGTTGATGCTACTGAAATTACCTTTAGAATAACGGTGGGCGAGACCGGATGGAAAGCAATTACGTTCTTTTTCACAGGGAATATAACAAGTTCATATAAAATCAGTGATTTTGTAAGAATCACATTAACAATTAAACATGTAACAATGTCTGATGTTCAAGGTATGGATGTTGATATAGAAATATTTGATGAAGCATGGGAAAGTGAAGAGTATTATCGTTCTCATATGACAACATTAACCGGTGGATCTTATCCTATGCCTATTGATATAATAGAAAAAATATAATCAAATATATTTTATGATATCTTCTAAAAAATATTTTTATTTTTTCGCTTAAATGCAAATATAAATAATATAGCAATAAAAACAAATAGAGCCTCAAATCCAGGCAGACCTTCGCTTTTCTTTTCCTTTACTAATGCATAAGTACTACTTGAATCACTTTCTCCTTCACTATCAGTAACAGTAAGAGTAACAGTATAGTTCCCCTTTTTCTTATAAACATGATTTAAACTCATAATTCCTCCCTCAACACCATCACCAAAATTCCATCTATAAGTTAACTTATCTCCAACATCAGGGTCATAGCTCTCAGAACCATTGAAATTTATTGCCTTGCCAGCATATCCTTTATAATAATCTTTTATAGTTGCAACAGGTGGTCTATTAGAACTGCTTCTTATTATAACAGTTTTATTTAAAGAATTACTTGAACCATCGTTATCTATTACTACTAAATTGACCTTGTATGTTCCCTCTTTTTTGAAGGAATTAGAAGGAGAAATTTCATTTATAATACTTGTATCAGGGGGAAAAGCCCACTTATAAAATACAATTTCCCCATCAGGGTCATAACAACCTGAAGCATCAAAATTTATAGTATCATTAATTTTTGCATGAACTTCATCACCAACTACATATTTAGAAGTTACACTCATATCAACGATTGGTTTTTTATTGTTAATCGGTGTATTCATTGTTGAAAATATCCAAATTGGAGATGTTACTCTTGAATAACTATCTTCTACTTCAACATACCATACACCTATATAATCATAGCCTAGACCCTTATATGAATAAATTGCATTTTTTCCTTTAATAGTAGAAGAAAAAGGAACCGATGTAGTACTACCACTCTCTACATTATAATTTGATCCAATGGGATTAAAAGTGCTGTTTAAAATATAATAAAAATGGGCATCTAATCTTTCTTTATATAGTAAAGGATCAGGATCTTCTACATCAACACTTAAAATTGGATTTCTATCTATCCCACTCTCACCATCATAGGGATTTGGATTAGATATAGTTGGTTGTTTATGATATTTTCCTTTAGGATAATTATCAACAATACCACCTTTTTTATATTTATAGATTTCAGGGACATTAATTGAATTGTAAATTACAGTATTGTTTATATTAGCAGGATCAGGACCATAAAAATCATCCCACCAATTTCCTAAATAACCATTGTCCCAATCATTTTTGCCATCTTCTTCAGCATTGAAATCTATATTATTTCTGAATATATTATTATAAATTATATTATCTTTACTACCGTATCTAGCATAAACACCAGTATTTAAAGAATTTATAATATTGTTATTACTAATACTATTGTCAAACCCTCCGATACTTATACCCATGCTATTTTTTTTGATGTTATTGCCATATACTATACCATCATTACCACCTAAATCAATTCCATAAATAGGATTATTATCTATGGTATTGTTAAAAATTTGATTTCCACTTCCGGAAATGATAACAACCCCACTATTTTTATTAAAAGCAATTCTGTTATTATCAATTAAAGTATCACTACAATCTGATGCATAAATTCCAAAAGTGCTATTATCAATATAATTATTAATAATTTGATTTCCAATTGAATTTGTTATTCTAATAGCAGGGTCATTTGAGCAGTTCCAGATTTTATTTGAGTCCAAGGTTATCAAATTAGAATTTCCAATATATATGCCTCTTGAATTATTTACAGTGGTATTTTTAATAACTGCACCATGAGAATTATCTATTAAAATTCCATATCCATTTCTGCTATAATCTATTACGCTATCAATAACCTTAACTCCATCTGCAACTGAAGATATATGAATAACAGCTTTTCTATGGGAAGTAGGAGTTGTATCCTCTAAAAAAAATTTTTCAAGAGAAACAGAATCAGCAACAATATCTATTAGATACGCATTCTTTTTTGAGCTATTAATTAGGACATCTTCAATAGATTCAGTTGTAATTGTGATTGCTTTGTCAATAATGATATCACCTTGGTATTTTCCTGCTAAAACCTTTATTGTATCACCATCTTGAGCTGCTTCAACTGCATCTTGAATGTTTTTAAATGGATTATATAAAGAACCATCTGCCTCATCAGGATATAACTGGTCATCATCTACATAGATATCTTTTCCTTGTGCAATTACAATTTCACTTTGAAAAAATATTATACCTAGATTTACTAATAGAAGAAAGCTAATTATTGCTGCCAATACTTTTATTTTATGCATATCCCATTCCCTCTAGCAAATACAAATAATTTAGTTGGATTTATAGTTTTCTGATGATAAACATTTAAAACATTTTGTAAAAAAAAAGCTATTGCGAATATTTTTAATAAATAGAACAATAACTGTTATTTATGAAGGTCTGTTTTGGCGGAACATTTAATATTTTACATAAAGGACATAAAAATTTAATAAACAAAGCTTTTAAAGTTGCAGGACCAAATGGCTCTGTATTTATTGGTTTATCAACAGATAATTTTGTTAAAAATAAAGTTGATATAAAACCATATTCGGAAAGAAGAATTGCGATTGAAAACTATCTTAAAGAAAAAGGATATTTTGAACTTGCAAATATTAAACCTATATCAGACAGGTTTGGCCCAACTTTAGAAGAAGATTTTGACATAATTATTGTATCTCAAGAAACTACAAAGAATGCAGATGAAATCAATCTTATACGCAAAAAGAACGGAAAAAAACCATTGAAAATAATAAAGATACCTTTGGTATTAGCAAAAGATGGATTGCCAATTAGTTCAACAAGAATTCATAAAAAAGATATTGATATTGATGGAAACAGTCTAAAGAAAGATTAGATTTATATATTGTATCTTATTACATCGCAGAAAAAGGTGATTTAAATTGACATATGTTATCTTTGAAGTTAAATCTGAAGAGAGTGGAAAAATAAACAAACTCATTAAAGATGATTTGGTAAGTAGGCAAAGTATCCTTACTAGAGATTCAAATTCCCTAGATATGAAAGGCGATTACTCTTATGTAAAAATTGAAGGAAGCGCTCAAGGAATAAAAAGAGCAGAGGAACTTGCAAAAGAACTCGAACTTAAAAAAGTTGATGAAAAAAAGGCAAAAAAGATAAACACTATGATTGCAGAACAAGAGGACTCTGCAGCTTCTGGTATGGGTATGATATTTGATTAATATCCTATAATTTCCAATAAGAACTTAATTCATTTTTAATCTGATTTATAATTTCTTTAATGTTTTCATGTTCATCTGCTGAATCATTAAATCTTACAATATTATTAGTCAATTGTCCCAACTGTGATACTAAACATTTTCCAATCTGTCGTAAATTATAACCTCCTTCAAGGGTGCAAACAATTTTTGATTGGATATCTTGATACTTAGCAGTCATTTCACCAAAGAAATCAGTTGTGAATCTAAGCCCCCCCAATTGGTCCATAAAGTGGGAATCATACCCAGAAGATATTATTATTAAATCCGGTTTGAATTGTTTAGCAATAGGTAAAAAGACTTCATCAAGGGCTTTTGAAACAGCATTATTTCCATCCCCATATGATAATGGACAGTTAATTGTATAACCCATACCTTCCCCAATTCCAATTTCATCATAATGGCCAGTTCCTGGATAATGAGGTGATAGATGAATGGATTGATACATCACATCTTTTCTATTGTAAAAAATATCTTGTGTGCCGTTTCCATGATGAACGTCAAAATCATAAATCAATGTTTTTTTACCTTTTTTAGATAATTCGTTTGCTGCTATTGCAGCGTTATTAAACAAGCAAAAACCCATAGACCTATCTTTTGTAGCATGATGACCAGGAGGTCTTATTAGTCCAAAAGCATTGTCCGCTTTTCCTTTTAATACACTATCACATGCCTTGACAAGTCCTCCAGCCGCAAGCCTTGCTGTTTCATAATCTGACCGACAAACATAGGTATCCATATCTATCCAAGATTCATCAATACTACTCATTTCTTTAATCTGTTCAATCATTCTATCTGTATGAACGCCTCTTAATTCTGCTTCATTTAAAATTTCAGGTTCAATAAATACAAGGTCTTTGTAAAAAGGTGCTTTCTTAATTTCCTCCATCATTACATGAAGTCTACTGGCATTTTCTGGATGGTTCATATTATTATGTCTACTGAACTTTTCTGAATATACAACTTGGGTAGTCATAAAAATCAAAGAAGTAAAATACAGCAATCAAATATAAGGTTAATTCTAACATTTTAAGTATGAAAAACGTATTGACTCATAGGAATTATTTATTGTGAATAATATGCTACTTGGAATCTCATCAGATTATCTGTATTTTCATGAAAAACCTCCTAAAATCGTTTCAGATTTTCATAGACCTTATTTCCTGGTTTTTTGCCCCTCAGATAAAAACATAAACTCTGAAAGGACTAAACTAGAGAAAAAATTGCAAGAAAATAAAACAGAGGGAAACGAATTATCTAAAATTGAAAAGATAGGTGAAATTGAAAACTATCATAGTTTCTGGGATTTTGAAAAAAATTGGAGGGTGTTTAAGGTTTTTATAAAAAAATCTTATTTTGTTCCTGAGGTTAGCGATTATCTTTTCTTTAATCATGGACTATTCACTGCTGAACATGATATTCCCTATCAACAAAGAGCTCTTGTTGATCTAGCTGCAGAAGGAAAGACATGGTTGTTTGACACCAATGGTCAAAAAAAGAAATTAAAAGTGTTAGTATATGATATTGAAACAAAGGAATTTGGAGAGGGAAAAGAAAATATTCCTATTGATATCATAGGTTATTCAAATTTCAATATTGAATTTGAATCTTATAAAAATCTTGAAGATGAAGAATTCAGTTTTGATATTTTAAATTGTCCTTCGGATTGGAAAGATATTGAAGTTAGGCAGCTTATTTCACATAACATCAATGATGAAATCGATAACCTCAATAAATTCTGTAAAATATCTATGGAAAATGACATTATTTCTGGTCATAACATAATTGGTTTTGATAACTTTCAAATTTACAATAGAATAAACTGGATTTTAAAAAGCTGCACAGACCAGCTTTCAAACGAAAGTAGAAAAACTTTTCAAGATTTTGTAAGTAAATATAGCAAACCTGATAAATCATTTCATTTCGGAATCCGCTCTGACGCTGTTCAATTTTATCCTTGTTCTCTTGATACGTACCTGGGTGTTAGAAAGTTTTATTCTTTTCTAGATGACTTTAGCCTTAAATCAGTAGCTCCCTTCTTGGGAATTGATATCAAAGACCGTATTATCCTAACTCCTGCCCAAATTAAAATTGATGATAGGACCTTAAGGTATAATAAACAAGATGTTCAGGAGCAATTAGGTGTAACTTTAAATCTTATACAACAAGTTTTACCTCTTTCATTTACCACTTGTATGCCTTTTGATATGCTACTTTCATCTGGTGCAGTAAATATGTGGGACCATATGTCACTTATTAGAGGATCAGTGCAGAAAAAAATTATGCCTCCTATTTGTAGAGTTATGTCAATTGCTCAGATATTACTTAGAGATTTTAAAAATTGTAGTTCACGAGAAGAAATAATTAAACATGCTAAAAGAAAAAAAGAGCAATTATCAAAGGATTTTGTAAGAGTAATAAAATATGGCGAGGAAATGCCAACATGGATGGAAGATCCATATGTTATATATAACGAAAATGCAACTGATCCCGATGATAGGTTAAATTATCATATGCCTGGTGGTATGACGATAAAACCTGATAAAGAAGCGTTTTCTCATTTTATACCTTGGTGGTATGTAATCGTTGCAGACGTTGGTGCAATGTACCCAACAATTCTTAAAGCAATGAACATTGGTGCTGACACAGTTAGACTTGCAAAGAAAGGTGAGGAAGCTGACGATTACATCTGGCTTAAAAAAATTCCAAAAGAATTTCTAAATAAAAGAAATGTTAATTGGAGAGAAATTACTAAAGATGAATCTTATGCAGACAAAGGTTACATGTTAGGTGTAAAAATTGATAAAAAACCTGGAGTTGTAAATTGTGCTATGACTGGTATCATAAGCATGATTGGAAAAATAAAAAAGGAACTAAATGAAGTTAAAAAATCTGGGGATGCCTCTGAATTGAGCAGACTTAAAATGATGTATCAAAGTGTTAAAGGTGCTAGAAATGCTGGAAGTCATGGAATTCTTTCTGCACCTGCTGTGTCAGGTCGTCAATTTAATCTTTGGGGTGCTGCTGCGATTACTACGAAGGGGCAAGCAATCCTTGCAGATTCCCTAAATTATCTAAAAAATAGAGGTATACGCGTTATTTATGGAGATACAGATGGGATATATTCAGGATGTTCTCGTTCTATAGGAAACATCCCTGATTTTTCTAAATCTTTAGATATATCTATTGATAAGGATGAAAAAAAATGGATCACAAAACCAGATATTGCTTTATCAGCAATAAAGGATTGTAACATTAAATGGCAAAATGAATTGAATTATCCAGACTTTGAACTTGAGCCAGAAATTCATGACGGAATGATATTTGTTAAACATAAAAATTATCTGATTTTTGATAACATAAATGGAACTTTTGAAATGATAACAAAAGGTAATAACTTCAAAGGCTCAGATAAGGCAAATATTGCACGAAAGGTTCTAAAAAATATTATGATAGAAGTCCTAAAAGAAAATACAAGTTGGGATGACGAAGAAGATGCCAGAAAAAATGTCAAGCAAAGTATAATTAATAAAACAAGGGAAATTATCTCAAAGTTAGACCTTAAAAAGGTTGATATTGATGATCTAACCCTTGTTCAATCTGTTCAACCTGCTAAAAGATATAAGTTAAATCAGGATGGATCAGTTTCTGTTTTTGGAAAACGTTCCTTTGCTTTAGAAAAACTCATTGGTGAACCTATTAAAAGTCGCATTAAGCTTAAGTTTGTTGTAACAAAAAGACCACTTCCTGGTATTTCAAAACCATCTAAAAGTGGTGTCAAACCTATTGATTACATGTATCCAGTGGATCTTTTGAAAGATAAAAGCGAAATCGATCTTGAATGGTATAAAAAAATGATTGAAAATTATATCCAAGGGGCTTTTGGATTATCTGGTATTACTGCAACAGAACAAACTGGACTTGATGCTTGGATGTAAATATTTAAATAATATTTACCCAAATAATCGGAATATCTGTAGGAACCTCTCTTTTCTTTTTATTTTCACACATTTAATTTACCCATCCCAGTATAATGATATTTTGTATCATGCTACCAATAAACATTAATAATAATGCTATATATATTACTTTTGCTATGAAAAAATATTAAAATTTTTTAGGAGTCCAACAGGAGAAGGTTTTAGAGAAAACTATTTATTAGTTGAATTTATTTAAAAATGGGGGACCAAGTAAATTAAATTGGGGAGGTTTACTGTACCTGCTTTCCGCTTAGAGGCGCATTCCTCCTATCAATGCATCCCGTCCCCCACTTATTCGTACATTGATTAAAAATCTTGAGAAAGATAAACCAGAATAATAAAGTGAAAATAATATGTTTCAACAAATTAGTAAATAACTTTACATGTTGAAACACTATTTCTTTTATTTATCCGAATAATGCGCCAAGTCCAGCGGCTGCTTCTTCTTCAGAGACTTCAGGTTCTTCTTTCTTCTTTTTCTCTTCTTTTTTCTTCTCGTCAGGTTTTCCTTCAGCAGCTGGTGCCGGTGCAGCAGGTGCAGTAACAGGTACTGCAGCTGTTTTAATAGCCTCGTCAATATTTACACCTTCAAGAGAAGATGTTAATGCTTTTATTTTTGCATCATCTGCTTTAACGCCAGCGGCTGTAAGCACTTTCTTTATATTTTCTTCTGTTATTTTTTTACCTGCGGAGTGAAGAAGCATTGCGCTATATACGTATTCCATTTCTTATTCCTCCTAAGTTGTTAAATTCTTTAAAGCAAGCATACTAGCATGAGCTTTTGAAAGTAAATTCTTAATTGTTTCTTTAGTAATTATTCCTTGCTCAAGAGCAAGTGTTAATGCATTATAATGGGCTTTTATAAGGAGAGGTTGAATTGTAATATTATTATACCATCCAGCCTCCATTGCCAGATTTAATGCATAGGTAGAAGCTTGCCTCATTTTTCCTAATATTTCATCAACATTAATATCTAAAACGTCAGGTTTGAAAATGTTTCCATTCTCATATACAGCATGAAGATCCATTCCAATCTCAATTGGGAAAATTTCAAGTCTTGTAAGCATTTGAGCAACATCAGCAGGTATTTTTTGACCTTGCGGAACAATAACTTTATCATTTTTTATTATAACTTTTCCCTCTTGAATTGCTGCTGGTATTCCAGCTTTTTGTAATTCTCCAACAATTGGTCCTGGTTTAAATGGAGTATCACCTGCTTTAATTTCTATATTATGAGAAGCAGTTTCTCCACCTTTTGCCGGAGCCATAGTTCGAGTTGATTTGATTTGAGAAAATAACTTAAATGGATTCATATCGGTTGCAATAATAGCAGTTTGACCTATCACTGATTCTTTTAAACTGGAAATGCCCTTTGTTTGTTTTTCTGCATCATCAAGTGCTCTAAATATAAGATTATTTTTTGCAGATCGTATTGTTGCAGTTCCATGAAGATCACGCCTCATTTTCTGTAATTGTGGGGCTGGAATTCCACCAATCTCAACAATACCTATTACTTTGTTACTTGTAAAAATATCAATAAGCTCTTTTACAACCTTATGCTTCCATTCTGCGACATGAGCCATGCATAACCACCTAAATAATCCTCTCTGGTGGCCCCATTGTTGTTTTTATGTAAATTGAGCCTATGTTCATTTTACCACGTTCAAGTGCGCTTTCTAATCTTCTTATTATTGAATCAATATTTTCTGCAATATGTTCCTTTGACATTTCTGCATTACCAGCTACTGTATGAAATGTTTTATTGCTTTTAGAGCGAATCTTAATAGTATTTCTAAGATTCTTTACAATACCTGTTAAGTCAGCGTTTGGAGGAACTGGTTTTGGCATTTTGCCTCTTGGACCAAGAACAGTTCCAAGGGTTTTTCCAATTGTTGGCATTAAAGGTGCTTCGGCAATAAAAAATTCATGACCATCTGCTATTTTTTTGAATTTCTTTTTATCCTTTGCAAGTTCTTCAATTTCCTCAGGCTTAATCAAAAGATCAACATGTTTTTTTGATTTTACAGCAAGTTCACCACTTGCAAAAAGAGCGATTTTTGCTTCGATACCCCTACCATGAGGAAGTATAACTTCTTGATCAATACGGTTTTTTGGTATATTTAGATCAATATTTTTTAAATTAATAACTAAATCAATATTTTGTTTGAATTTCCTTTCAAGCTTCTTAGATTCCTCTAAGATTTTATCAACTGCAACAGTAGTTTTTTTATCTGTCATAGATATCAATTTGAGTGTTTGTATGCCATTTTCTCCAT
>WOR8_10000250_pt1 | contig 55491 bp, 42 predicted proteins | sample DeeMarSeWOR38_10_FD_19890 | JGI IMG/M metagenome (IMG submission 19890)
CCACTGTTAATTTTTCTGTCACATACCAGAGTCCATGCAGTATCGTCAGTTTGTTTCGCCCCCTTGACAACTGGTTGATAAGCCAGGCTTCCAATGATTCCGTACAGGTGATCATTCGCGAATACGATATCGATAATCCGAATCTGTTAAGTGTTGGATTTGAGTACCGTAAAATAGGTGGTGAGTGGCGTACCGCATTCATTTATCAAAGAGAAAGCCTCCCTGCCGATTTTATCAATACCACATGGGATGTGTCCAGTCTTTCTGATGGTGAATACGAAGTAAGAGCCGTTACCAGATGCGGTGCGTTTGGTTTCAATTACTCACCGATTGCCAGAGGACTGATCGATCGGAATAATTTACTCGTTTTCGGGCAGCCGCAACCTTCGGACGGTATTCTGAACATCGGTGAGGATATATCCATAGCCTTTACTGCCGATCTGGATTGCGACCGGGTTCAGACCGATTCCCGTATTGTCATCAACCGCATTTCGGATGGATCCAACGTCCCGATCGATGTATTATGCAATGACAACCGATTAATCCTGAAACCTGTCGGTTCAATGGCAGGTCTCGAAAACGTTGGATTGAGAGCTACCGTAAACGGTGTCTATGATGTTTCCGGCAACCGTCTGCAGGAAGAAGCTCTCTGGGATTTTATCGTAAACCTGAATCCTGTATTCTGGGCAACGAGCAATGTATTCAGGAGTATTTACCGCGGGCAGCCGGAACAGGTTGTCGGTGAATTGAGAAACCAGCATGCTTCCGATAGCCAGACATTTACCCTGTCCGGAATCCCGGACTGGCTGATCCCTGTTATTCAGAATGGCGAAATACCGGCCGGTGGGAGTCAAACAATCGCCTTCAACATAAGTGAGCAGCTGAATCCGGGAACTTACCGTGATACGGTTTATGCGGTAACACCTCAGGGCAATGAACCGTTTCTAATTGAAATTTCTGTGCTGAGTGAACCGCCGGACTGGACCGTTCTGCCTGGTAATTATCAGTATACCATGACCATTACTGCGGAGGTGCAATTTGAAGAGCAATGGGCAGATGATGCGCTGGATATTTTAAGTGCCTTTGTCGATGATGAAGTTCGCGGTGCGGTAAATTTGAAATATGTACCTGAAATAGACGGTTACCTGGCATTCCTTACTGTCTACAGCAACCTTGCCAGCGGTGAGGAGATCAATTTCAGATTCTGGGATGCTTCCAGTGACACTGAATACGGTGCCGCAGAAGAAACCGTAATATTTACTAATAATGCCGCCTCCGGCTCAATACTCAATCCCATTGTCATTCGGCCTGTCGGGATAGCTCAGAAAATTTCATTTAATCCGGGTTGGAACTGGTTTTCGCTCAATATCGAGAGTGTAAATATGGATCTGGCAAACGTATTGAAGTATCTGTCACCTGCAGATGGTGATATTATCAGAAGTCAGACTTCCTTCAGCCAGTATGTTGACGGAATCGGCTGGATCGGCAATCTCTCTAAACTGAGATCTGCCATCTCATACCAGCTCCGGTCAGGCGCCGCTGATAATCTGTGGTTTGCCGGATTACGAAAAGACCCGGCCACGACACCAGTACCATTGGCGCCTGGATGGAACTGGATCGGCTATCTTCCCGAAAAGATACTTTCTGTTGATCAGGCTCTGTCAGGGCTCACTGCGCGGAATGGAGACCGGATAAAGAGCCAGGAGGCTTTCGCAGAGTACAATGAATCCTCGGACAGCTGGATTGGTTCGCTCCAGAATCTTGAACCTGGAAAAGGTTACATGCTCAAAACTGATTTTCGGGGTGATTTCACCTATAGTTCGGGTGCCGGCAAAATGTCAGGGAAGCAAACCGTGTTAACTGCCGGTGAATTCTCCGATATGACACCCGCAAATGTACCAGGCTGGTCAATAGAACCTGCAAAATATGAATTTGCGATGAATATCATTGCCGGTCTGAATATTAAGGGGTTATTGTCCAAAGATCAGAATGATATTCTGGCCGCTTTTGTCGGGGATACATGCCGCGGATTTGCCAAGAATATTTTTATTGAGGAGATGGACCGATATGCTGTATTTTTAACCGTTTACAGCAATTCCACCGAAGGGGAACAGATCTCATTCAGATTATATGATGCCAGTACAGATGAAACTTTTAACGCGGTTGAGGAGATTATTTTCGCTGCGGATGAGGTTAGCGGTTCGGTTCAGCAACCATTTACGGTAACGATAGCTGATTTTGACGCGCCTTCACTGACGAGTGCATTTCACTATTCCACAGAACCAAGTCTGGCAAAATATGTCCGTCTGATCGTGGCCGCAAATGAGCCCCTGGCTTCGCCGCCTTTGATACAAGTTGTCGACAGTATCGCAACCCGGACATTGGCCGGGGAATTGCTGGATAATGAAGAAAATATCTATGTATTCAATTACATGGTTGAACATATGGGGCAGACGGAATTCCGCCTCACGGCAGCTGATTTTGCCGGAAATTCAACACAGGATACGCTTAGATTACATACAGCTATGTCCAAAGCAAGCGAAAAAGTTGAATACATCGTGGACAATGTCCTGTCCGTTTCCATTCCGGCAGATTGTTTTGACGGTCAAACGATTGTATTTACCCAAACACTGAACCGTAAAATGCCTGCCTTCGTACCTGAAAGTATTAAGGATGTTTTCGAAATATATAAATTTCATGCCTCAACCGGTAATCGAAAACCTGTTTCTCTGAATATCGATCTTCATCATATCCGCCTGAGTGAGCATGAGATCCGCAAAGTTGGATTGTACCGTTTCGATGAATCAGATGAATCCTGGAGCTTTATCGCCGGGGCTGATGACCGGTACCGGCTGCGGGCATCGATCGATGATCTGGGAACTTATGGTATTTTCTATGACGAAACTTTTATTGCCATTCCCAAAGAGTTTGTCCTCTACCAAAATTATCCGAATCCATTTAATCCGAAGACAACAATCAGATTCGATTTGCCGGAATCCCAGTTCGTGCACCTGACCATTTATGATGTGCTGGGTCAGAAAATCATTGAACTTGCGGCTGAGAATTTTGCCGCAGGATATCACAAGGTGGTCTGGAACGGGAGTAACAAACATAATCTGCCGGTCACTTCCGGGATCTACTTCTACCAGATCAATGCCGGACCCTATTTATCCAATAAAAAAATGGTGTTGTTGAAATAATATAGGGGTGCAGTTCCCCGGTTATTACAGATATGATGACAGAACGATCAGGACAAAAAAATATAAATACCCATATAAAATTATTACAGAGGGATGTTATGAAAAAGCTAGTTGTGTTCACACTTATCCTGGTAATAGCGCTGGCCTGTGAAAAAACAATTGTCGAATATACCGATGATCCAAAAATTGTCGTTGCAAATCCTATCAGCAATATTGCGGTAGAGGAAGGGGTGGTTACCGCAACAGTTGATGTCGGCAATGTATTTGAAGTTATTGGCACCAAACAGGCACAGGTGTTAAAGGCCGTTCAATCGATCCAGAGAACCGATCTTGTGAGTGCAATAATTGCCGATAATATTCTGACACTTACCGCAAAGATAGGTGCGTCCGGATCTTCTGAGATCGTTATCCGGGGAGAGTGGGGCGGTTATGTCGCTTATGAATCATTTATATTTTCCGTGAATGCCATTCAAGCGGCAACAGCACTCAACTCGGCCATCGCCAATTTTCAAGATGGTGACTACCCGGCAGCCGAAAATTATTTCCGGATCGTATTGAGTAAAAATAATGAAGATCTTAAGGCAGAAGCCTATATGGGTTTGGGATTTTCTCAGATGCGAAATAACAATGCATTCGATGCCTATCAGTCACTTCAATCCAGTATAATTCTTCAGCCCGATTACGACGATGCCCGGGCGGGTTTGTCACTGCTGGAATATGCCGCCAAACAAAACTACGCTGCAGCCATATCATACGGACAATCAGTACTTGCTTCAAATGGTAATTATATATTTAGTTATGATGCCAGCCTTGATAGATACGACCTTCTGGTAAATATTGCCCTGAGCCAGTATATGCTGCAGCGTTGGGAAGACTGCCTTGATACTATCCGGAAGATTGATCCTGCATTCAATCTGGATACCATGCAGGATCAGTTCAAAACAAAAATATTTCAAAAACTGGAGGAACTTGTCCTGGCATACAGTTGAAAGGCGATCGGGAGTTATTTTATGATCCGCTTAAATTCAGTCTCGGATCGCATCTCCTGAACATTCGCTCCGGTCATTACACCGGTTACTTTCATCGTGTTTTCATCAATCTTTTCGGTTGTCCGTATATAGGTGCCCATCGGAGTGGCCCATTTTATCGTCGAAAGATTGCCCTCCCGGAAACCTTTACCTTCGGACATGATCCGCCATGAGTCGATCCAGTAGCCGACCGTGTTTCCCTCCTTATCAAGAGTAACCGCACCTAATCCCGATATTGACAGGCCATCCTCAGTCTTGCTCTCAAAGGTTATGATCATGAACTGACCATTCAGGCCCAGCTCACATTTCATGTAGTCGGTGGATTTTCCCATCTGAGAACTGGTCTCACCTTTCCATTCTCCGATCATCCAGGCAGTATATGCATCATTCAATGGGGGTGGCGGTGTCCTGTGTACATTTTCTTCCTGAGCTGAAAGGGATAGAATTAATGATAATAGAAGCAGTAATGTAAGGAATCTGATCACACGCATAATTATTTCTCCTGTTTCTTTATCTCTGAAACGCTGCCATTGCTGAATATAATTTCCATCAATAAAAATTATTCAGGAACTGAAATAACCCTTTTAGTTTTCATCAGTAATATATGGAAATAATATTAACCCATACTATATGAAATTGAACGATACCTGAACAGTTTCTTTTCTGTATCCCGGCAGATGCGATTTATAGTTGATCTGCCCGCAGGTATTGTTTGATTTCTTGAGCGGTCAGTACCGGCTTTACGGCACCTTCCTGACGGCTGATCAGCCAACCGCGCCAGGCCCCGCCGCCGCCAATCCATAAGGCCAGCCATGCCACCCAGTCGATGACCGCAAAACCGTTGACAGATTTACCAACCTCTTTGAACACGCGATCCCAATAGTGACGTTTTGCCCCGGTACCGGATTTCCCCAGTTCGCCGTCGGTTATCTTCCACAAAAATCCAAACCGGTAACCATAATCATGTATCAGCCCCGGAATCAGCAGCAGTCCAACCGGGCTCAGAAAAAACCAGAACGGTCTCGGAATAGAAGCGCCGTCAAATACAAATCCTTTAGGAAGCACAATGTATCCCCCTTCATAAGCATAAAACCAGTTTTCCAGGAGACGCCAGCGGCGGATTTCAAACATCCATACCAGGATGCGTCTGAATGGTGTTTGGTTCTTCGTCGGTATCGGAAGAGGCTGCAGCCGGGGCATCCGTCCCGCAGCTACCACGGTATCCACCTGTTCCGCTGCTGCTTTGATCCGCCGGTAAATCAATCCCAGACCGGTAAATAAAAGCAGGATCAGGACACTTATGATACCTATGATTTCAAAAACAATCATAAAGATCTCCTTTCATATTCAACGCATAGCCATCATGGTGAGGGAAATACAGTTTTCTGAAAAACCCATTTCTTATTCCGTCTACATTTGGAGCGCAGTCTTGATAATTTATCAATAAAATTGTCGTGACACCGGGGTATTCTCAGGCGTGTATCAGTATACCACAGTTAGCCTGCAATATCGGCCAGTATTATCCTCTCCAGAATGCCATAGACCATTCGTGCTTGTTGCGCACTTGTTTCCCAGGATTCGACATTTGTGGTTGCGACAATCACACTCTTTAATGCAGGTACCACAAGGATAAATTGTCCCCCCCTTCCCCTGGCCATATATACCGGATAACCATCCATAAGATCTGTCCACCAGCCATAACCATACCCGGAGGCACCCGTCCCGGAATAATTCTGTATCGATCTGCTGATCCATTCAGCGGGTACGAATTGTTTTCCATTCAGCCTGCCGCTGTTCAGGTAAAGATAACCGAACTTGGCCAGGGCGCGGGAAGTAAAATGCATCCCGTGGCCGCCGGTGTAGTATCCCTGCGGATCCTGATACCAGTAGTCAATGGAGATCTGTAGGGGTGTGAAAAGGTATTTTTCGGCAAATTGCATTGCTGACACCCCGGCTGCTCTGGTCAAAATTACTGAAAGCAGATTGGTCTGGGGGGATGAGTAGTCAAATCCCTTGCCCGGATCGAATTTCAGGGGCAGATTGATTGCGTACTCAATCCAGTCAGGGCTGCCCGCATATTCGATCCAGTTTGCTTCTGTTTCGTCCCAATCAAGCCCGCTGCGCATGGTGATCAGGTGTTCCAGAGTGATATCATATTTACGGGGGTCATCAATTTCAGATTGATATTCCGGGAGGAAATCGATCATTTTCTGATCGAGGCTCGAGAAAAATCCTTCCCGCAGTGCGATTCCAACCAGGGCGGATGTGAAACTCTTTGAAACGGAATGGACATGCTGTGTTTTATCCGGATTCTGACCATTATAATAGGCTTCAACCACCAGATAGCCATTGCGCATGATCAGGAGACTGTACGTGTATTCATAATGTCCGAATTCAGTTACGATTTTTGCAATTTCTCCAGCATTAAATCCCTGTGCCGCAGGTGTTGAAAACCGCCATTCGAAGTTCTGGTTCCCATCGATCGGTTCCATGCTTCCTGAACATCCATAAAGGCCGTAACTCAAGAAAATAATCAATGAAAAGAATATCAGCCTAATATAGGGAATTCTGTTTGATCTGTTCTGGTCACACCCGTGCGCGTAGTTCATTGGTCTTGCCTGACGAACAAATTTTTCCGGGTACCTGCTTATTTCCCGAAATTTTTTCGGGTCAGTGATTGAGCGTATTTCATTGCTCTTGCGGTCACCAGCCGGTGCATGTTTATAATGATAAATAATTTTCGCACCTAAAATATGCGCCCTACTCCTGGCTGATCAGCATTTCAGACTTATTCCTCATACAGGCGCCTGTGTCCCCCTAATCACATATTCTTCCTGCAGGACTTTGACCCTATCCTTCCTGTCCACAATTAGTTAAAAGCCTGGTCAAGAATAATCAGATCCTGCTTTATGATCCATGCTTAACGGATCGGATGGGATAGTTGCCAATTTTCTTCAACCGTACAGTTGGAGATGAGCAAGTATATTCTTACCGGCATAAAATTTATTTACAAAAATTTCATTTTTGAATTTCTTCATTTTTTTAATACAAATATACCAAAGTTGCCGCCACTGAGAATTTTATTCTGTTCAACTTCAAATCCGCAATGTGCAATCAGAAACGGCAGTCCACCCTGTTTCATAAAATTCCGGTAATTTCCGAAATGCACGCTACCGGCAGCCAATTCCGCCACAGTAATAATTATTTTTGTAAAATAACCTTTAAAAATTTTAAGCGGTCCGGGATGGAAATCGATCAGCAGCAGCCGTCCATCCTCCTTCAAAATGCGTCGCGCTTCTGACAGAACTTGCAGCCTGACCTCCTGCTGCATTTCGTGCAATACGGTACAACAAACAATCAGATCAAACCGGTTGTCGGGAAAATTCATCCGCGTGGCATCACATAATTGAAGGTCCGCCGATTCCCCTAATTTCTGGCGGGCTGCTTTTAACATGGCTTCCGACAAATCAATACCCGCCACTTTGCATTTTTGATCCTGATAGAGTTTAAGATGCGCACCGGTTCCGCAGCCGATATCGAGCACATTGGTTCCCGCATCAACCGGATGCATTTTGAATCCTATTTGTCTCAGTCCACTGTTCAAGGGCTCAAAAATTGTATCGTACCAGCGGGCGATCCTGTGATACTGATCTTCCATTGATTCCTTTCTATTCAACCGTTAAATAGATAGACGCCAGAATTAATAAAATTTAACAGTTCCTGACAAGCTTTTCCTTATATAATTGACCAGTATGGCCAATGCAAAATCGAAAATCTTGACTTGCCCCCGATTTGTAAGCATGATATTCGCGGGTTTAATATCCCGGTGAATGATGGCAGCCTCGTGTGCTCTGGTCAGCCCGCGGGCAATCTGTAATTCTATAATGATTGCCTCATCAAATCCCGGTATTCCCCTTTCTATCCTTTTTTTAAGAGTTTCACCTTCATAGTATGTCATGCAAATGAATATCTGTCCTCCTTCGGTTTCATCAATATCATGAATGACACAAAAATTCTGATGATCGAGGACAGCTGCAGCCTGTGCTTCCTGAATAAAGCGCTTTTTAGCCCTTTTGTCGGAACTGAATTCCGGAGGCAGGAATTTCAGGGCTACCGGTCGGTTTAAGTGGAGATCCCGGGCCTTATAAACTACTCCCATCCCCCCACCACCCAGCCTTTCAAGGATCTGATAATGCGAAATTGTCTTGCCGACCATAGCAAAAATTTCTCCTGTCAACCTTAATCAGTAAATAATGATATATGCTGCGCTGCTCGAGTATGGCAGGAAGAAATCAGATCGAAATGCCTGGAATTGATATAAAATATCTCAATATGTTCTTCAATGCAACAAAAAGCCAACCATCATTGGCGGCGCTTATAAATCTTGCAGGTAGCCACAAATACGGCTAACATTGGGAGGAAGGATAAAAAGTGATTGTGGTCATGCGCTGAAGCGATCAATAGAAGAAATGAATAACTGACAGGAATCTTGATACATCGCAAAAGTCTGAATCCGCCAATTGCGCACGCTGCTCAATTGCCTGTTAGTGCATCATAGACGGGTGAATATCATCCCGGTCGATAACGTGATACTTCTTTAGAATGTTCAGTACTTTATCCATGGGCAGGGCCTCAACGGTTTTCCCTGCCCGGCCGGTCATGGTTGTTGCCTTAAAAAGGGAGTTTAAGATCGCCTCTTCGGTGGCTTCGATCACGGCCAGAAATAAGGGTGACATTTCATCATTGCGAAGAACCCGGATGTCTCTGAATTTTGATTCCGATTCATATGCAATGCGCAGTGATTCAGCCGTGGAAACAGCAATCACATAGTCCCCACTACCGTTACTGGCGATACCGCCGGTTCTCGCAAGCCCGAACATGCTCCTCTTTGCCAATCGTTTAAGGTTTCGCGCCTCGAGCGGTGCATCTGTGACAACCACGATCATACAGGATCCATTGGCTGTATCTTCCAGCATTTCAGTTAAAATATTTTTCCCAAGTTCAATACCGACCGGCGCACCGCCTATTTGCAAAACACCGCCGAAATTGGTTTGCACCAGTACACCGACCGTCCAACTCCCGAATTCCGCCGGTAATTTGCGTGATGCGGTTCCGATCCCCCCCTTGTAACCAAAGCATACCGTTCCCGTCCCGGCACCAACCGATCCTTCTTCAACAGGGCCCGATGCTGCATTCTCAATAGCCTTCAGAACATGTGCTTTAGTCACATGACGGCCGCGTATATCGTTCAGCTTACCGTCGTTGGTCTCGCCAACGACCGGATTAATCGACTTGATCTCCCGGTTAGCCTTAAATGCAAGGGTATAATCGATCAGGGCATCCGCCGCAACCGGCACACTCATTGTATTGGTCAATATAACTGGTGTTTCGATAATACCGAGTTCGTCCACCTGGCTGTAACCGGTGAGCTTTCCAAACCCATTTCCAACATAAATTGCGGCCGGCACTTTGTGCTGAAAAATATTCCCTGCATGCGGCAGAATGGCCGTTACGCCGGTCCGGATGCTGTCCCCTTCGATCAACGTAAAATGACCGACACGGACGTCTTGGACATCGGTAATAGCATTATAATGACCCGGTTCCAGAACCCCCGGCCGGATCCCCAGGTCACGAACTCGTCTGTTTTGTCCAGCCAGAGAATACACCATAGTAACCGTGCACAGAATGAGCCGGAGAAAATTAAATGTATACATATGATATCTCCAGAAATACTGGTATTGCTTATGGGATTATTAAATTTTGCACTGAGTTAAAGCGTATGCAGTCATATTGCATCCGGCATTGCCCATTATTCTGATCGAGGTACCTCTCCGGTTATGTCCGGGGATGCATTCAGCAATCTATTTTGTCTGATCTGCATACTTCCACCAAAGGATTGTACCCAAATAGCCCATAACACAGGTGACCAATAAAACGGAATAACTGATCAGATTCAATTGTGACCGGAGCTGGGCACCTCCGCTGCCGCTAAAAATACCCGGAATGGCCCATGGAAAGTAGATCCCCATACCAAGGGCGCCTAAAATCTGCGCCAATACAAGAGCAGTGATCACAATTCCAAGCGGTGCCAGGTATCCCTTGCCGGTAACAGCGAAAAACGCAATCGCGGTATTTAACAGAATGGTCATCATTGTGGTTATAAAATATACCTTCAGATTATCGATCAGCATGCCTGCCTTCCACCCTGAAATTTGCAATACCGATCCAAACAGTAAGCCCAGCAGCAAATTTGAAATAGCCAATGCCAGGCACCAGACAATATAATAGATAAATTTCGCATTCAGGATCATGGTTCGGGATATTGGTAAAGACAACAGATCCTTGGCCGTTCCATCGGAAAATTCACGGCCGAATAACCAGGCAGCCGCAAAACCAAAAATCACTACACCACCGACACCAACCGCCTGGGACAACAGGCTCAGGTATGAATTCCAGTCGCTGGTGAAAGAAAATATCACCGCCTTTGACTTAAGGATGCCGGAAAGACCATCATAACTGCCATCCTTCATTAAATACATCAGGAGTGCGCCGAATATCGGCGCGATTGCAAACGCTAAAAATGTGATCCAAATAATTTTTGATCGTTTGTTCTTCAGCGATTCGGCAATAAATGCATGATATTGTTGCCTGATTGCGGTCTTCATTGTGCGCCGATAATCCTCAGAAAGTAAGCCTCGAGATCTTCCTCAAATATGTCCAGTAATTTTGGCGGTAACTGCGCCTGAACCAGCAAAGTTGCAATATCCTCAGGTTTTAGGATGGCTTTCATTGCGGTAGTTTCAATGATACCATCTGGTCCCTCCGTAAATTCATAGCCTCTTTCGCTCAGATATATTAACGCCCGCCGGTTATTGCTGGTATGTACTCTCAATTTTTTGATGATCTGACGTTCCAGAAGATCACTGTTAATCTCCCTGATCAGTTTTCCTTCATGAATTATACCAATTCGGGTTGCCAACCTGGCAATTTCCGATAAAATATGGCTTGAGAGGAAAACAGTTGTCTGCTGATTTTCTGCAAGATCTTCGAGATATGCGCGGATTTCCACGATGCCCGCCGGATCAAGACCATTTATCGGCTCATCCAGAATGAGCAATTTGGGATGGTGGATCAGTGCCTTCGCCAAACCCAATCGTTGTTTATTGCCGGTAGACAGATTTTTTACCGGAATATCCCGGTAACGGGTAAGATGTAATCGATCAATTATTGCATCAATAGAGTGTTTATTTTGCAAGCCCCGCAGATGATATATGATACTGAGGTTCTCCCATACGGTGATATCGGGATATGCATAGGGTGCTTCAACCAGGTAACCGATCTCATTCCAGATATTCGATGCCTGTTTTACCCGCTTGCCAAATAGAGTTACCGACCCGGAATCCGGCCGGATCATGCTCAGCAAAAGCCTTATAGTCGTTGTTTTACCGGCACCGTTCAATCCGAGGAAGCCGTAAATTTCGCCCTTCCTGACATGGATGGTTACTCCGTCAACAGCAACTGTTTTGCCAAATCTTTTGGTCAGATTTTCGGTTTGTATGACATGCATGTGTCAGAATAATAAAATACTGGTCGGGAGAAATTTAACCCAGGCCTTACAAAAATACTACATATATCCTGTGAATGTCAGGAAAACATGCAATTTTAGTCGATAGTCTTAAACGTTTGGCTGGTTTTGGAGCATGGCATGTCATATTCCGGGGGAAATCCCCGGTAACAAACAGTCTTGCATTATCGCGATCAAAAATTTATATTCGATTTGATGAATTAAACAGGACAAGTCTCATGCGAGCTTTAATACCTGCGGCCTTTATATTGTTCATGACTGTTGAACTAATTGCCCAGTTGACTCCAACAGAGGCGATCGGGCAGATGATGCGCGGCATAAATATCGGCAACACGCTGGAACCCCCGACAGAGGGGGGGTGGAATAACGGACCGCTGCAGGAGTATTATTTTGATGACTATAAACGGGAAGGCTTCAGCTGTGTCCGTATCCCTGTCCGTTGGGATAATCACACCTCTGAGACGGCACCTTTCGAAATCGATGACTCCTGGATGGACCGGGTCGAGCAGGTTGTCGACTGGGGCTTGGACAGGGGATTTTTTATCATTATCAATTCACATCATGATGACTGGATAAAACAGAATTATACGAACGACACCACCCGTGCGCGGTTTGACAGTATCTGGAGTCAGATCGCCGTGCGCTTTCAGGACAAATCCGATAGTCTGTTTTTCGAGATCATCAATGAACCATATGGCCTGACCCGAGACCAGGTTAATGAGCTGAACGCACGTATCATTTCGATTATACGCCAAACCAACCCGACACGGATTATTATATTTTCCGGAAACGGATGGTCCAGTGCTGACGATCTCATGGCAGCTGCCATCCCCGACGATGCATATTTGATGGGTTATTTTCATTCGTATGATCCTTGGAGTTTTGCCGGCGAGGGAACCGGTACATGGGGTACGCCAAATGACAGAGTGGAACTGAAAAACCGTTTTCAAAAGGTTTCGGCCTGGTCTAAAACCCATAACATACCGGTGATGATCAGCGAATTTGGTGCGATCAACAGCTGTGACTATAATTGCCGTATGCTCCATTATGCCGCGTATGTGGAGGAAGCGTTATACTATGGCATCGCCTATCAGGCCTGGGATGATGGTGGCTGGTTCGGCATCTATCAACGGGAATCCCGCACATGGAACGATATCAAGGATATTCTTATGCATACTTATCTGAAGGGGCCTTCACTTCTCAGAACACAAATTGAGAACGATACCACGATCACGCTTTTCTGGTTCAACCGGTCCGGGGATTATAATGATATATTGATCGAGCGTAAAACCACCGAAACTGAATTTGATGTGATCGCAGAATTATCCGGTAGTTCGACGCAATTCCGTGATACGGATCTGCCCCCCGACAAGACCTATATCTATCGCGTTATCGCCGGTTCTGCAACCGGTTATGATATGTTTTCATATCCCCATTCGATCTATCTGCCTCCGGCTACAGGCATAGTCTCCCGGCAGCGGACAATCAGGTTAAATGTATATCCGAATCCGGCTGGCAACGAACTTACTGTTTCAAACGATAATTTCCAGGGCAGCGGAGAAATCGAAATATACAATACACTCGGGCAGCGTGTTCTGCGTTCAAATCTGAATCACCCTACGTCAACCGTGCGGATTAAACATCTGCCAATCGGGACATATTTTTTAAGAATAAAAATGCAAGGCAAAGTCGTGGCTCAAAAAATGATCTTCAAGCAGTACAAATAATTTGGCGGCAAGCGCGTTCATGAATTCAGGAAAAGACTAAACAAAATATATTATCTGGTATGGGCATAATCGAAAAATAAATCATAAACAAAAGCATCATACAAATTTACATTATATTAAGATTCCACGCCGGGTCCAATGTAAAGAACAGAGTAAAATGAGTGCCATTATCAGAATTCTTTTTATCGCGTTATTCACTGTTTGTTTACTCGGCTGTACGCCTGCGAATATCAAAGAACCTTTAATACCCAGCCGGGAATATTCCATTCAATCGGTTTTATGGCAGCAGCATGCAGCTGAATACCGGGCGCTGGCATACCAAACCTACCGTCTTGCAAGATTGCGATTAGACCAGATCCTGGATACTGAAGAAAAGCGCATAACCACAGCTGCAATACTTACCGATATCGATGAAACCGTCCTGGACAACAGTGCGTTCAATGGCAAACTGATTGCCCTGGATTCAGCCTATTCCAGAAGCCTCTGGCTGGAATGGGGTGAACTTGCGGATGCGGACACTATTCCCGGTGCACTGGGGTTTTTCAATTATGCGGTTGAAAAAGGTGTCGAGATATTTTATATCAGCAACCGGTATTCCGAACAAAAATCTGCGACGATAAAAAACCTGAAGAAATTCGGCTTCCCTTATGCGGACGAGTCACATATTCTGCTGAGAGAAAAATCCGGAGAGAAAGAATCCCGCCGTCAGTCTCTAGCCGGAACGCACGAGATCGTTTTATTGCTGGGTGATAATTTATCTGATTTTTCTTCAGTATTCGACCGGCAGAGCACCGAAAAACGAAACGCACTGGTTGACAGTCTGAATCAGATGTTCGGCGATCGCTTTATCATATTCCCTAATCCTATGTATGGGGATTGGGAAAGTCAGGGTATTTACGAAGGAAGATTTGATTGGGCCCCAGCACAGGTGGATTCACTCAGGCGTCATAAGATTCAATCCTTTTAACCAGTTAAAACGGTTTGAGTGTTTGTGCGATACGCAAGATAAGAAAAATCCCGGCTATCTATCTAATTTTTTCCGGCCTGTGATCTCACGATCAGATTCGAAATTAAGTAGTATAATTTAACTTTGGGATAAATGGAACAGCTCAAATATTACATAAATCTCGGATGTCCCCCGATCCGCACCATTGCTGACGGGAGTGAACCTTTTATGCGGCCGGAGGTCGGTTTCAATCCTTCCTGGTTCCACCGTAGCTGTGATATTGACTTTTCAGAAAAGTGGCATACGGAAGTAACTACCCGGATGGATGCATATCTGACCATGCAGCGTGAAGTAAAGAAAAGATTTCCGGGATATAATATCGGCAGAGTTGACGAAAATGGCCCGCCTGATCTGCTGACCGGCATTTACGGAATCGGTATTATGGATGCCATATTCGGAAGGCCCCTGCACTATTCTGCTGATAAATGGCCGGTCCCCATTGGTGAAAAAATAACCGATCTGGAGATTCGGGATTTAAAAGTGCCCGACCTGCAGCTGAATCCCTTTATGGATGGCGTACTCAGACAAATGGAAGAAATTCGGGAGCTGACCGGGTCGGTTCGGGGATATCTGAACTGGCAGGGGAATCTCAATACCGCTTTCCGTTTTCGGGGAGAAAATATCTTTACCGACCTGGTTACAGATCAGGGTTTGGCAATTGGCCTGCTTGAGATTATTAATGAAACATACATTGCCGGTGTAAAAATGATCTATCAAGAGCAGCAGCGATATGGTGTCAAAAACACCTTTGCCACAGTGGCTAATTGCACGGTCAACATGGTCGGCCCGAAGGTGTATGGAAAAACACTTCTCGACTATGATATAAATATTTCAGAACATTTCAGTTCGATCGGAATTCACAATTGTGCCTGGACAGTAACTCCTTACATTGAACACTATGCGAGAATCCCCAGGGTCAGTTATATCGATATGGGGATTGAATCGGATCTTGCCCGGGTGCGGGATATTTTTCCTCATACCCGGCGGAACTGTCTTTACAAATCAATTGACCTGAAAAATAAAACACGTACAGAGATAAGAAAAGACTTTGAATTTATCGCCGGGAATCTGGCGCCTTGCGATGTGGGAATGCCTGATATTGAACATGACGTCCCGGATGAAAAAATCATGTTCGCGATCGATCTTTGCCGGGAATTGAGTGACCGATACACAATGAGCAGACATTGAATATAATCCCGCATAACACGAAAGGATCACATGGATCAGGGATATAAATGTTCCCTGATCTGCTGTTTAATGATCCTTCACCAGATTAGCGGCATTATCCTGACTGGTTGCTAGCATTAGATATTGAATCTTGGGCAGGGAAACTTGTCAATTAGATGAATATACAGCTATTCTAACTTGCTATTTGTGTCTTGTTTCTTATATTACTTTCTATAAATACCCTTTACATCATTATTTTGCCCTTTTACTACACCATGAACAGATCGTCATTCTCCGAATGTCACGTGGATGAGGTTCCGCTGATAGTTAAACCGTTTGTATGCATATTCGGATATGGAATCGCCGCGCTGGGTTATCTTTATTGTCTTATCGTCCATCTTACCAGCAGAATTGTGTATATCAATCGTGAATATCTTGAGAACTTTCCGAACCACATTATCTGTTTCTGGCATCGGTATGTGTTTATATATTTTGCTACTTTTCTCCGCCATCACTCGCATGTCTGGATGCAGCATCCTGTCTGGTTCATGAAGCCAAGTCATGTTTTTTTGCGCCTGATCGGTGTCCGTAAGGTGATTCTTGGTTCCACCGGTCATAGCGGACGTGAGGCTGCTGATCAGCTGGTTGCATACCTCAGGCAGGGTTATTCAACGGCGATCATGCCCGATGGACCGCATGGGCCCCCTTTTGTGATGAAAAAAGGTGCTCTGTACATCTCCATACAGAGTCATGTGCCGATTATCCCACTGCGCTTTAAATGTTCCCGGGCCTGGCAGATAAGACATTGGGACGAACGGCTGTGGCCTCTGCCGTTCAGCAAAATAACCATTGAGTATGGGAGCCCGGTTCAGATAACCGATGACAATCTGGAACAGGCCGCTGAAATAATAGCCCACGCCTTATGATTAAATCCTTCGGCCAGACCGGCATCTGTTCAATCCAGGTTTTGTTTCGCAGCACATAACGGTATTTATAAGCATATGACCGAAAACAAAACGGCCGACCGGCAGGAAAATTTTTTTATCTGGATCCGGTAGGACTTGAAGTTAATTATTTTGTCTTTTACCTTCACATATGCCATCCCGATCTGCTTATTGAAAAATAACCACCAAAAATTAGAAATCCATATATGCATAGGAAACGCTCAAAACTTAGGGACAAGGTAATTCTGATCACAGGAGCTTCATCCGGAATTGGCTATGCCCTGGCAAAAGAGCTTTCTCATCTTGGCGCCAGACTAGTCCTGGCTGCACGCAGGACGGACCGGCTGTCAGCATTAAAGCACAGTCTCGGCCAATTATCACATAACGTAACCATTTCAAAATGTGATGTTACCAGCACCCAGGATCTGGAACAGACTGTTGAAGAGGCACATCAGAATTTTGGCAAAATTGATATCGTTATTGCCAACGCTGCCATACCTATGCAGGGCGAATTCGAGCAGCTCACTCTTGAAAATTACCGGACCATATTTGAGACAAACATTTTCGGGGTTTTGGGAACCTGCTACGCGGCTCTGGAGGATCTCAAACAAACCGGCGGAACGCTGGTTTTGATCGGCAGCATATCATCTTATATGTCTTCACCAGGATCTTCCGCCTATGCTATGAGCAAATTCGCTGTCCGTGCATTTGCCGAAGCGGCAAGAAGCGAACTGGCCCGGTACGGAATAAAAGTCGTGCTGATCAGCCCCGGTTTTATCAAATCCGAACACAGATTGATTGATAATAGAGGTGTGTTCCACCCGGAGTACAAGGATTGGGCGCCTTCATTCCTGGTCATGCCGGCTGAGAAGGCAGCCCGGCAAATTGCCCGCGCGATCACGCGGGGCGGACGTGAGAAATTTATCACCTGGCACGGTTATATGTCATATTGGGTAAGGCAGTATCTGCCATGGCTGTACTTTTTGCTAGTCGACTTTTTCAGCAGCCGTTTCCGTCCCGACAAAAGCTGAGCGGATAAATATACAGAATTGATAAGTGTAAATGCTTCTATATGGCAGCATCATTTTGTCACAAATCGAATACACGGACAAACCAATCTGTATCCGGCGGATTATTTGTCATTACCAGCTTTCTTGGCAGCCTGCCTTATCAGACTGACAATGTAATACTGTTGAATATCGGCGTATTTTTTAATTCGGATATGCAGCATACATTTCAATGGTTCTTAATAATTTATGATAGGTTAATATGATGCAAAAATTTACCGGTTCGATAATACTTCTGATTATAATACTGGTTTTGGGGTGCAGGGAGAAGTCACCGGAATTCATCCATACTATTGTTGCCATAGAAAAAAATAAATTTCACGGCTGGCCGGCCAATAACGGGGTGTGGAATTGGGGTGATGAGATTCTGGTGGGATATACCCAGGTTGAATATGAGGAAGCCGGTGGCCACAATATTAAAGCCGATGCACCGCGGTTCAGTCTTCTTGCCCGCAGTAGCGACGGCGGTGAGAGCTGGAAGATGTTTGATCCCTTTGGCTATGTTGGAGATCCGGGAGATAAGCAGCAACTTCTCGAACCCCTTGATTTCCTGAATGACGGTTTTACCATGCGGGTATTTGGCGATACATATCACGGAACCGCCGATCCGGAGGGCGGATTTTTTTATTCATACGATAGAGGCCATAACTGGAGCGGTCCCTTTAAACTCGGCGATATTGCTGAAGATCCCCACCTTGAAGGCATGCTCCTGACACCTCGTACAGATTACCTGATACTGGGTAAAAATGAATGTATGATATTTATCTCCGCCCGCATACCGGACAGCGGGATGTCAGACAAGACAGCCTGCATTATGACTAAAAATGGCGGGTTGACATTTGAGTTTATTGCCTGGGTGGCACCGCTTACCGATCCTTATCGGGCGGTAATGCCACAGACGGTACAGATAAGCGATAATAAATTTGTTCTGGTGGCCAGAAGGAGGGTTGTCGAAGACCGTAATAATTGCTGGATCGATGCCTATCATTCTGTTGACGGTGGTAGTACCTGGGAGTTCCTGAGCAGAGTGGCCGATACCGGCGCTCATAACGGGAATCCACCGGCACTGGTCCGGTTGAAAGATGGCCGGCTGTGCTGCGTTTATGGTAACCGGACCAAACGGGAGATCCTTGGCCGGTACAGTCAGGATGACGGAAAAACATGGGGTCCTGAATTTGTCATCAGAACCGGGTTTTATACCGGCGAAGCCGGGGAAGATATGAAAGATCTGGGCTATCCCCGGCTGGTCCAGCGGTCAGACGGCAGGCTGGTGGCGATTTACTACTGGGCCACCCGGGAGCACCCGGAGCAGCATATCGCTGCCACCATATGGCATCCATAATACGTTCATGTCCGTATTAGACCTTCATGATTCACACTGAGATTTTTATTACAGGCGAAGTCTTCTACCACCTTCTGCACAAAATGACCATATTGTGTGGTTCTGCGCTGGTGAAAATAATTTAGTGAGCTATTGACTTAAATTGCATTGAATGCTATATTTGGTGTACTAACGTTCACCTTTATATCGTATACCGAATTTATGGAGGGTAACATGTTGACAACTAAACGTGTCATAGTCGCCACCATATGTGGTATTTTTTTCGGATTAATATGCATGGGCCTGGCCAGCTCAAATCCGGACGCAGCAGAGCAAGTGAGTACTGTGGTTAAGTTTAATATCGTGTTGAGTCGTACATTAATGGGATTTATGATCGGGATAAGTTTTCTAAGATTAAATTGGTGGCTGCACGGAATAGTGCTTGGATTTATAGCAAGTATCCCGATGGCGGTAGCCGTTGTTGACCGGGTGGATATTTTTATCGGAACCTTTGTTATGGGTATGATCTACGGTTTTCTTACCGAGTTGATCACAACCAAAGTGTTTAAATCGGCTTCTGCGGCGCTGACGGTTTAAAATCAGTGAACGGATGGTATGGTGCGAGGCGATGCATCGCCATATCATGGCATCTTCCGGTCTCCAACCTGCGCGGAAGGTGTTTAAAGGTATTTATCACCGTTTGCAGCATATTTTAAGTTCAGATAATCATACGCTTTTGCGATAATCTGCGGATCATTGATTATTTTTTTATGTCCCAGGCCACTGGTTGCAACCAGTTTGATGGAGGGGAATTTGTGGCTGGCGGATTTTGATTCCGCAAACGGAGTGACCTTATCCTGGGTATCATGAATAATCATCGCCTGTAACGGGTATTCACCCAACAGATTTCGGGGATTGTCTTTTTTCAGATCATAGCCAAATTTTTGCTCATATATTTCAATCAGATGGTTATAGATATGCATCGGTACCCCATGTGATACAAAAGTAGTATCCAGCATTTCCTTTATCCCCAGAGCGGGCGCCAGCAGCACCGCGGGTATCCGCGATTTTTCTTTATGAAGGGCATTGATGATTGCCGAAGCACCAAAGGAGTGTCCGATGACCGCGAGCACTTCTTTTTCTTCGAAATGATTCAGCACGGCGCGTAAAGCATCGGTCATCTCAAAGTAGCTGGAACTATTCCCATCGGAATCTCCATGCCCGGGACCATCGAATGTGATGGCTGAATACCCCCGTTTCAGGGCTTCCCGTATATAAGGTTGAAACTGGATTCCGCTTCCATTCCAGCCGTGCACAAAAAGGAGTGCGGATCCCTGGCCCCATCGCCAGCCGGCAATAGTCTGGTCATTTACCTTTATCCGGAATGATTCCGCTTGCCTTAATAATTCCTGTTCAGCACCGGACGGATTATATTTTCGGGGTGCGAAGTAGTTGGTCCGGATAAATTCCTGCACCCAGCCGTTGTTGATCATCCAGGACAAAGACAACAGGCTATGGATAATCGAACGTTTTACCGGATTTATACGAACGTTCGTTCTATTACTTTGAAAATCAATTAATTTTTCAGCCATATTGTATTCCTTTGAATATAATATCAATTATTTAGTGGAAGTTTGTGGTGTAGTGTATCTGGCGAGCAGATGACCCAGCGCCTTCTCCTGCCGGGTTCGGGTGCGGGGATCGCCCAGCAGTTTATGATAAAAATGAAATCCCAGGAGCAAAGCATACAGCTCAAACGCAAATTGAGCCGGATCGATATCCGGTTTGAAATCACCGCTTTTCACAGCCGACAAGGCGACACGCTTGAGGCTGCTAATCCATTTATTCTGCTGCTGGATCAAAAAATCACGGACTTTTCCCGGACGGTCACTGAATCCGATGCCGGCGGTGACAAAAATGCAGCCGCCGCTAAGTGTATTGCCCCAATTGATCCAGTTATCGATCAGAACTTTTATCCGCAGAATACCTGCGGGTTTTTTTAAAGCTGGTATAAGTACCGACCGGGTAAATTCTTCTTGAGCATGTTTTAAAATTTCAATCTGCAAATTCTCTTTTGAATTAAAATGGGCAAAGAGACCGCTCTTGGAAAGATTTGTTCTTTGTGCCAGATCACCGATGCTGACCGACTCCAGTCCAATCATACTGGCGAGTTCCAGTCCGGTGTCCAGAATCAAGCGACGTGTTTCATCTCCTCGTTTCATACTTTGAATATAGCACGAACGTTCGTTTTATGCAAAGCTATTTTTGCCTGGGATTTCCTTGAGACTGCCTCCTGGTGATAGTTGTGCCCGACGGAAAACTCCATGCTCATCGCCTCCAAGTTCAGATAGCATCATAATCCTGTCGCAGATTAATGAACTTCTCTCTTTATCTGCAGGCTGATTTGTTTTATCTTTCCGGTGTATAGGTCGAATGGTTTAATTGCTATCAATTGGTGCATCGATGGTTAGAAAAATTGCACTGATCGCCGGAGCATGTATTATTCTGATTGTACTGGTGATTGCGCTATGGATTGTCTGGCAGATTCTGGCTGATCCACTGGATTTTATCGACCGGTCGACAGCCGACCTCTCGGTTGACCGGGATTCGCTGTTCTATGACGCACTGATTCCTGTGCCCAGAGTTTATCATAAACTGATTTTATCCGGTCCAGAAATCGGGGAAGTGAGCTGTGTTCTCAGTTTGCCGGATTCTTTAGGCCCTGATCCGATTCCGGCACTGATCATTCTCGGAGGGCTGGAAATCGGTGTGGAGACATTGAAATATATTCCCGACCCCGGGCACAACGCGATTATCATCTATCAGTATCCCTACCATCCGGAATACTGGTATTACGGCTCAGCTATCACTGAAATTCCCGTCATCCGGGAATCGGTGCTGAGCGTTCCGGCACAGGTTCTGGCGCTGTATGACTGGGCTGGCCGCCAATCCTGGACGGACACCGCCCGCATCAGCCTGGCAGGCTACAGCTTCGGTGCACTCTTTATTCCGGCAATCGTACACCTGTCTCAACAACACGGTCACCAAATTTCCCACACTGTTATCTCTTACGGGGGCGCCGATCTGTATCATTTACTGGACTACAATATGACCAATGTCGATCCGCCCTGGCGGGGATTGATTTCATGGATGGCGATTACCGCTATCCGCGGGATTGAGCCGGCCGAACATGCACCGTATTTGAAATCCGATGTACTGTTGATCAATGGTACGGAGGATCATCAGATCCCGGAATCCTGCTGGCGCCTGCTGCACCGGCTCGTGCCCGAGCCAAAGAGTGTGATTCTGCTGCAAGAAGGTCACATGGATCCGCGCAAACGGGAATTGACCATGAAACTGGTCCGGCTTACCAAAGAGTGGCTGGTTCAAAAAGACGTCATCAATAATTAATCAAAAATCCAAAATCTAAAATCCAAAGTCAGGGGAACAAATAACAGGAGTTTCAATCCGATTTATTATCGTAAAGTTATACTTTTTACTCCATCTGTAAACCGAAATGAAAGGAAATATTAACGTGAGATGATTTCATTCAAATTGAATACACCGGGAGAAATATTGTTTGCGCCTTGTGCACCGAAAAATGAATAAAAGTTTGATTTGTATCCTGAAATTTACCGCACTCGGATAAAAAAATATATTTTATGCGTTGTAGCTGATAACGCCTCAATTCATGTTAATCAAAAACAAACTCAACAAATCGGGAGGGATTCATGGTATCTATTTTATCGTTATGGCTGCCGATTATTGTATCGGCGGTTTTCGTCTTTATTCTCAGTTCTGTTGTTCATATGGTTTTAAAGTACCATCAGAATGATTTTGCAAAACTACCCGAGGAAGATAAAGTGATGGAAGATTTATGCAAGTATAATATTCCACCGGGTGAATATGCGATGCCGCGCGCAGTGACCTCAAAGGAAATGGCCGCACCGGAATATATAGAAAAGGCCAAAAAAGGACCGGTTGCCATACTGACGGTGATGGAGAGCGGGCCGCCCAAAATGGGCACGAACCTCGTTCTTTGGTTTGTATATACGCTCCTGGTCGGCATTTTAGCTGCCTATGTTGCCAGCAGGGCACTGGGTCCGGATGCATCCTATCTGGCGGTTTTCCGATTCGTTGGTGTAACAGCCTTTATTGCTTATGCCGTAGGCGGCTGGCAGGATTCGATCTGGTACAACCGCAAATGGAGTACCACCCTGAAAAACACCATTGACGGACTGCTCTACGCCCTGGTCACTGCCGGTACGTTTGGCTGGCTGTGGTCGTAGTTGAGATAAAAGGTAAAAGGCAAAAAAGGTCGGACTTTGCAAATTTGTTATGCAACATGCACTTTAATTATTAGCTTCACCTTTTTTACTTTTACCTTTTTCCTTTTTCCTTATATTATTTGATGTATCATTCAACAAAATGTTCTGATAATCTGTCAAACCATTTCCCAATATAAGATCCTCAAGAAACTGGGTGGTGGGGGTAGTACTATATGATATGATTACCGGACCCATTTTTTTACTTTACTTTTACTGAGAATAGCTTAAATTCTGAGCAACATCGTAATCATGCATTCGGGTTGATTTCTGAACACCCTGTACAGATTAAAATTAGCTCCTGACAATTAACAAATAAATTTCTATACCAAATTTTAATTTTACCTGGGATTAAACATATGAAGCACTCAATATCATTCATATTTTCTTTTACATTATTGATCTTATTTCATCCAACTCATGCTTATAGCCAGTCAAACGCCGCATATGTCATTAATGGCCATAAATATGACATGGCAGAAGATCTCTTCTATCGTATGGTACAGGAGTGGTATGACGCCACTCTTGAAAGTATCGGATTTGAGAACCTGGTCGACAGCCTGGCCAAAGAAAACAAAATTGATATCAGTGAGCTGTCCTTTCCCCGCGATCTCGACCTGAATTATCTGGAAGACACTACGGGCGTATTCGATATTGCGGGCAGGGTGACGATCGCCTCCTGGACGGTGAAAGCCAGCGGCCTGGGCTGTGATTTTGCCGCTGACATTTCTGAGATGTCAATCAGCTTTGAGGCAAAAAGCGATTTTGTTGACGGTAATCTGCTTATCTCCGATATAAAAACTGAGATTTCTGCAGCCGAGGTCAAGGTCACCGGAACCGGTGGTATACTGTGCCAGGCTGTGGCCAATGAGCTCGGGTCTCAGCTATCCGACGCCCTGCTTGATTTTCTGGGAACTACAGCCCTGGCTTTTGAAGAGGTCAGTACGGGTGGATTATTCGATATTCTGAATCCGGTAAGTGCCCTGCACCTGGATGATCCGGCTCTGATCGCAGAGGCACTCGAAGGATTTCCTATGAATATGAAAATCAGCACCCTGTATGATTCTGTTCTGGAAAAAACACAATTGATTACTACGGTTAATTTTTTGACCGGAACAATCACTGATCCGGAGGCCTTTTTAGGCATAGAACCGCAAGATCCTACTAGTGCCGGTCTGCATTATGGCGGCTTCAGTTATCTTTACTGGGTTTTGCAGCGGGGATTTCCCTGGCATGCTGACTGGACCGAGACGCAGCGTGTGGATGAGGCGTTTGATATCATGCAGGATCATAATATCAGGGATTACCGGCTGGAGATCAGGTGGCGCGATCTTCAGAAAAAAGTGTATCTCGGTGCGCAGCTGCATCCGGACAGTCTTGAATTGAGTGAGATCGACCCGCTTCTCACAGATGCCGCCCATTGGGACACATCAGCCTTTGGCAATACTAACGATATCCTTGCTGACGGTTCGGAGCGGAATTTCAACGCGTTTATGGCCATCGGAGTGGGCCATCAGGATCGTATGCCCGAAGACGAATCGGGGAAACAGATCGCGCCGGCTACGGAGGGCTGGACCGTCCCCGAAAACTATGTCAGGGTGAGTGCAGAGGAATACCTGTACAATCTGAAAATATATGCCCACGCGGTGGTCAGAAAATTTGCCGCAATTATCGATATATGGCAGATTGAGAACGAGCTGAATGCTGCCGGATTTGCGGCGGCGGATTCCTCCTGGTGGCGCAAAGGGGATCTGTGGCAGGATCGTGAATTCAGGAACCGCGTGTGGGACATCCTGGTTCAGGCCGTCAGAACGGAAGATCCCACCGCACGGATCACCCATTCTCTGCATATGCTCGGATTTATGTCCGCCATGGAATCGTGGCTGGACGATATGGATATCGTCGGCGTTAATTTTTTCCCCAATCAGGTGGTTGCACTGCCCGTGATGGGATTCGTGGTTGGTGAATACATCTGGGCCGTCCGCCGTGTATTAGAAGGCCTTGGATATCCCGATAAATCCGTCTGGTTGATCGAAACCGGATATCCCGGAATTGAAGCAACTGATGCGCCCGATACCCTGCGGCTGGAAGAGGATCTGTTCTATTTCTCCGAAGAAAGGCAGGCAGCGTATATTGAATCGGCAGTACAATCGGCAGCCGAAAAGGGTGCAGAAGGATTTTTCTATTATTCTCTGACCGCGCAGGAAGATATGCCCGAAGGGATACCGGACATGAATAAGTTCATCCGTTACTCCGGTCTGATACGCAGAGAAACGGATCAAGCGAAACCCGGCCTGGAGGTCTATGCCAACCAGCTGCAGAAACTTATTATCACGACAGTTCCAGCTGCTCTTACACATATCGTCCCTCATTCGCATACCTTGTATCAAAACTATCCCAATCCCTTTAATCCGTATACCATCATCAGCTGGCAGCTGGCCGAACGCAGCCATGTGGAATTATCCGTATACAACCTGACGGGTGAGAAGGTGACCACTCTGGTATCAAACAGGCTGGATCCGGGATTCCATTCATACCGGTTTGAGGGCCATAATCTGGCCAGCGGAATATACTACTACCGCCTGGTGGCCGGATCATACAGGGAAGCAAAGAAAATGATTCTGATCAAATAACACTACATATCGCCATGGTGAATAAGCTAAGAGTGCTTAGCCTTAAATAGTTTCAGGAAACTGCCCGGCTAAAATGTTACGACAGGATAAGCAGACTGTTTTTCCCTGTTCACTCTGCGCATAAATCATTTTAATCCAGTCCCTGCTGTTTCCGGTTTTCCTGCTCGAACCAGGTGATAATTTGCGGATACAAATCCACGATTGTCTTATCCTGTTTTTGTTAACATAAAAACCAATCAGGAAAAGGTTAAATTCAGTAAGTTTCGTAAAATATCTTTCATAATCAAAACCGCTTAAGACATTACAATTAAACACAATTACCGGTGGGCAATATCATCTCTTATATGCCTGTTGATTAGTGAACAATCAGGCCCGGTACATGTGAAATTTCGTCAACCCGGATTTCATTATCCACTCTGAAACAAATTTCACATACGGGCGTATTCTCTTTATACAAACCGCCTGATCAATTTTACAAATATATAGAGTATCATTTTAATAAACCGGATACAGCAATCTGGTATTGGGCCGTTGTTGCTAAGCGGTTATCTTTGTTGAAAAAACCTGCTATGCCATTCTTTCAACAATGGGTATGTATGTCAAATCTTATCGGCAAATTGTATTACCCATGCCTGTGCATGCTCACGTCAGGCAGGGACGGCGGGAACCATTATCGCATTTTATTATTCCTGACCGCGATGTTCATCCTATCCTGTTTAAATTCATGTACCGGTGATAAAATCCCGCTTGAAGTTCCCGGGTATTATCAGTACCGGATACCAATACAGACAACCGACGGCTGGGAAACCGCCTCTTTAAGCAGGGTAGGAATGAATGAACAACCGCTGTTCAATCTGATGTACAGGTTGAACAGCTCCGATGATTACCGGATGCACAGCCTGTTGATTATCAAGGATGGTAAGCTGGTATTTGAAGAGTATTTTCCCGGCGAAAAATTCAATCTGGCGCAGTATACGGGAGAAACGGGTTTTGACATGGACGACACGCACAATCTGTGTTCGGCTACCAAGAGTTTTACCTCAGCGCTGACCGGTATCGCGATTGATCAGGGTACAATACTATCAGTCGATCAGCGGATCTTTGATTTTTTCCCGGAGCATACCGATCTTCTCCGATTATCCCCCGGTAAAAATGATATCACCATCAGGAATTTATTGACCATGCAATCGGGCCTGGCGTGGGATGATGAAAGCACCTCCTATTTTGATGCGCGGAACGATATGAACCAGATGTTTAGCAGCCGTGATCCGATCAGATATGTGCTGACAAAAGACCTGATCGAAATCCCGGGGACTTTTTTCGCCTATCGTAATTGTAACACCAATGTGCTCGGAGAGATCATCCATAAGGCTTCGGACGAGAGCGTTATCAGTTTTTCCGATGAATATTTGTTTACAAAATTGGGTATTACCGACTTCGAATGGCAGATGATATCGGGTGATGTCGTTTTCTGTTCCGGAGATCTGCGGCTGCGGCCAAGGGATATGGCCAAGTTCGGATTGCTCTTTCTAAATGGCGGCAGCTGGGAGGGTGAACAGATCATTTCCCGGGCGTGGATTGATTCTTCCACAGCAAGACAAGTTGAGCTGCAGCAGAGCTGGGCCGATCTGGATGGGTATGGGTATCAGTGGTGGTTATGGGAAGATATAGATGACCTGGCGTTCAGCGCTTACGCCGCAGCCGGCTGGGGCGGGCAGTGGATCATTATATGGCCTGAGAAGAATACCGTTTTTGTTACCACCGGCGGGAATTATTACACCCCGGAACTCATACCGATAGAATCTCTGCTGGCGGAATATCTCATTCCATCGGTCAACTGATGCAGCCAAGGGGATAGCTGTGGATCGAAGTCGTGACATTGACTACTTGGTGCAGTGCGCAGGGGAACTTCCATGAAATTGTTTTACTCATGTATTATTGCTGTTGCTCTATTTTTTTCCTGTAAAACAGATGAAGATCCGGTCTCCGCACAGAACGGGACGTATCAGACAGACTATGGGGTCATTACCCGAATTGACGGTTATCCTTTATACCGGTGCAGCTATTCCGCTGATTACAAGTTTGATGTTTATCTTGAGACGGGACAAATCCCATATTATTCAAACGTCAGTGCTGAAGAAAAGAACTACGGATGCACCTGTTTTTCAGCTTTTGGGAGCGAAAACCGGTTGCTGGGGCGGAATTATGACTGGCCGGAGCAGTCCACGTATTTTATCGTGTTCACCGAGCCTTTGAACGGTTATACATCCGTCTCCACTGTCGATTTGTATTTTTTCGAATATAATCACTCCGAATCCCCGGAGTTTTCCGGTAATCAAAACATTTTACGCAGCTTGCCATATTACCCGTTTGATGGGATGAATGAAAAAGGAGTAGCAGTCGGAATGAATGCCCTGCCTGAAGGACGTGGTCCTTTTGATGCGAATAAGGTGACGATCGGTGAGTTGCAGGTTATACGGCTTGTGCTGGATTATGCTGCATCCACCCGTGAAGCGATTTCCCTGATCCGGCAGTATAATGTCAGGATGGAGGCCCCACCCATTCACTATCTGATCGCAGACTCGTCAGGACATTCCGCAATCATTGAATTTGTCGACGGACAAATGCATGTAATAGAAAACGAAATTCCCTGGCAGGTAACCACCAATTTTATTATCACTGACTGGGATAATCCGATTGAGGCGCCCTGCTGGCGTTATCAGAGTGCCTGCTCAACACTGGGATCCACCAGCGGAATTTTGTCCGAAAATGGGGCGTGGAGTCTGCTGGAAGGAACTTCCGTAACATCTACACGCTGGTCAGCGCTGTTTAATTTAAAAACCGGCCAGCTGCAGGTGGCCATGGGCCGGGCTTATCATAATCCGCATTTGTTTTCAGTATTTGAATAATAATTATATTGTCGACTTCGCAGTCGGAGGGAATGAGTTTAACAGAGCACACTTTAAGATTTGATTTCGCATCACTCAGCTATATATATAATTCAGACAGGGTTTTGACATTTTTCTGACAATTGTTGCTCATTAGTATCATATATTATACCGCAATTACCAGAATTAAACTTCCAAGACATGGCGAGGTATATTATGGGCAAATCAAGTAAATCAAGATCGATTTACCATTTTTCTATGTACGTTTTAGGTCCGGTGACTATCGCAGTGATTTTTTCGTCCTGTGTCACTTCGAGTACTTTTATCCAATCGGCATCTCTCAGCGGCCCCGCCCAAAAATCCATGGTCAGGATCACGGATGATATTGAAAATGAACAATCCACATTACGCTTCCAGTTTTCACAAAACCTGCAGCAGGAAATCCGTACGACAGCATCGGAGGTACATTCAATTTACCCTGCGGATTCAACACCCCCGCAGTTTGATTTATATAATAATGTGTTCTGGAAACTGCCGCACAGCGAGTTCATGTTCGATCTGGAAATTCCATTATCCCGGGTTATCGTAATTTTCGGTGGCCTGAATCTCGGTGTGTTGGATCAGAAAACATCCCTGGGTAAAACCATCGGTTTCGGTTTCAGAGGCAGTGGCGGTGATCTGCACATGCGTCTCGATCTCAGTTTTAATATCCAGGATATGGACTATGAGGTATACTATGTCAACGAGACCCAGTGGATCTGGGGCGAAACAACCCGCACGTCCCTCTATGATCACGGTACGCTGACTTCCAAGAACCTGGGGGTTGGCATTACGCTGAATACAGCGCAGGCGGAATGGACGTTAAATCCATTTATCCACGGGGCATTCGGTTCGCAGACAATCATTCAACCGAAGGAAACCAGTTTTATTCCGGATCCGCCTTCTTATTCAGATAGTTATTTCAACCTGGCCGGCGGATTTTATTTCCGGCTCGGGGACCGCCACCGCCTGGTCATCGGGTACGGCATGAACAGACACAGTAATGAACGGGGATCCGCACCCTGGGTGTCTAATGTGATTCTGCAGGCGGATATAGTCTTCTAAAAATATCATTTAGATCCGTTGATTTTATGGCAAGCGGTATAAATATACAGATAAAAAGGGGTGACAATACCGGATTGTTGCGAATATGCCGAATTATCTGTAGGCAGCCCGGTCGATGTCTGTCAAAGATTTAATCGGCCGGGGGGGCTTTAGATATTGTGCCAAAAAACCGTAAATCTTGATACGGATTTCCTTTGCCTGTCTGGTATCCATCCGATCGAACGAATGTCCGCCGGGGATATCCTGAAATATTTCGTACTCAAACTTCTTCCCCTCTGCCTTCAATGATTTTATCAGATGTTCAACCTCCAGAACATTTACATCCTCATCATTGGTATTCGTATGGATCAATAATGGTGTTTTCAATTTATGTGCATTCCAGGCCGGGGATCTTCTGCGATATTCATCTACATCTTCATGCGCTGTTTTGCCGATATGATAATCAGCAGAGTAGAGTTCCCGGTATTCATCATCGTAATATCCCATGCGTGCAACCAGATCGCTTACAGGGACACCCGCGAATGCCACCGTGTAATCCTCCGGGTGCTCGAAAATATTAAGTAATGTGATCAGCCCCCCGTGACTCCATCCGATAATACCGATGCGCCCTTTATCCACAAAATTATAGTTATCGATCATATAATTCCGGCTGGATCTGACATCTTCGATTTCCAGACCGCCATAGTCGATTTTTTCATAGTGTGATTTTCCATAGCCGGTGCTTCCGCGGTATTCAGCAGCGATGACGATGTACTGCTGGGCGATCAGCTCTTTTACGATATGGGTATAATAGGTGGAAAAATTGCTGTGCACCCCGCCGTGCGGGAAAACGATCAGCGGATATTTTGCGCTGAAATCGATGTCTTTTGGGAAAAAAATATAGGCCCAGAATTTAACCGGGTTACCGGCACCAAGAGCGGTTGGATTTTTTTCCTTTGCAAGCGGGGGACCGGTTAAATATACCTTATCGATAAATGCCACTGATCCGACTCTCTGAAACCAGGTGATATCATCAATTGCTTTTTCCAGGATATCCAACCGATGTTGCAGCGTCTGTTGATTGTTTTTCAGTGAGTCAATCTTGCGGGCTAAATCCTGACCAAGACCAAAACCAGGCAGTATGATCAGATTAGCTGATATGATGAAAATAGCGCTGAGTTTAATGGTTTTCATACGCCGGCTCTTATTTTATAATTGGATTTAAACCGAACCTATCCGGATTTTTAAGGAGAACATGCACTGTCTTCCCGAATACTAACCGGAAATATAAAGATCGATCATTTAATCTCAAAACTGATTTTTACATTCGAATGATATTATCTTGTAATCTTGTCAAATTTTCAGAAGGGACAAAATTTTATGATATCATTTGAGCAGGAGCATTTTCCGGCTTTGAACCTCCGTGCCGGCTTTCAGCCGGTAAATATAGATCCCCGTTCCGACCGGGACGCCTGCATGGTTTGTTCCATCCCATATTACCGATTTCTGCCCGGGAGATTGTACGGCCTGTATCAGGGTCTTAATTTCCTGGCCGCCGATGTTATAGATTTTCAGAGCAACCGGTATTGTCACCGTAAGCCCGAAGTTAATCGTCGTGACGGAATTAAAGGGATTGGGGAAATTCTGCTTCAACGTGACTTTTTCCGGTATGGTTGTTCCGGATGGCGGATTGATTTCCGTGGGAAGAATATTCAGGTACTTCGTAAGAATAATCGGATCGATGCGTGATTTTTCAGCCCCTTCAGAGGCAAAACTTCCCTGTTCCAGAAAGTGAAAGGCATAATAACTGATCTCCAGTGGTTCAACAGCATTGATCAGCGGATTAAAAATACGCAATACGCCCATGACGATTTCTTTGCCGCAAACCGCACATATCCGGATTCCATCCATACCCAGCCGTTCGATATACGGAGTGGTCGTCGATGGCTCCGTCGGCAGGGATCTGATGCTGTCTGCCAACGTCAATGCGAGTTCCATACCGTCGCTGACGCCGTCGTTATTGGAGTCCATTTTTGCCGGATCATATCTGAAGTAGATTTCTTCATCGTCTTTCAGCCCATCATTATCCGTATCATCACCAGTAAATAAGCTATGTGTTTTCATGGTGCGGTACAGTTCAACCACATCCGGGCGCCCGTTTTCATGAACACTTCCATTATAGCCAAAGCTGCCGTGCGCCATGGCATGCAGGGTTATAAAAGGGATTTCATATTTGCGGTTGTTTTCAGGATTAAAGATCTCAATTGTTCCCATATTATGGGTTGAACCGCATATCCGGCAGTTTTCACTCCCCCACACCCATTTCAGCGCAATATTACTGTGTATACCGTCGGGATCTTCCTTTAATCTGGCATACAAGCGGGTCAATTCCTCCGCAAGCTGCGCCCCGTCGGGAACACCATCATGATCAAAATCCGGGTCTTCCATGGTATACTCCAGCACCAGACTATCTTCTTCCGCGTCGGTCAATCCGTCACTATCGGTGTCATTGGCAACCGGTAAAAGGTGCCGGTCATCATAGGGATATAAAATTCCTTTTAGGGTATCGATGTTCACCCGTTCAAAACTTTTGTCATTGCCATATGAAAAAAAACCGTGTTCCAGAAAATGGAGTCCAATGTAGGGGATCTCCAGCTCGAGGTTGCGTCTGGGATTCACCAGGGTGAAATAACCCATGTTGACATTCGCGCCACATTTGGGACACTGGATTACACCCCGCTGGTCGTGATTCATTTTGTATATTCTATCGGAATGGATAGCATCTGCCGGCAGGGTATCGATTACGGCCTTAAAAAATCTCGCCCATTTCTGACAATCGGCCATTGTACCCTGCTCCAGCAATCCCAGATAGATCTCCTCTGCATAAGATAGCCCATTGACATTGATATCTTCCGGCAGGGGAATATAATGCGTGGAATCGGGGGTGCTTTGAGCCGATACAAACCCTGTGAGCATACACAGAGCAGCGGCCAGTCTGGGAAATTTGAATAACAAGGAGGATTTTTGGGCCTCCACCAGCCTGCATTCGGTTGAAAACCAGTCGGAGATTTCCCTGTAAATCTGTTTATACGCGGATAATAATTCCGGTGTAACACGACAATTCTCGCACGCCCAGTGAAATAAAAGCGCCTGATCAGATTGGCTTAACATATTGCGGGCGTACGGTTTTCTGATAAATTGTCCAACACAGCAGGAAGGATACCCGAAAAAAAATCCTTCAAGTTTTTTCTGTGTGGAATTATTGCAAAGCGGTGTCTGATCGAATTTACGCTGGTAGAGGTCGACATAACGCATCGATTTACTGAAAACCGTTTCATGGATTACTTTCGATGAATACAGCCTGCGCCGGACCGACCCGGCATAAAAACCCTGTCTATTAAGCCAGCGCAATGTTTTTCTGTTCAACGGCTTTTCATAGCGGCTGAGCGGTTTGATTTTTTGGCGGGTGAGTTCTACGAGATAATAAAACTCAAAATCATCGATAAAAACATGATCCTGGTACATGACAGCACCTCGTGATTATAATTTTAAAGCGAATCCCATAAGGGATTAACGGAAGGTGACCAGGATTGAATGAAGCGATATCTAATGTAAAACCAAAAAATCAGATTATTCCTGATGGGACCCGTCGAAAATTTTATTGCCTGAATCTACGATGTATTCATAATATATCGATTGTAAAAATTCCTGTTATTATTCGATTTTTATGATACGCTTACGTCTGTATAGGGACATTTCTATTACAATATAATTTACGATGCTCGGAATAAAAATGTTTCCACTCTGTGCTTCAGGATAATCGACTGGAGAACCGGGAATTAATCAATTCCGGCTGAATCTGTGAAGTTCTTGTATCGGTCTGTGTACGACTGATCCAAGCTGCTTCACCTACAGTTGTACGACTTCACTATCTGCCTATTCTCCTGTATCTTTTTCTTAATACTTGCACTCATGCCACCGCTCGCAATCAATTTCCGGGAAACCGGTGATTAGTTGGCATGGGTGAATTTTTTTATAGATTAAACCATATTTAATCGGTTGCAGAGATTCAACATTAAAAACATTTACACTCCGATATTCCGATAAAATCCTGAAATCTACATCGATCCGGATTCGCTTCACATGCATTGCTGGATATATTCATGAAGCTCATTTCATTCAGAATAAAGTTTCATATTGAATGAGACCTTTCCACCGAACGGATCTTCTGCCAGCAGGAATTGGTCATGTTCTCTATCCAGCGACACTGTGTGCAATATATTATCCGAAGGTAAACAGATCAGACCCCGGACATTGTGCGAATCCTTCGCGTATACGACAAGATCCAGCGCCGACCAATCCATGTTGGCTGTGGATTGAGCTAATTCTATGTGCGGGATTACAGCACCTTCACGCACCAGAACAACGATCGGGATTCTTCCGGCAGCGATGTGATGCCAGCCAGACGGGTATAATTCACCGGTTTGGTAATCGATCCATTTGCCCGGTGGAAGATAAACATTGCGTGCATTTACATCCTCGAACAGAGGAGCAACCAGCATATCCGAGCCGAACAGATACTGATCATCCACCAGCCATGACCCGGGATCATCAGGGAAATCCACGAATAGCGCGCGCAATATTGGCAGACCATGCTCCGTACAGTCTTTCGCCTGGGCATAAATATATGGCATCAGTTTGTAGCGCATCTCATCCGCTGCCCGGAAAGCATCCATAAAATCAGATCCGTACTCCCACGGTTCTGTCGGTGGTGCGCCATGACTGCGCGTGTGTGAGCTCAGCATGCCGAAAGGCGTCCAGCGGCGATAAATATCTTCCGGTGCCCTTTTAACAAATCCACCGATATCATGCGCCCAGAATGAAAATCCGCACAGACCCAGCGATAAGCCGGCGCGCAGCGTAGCTGCCATAGCGGTATTGGTGTTGGCCGGATCACCGCCCCAGTGTACCGGATATCGCTGGCTGCCGGCCCACGCACTTCTTGCCCAGATGATCGATTCACCGGTAATTCTTTTGGTAACATCCGCCACTGCATGGTTGTACCGGAGCGGGTACAAATTATGCTCATAATACCCGGTGCGCCCCGAAGCATAGATCCCTTCCGCGGGAGCCGCCTCGCCAAAATCCACTTTAATAACACTGACCCCCTGCTGCAGCAGTCCGGCAATTTTGGCCTGATACCATTCTACGGTTTCCGGATTGGAAAAATCGAGTACCGCATCTTCATAGGGCAGGTTCCCTTTGCGGTCTCTTACATAAAGTCCGCGCTCGATAATTTCCGGGAACAACGTGTTATGGGGGACAAAATACGGAAGTTGCCACAGGCAGGTTTGAAATCCCATTTTTTTGAGATCGGCCGTCATCTTGACCGGATCCATGAAACGTGATTTTGAAAACTGATAATCACACCGCCAGTCGGTTTCAAACCAGCCGGTGTCAAAATGGATCACATCAGCCGGGATGCGGTTATCGCGAAGTTTTTGCGCAACCGCGCGCCCCTCGGCTTCAGAGAAATAGGTTATCCGGCTCATCCAGAATCCGAACGACCAGAGCGGGGGCATGGCTGCTTTTCCGGTCAAATCCGTATATTCATCCAGAATATCCCGCGGTTCACCGAAAAAGACAAAGATATCCGCCGTATCATCACCGATCATGAGGCTGGTGATCCCACTGTAGTATTTGCCGAAATCACAGGTTATGGGCGAAGATGTATGGATAAAAATACCGTATCCGCGGCTGCTCATAAAAAACGGAACAGGTTTATACATGGTTTCATTCTGTGTACCGTTGGCATCATCGGTCCACAGCACCACTTTTTGCCCGCGTTTGTCAAAAGCCGTAAAAGACTCACCGCACCCATATATTTTCTCATCCGGGAGGAGTGAAAAAACCGCCGCCATGCTGGTGGAATAATCGGCCGCACGCCGGACATAGGAAAACGGTAATATCGGGGTAAATGTTTCCGAATCATCGGTGATATGGATTGTGCGCGTGAGTAGTTTTCCGCTGGCATCGCAAAACTCTATCCGCCAGGGAAACGGACTGATGGTGACCGAACCGTTCGGGCTGGTATAGATGTGATTACCATCGGTATAACTATAGTTCCAGGCACTCCGGTCGCCGGAGGTTTTACCGTTTATCAGCATCAGCGACGGGTCGACCGGTTTTATCTGAGGACGTGAGTTTGCACGTATACGTATTGTCCGGGCAGAGATAAATTCAATTTCAAACGGAAGCTCAGGGGATTCAGCGTACTCAACTGTGGGGAATTCGTTTGCACGTACCGGAGTCAGTACCGCCAGCATATTATTAAACGCCTGCCTGGAAACATATTCATATCGCCTGTATTTGATGATCCCTTTACCCGAAGAAGGATCAAACGCTGCCAGACTGTCAGCGATATAGTAGGTATTGGCGAAATTGCGGAAATCTGCACTTATATCGATTGGCTCGTTCAAGAGCGCCTGGTTTTTATCGGGTGAATGATAAGGTATTTGTGCCACCAGATCCGAATTAAATTTCTCAAGCGATAGAAGCACTAAAACACCCAGGGAGATTTTACTGATAATCTTCATAAATGCCCCTCGGTTTTTTGGTTTTATTCCTGCCAGAATTATTCTTTTCACCTGTTCACAAAACCGCCGTTTTTTCTGCTTAAAAAATATGACCTGCTTTCAAAGAATACGGGAAGTAATATATTAACAATGTGCGGTTGCTGGATAATAATTGCAATAATTTATTTTGAATTTTTCATGTATAAAATGCACAGATCTGACTTCATATTTACCTTTCAGTTTTATATCAGGCAGCAGACAAGGGTAGGTTTATACCGCTCAACGCAGGATATCAGAGGCCTATTCAGTGAGATCTCAGTAACTATGCTGGTATCCGTTTTCAAGTTTTCTATTTAAGGTAGATTACGACTCTTCCGGCGGCATAAAAAAATTTTGTAAAAATAACTTCTTGGCCTATATTTATTATATCTGCGACACTGCGTGTTCCGATATAATCCTTTTTGGTCGTTGTAAACACAACGAATGTACGTTTCAGATTATTTTTACCGAGCGATCGTATAAAATTAACATTAATTAATCTGAGAGGTTTCCCAATGAAGCATGCATTGAAACTCAGTTTGCACACAGTGTGTCTGGTCATGTTCATTTTTTCACTAAACCCTGGAGTCTCCGCACAGATTTCGTCATACCATTGGGCAGAGAGGATCGGTGGCTCATTGCTTGATGAAAGTTTCTCGGTTGCCGTTGATACGGATGGCAATTCATACGTGACCGGTATTTTTACCGGTTCGGCCGATATCGGCGACACAACACTGGTTGCCCTGGGGGCTACTGATATTTTTCTGGTGAAATATGATCCCTCCGGGGAGCGTATCTGGGTACGGCAGGCCGGAGGTAAAGAAGACGATGACAGCTACGCGGTGCACATCAGTCATGACGGTTACTGCTACATGACCGGCAGCTTTGCCGATACAGCATATTTTGAATCAGATACGCTGATATGTTTCGACAGCAATATATTCTATTATGACATATTTTTGGCCAAATACACTCTGGACGGTAACCTCATCTGGGTCACGCGGGCCGGCGAAGCGTTCTGGGATGAGGCATTCGGGATTCATACGGACGCATCCGGCGATATTTTTATTACCGGTTCCTACTGGGGGACAGCCCGTTTTGACAATATCACCCTCTCCGGATTATACGGATCGGGAGCCACTGACGGCTTTGATATTTTTATCGCCAAATACGATAGCGGTGGAGATGCTCTGTGGGCCAAACGTATGGTCGAAAGAGGCTGGGATCGCGGTTCGGACGTAGTGACGGATGTGTCCGGCAATTGCTATGTTACCGGTGGTTTCCAGACCGCCCTGCTTTTCGGGGGATTTGGCGGACCATCGCTGACCGCAACCGGCGGATCCGGAGATGAGGATATTTTTCTGGTCAAATATACTCCCGGTGGCGATTTTATCTGGAAAACCTCAGCTGGCGGTGAAGGCTTTGATCAGGCTCTGGCGCTGGCGATAGACGGTGATAGCTATCTTTACGTGACGGGGGTTTTTAATGATACCGCCACATTTGATTCGACCCAACAGATCAGTTCCCAGGGTTTCAACGATCTGTTCCTCGCCAAATATGATTCAAACGGAAAGTTAATCTGGGTGCGTGGAGCAGGCGGCGCCGGTGATGACGGCGCCAGTGATGTGACCACAGACGGAGATGGGAACATTTTTATTTGCGGCTATTTCAGCGGGATCGCTGATTTCGATGACTTACAAATTGTCGGTGGCGGACAATTTATAGCCAAATATGGTTCGGATGGCCGGATCCGGTGGGTAAAGCAGATCGATGAAGCCGACAATCTGGCTAAATCGCTCGCCCTGATGCCTGAAGGAGATCTGGTGGTGACCGGTGTATTCGAAAACAAGGCTACTTTTGGCGGAACGGTGCTCACCGGCCAGGGGCAGACCGATGTTTTTATAGCCAGACTTGACACACTGATGGTGACTGCACTGCCGGCCTTGCCGGTGTCTCCTCCACCTACTTTTTTTCTTGCGCAAAATTATCCGAATCCGTTTAATCCGTATACCATCATCAGCTGGGAGCTGTCCTTTGGGACCTATGTCGAACTGTCTGTTTTTAACCTGCTGGGGGAAAAAGTAATGACATTGGTATCAGAAAATTTACCTCCCGGAAATTATACTTATCGGTTTGACGGCAGCAATCTGGCCAGCGGCATATACTACTATCAGCTGGCAGCAGAAGAGCACAGAGAAATCAGAAAAATGATTCTGCTCAGATGAGGAAACATCTCCTAATAGCAGATAATATCATATAAGTTTAAGTCCGATATTTATTGGCCGGAGAGACAGGATCAACAGGATAACCGGCGATTACTTACCGGACCATAAACGCCGAATGATTTATTAAAAGAGACTTCTGAAAAATTGTTTTTATTGTCATTCCTCCAAGGGAGTGGCTTCGCCACTATCCCGATTTAATCGGGAGAAGGAATCTCTTAAATTCAATTATTACAAAAATTGCCATCCCCGGACTAAACCCTTGCCCCGACTTAGTCGGGATCGCAATGACAGTAAAAAGTCTATTTCTTAGAAGTGTTTTAACTAAATGGCTTATCTCTAGAATAAATGCGATTCATCAGGATTTCCTGATTTTTCTTGACATCAATAATGCCATTTGTATATTTGTCACAGCGTTTTCTCACTTAAATAAAAACAGACGATTCGTCTTTGAATACATATTGATTCCTCCATACAATTTATTACGATTTATCACATATTTTTAACTGAAATAGTTCATTAAGCGGGGTAATTTCGATGATTGGAAAAGTGATTCACCATTACCGGATCACCGAAAAAATCGGTGCAGGAAGCATGGGTGAAGTATATCTTGCCGATGACCTCAAATTAGGGCGAAAACTCGCCTTGAAGTTCCTTCCCGCACCTTTAACCAACGACAAGGAAAATATCCGCCGGTTCGAGCGGGAAGCGCAGGCTGCGGCCTCATTAAATCATCCCAATCTTATTACCATATACGAAATCAACGAATTTGAAGGACAATTGTATATCGCTATGGAGTATGTGGACGGGAGGTCACTCCGGGAAGAACTCGGAATAGGACCCATGCCGGTCGACCGGGTGCTTCGTATTTTTACCCAAATTTGCCGGGGCCTTGACCGGGCCCATCAGGCCGAGATTGTTCACCGGGATATCAAGCCTGCCAATATTCTGATCACCGAAAATGATCGGGTTAAAATACTGGATTTTGGCCTGGCAATGCTGGCGGGTAAGTCGCGTATAACAAAAGGCGGCATGGTCCTGGGGACATTAGCATACATGTCACCTGAACAGCACCGCGGGGAATCCGTTGACCAAAGAAGCGATATCTGGTCACTTGGTGTACTCCTCTATGAAATGCTCACGAATCAGTTGCCTTTCAGGGGAAAGTATGAGCAGGCTATGCTTTACGAAATCCTGAATAATGATCCGGCGCCCATTCACTCGGCCAGAAAAGATATGCCTGAAACACTGAGTCGCATTACTCAAAAAATGCTCCATAAAAATATAGATGCCCGTTATCAGAATGTTCATGATATCCTTGCTGATCTTGGATCATTAACGCATGAGCAGGAAAGCAGGGAGGAGTTGACCGATTTGGTACACCGGTCCGAAAAGATCACATCCGAATTAAAAATTATCGGGAAATACAAGATTATATCTTTGCTTGGTGAGGGGGGTATGGGGATGGTCTATCTCGCTGAGCAGACCGAGCCTTTCAGCCGGCGGGTGGCAATCAAAATCATTAAACTGGGCATGGACACGCAACAGGTGGTTGCGCGCTTTGAGGCTGAGCGGCAGGCGCTTGCCAGCATGGACCATCCAAATATTGCCAAAATCTATGATGCCGGAAGTACCGAGACCGGTCGCCCGTATTTCGTTATGGAGCATGTACCGGGTATTCCTCTACACGAATATTGTGAAAAAAACAGCCTCCGCATACATGAACGCCTCGCGCTTTTTATTGAGCTGTGCCATGCAGTTCAACATGCCCATCAGAAAGGCGTGATACATCGTGATCTAAAACCCTCAAATGTCCTGGTGAGCGTCAAAGATGATAAGCCATACCTCAAGATTATTGATTTCGGTATTGCGAAGGCAATCGGACACAGTCTGACAGATAGGACCCTGTTCACCGAACAGGGCCAGCTTATCGGTACACCCGAATATATGAGCCCGGAACAGGCTGAAATGACAGGACTTGATGTTGACACGCGAACCGATATTTATTCCCTGGGCGTGATCCTCTATGAACTTTTGAGCGGCGTATTACCGTATGATCCTGAAACCCTCCGGTCAGGTTCAATCAGTGAGATCCAGCGGCTCATTTGTGAGACCGATCCGCTGAAATGCAGCACGCGTTTTAAAAATTTGGGTGATGAACGAACGATGATTGCCGCGCACAGGAATATTGAATCCGATGCTTTATACAAGCAACTTAAAGGGGATCTGGACCTGATAACGACCAAAGCGATGGCCAAGGATCGGACCCAGCGGTATGCCTCTGCCTCTGAATTAGCCACCGATGTCGACCGGCACCTGAAGCATGAACCCATTCTGGCCAGCCCGCCGACAACCATCTACCGCTTAAAAAAGTATATCAAGCGGCACCGGACCGGGGTAGCTGCTGCAGCTTTCATGATTTTGGCCATGCTGATCGGTATAGCCGGCACCAGTATCGGCATGATCAAAGCGATCCGGGCGGAGAATATAGCAAAAAGTGAAGCGCAGACTGCCAGGGAAGTGTCTGAATTTCTGCAGGGTCTTTTCGAGGTTTCCGATCCTGGTGAGGCCCGCGGCAATACGATAACCGCGCGGGAAATTCTCGACAAAGGTGCGGAAAGAATAGAGGCGGAATTGGCCGGCCAGCCCCAGGTTCAGGCCCGGATGATGAATACTATCGGTATCGTCTACTGGCGGCTGGGTCTGTATGAGCAGGCAAAGTCGTTACTACAGCAGGCTCTGGAAATCCAGCGCAACGTACTGGGTGAGAAGCATCCTGAGGTCTCTGAGAGCCTGAATGGGCTGGCAATAATGCATTATGCGCAAGGCGATTACCCTCTTGCCGAGAAACTCTTCCGGGAAGCTCTGGCCAGCCGGCGACAACAGGAGCATGAAGAGCTTAATGTGGCAAATTGTCTGAACAATCTCGCCATGACTTTAAAAGCGCAGGAGAAATACGATGAAGCGGAACCCATGTACCGTGAAGCGCTGGCGATACGCCGGGAAATTCTGGGAAACGAAAATAAGGAAGTGGCGCAAAGTCTGAACAATATGGGAAAGTTTCTCTATGATCAGGGAAAAATCGAGGAGGCGGAACCGTTGCTGAGGGAATCTCTGACGATGAATCGTGTACTGCTTGGAGAAGAACACCCGGATATCTCCGCCAACCTCAATAATCTCGCACTGGTGCTGCGTGAGCAGGGTAAATATGACGAGGCAGAAGAAATGTTCGGCCGGGTTCTGGCGCTGGATCGGAAACTGGTGGGTGACGATCACCCCTATGTTGGTGCAACTTTGCAGGAGCTCGGGATTTTAATGATGATGAGAGAGGATTATAACAAGGCAGAAAAATTTTTCCGTGAAGCGATTGATATAAAACAAAAAACTTTTTCCGGCCAGCACTGGAAGGTATGCGTCACCCGCAGCCTGCTCGGTGATTGTCTGACAAAACTTGGTAACTATGAACTTGCCGAAAAAATATTACTGGAAAGTTATCAGAACATCGGGAAGCAGCTCCCCCCTTTGAGCAAATATACGCGGGATGCCTTGTACCATATTATTACCCTTTATGAAGCCTGGAATAAACCCGAGAAAGTATCCGAATATCAGGCATTGTTGTCAAAAGGGAATTAATATTAATTTGAAATTTGTAATATTCTACATGTCCACCTAATTTCATGTATGGAGAATTCATTTACTCCACTCCAGATTATATTATTCATCGGCGCCGCTCAGGGATTTTTTCTGGCTGTTATGCTCCTTTCGGCCAGGCGGGGGAACCAGCAGGCCAATCGTATTCTCGCCGCCATCCTGGCAATATTTTGTCTGAACATAATCATCCATAATATTTCTCACCGACAATATGCATACAGCATACCCCATCATGAAGTCATTATTACCAGTATATTCTATCTTTTTGGCCCCCTGTTTTACTTTTATGTCCGCGCGCTCACAGAGCAGTTATCTTCGGTCCACCGTAGAGATTATCTCCATTTTTTTCCATTTTTCGTGTGTATACTGTTCTCTCTGCCTCTTTATATCATTTCATTCAATCAGGCAAAACCACATATCATCCTGGAAATCCTGGCCGGTCTGGTTGTCATTCATGTCATTGTATATATGACCTGGTCGGTCAATTTATTGATAACGCATACCCGCAAAATACGCGACTCTTTTTCTTCAACCGACAGGATCAATCTGCGGTGGCTGCGGTTTCTGATTATTGGCTTTACCGTTACCTGGCTGGCTGCCCTGTATTTTGATTTACAAAATACAAATCCCGATGACTGGGATTATGTCTGGCTGCTGGTTTCATTACTGATGTACCTGATCGGATATATGGGTTTGCGTCAGCCGGAGATATTTGCCGGAAAAATAATTACAGAAGATACTGAAACAGACCGGTTGAAAAAGAAATACCAAAAATCAGCCCTCACCGGGGAGATGGCTGAAACGTATGTTCAGAAACTGCAGGAACACATGCAAACCGCAAAACCCTACCTCATCAGCAATATTACCCTGCCCGAGCTGGCCCACGGTATATCGCTCTCAGTCCATCATCTTTCGCAGATCATCAATGAGAAACTGAACCTGAATTTCTTTGAGTTCATTAATCAGTACCGGGTTGAGGAGGCTAAAAAATTGCTGGCCGACCCGGCTAAAAGACACCTAACCATTGCCGCTATCGGCTTTGAGGCCGGCTTCAATTCCAACTCCGCCTTCAATGCCATTTTCAAAAGGCTGACCCGCCAAACCCCCTCCCAATACCGGAAAACAGCTCGTTAACAGGAACTCCGATATATTCTGACCGGTGAAATTTTTCCAGCCCTATCGGCCAGGATACCCATCCTATCGGCATGTGAGCATTTTGCCCCGGACCCGCATTATATTGCCGGCAGAAATGTAAAAAAAGATGTACGAGGAAAAATAAACACGGAGGAATGATGATGGCTGAACAATCGGAAAACAAAAAAGCAAAACGGACTTTCTGGGCTGTTGCTCTTTTTTATGGTCTGATTGCTTTCGAATTTTTTTATATGGCCACCCCTCTAGCTTTTTATTTTTACGCGGTCTATAAACCCGGTTTAACTCTATTATTTCAAATTCCAGGCATGGCCTGGCTGAGTGGTTTCTTTTTACCCCATATTGTTGTGGAAACTTCCTCGCCACTGATCAATCTGCATAATGTGATCGGCGCTGTACTTTTCGTTGCCGGGATGCTGATCTTTATTATTTCCGCTGTGCAGGTCTATGCGGCCAAGATACTGAAACGAGGGGTGGTAACCGGCGGATTATACCGTTTTATTCGCCATCCGCAGTACACCGGTTTCGCTCTGAGCGGTTTCGGCCTGCTTTTACTCTGGCCGCGTTTTCTGGTTCTTGTCATGTTCGTCTCTTTGCTTTTTGCCTACTATCTTCTCGCCCGGACCGAGGAAAAAGAGTGTATCGCAAAATTCGGCCCTGCTTATCGCGACTACCGGGACCGAACCTGCATGTTTTTTCCCCTGCGTATTTCTTTTATCACAAAATGGACCGCCGGCCTGCAGCAGAAAACTGGAACCGTCGTCTTTCTGATCCTGCTGTATATGATCACCCTGCTGGTTTCAATCGGACTGGCCCGGGGCGTTCAATCGCTCAGTCTGGACCATCTTTATCTGTATACCACTGCCAAATCGGTATTTATTTCAGTCATTGAGCTTGAGCAAAAGATTTTCCGGCAACTGGTTGAGACCGCCCTCGCCGACGAGGTAGTTCAGTCCGGATTACAGCGTTTTCCCGAGAGTAGAGGCGTACGATTGATCGGTTATGTGGTGCCCGCCGGGTGGTTTATTTCGGAGATCCCGATGCATCCGACCGAATCGCATACGGAACATTATCTAAGATCAGGAACGCACGACGAACAAACCTGGAAAATCATTTTTACCCTGCCCACACCGGTTGCCAGGCAGGATGCGGATGTAAAAGAGCTGATCAGGGATACACGTACCATCAAACCGGTTCTGGAGGTTTGGGTGGATATATCCATAAAAATTGTTATTACAATCAAAGAACCGCCGGCAACTTCAAGGTATGAAAATATTCCGGTTCCGGTTTATTGAGCGGGCATCGTCTCTGAAAAACACTGCAATGAAAGCAGGCAAACATGAAAACAATTATCATTTTAAACCATTTTATTCTGGTTCTGCTTCTCTTGCCGCGGTTCGCAAGTGCTGCATCGCCCGGTACGGAGGAAAATTTAACGCAGATTACACCGTTTACCGACATTGGGCAGAATGTTGTCACCAGCTATAGTGGCTGGAATTCGGTATATCATATCGGTGCTATGATGATAACGGCGGTGTCGGTCTCTACCGGGATTGATGCGGAAATCCTCAGACTGAGCTCCCGCATGGATCCTGCAATCACCAGTATCATCGGTCATACCGGCCTAATGATTGGATATGCGGCACCGATAATCGCACCAGCCACAATGTATCTGATCTCCGGCGGTGACAGCGACCTGCGCAGCGCTTCTTATGCCGTCATGCAAACCGTCGCTGTGTCATTCGCAGCAGGCAATTTATTAAAAGCAATAACCGGCCGGACCGGTCCCGATCCTGATTATCCGGACAAAAATGTCCTCAGCCGTGATTTCAATTTTGGCTTTATGCACGGCGGCCTGCATTACGGATGGCCATCCGGGCATTTATTGGTAAATACGGCCATGGTGACTGCGCTGGCCGCTTATTATCCTGAGAAAACCTGGATCAGACATATGGCCTGGGGGTATATTACCTTTTTATCATTCAGCATACTCATTCATGACCGGGGAGGCGCTCACTGGTTTTCGGACATCGTTGCCGGCGGTCTGATGGGATTTACCTTTGGCAACACGATCGGCAGAAACTTCCGGCAATACCGGTTATCGGGGGGACCGGGGGCGCCGGTGGATCTCAAGGAGGGGTATGCGCTGCTGGTATCCCCGCAGATCGGTCCGGATTATACCGGTATTGTCATTCATGTAGGATTTTAATCCGATCCGGATAAACATATGCGAGTTAATGAGATGCACAGGGGTGTATAACCAACCGGACCAGGGTAAACATGACTAATACTCTTTTCATTTTGTCTCGCCGGATTTGCTGGAAATCAGATTCGGCAGATCGGTATTGCCATCCTGATATTTAAAATAGAAAATCATCCGGTCGATTTTCCAGCCTTCTTCTGTTTCTGTCAGCCCGAAATCATACGTGCCCACAACAATCCAGACATCATTACCCGATTCGGTGGGGAAATAGTGGCTTGCCGTTCCATAACAGGTAAGCCGCGCCCGCCGGTCATCGATATCCACCAGATAATTGCTGACCTGATGATGGGTCGATTTGAAACCGGGCAGGAATCCACTCCAACCGTCTATGAGCTGCTCCGGTGTCATAGTGGCGGCTTCGATCCCGGTGAATGATGAATAATCCAGCCATACCTGCCCGGCAAAAAGTGCCTTGACGTCATCCCACCTGTGTTCATCCGTGTAAACGAATAATTTTGTTATTTGCTCTTCAATCTTTTCCTCCACAGGCTGTGCCCGGAGCCAGCTGATCATGACAAATCCAAAAAAAACATAAAAGGCTATTTTGTACATCTCTTACTCCCTGGTATTTTAACCGCTCGATTTGGATGTGTGCAGCAATATTTTCTAGTTAAACTTATTTTAAATATTGCCGCCAGTCAACAAATGGAGTTGTTTCTGACCGGATATGATGCAGGATGCGAAATACAGTCAGAACAGTTATTACAGAATTCTCATTAATGGCGCTTTCTGATAAGTTACCGTTCGCATTTGCAATATGTATTAATGATTAAAAGCTGTACACATTTTTATGCCTCCCGTTGTCTGCCGGACAGGTTTTTCCCGGGCAGCATTATCAGTAAAAATAACACAAAAAGATAGCAAAAGCATCGATTCTGTTTTATATTCAAGCTATGAAATCCGTCAATTGGGTAATTGCCTTTCTTACCATTGCTGGATTTTTCAGCATTCAATTTTCCACGTTGATCGACGATCCGCAGCATTTTATTGAATCTGATCCGAACTGTCCGATCTGTATTGCAGCCAAAACAGAGGTTTGCATATCCCCTCACTTATCCATCGACTTTGCACCACATCTGATCAGTTTACTGATCGATACACCTGTATACCTTCGTGAAACGACTGGCTATTCATGGATCATATCGATCAGAGCGCCACCCTGTTCCTGACCTCCCATCCGGACATACATCTTAAACGACGACAACCATAGCCTGCCTGTCTTCTACAGGTATCCGTAATATCGGTTGGTTTTTCGTCGTTTCAGATCTATTCCCTGTCTTATCAACCTGCGAGGTCTCATATGAAAAAAATAGGCGTTTTCCTTGCTTTGTGCATTTATTCTCAAATCTTCGCAACACAGCTGATTGCACAAATTACTTCGGATGGCTCGGCAACCGGTATCAGCAGGGCATTCAATCCGGCGATCAGCGTCAATGCATTATTTAACGGCATGTCGTCAAACCGTGAGATACCCCTGTGGGGTGCATACGATCCATCGCCGGGCCTGCATCTGCAGGCAGCTGATGTGGAAGTAACATCCAATGTCGATGTTTTTTTGCAGTCAAAGGTGGTTTTTGGTGGCAGTGAAACAGAAAGCATCGGCATAGAAGAAGCCTATCTTACATCACTGCGTATGCCGATACCGATCATTATACGCGGCGGAAAAATGTTATGCACATTTGGCAGATATAATCTCTACCACCTCCACCATATGGCCTTTGCCGAGAATCCCATGATCTTAAGTTATGTGTTTCAACCGAAACTGAATGAAGTCGGCCTCGAAGCATCTTATCTCGTTCCGCTATCATGGTATTCCGATTTGCTTGTCGGATTTTACAACGGAAATAATAAGGCTCTTTTTAATAGTCCGGAACAAGGTGATTTTTCCTACCTGGTCCACTTTGATAATTTCTGGGATCTCTCTGATGAAACCACAATGCGACTGGGGGCATCCTACCTTACGGGCGCAAGGTGCCTGCATTATGCAACCGGTATCCCGTTCGATTCCACTGTTCATAAAATCAACTCCCGCGTATGGGGGCTCGATTTTCATTTGAAGTGGAAACCTCTGCAATACGGCAGATATCGTAGTTTTATACTGGAAGGGGAATATGTCAACGCCGCCTTGCAACTCAACAGCGATTGGACTGAGCCGTTGCATGGCTTTTATCTGCAGGCATTATATCAGTTTGATCTGAGATGGTGGGGGCAGACCCGCGTGGAATGGCTCGAACGGTCCAAAGACCTATTCAGCTTTTTTCCCGATCCATCCGGCCTTACACCCAATCCGGATAAGGCTATTTCCGGCAGGCGAATAAGTGTCGCGGTGGCATATGTGCCAACCGAATTCAGTGCCTACCGCCTGCAATATAATTTTATTCGATTTACCGGTCTTGAGGAACAACAAATCATCGTGCAGGTCAATATCACCATTGGATCCCATCCCGCACATAAATATTAAGGAGCACACCAAATGCAGCACAGATATTACATTGGCATCATTTTCCTGGTCATGGGAATAATCTTTAGTATTAGAGCACAAGCAGGAGATCTCGATGTCGTTACCACCCTTCCCAGTCTGGCCTCTATAACCAGATATATCGGAGGAGACCATATTGATGTTTACAGTATTACACGGGGCGTGCAGGATGCCCATTATGTCGAGGCAAAACCGAGTTATATGCTGAAATTACATCATGCCGATCTTTTAATCTACTCGGGATTGGAGCTCGAAATAGGATGGCTGCCGCTATTGATTCAGGGTGCCAGGAATGATGAGGTGTCGGTGGGGGCCAGGGGTAATCTGAATGCTTCACTGGCTTTGCCGGACACCGGGATATTGGAAAAACCGCGGGGGGAAGTCGACCGCAGCATGGGTGACGTCCACCCCCTCGGCAATCCACATTACCTGCTGAATCCATATCGTGCAATCGATGTTGCCCATCTGATCACCGAAAAACTGTGTGAACTGGCGCCGGAATATCAGGCTGTATTCAGGCAGAACCGGAACGATTTTATCAACACGCTGAAAAATAAGATCAGGATTTTTGAGCAGCAGACCGCGCATCTGAACGGAAAACAAGTGGTTTGTTATCATAATCACTGGAGCTATCTGATCGAATGGCTCGGTCTCGAATCGGCCGGATTGATCGAATTACGGCCGGGAATTCCCCCCACGCCGAAGCACAAACGTGAAATAATTGAACTGATGAAGGATAAACATATCGAAGTGGTCATTATATCTTCCTGGAAAGAACCCACCAAGGCGGAGGAAGTGGCGGAATCCAGCGGGGCAGAACTGGTCGTATTGCCCGGGGAAGTGAACGCGATGGACGGCGCGGAGGATTATCTCAGCTGGATGGAATATCTCGTTACACACCTGATCGACGCATATAGTGCGACCTCAGAAAATCACAGGATGCAGGATCAGCCCAGAGGGCAAAAAAGAAAGCGGGGCGTCAAATGAGCGACATATTGATATTTATGGCGCCGGCCATATGCATGTGTGTTATTTTGACCGGGATCTGCGTTTATGTGGGCATTCATGTTATCATCCGGGAGGTGATCTTTGTCGATATTGCGCTCGCCCAAATTGCTGCGCTGGGAGTTTCATTCGGTTTATTTATGACCCTGGAGCTGTCAGATATTCTGATTTTTATCATCTCACTGGCATTTACGCTTCTGGCCGCCTTTCTCCTTTCGGCCGCCCAGCGTTTGACCCATATTGTCCCGCAGGAAGCATTCATCGGCATTCTCTACGCCACAGGCGCAGCAGCGGTAATATTGGCAGGCGACCGGCTGCCGCACGGCGCAGAACAGGTCCACGATCTGATGGTCGGACATTTATTGTGGGTGACATGGCGTGAAGTATTTATATACCTGATTATTTATGTAATCCTGGGGCTTATTTATCTGTTGATCCACCGGCGGTTGCTGCAAATCAGCCAGGCCCACAGGTCAAAAAAGAAAGTTGAACCGTCGTTGATGATATGGGATTTCATCTTTTATGCGCTTCTGGGTATACTGGTTACTTTTGCCGTAAGGGTGGCAGGTGTTTTACTTGTCTTCGGATTTCTGATTGTACCCGCTGTGATCGGTTTTCTGCTCGGTAGTACTTTTATTGCCCGTCTGAGCATTGGCTGGGTCACAGGGATTTTTGTCAGCCTGATCGGAAGTTATTTGTCATATATTCTGGATTTTCCCACCGGCGGAATGGTTGTGGTTACACTGGGATTGGCTTTATTGGTCATCGCACTTCTCAAAGGATTGCAATTGGCCTACTCCAGCTAATGAAACTTTAACGATTGTTATTCATAATACTGAACTTATCAATAAAAAAGATAGTCCGGTACCGGATTTATGATTTTGGAACAAAGATTTTTAACTATTTGATGATACACGGTGAGACAGCTTGTAAGTAATAAGGATAGATTAAGGTATGAAGGCATGAACGGTTTTAGGCAGAATCCATCAAATCATGCCGATAGATAGATTTATGCAGGGTGGTGGGGTATCGGCAGCAGATAAATTTTTACAGCGTTATGATTTTTATTCTTTGCCTACGATACTGGTAACTGCATTGAGCAGCAGGCGTTCGGTGAAGCCTGCGATAAAGGAGATGACAAAGTAAAAATAAGGGAAATTAAACACACCTGAGTTTTCGAGAAAAGTAAAATTTATACCTGCTTCCAATGCCAGATAAATAATCAGGGCGGAAACAGCGCCGACAAAAATGCGCATAAACGTAAAAAAGTTGCTGTTTACGACTTCGGGTATCCTGGTAACCTTCGAGGCGGCGCGGATCTTGAACATCGAACTGGTAATACCTCCCAGTAAGCCAAAGAAAATGACACTCAGTATGATCTGATTCTGGCTGGGGGTCAGCTCAATATCAACCTTATAGAAAAACAGTGTGATGAGCAGCAGGGTAATCACCAGACACAGGGTTAAATATCTGAATGTCTTGCGGGTAATACGATTTTTGTAATACTCGTTATTGAAATGTTCGTCGCGCAGTGATGCGGCTTTGAACAACTCGACATCCCTGATAACGTTGTGCGGATTCTCCGGCGGCCCGATCAGGTCAAAAACCGCTTTCCGGCGCCATTCATTGAGTTTTCCGGCTTCCTGGCGCATAATTTTTGCCTCGTCATTCATTTCTTTTTGACTCATGCCGAATATCAGCATCCGTCTGGAGGCGTGAAAGGATTTCCAGGCTTCATCGATCTGACAGTCATCCAGCTGCCGGCAGGCTTGTTGATACAGGATGCGGGCATGGGAGGTCCAGCACTTCTCCGGGTTGTTGTGTGCGATCGCATAATTGAGTTCTTCACCGTAATAATCCAGATCCCCGCGCAGCCTGCGGTATTTTGAGTAACCGGTAAAAATTTTGCACAAGGCCATATAAATGCGTTTCACCTTTGTCTTTGCTTCAATCTGCCTGACCGGTTCAGTTAGCGGAAATTTTATTTTCCTTAATAATTTTTTAATGTCATCGTGGGATACTTTTTCCACAGCCTGGTCGGGGGTCAGCCACCGGATCTCCTTCACCTCTGGATCTCTTTTCAGGGGCGTCTCATCAGCGACTCTCATATGCCAGAAAGTTACTATTTTGGGCGTACTGCCGGCATAATAGCTGATCGCATCCGCATAGGAAATGATTTCGGTGCGCAGCCCGAGTTCTTCGGTGGTTTCGCGGATGGCGGCGGCTTCCCATGACTCCTTTTTGCCACGCTGCAGTTTTCCTTTCGGCAGAGACCATTCCGGTCCGTGCCGGTCGCGATATACCACTGCAATTTTAAACTCACCGTCTTCTTCCTTCCATACAATACCGCCGGCAGCATGGATGATATCGGGGTTGGGCATATTACTATTCCTGACTATTATACACGATTTACATGTTCAGACATACGTCCGCCCGCTCAACTTCCCCGGTAAGGGATTATGTTTTGATCCGGGCTGTTCAAAAAATAATATGTCTTAAGTTACAATACGGTAATTATCACAGGTTAAATCTGATCATTCTCCTCAAGACCGCCAAATGACCGCATCCAGAAACACATTTAGCAGCCAGTGTGAAAAGACGACCGGCCAGATGGATCTTACCGCATATGCGGTTGCTCCCGCTGCAAGGCCCCAGATTAATGTTCCCCACAGTTCCGGCACCGGTTTACCCAGATGCCATGCCGTATAGGAAAGCATCTGGATCAGAATGGCATAGCGGTGGAAATAAAAAACACCCGGAAACCCGCCACCGGCCAGTTTGATCTCTTCATCGCGTACGCCGGCCAATCCAAACAGCAAATAACCTCGAAAGATAAATTCTATGGCAATAAAAAAGGGCAGATAGGTCAACTGATATAAGGCAAAGCTCATAATAGTCGGAAAATCCCCCCTGAACAACGGGTAGGTTGCACGCATTCCCGTCTCGGTCGTTCCGAGCCAGAAGGCCGGCAGGCTCACTAACGTAAGAACTAAGAAAGTCCACAGGGCCAGGGCCCGGCGCCCTTTTGGCGGCAATCCCAGACCATAGTCCTTTAGTGATTGGTTAAAGCCTGCTTTTATCAAAATAATCGGCACAATCACCAGCAGTATGGCGCCGACCCAGAAAGAAATCAGCTCATGATCCCAGGGAATAAAAGAGATCAGCTCGGGCCTTGTGGCCGGATCGCTGCCGGGTCCGTGCCACGGGGGCATGATATATCTCAGTAACTCAAGTTCACCATGGGTACCCCAGAGCATGATTAAAATAAAGGCCGATCCGATAATCTGCCCGGGACGCTCCTTGAAGAAACCTCTGATACTGAACCATACCACTTTGAATACGGTAATAAAATCGGGCTCACTTAATTCCACCTCATCCAGGTCCCCGGTAAATTTTATCCTGAATTTACCTTTTGTATCATCCGGATTATTCATGATGGTTCTCCCGCCATTGAATGATTAAAGTCTAACCCAGTCTTAAACGTTTTTTATAAAATGAGCGCATGATCATATTTAGTACAATGATCATCAGGCCGCCCGGAAATGCCAGTACGAGCGTCCGGATCCAGGGATCGGCGATACCGAGCGGAAAACCTGGCGTAAATTCCCAGTGGATCACCGGCAGCATATTCAGATAATTGAGCAGTTCGATGGCCCCTGCGATAACCGTACCGGTGATGAACTGGACCACCCAGTTGCATTTTTTCAGTGCCAGGGATAGTAATCCAAAACCGATACCGATCACGCCTACCGATATGACCAGTATGCCCCAGGGTGTGTTAAATGTGTAGAAACCGGCCAGATTAGAGATGGTTTCAAGTATCACCCCGATAGCGATCGCCACAATTAAGTATTTGATAACCTGCATCAGTCCTGTATCCAGAGGCCTGTCACGCAGCTCTTTTTGCTCTTTCCGGTACACGGCAATGGTTTTCCGCATACCTTCAAGCAGCGAATGTTCGGCCTCCCAGCCAAAATCCTCCCTGGCCTTTGCCGGACTCGCCACCCAGAATCGTTGCGAGATCTCACGCGCTTTGTCACGGGTCATCTGCGGACGTTCGCGTGTAAAATGATAGATAAGTTCCGAAAAGGGGGCTATGAGCCGCATCAGAAATAATGGTGTCGGCAGCAGCAGGCCGAAAGATTTATTCATAGCCCGGGCGATTGTCCGGATTGCTGTTTTCGCGGTTAACACTTCCGGGTGATTTAGAAAATATACCTGATTCAAGCTTTTCGGACTCTCCGCCGCGGCGATTATCCCTTCCACCAGATCTCCGACATAAACCATGACCAGGTATTTCTTCATTATACCGAGTTTGGGCTGCAGGCGGTTTTCCACAATAGCGTATGTCTGACTCAGATCCTTCTCCTGCTCACCGTAGACAGCCGAAGGGCGGACGATGGTCACGGGTATGCGGCTTCCGAACTCAAGTGCGGCTTCTTCTGCTTTCATTTTTGAAGTGCCGTACCACGATATCGGCTCAGGTTTTTTGGTTTCAGCGACCGGTTTTGGATCGAATCCCGGGCCGGCACCGGCCTGGCTGGAAACGAACAGGAATCGCTGCAGTTTTGAACCGGAATGCTTTTCGGCGGCGTTCAGAAGATTAATGGTGCCCTGTGTATTGGCATCTTCGAATTCAACACGGCTGGTTACCATTAATTCGGCTCCGAGGTGAAAAATATATTCAACATCCTTCACCGGCGACACCAGCGATTCCTCATCGCGCAAATCACCGATATACAGCGGAACCTGCAAATCTTTTAAGGCAGACAGATCACTGGTATGGCGTACCAGGCAGCGCACCTGATAGCCGCGCTTGACCAGTTCTCTGACCAGGTGGGCGCCGATAAAACCATTCGCGCCGGTCACAAGTGCACTTGGCATATTTAAACTCCTTTCATCTTTGATCCGGTTTTTGCTCCACTCTGCTGACTGAAAATGAAAATTTGTCGATTCCTCCCAAACATTAGAAAGATGATTTAATATGTCACTCCCGAATTCCGGTCTTTTCAACCGGAGTCTGCTCTGCCTGAAGACAAGTCAGCATTATAAATTATCGTACAGATATAATTTATCTTTTTCAGAATTTTAAATCCTTCAGTCCGGTAATAATTTCATCTCCCGGTATTTTTACCGGAGATCTTTTTAACCGTAATACCTGTCAGGCTAACCGGTGCAAAATTAATATATTCAGCGGAATGGAGATACAAGAATTTGTGCATCCCTGGGTTTTTCCGCATGATCGTCCCACTGCAAAGATTCCTTGCTATATACGCCTTTTATATCGCTGTCAAAACTGATGTACGAATAGATCGTACGTCCAATCAGATCACGGCGGTTTTCCGGCCAGAGGGGGATCCATGCCCCGCTGTCGACATAGAACTGTCCAAGCGGCAGATCGGCCAGTTTGAGTACATCCTGAACATGGGTATGGCCCATTGCGGCATACACCGTCGATGCCTGTGTATATCCTGAAAAAACTTCATCGAGTTTTTTCTTTACCTGTTCACGCAGATGATTTTTTGATTTAAAAAAGGGCAATTGCCTGATTATTTCCAATACCGCCCCGATAAGGTAGGGCAGAATGATCGGGAACAGGATACCACCGATGATTCCGCTGATCTGGAGCCACCCCGGTATCCAGTCGGTGACCCATAATCTTGCAGCCTGCGAGGCCAGCAATACCGCCAGAAAGATCAGGGCGGCGACTGGAACGATCAGCCCGGCCAGGACGAGAAAAAAGGCGGAATTAAAAACCCGCCGCATGACCAGTGCGCGGCAAATAAACCGCCATGCCCTGCAGTAAATTTTAAATACGGATAGCGGCGTGGCGCGCAGAAGCGCAAGCAACGCTCCGGTTATCGGTTTTATATTATCGATGAACGGATCCAGACGTTCAATTTTATTGACACAATAGCGGTTGATAAACGATCCCAGCGGCAGGTTGATCTGATCCGGCTTGTTGTCCAGTACAGGGCCGCCTTCGACACGGGTTATTTCTTCATACTGGTGTCCGTGTTCGATATACACGTTACCGATGGTAAAGCCATCGTCGCAAAAAGCGACATGATCCTGCGTTTGATCGGCGTCTGATCCCTGAGCGACCAGCTCAGCACGTATTGCCCGGCGGA
>WOR8_10000443_pt1 | contig 55303 bp, 51 predicted proteins | sample DeeMarSeWOR38_10_FD_19890 | JGI IMG/M metagenome (IMG submission 19890)
TGGCAGCCATGGCGCTTGCCGGGACTATCTCTGCCGCGGATCTGTGGGGTGCGACGCTCAATGTTCCGGCAGACTTCTCGTCTATTCAGGCAGCTCACGATGCCGCAAGCTCCGGTGACACCGTCCTGGTGGCGCCGGGAACCTACAACGGGCAGATCACCATCACCAAGGCGATCACTTTGGCATCCCACTTCCTCCTGACCGGTGACGAAAGTTTCATCGGCACCACACGTCTCGACGGCGGCGGTTCCTTCGTGATTAGAATCCCGGCGGGTGCTGAAGATCGGCCGACGATCCAGGGCTTCACCATCCAGAATAGTGAAGACGGCATTCTGCCCAACGCCATACGGCATTCTGCCCAACGCCATGTTCAACTTGCTTAACTGCCTGGTCCGGGACACCAGCGACGGTGTGGACTACGAAAATGGTAGCGGCGGCCTGGTCCAGTTCTGCACGTTTGAGCTTAACAGCGATGATGGCATCGATCTGGATGGTGGCATCGACATCGTCATCGCGGACAACATTATTCGCAATAACAATGATGACGGTATTGAGATCCGCATGCAGGACTTCAGCGGGCCGACGAAGAACATCATAATCACACGCAACCAGATTTACGGAAACGGAGAAGATGGGATCCAGCTCATTCACTATGACATTCTAACCAATCGCTTCTTCGAGATTACCGGCAACTTTATCTACAACAACGCCGATGCCGGCATTGGCATGATGGATGGATCGAATACGAACGAGGATTTCCGGGCCGCCGACATTCCAGAGACCATTTACATCTTCAACAACACCTTCGCCAACAACAGTCACGGGATCACCGGCGGTGACAACACGGTCGTGCTCAATAACATCTTCGTCGATCATCCGGCGATTGCGGTCAAGAATGTCGACGCCAACTCTGAGCTGGCCTTCAATCTGTTTTTCAACAACGGCACCGACAACAGCGGGTCGAACGTCATAGTGGGCAGCAGTGTCCTTGCCGATCCGTTTCTAACGGCGAGTCTCGAGTTGCCGCTGGGGAGTCCGGCGATCGATAGCGGTACGGCTTTCTATGTCTGGCAGGGGACGACGGTTTTGGATCTTCCACTTAGTGCTTACTCCGGAGCAGCTCCGGATATCGGAGCGTTTGAGTTTGATTGTGAGCATTTATTAACTTTTGCCCAGGCCTTCGGCACCACCAACTTAGATGCGGATTACAATATTTCATGCGACTCTGAACCAGATGGTGACATCGATGGTCTTGACCTTGCAGACTTTTTGCAGGGGTATCCATTGTAGAGTAACTAATACTTTACGTGATTTAAATTTTTAATTTGGCGTCGAAAACTCAAAATATCTATTAACGAAAAGAATTGCTAACTGCTACATTAAGAAAGGTCCCAGTCTAATCCTAAAACTTGTAATATCTCCAACATATCGGTACTTTTTAGGGTCTAAAGATATTTGTGTTTTTTTGGCATACCTGCAATTTTGGTAAAATACAGATTATCTCAATATACATGTAATTTAGGCAATTTTTTATCTAACCCTATCTCGTATTATCACTCCAAAAAATCTACTGCTACTCACAAAAAAATCTCGTGCAATTCAAGTTTTAGATAATAAGGCCGATTAATAAATCGTTGGGATTTCATTGATAGATTAAGTTGCTATTAATGATCATTCTTTTAAGGAAAGCATCGGAAAAATGCATCGATTTAATAATTATTCTCATGTGATCTTACTGGTAACCGCTTAATTGATAGTATCAGGATTAATAAGTAATGCCATGACAAAGCATTATTTAAGCGCTGCTGAACAAGCCTTTTTCAAATGAAATCGTCGCATCACCACGAATGGTGGCACATGCTATGGAATTAGCACAATCTGGAAAGGGCGTTGAATTTGCATCTAAGTATGGTGGCGCAATAGGTGGCATTATCCAGTCAAACTTTATGGAAGTGATTAATTTTTTAGAAATGAAAGGATCAACATTATGCATCGTTCATTCCAGTCTTTAGTTTCGATTTTTTTATTTTCATTTTTTACTGCTTGTACTCTTGGACCAAAATTTGTTGCGCCTGAATCTGATTCATTTGAATTTGGTGAAACAACTTATGAAGAAATCTTGGCAAAATTTGGTAAACCAAATACAGAACAAATTATACAGCAAAAGAACCATCTAATTAAAATGGTGAATTACCATTGTCAAACAGGTACTCTTGCCGATGAGGGTTGGAAAGAGGGTATTATGGCACAGCGTTTTTTAACGTTTTATTTTAATAATAAAAAACTAATTGGACATTATGTTTCAAGTTCTTATAAGGATGATGCCACGAATTTTGATGTAAACAAAATAAATTACATACAAGAAGGGGAAACTACAAGGAATCAAGTTATTGGGCTCATGGGGCCAAGATATGGAGAATGCATGTACCCGTTGACTGAGGTGCAAGATGAACGCGTGATATTTTATTCTTACCGTGAAATTAGCGGTAGCGTTACTGGTGGCTGGAAAAGGCATGCAAGAATATTATCAGTCACTTATAATGCTAATAATGGTATTGTATCAAAGGTTGATTTTTCAGAGACCACAAATTGATATATTCAACCACATCGGGAAGGATATTAATAAGCATTAAAATGATAAAAGTACACTTACAGATTTCTCCAACATATCGGTACTTTTTAATGTCTAAAAATAGTTGTGTATTTTTGGCATATCTGTACTTTTGGCATTTTTCAGGTATTCTCAATAAATCTGCACTCGAATGATAGTTTATTTTCTGATCTGTGCAATTATAATCTTTATTACCACACCATAATACACCTTCACTCATTCTCATCATCAATTACTACTATGTAGCAGAGAAATAAAATCCACATTTTCTACTCATTAAGTAAATAATCTGCGATTAATGAATCGCCTTCAAAAAGCTGTCAAATTTCAATCATTACCTAAACTAACTGAATTTATTTAGAATTTAAAAATTGCAACAGTTTGGCGCAATTTTTGCTACACCTAATTCTATTGGCATAGATAGAGTACGATCAAATCGCTTTTTTGGAGTGTCAAACCTTCCGGTGATTATTTCAAAGATTGCCAAATAAGCTGAGATTGGCATTAGAACATATATGAGCAAATCCGAAGGATCTCTCACTACATATAATTGCACTTATATAAATATCAGGTAGAAACAAAGATAATTCATTACTTACTATTAGGGGAAAGATGGATATCATGTAACGATTAATGAGCAGGGCTTGCACCAAATATGCTGGATATCTTTCAAACATTTAAAAGATGTAATAAACCAAAGATTTCTCTAGTTATAGGAGTAGAGGCGTTTAGACTTTTAGGGCCTCGAACCATTCTGCAAAAGCTAAAATATCAAATTCATAGCAATAACACGCATTTGTGTTTGGGGAAGGAATTAGAAGGGGTACCTCCATTACCTGAGTCCCTGAACTTTTTAGATCTCTTTCCTGCTTCGTCCAAGGATGTGGAATTGTTTTTTGAACTAATGACTAAAGAAGGCGGAAGTTCACTATATGAAATGATTGTACGGAAAAATTTCTACCAAATGGGCTTTCGTAACTGTCATATAGGTAGGTTGAAGGATTCACAAGAGTTGGCAAGTATCACATGGTTAGTTAGTGCTGATGAAATTAAGAAAGCAAAATTTGAAAACAGATTTCCGATAATACAAGAAGACACGGCATATGGGGAACATACATACACGCTAAAGAAGTCCAGAGGCATGGGTGTTATGAACTCAACGGGTTGTCAACAAGAATTGATCGCTAAAAAACAAGGTTTTAAAAGACTATATTATATCGTTAGAGAAGATAATCTTGCACCACTGAAATCGAGTAAGAAACGCGGGCATGTCGTTTTTAATAAATTTGTAATCAGTAAAAGATTGTTTTGTGAAAAAATGAATATTCTTGAACAGTACAACCCACCAATTCCAATTTCAATCCAATAGCTTTTTTAGCGATGCGATTGCGCTGTTGGTTGTTTGGGATATCACGTATCTGCCTTTTGGCAAAATATTTTTAATTTAGGATCTTGCGATTTCTCCAACATATCCACACTTTTGAATCGCCAGAAAAGTTGTGATATTCATTTTATATCACAAATGAAGAAAGGTCCATTTTCCAGTTAGGCTTCCTACCCGCCCTAACAGCATGTCTCACGTACCATCATCATCCGCTGCCCCTACTTCTGTTTCTTTCAGCCAGCAATATTATTTACCACTGTGCTAAAGATTTAAGGTCCCGAAGTGTACCAACCCCACATGCGCGGCAAGACTACCGTGCGAGCAACCTGACTATCTATTGATTAACAAGCTGAGCAAGCATTAAAAAATAGTGTGTGTATTGAGAAATGCCTTCCGGCACCAACGGAAAGGCCGATGGGGGGATGACCCCCCTTCTAAGTGTATAGACCTGAGTTAAGGGTAACTGATGTTCGAGCTGCAAGCCAAAGCAAACTTAACAAACCTTTTTCTCAGATACGTTACGGTTTCATCCAATCACGGCATAACCATCCTACTTTGATAAAACGATCATACCGCATTTCTTATGCTGTCCAAGTCTCTGCCCAGCTGTTACCTATCAATCCAGTTTACCTACTAGGAGATCCACCCGAGGGCTTTTGAAAAATATTTTTTTTGGGGACAAATCGATAAAATAGCCCAAATTAGTGGCTGCTGTTGGGAATAGTATTGGAAATTACAGAAATAGACAAATAAAAAAGGAGCTACAATTCTATGTAACTCCTTGAAATTATTGTTGGCGTCCCCAACCGGATTTGAACCGGTGTTGCCGGCGTGAAAGGCCGGTGTCCTGGACCAGACTAGACGATGGGGACGCACATAAAATCGTGAAACGATTTTATTTTGGTGGGCCGTGTTGGATTCGAACCAACGACTCTCTGCTTAAAAGGCAGATACTCTACCGACTGAGTTAACGGCCCGGTAAAACCATTTTATCTAACCATCTCGTCCAAACTTGTCAATAAAAAATTAAAGCTGAATTGTTTCAAAAGTTTTAGATTTTGAAACAATTCAAACTATTTTCTCCAGAACTCAGGCACCACCAGTATAATAATCGTAAAAATTTCAAGTCTTCCGAGAAGCATGCACCATATGAGAAGCCATTTTCCCAGAAAGGGTATTTGGGCATAGTTGCCTGCCGGTCCTACCAGGCCGAAACCGGGACCAATATTGCCGATGCTGGCGGCGACGGCAGCAAAAGAGGTTCTAAAATCCACCCCCATGCCCGCCAGTATAACTGCGCTTAAAGCAAAGAGCCCCATGTACAAAGCCAGGAATCCGACGATGCTGCGCATCACATCGTCGGGAACCGCTTTGCCACCAATTTTTATCTGGGTAACCGCATGAGGATGAATCAGGGAAAACAGCTCGCGATAACAATATTTGAAGCACAACATAATGCGAAGACACTTCATGCCGCCCCCTGTGGAACCTGCAGACGCACCGATAAACATACAGAGTAGAAGTATAAATTGAGACATCGCCGGCCATTTCTCATAGTCGGCGGTCGCATAACCGGTGGTGCTGATGATGGATACCACCTGAAATGCCCCATAACGCAAGGCAGCACCAATGGTTTCGTAAACGGAACCGTATACGTCAAGGCTGACCACCACGGTCAAAAGCAAAACCGTACCCAGAAAAAAGCGACACTCCGAGTCCTGCCAAAATATCAACGGCTTGCCCCTTAACAACTGATAGTGCAGAGAAAAATTAATCCCGGCCAGCAGCATAAAAGAAATAAAAACACAATCAAAATAGACACTATTATAATGGGCGATGGAAGCCGTTTTAGTGGAAAATCCACCGGTGGGCATCGTGGTAAATGTATGGCAGAGGGCATCATACAAACTCATGCCGCCGAACATAAGCAGAATGGTCTCCAATACCGAAATCAGCGCATATACTTTCCACAGAATCATGGCTGTATCCCGAATCCGTGGTTTCAGTTTATCCGGAACCGGGCTGGGGACTTCGGCTTTATAAAGTTGCATACCACCGACACCTAAAAATGGCAGAATCGCCACCGACAGCACAATGATTCCCATGCCCCCGAGCCATTGGATAAAGCTGCGCCAGAACAGAAGTCCTTTTGAAATTGTCTCGACATTCGTTAATATCGACGCTCCGGTGGTGGTAAATCCTGAAACAGACTCAAAGGCCGCGTCGACAAAGCTATTAAATCCACTTCCAAAATAAAATGGCAATGCCCCGAACAGACCCACGGCCGTCCACCCGACGGCTACGATAGCCATGCCTTCCCGCTGGCTGATCACCTCGGCTTTCCCGCTTTTAAAGATTAAATAAAGGATAAGACCGCCAACAACAGTCATCCCGATAGACTTTAAAAAAGGGATGATGCTCGAGTCTTGATAATACAGGCCGACAAGGAGGGGCAGAATCATGGTCAGCCCAAAGAAAAAAATTAATATGCCGATGATGTTAAGGATATAGCGCCAGCGCATCTAAAAATACTCCAGTTTAACCGCGAGAATTTTTTCTATTTTTGGAATCGCCTCCCGTCTGCTAAATATGATGACACGATCATCGGGTTGAATCACACTGTCGCCTGTGGGGATAATTATATCGTCTTTATGTATAATACCTGCGACCATGGCGCCCTTTGGAAAAGATAATTGACGCAACGGTTTTGAAACGATGCCTGAGGTTTCCAGGGCGACGGCTTCGATAAGCTCGGCCTGTTCACCTTTGATGGATATGGCTGAAAGTACTTTGCCCCTGCGAATGTGCTGCAGAATGGTATTAACAGCCGAAAGTCTCGGGCTGACCACCTGTTCGATTCCAATGGCATCCATTAGCGGAAAATAACTGAATTTGCTGATCCGCGTGATGGAGTTGCGGGCTCCCATTCGTTTGGCTAACAGAGAGGCTAAAATATTGGTTTCCTCGTCTTTGGTTAACGTAATGACAACATCCATATCCTGGATATTCTCTTCAGCGAGTAGTTCTTGATCCGATCCATCGCCGTGCAGTACAATTGTTTTGTTTAAGCGATCGGCCAGATAGGCGCAGCGATCCGCATTCTTTTCGATGATTTTGCAGTAAATCGATTTTTCCTCCATCAGGCTGGCCAGCCTGAAACCGATTCGTCCGCCACCGACAATTAATGCCCGCTTCACTGGCTGATCATATTTATTGAACAAAGAAAGGGTATCTAACAGTTTGTCATCTTCAGTGATGAAATAAATGAGATCCCCGGACTCAAGGCGGTCGTTTCCTCTGGGAATGATCAGCTCATCTTTCCGAATAACAGCCGCAATCAGCGCTCTGGCTTTACCGATGATGCCGGGCAGATCCGACAGTTTTGCACCGGCAAGCCGCGATTCATCTTCCAAATTCACCCCGACGAATTTAATGCGGCCGTCAGCAAATTCTCCGACATCAACTGCGCCCGGAATACTCATCATGCGATAAATGGTCCTTACCACCTCGATTTCAGGATTGATAATGGTGTCGATGTGGGGTGCGTGCTCACTAAAGTTATCATGATACGCATCAAAATCGGCATCCCGTAAACGCGCAAGTTTTTTGGTGGATGGCGATAAGATATTGGCCATCAGGCAGGCCACCAAATTGGTTTCGTCTCTATTGGTCACCGCAAGAATAATTTCAGCGTTTTGAATGCCGGCTTCCTCCAGGATCACAGGACTGCTACCCGATCCAATAACAGCCTGCACATCGAGATTGTCCGACACCCGACGAATGGCCTCAGGATTTTTGTCGATGACCACCACATCCTTATTTTCCAAGGCTAAATGACTGGCAATGTGGAACCCCACTTCACCAGCTCCAACAATAATGATTTTCAAAAAATGTCCCCCTTAATTTTAGAATTCTGGGTCTCTCGTATATTTGTGACTCCGGGCGAGACGCATTTGTTTATTTTTACCCGCTCAAGGGCTTACTATAGAGAGCGATTCGTGTCAATTATATGCGTATCTTGGGATGCCTATCGCTAAACTGCAAATCAGTATCATTACCCCAAGGGTTATCCAATCTGTTCGGGTGGCAGATAATTCCGGATCGGTTCGCTTTTCATTATAGCATCTGGCTTCCATGGCGACGGCCAGTTTATCGGCCCGTTCAAACGTTCTGCGGATTAGCGGAATGCCAAGCCGGATTAATCGATAAACCGGATTTTTCCTGTTTTCAACGCAGCGGGCCCGCTGGGCTTCGGCGGTTTCATTGGCCTGGTTGAGAATCACCGGAACAAATCGAGTGGTCAAACTCAACATGGTGGCAATCCGTTTTCCGGGAATAAAGCTCAGGGGTTTTAAAACCCATTCCACGGCCGCTTTAATTTCCAAAGATCGCGTCGTAAAAACAAAAACCAATCCCAGCAATACGATTAGGGTGAGTCGCCAGCAGATCAGAATGCCGGATAAAATTCCTTGCCGCGTGACCGCATAGGATTTGATTTCAAACAGCGTATCTCCGGGGGTGGTCATTATCCGGGCCATCAAAACCAACAATAGCAATAGAAGAAAAACTCGAAGTCCTTTTAAGCCGGACCTCAGCGGCAGTCCGGAATGAATAACCAGTGCCGTCAACAGACATGTGAAGATGCCGAGTCTTAGGAAATCACCGCTCAAGCTGATCAGGCTGATTAAAATAAGAAAAAAAAGTTTAAATCGCACGTCTAATCTGTGCGGCAACGATTTTCCCGGCCGAAACCCGAAGGGTGTTAATTCAGCCACGATTGAACCTCCATCCCCAGAAGAGAAGCACAGGGTGTTCTAACCCCATAGGCTTCAACGGCACTGACAATTTCAGCCGGAACCCCATCCTTTACGATTTTTCCCCTTTGCATGATAATTAAACGGTCGGCATGAGCAAGAACCTTTTCCAGATCATGGGTAATGACCAAAATCGTATGTCCGGACTGATGCAAAGCCAGGATTTGTTTGAGAACCTGCTTCACTCCCGGGTAATCCAGACTGGCAAAAGGTTCATCAAAGGCAATAACTCTGGGCTCCATTGCTAAAATTCCGGCAATGGCCAGTCTTCTTTTTTCACCGCCCGACAGTAAATGGGGGCTTTGGTCTGTGAGATCCGTCAGGCCAACGGCATCAATGGCCTGGGTGACCCTTTGACCGATCCGGTTGCGATCGAGTCGCAAATTTTCCGGTCCGAAAGCAACATCTTCATAAACCGTCTCACCCACAATCTGGCTGTCGGCATCCTGGAACATCATACCAACCAAACATCTGGCCCGCAGCAGATCGTTTCTTACGGGAACGCCGGCCAGCTTTACAGATCCAACCGTTGGCAAAAGAAGTCCGTTTAAGTGTCGAATAAGCGTCGTTTTTCCGGAGCCATTGGGCCCGGCAATAACAACGAACGCACCTTCTTGAATCTGCAGGCTGATTCTGTCAAGACCCAGGGTGCCGTCCTCAAAACGGTGACTTAGATTTTCGATTTCGATGATAAACATGGCGTTATTTTCAGGTTTTGCGTTATTTCATAATAAAAATGAAAACTTTCACTTTTTAATCGCTGAATTTTAGAATCCAATCACTAAAACACGAAATCTAAAAAGCACGAAAATTTAATAATTTTTTCATTTTCGTGTTTTCGTTATTTCGTGCTTTCGTGATGGATAAATCTTCTTAAGTACAGGTTGCTTCGTGTTCTAGGAATTAAAAGCCAGGAATATCGCACCTTCCTCATTCTCTTAATTTTTCAATTCTCAATACGGGCCTCAAGGCTTTGGCAATGGCTGCGGCGGCGGCAATTTTTAGGACATCTCCGATAAGAAACGGAACCATTCCCGCCATCAGTGTCTTGGCCAGCGTCATGCCGGTTAAGATTTTCAGCCAGGTAATTCCGCAGGCATAAAGTGCGATGGATCCGCATACCATGGCCAGCACATCGAAAAAGGCCCGCGGGTTGGATCTGTCGGATATTTTACCGATCAAAAAAACGGTGGGCAGGTAACCGATCAGATAACCGCCCGTGGGGCCGATAATTCGGCCAATACCGCCGAGTCCTCCGGCAAATACCGGCAACCCGCAGGCGCCTGCCAGAAGATACACGCCGACACTGGCCAGCCCCCAGCGACTACCCAGCAGCAATCCGGCCAGATAAACAAACATATTTTGCAATACGATGGGAACTGGACCAATTGGGATGGCTAAAAATGCGCCGACGGCGGTTAACGCTGCAAATAAGGATGCATACACCATCATTCTTAATTGATTCGAAGAATCCATAAGTCATCTAAACCTCCGTGAACTTTGTGCCCTTCGTGGTGAAATCAATTTTACCGCAAAAGGTTTGAAAACTTTTTATAAGCAATGCTACGCGGTGCTAGGGAGTGCCGTGAAAGCAATCACCGTAAAGAATCTTTTTAAGCGACCCGTCTGCACACTTCAAAATCAAAGCACCGGTATCGTCCACATCGACGGCCTTGCCCTCTAAGACCTCATGGGTCGTTACAACGCGGACATTTCGATTTAAGGTCACCGTGTATTGTTTCCACTCTTCAATGACCCCATCAAATGTGGTGGTGTGCATCCGGTTTTCGAACGCATCCAGATACCGGCAAAGAACATCTTTTCTTGAAACCTCCCTGCCCAATAACTTTTTTAATGAAGTGGCCCCCGGTGCCAGTGCTGAAGGATCATTGTTGACATTGATACCGACGCCGACATTAATAAAGGCAACCCGATCCGCCTCGGCCTCCAGTTCCGAGAGCATACCTGAAATTTTGCGCTCGTCGACCAGGATGTCATTCGGCCATTTGACCCTGGCATCGATGTCGAAGGATTCACGCAGAATTCCGGCAAGCGTTAAGGAAGCTAAAAAACTCACTCTGAAGCTCAAAACGGGCGGCAGATCGGGGCGCAGTATCATTGTGAAATACAAACCGCCTTTTTCCGAAAACCACTCGCGTTGCAGTCGTCCCCGTCCGCTAATCTGGCGCCCGGCAATGACGGTCGTAAAATGCGGACAATCTTTTCGCGCCAGATCTTTGGCCGCATCCATGGTGGAAGGCAGTTCCGGATAGTAGAAGATTTTAGATTCCCGGCCCGGAAATTCCCATGGGTAAGGCACATCCGGGGAATTATCGAGCCGGTAACCTTTGGCGGTTGCCGTAATATCATATCCCAGTGCTTGAAGTTTTTGGATATGCTTCCAGATTGATACCCTGGAGATCCCGAGTTTGTCACTTAAGATCTGTCCCGAAACAATACCCTCTTTGTTTTTTAATAATTTAAGTATTTGGGCTTTCATCTCTCAACAATTCAGTTATGTTAACCTGCCGGATTGGAGAAGTTAACGAAGTTAAATCTATGTGTCAAGTGGATATTAGAAAACAGAGTAAAGATGTCAGAAGACAGAGGACGGATGAAAACCGAAAAGTTGGGCAGCCCTCCGCGGCTGCCCGCAGCCAGTGGAAAGTCAGAAGCCGGTGACCGGTGGCCGGTTATCAGTTATTCGTTATTGGTTATTTGTTATTGGAGCCCGGATGGACGGTGTTCTGAATTGCACTTTCCACATTCCGCATTCCGCCTTCCGCATTCATTTTCACCTCCGCACCCCATTTTTTTAAATTTTGGGTGATGAATTCAACCACGCTTTGATGGGTGTCGCGACCGCTGCCGGCAACAGCCATGGGTTCGCCGAACTTAAAATAAAGCGCAAGATCGGGATTGATCGGGCCGATGTCTTTTATCCAGCGACCGTTGCCGTGAAAATCCGTTTTTAAAGCAATCGGCACCACCGGTACGCCGGCCTTGCGCGCCAATTTTACGCCCAGCGTATTAAAGATTCTTTCATCGAAAACCTTGCTGCGGGTGGCCTGGGGAAAAATAACCACCGAGCATCCCTGGCGGATGCGCTTTTCGCCCTCATTCAGCACGATTTTCAAATCTTCACGGGGATTTCGTCGGTAAACGGCAACAAGCTTCAGCGCTTTCATGACCGCGCCAATTATGGGATACTTCAGTAATTCATTTTTGATAATAAAAGTGACATCATTGAAAGTCAGGGTGATTGACGGAAGAATAACGGTCTCAAGGACACTCATGTGATTGGCGATATAGACCAGAGGGCCTTTATGCTGACTGACAGCTGCTAAGCCCGATATGTTCACACGACCGCCGGCTGACTCGATGGCCTTCAGACATTTTATGGAGGCTTTTAACCATCTCTCATTGGTTAACCTCCCCCGCAAGTCGTCCAGACGGGCGATAACAAATGCCATCATAATTCGAGCATAATATATAAACAGTCGCCATCCCGGAAGGTAATGTGCCAGAAAAAGTCGCCGCTCAGGGCTTTGATACCCGTGTTCGGTTTTAAGAATCTTACGGAATTGATTCGTATCCATATTTTGAAAACAAAAGTGTCGCATTGATACCGCCGAAGCCAAATCGGATCGGCCGTATGTTCGGATATATCCCCTTAATGTTCAAAAGATGGAAAATGCTGGGTGCTGTGGAGTAGAGTAAAGCATTCCGCTTAGAAGTGGTTTCAAAACCTCAGATCAGGTTCAAGGGCAAGGCGCAGGCCGATCGAGAAAGCGCAGCATACATGGGTATGTGAGCATTTAGACTTGTCAAGATATTTCCATGCGCCGTTATAATCGATCCAGCAACCTTGCATGGATGTTGTCAAAGCCCCCGTTAGACATAATCAGGATAAGGTCCCCGGGTTTTGCCTGTTCGGCAAGAAATTCAATAATGGATCCAGTATCCGCATAAAAATGCGCATCCTTGCCGCGTTTCTTCAAATCAGTGACCAGCTGTTCGGAGGAAAATCGTTCGTTTGGGGGAATTTTTTCCAATAAAGGCGGTTTGCGGATACAAATCAGATCGGCAAAATCAAAGCAGGCCGGATATACATTTTGAAAGACCTTGCGCATGCTCGAGTTGGTCCGGGGTTCGAATACGGCAATCAGTCGATTCGAGGAATAAAATGATTTAACCGCCTCAACGGTCTCACGAACAGCCGTTGGATGGTGGGCAAAATCATCCATGACAAGGATATTATTTTTTTGCCCCCGGATTTGCTGGCGTCTCTTGATGCCTTCAAAGGTTTCCAGGGCCCCGCTAATCAGCTCAATGGAAACGCCCAGATGATGTGCGATGGCAATGACCGGGAGAGTATTGAATAAATTATGCCGGCCGATCAGTTTGGTTTTAAACCTTCCGAACTGCCTGCCGGACTTCAGCACGTTAAAAACGGTCCAGGGCGGATTGATAAAAACATCTCCCAGGCACCACTGGGAAGAATTGTGCTTGCCATACAGCTCAATCCGGCAACCTGTTTTTGAAATAAGGCTTTTTATATTTTCATCATCATCGTATGCCAACAGCAGACTTGACTTATCCAGCCGGGATAAAAAGCTGCCAAACGTCAGTCGGACATGATTCAGGTCCTGAAAAATATCGGCATGGTCAAATTCCACGCTGGTCAAAACACTCATTGCCGGCTGGTAGTGCAAAAACTTGGGACCTTTGTCAAAAAAAGCCGTATCGTATTCATCACCTTCAATGACGATATGGTCTCCCGCGCCAAGCCGGTAGTTGCTGTCAAAGTTTTGCAATATTCCGCCGATCACAAATGACGGGTCCAGCCCGGCTTTATAAAGCACCCAGGCTAAAATCGACGATGTTGTTGTTTTACCGTGAGTACCGGAAATAATGAGCGTTTTTTTATCTGCCACCACAAACCGGTTCAATGCCTGGGGCATGGAACAAAAGGGAATCCCCATCTGCCGCATTTGTTTAATTTCAGGATTCTCGCGCGTAACGGCATTGCCGACAATCACCAAATCCAGTCCGGTGGAGATATGTTCCGCCTTGAAGCCGTCCATGATGTGGATCCCCCGATCCGCAAGAAAATGGCTCATCGGTGGATAGATTTTCTGATCTGAACCGGATATTTCAAAACCCTGCTCTTTGAGCATGCAAGCCAGCGCACCCATCCCTGTTCCACAGATGGCGACTAAATGTATTTTACGCACCTGACGGGGTATTCGATTTTGACTTTTAAGCATGAATGGTCAGCGGGCCGACAGGCCTGAGTTTTTTTAGTTTAGAAGCGTAATGCAGGAGTCCCCCCCAGAGTTATTCAATCGAGGAAATTTCAAGCACCATATAACACAACGTCTATGGTTTCAGGTGTCAGGTCTCTGGTTCAAAGGTTCAGCGTTCAAGGTTGTCTTAACCCTGAACCTCTGAGCCTCTGAGCCTCTGAACCTAGAACCCTGAACTATGACTGACACCTAAAATAAAACCGTGTTTTGCAAATTATATAAGAGACACAACAATGGAACCTAACTCAAAAATATGGCTAAGGGTTCAGGGCAAGGCGTACCGTGAATTGAAAACGGAGCGTACACGCAGTACGTGAGTATTTCAATTCGCGGGACAACGCAGCCCTGGGCACTTAGACGAATTTTTGAGATAGGTTCTAGTTTTCTTCCAGAATAGACCTGAGATTCCGTGACAGGCTTTGCAGATTAAACGGCTTTTGAATAAAGCCGTTGCAGCCACGATTTAAAATCTCGGTAGCCTGACCGTTAATACTGTATCCGCTTGAAAGCAGAACCTTTATTTCCGTTTTCATTTCCTTGATTCGATCAAACGTCTCACCACCGCCCATTTTAGGCATAATCATATCCAGAATGATAATATCGATTTTGTCCTGATATTTCTGAAAAACCTCAATGGCCTCCTTTCCGTCTGCGGCGGTAAATACTTTATATCCCAACTTGTTCAACATCCGTTCACCGACATCAAGGATCATGGTCTCGTCATCGACCAGCAGCACCGTCTCTTTACCCTTGACAAATACTTCCCTGACTTTTTCCTTATGGGGTACCCCTTTCCCCGAGGCAGGCAAATAGACTTCAAACCGCGTCCCCTTGCCCTTCTTGCTATAGACGTTAATAAAACCTTCATGATTTTTGACGATGCCATAGACCGATGCTAACCCGAGGCCGGTACCCCGACCCATCTCTTTGGTTGTAAAAAAAGGGTCGAAGATTCGTTGTTGAACTTCTTCGCTCATGCCAATGCCGGTATCTTCAATGGTAATTTTCACATATTTACCGGCTTTTACGTAATAAGGATTATATTGATCCTTCTCCACGATCATGTTTCCGGTGGAAGTTATCAGCGTTCCGCCACCGGACATTGCCTGTATGGCATTCAAGTAAAGGTTCATTAGCACCTGTTCGATCTGTCCCCGGTCAACCTCAACGCTCCAGAGATCCGGCGCATATTTATCCTGAAAAATGACTTCCTTGTTGGTACGACTGAACATAAGGTTCTGCTCTTTGAGCAGATCGTTGATATTGAGCAGAGAAATTTCGTATTTCCCTCCCCTGGCAAATCCTAAGAGCTGTTTGGTCAGATCCACGCCGTTTTGAATGTATTGCTCAATTTTCTTTAGATTTTTTAACAGCGGCGAGGCGGCTTCCACGTCTAAAAGCGACAGGGAAATATTGCCCTGAATTCCCATGAGCAAGTTGTTAAAATCATGCGCGATTCCGCCGGCTAAGGTACCGATGGCCTCCATTTTTTGAGCCTGACGCAGCTGCTTCTCTAATCTTATTTCATGGCTAACATCGCGCTGCAGACTGACATAATTGGTGATATCCCCCGTTTTGTTTTTTATGGGAGAGACGGTGGCTTCGGTTTCGTATAATGAATTATCCTTGCGTTTGTTGACAATCCGTCCCTGCCAAATTTCCCCGCGCTGCAAGGTGTCGATAATTGAGCCTAAAAACGTTTTGGAATGTTGGCCGCTATCCATAAGCTCGATATTACGGCCAATGACTTCATAGCGCGAGTAACCGGTGATTTTTTCAAAAGCCGGATTGACATATTCGATAATCCCTTCGGGGTTGGTGACGATAATCGACTCGGCCGCATGCTCAACGGCGGTTACGAGACGCGATTGTTCATCGACGGCCCGTTTGAGATCAGTAATATCAATCGCAAAAACAACCAGACTATGATCATCGCCATCAGGGTTCAAAGGTGCCGCATTAAACTGGACTGGAAATGTCGGGCCTGCTTTTCTTTTACCTGTCGTTTCAAAACTGACCGCATGCCTTCCATCCAGGCATTGATCTAACAGGGCCCGGTGCACACCGGTCAGATCAAATAATTTTTCTAGAGAACATCCGACCACTTCCGATGGGCTACGGCCGGTTAACCGCGCGGTGGCCGGGTTGGCATATACAATCCGGCCCCGGGTATCGCTCGCAATAGCGAAACCTTCAAAAAGATCGAGCATGCGGGAAATCAATGAGAGTTGGCTGACGTGTGGGTAATGCGGGCTTCGGGTATCGGGATTTTGATCGGGGGTTAAATTTGCCATAGTTTCGTTCGGCTCCGTTTCTACATCGTTTGATCCTGCCGGTGGTGTGAAGCCGCCCGATTTAAAAAGGACGACCCATTCAGCGGCATTTCCTTCACCCCAAACTTCACAACAGCGCCCACAGCACGACGACCAGCGGTGTGGGTCTACACCCTTTAAAAAATCCCCCCAATCGATCCTCGAATTATTTCTATTATGACAAATATTTACATAGAAATCAATATATTTGACACACTCCAGCCATATTTTCAGCAGGAATATCAATTCAAACGGCAGGCGCGCTTAAGCGCTTAAAGCGGACGACTTGATTGTTGCCATGGTGTCGTTGGACAGCGGCTGATCCCATTTCGCATTTATTAAATATTCATTGAACAACTGCCTGTGGACGCCAACGATGCTGCCATTTTGATCAATCCTTAATTTGGCAGGAACCTGTGGCAATAAAAATTTTAATCTCAACTGGCAGCCGAGCAGCAGCTCGGCTGATTGGGGTGAAGTGCTCATAACAAACGATACCCCGCTGGCGGAGATATCGGAAAGTTCTCCTTTAAAAACCTTGCCTTCAACCTTATCGGCAATTTGGACCGCAGCATCGCCTGAGATGGTATAGCGGTTATGCTCTCTGCGCTCGAGTTTCTTTTTTTCCAGCAAATCTTTGAGCGGTTCCAACTTCAGACAATAATCCTGGAGTTTGTTTTTCAGATTGGGGGCATCGGCTTGCCATTTTGAAAACACTGATTTTTCTAAAAAATTCAATCTGACCTTTGAATGGGCGATCAGCGATGTTGTGCAGGTAGAGCTGGTAAAAAAAGTATCCTCGCCGGCAATGTCTCCGGGACCCAGAGATTTCAGCAGACTCCCATGATTGCCCTTGTGATAGACGATATTTAGCCGACCGCTATCGATGAAATACAGGTTTGAATTCATCTCTCCCTGGCGAAAAATAATTCGCTCGGCTTCAAAGGTGGCGGCTTTCATTTCATAGTAAAGCGCAATCGTTTCCTCTTTTGTCAACTTTTCATACAGATGCGACCATGTATCGAGGTGAATCGGATTAACAGCGGCCATTTTTTCAGCTTCGATAATTTCAGCAGATTTAACGATGGCATTTAAAGCCATCGAATCCACTTCAAATAGCCGTTCTCGCAATGCTTCCGCCCTGGAAAAATTTCCCCCTTTTGCATATTGTGTGATCAGATCAAAAAGCAGCTCAACGGCTAAATCCTTTTTGTTCTCGCTTATATATGTCTCAAGCAGATTTTCCTTGGAAGCGGGATCAGTCATACAGCCTTCCTCCTTAACCGTCTTTCAGAGCCCGGGTTATGGATACCGCCGGCCTAAACCGAACGCCTATTTTGTTCCCTTAATTTTGCACAAGTCGGAGGCTTTCATGTTCTCATTAATTTTCATAAGGAGCCCCTTGGTATCATAAAATTAAACACTTCATCCCGCCAAGCGGGGCAAGATTAAGGTGTTAATTGATCAAAGACCTTCTCAGCCACCTGGATAGTGGTTTCAATATGTTCGATCTCGTGAGCTGCTGAGAGAAATAGGGCTTCAAACTGAGACGGAGCAATATAAATGCCGTTACGGCGCAACCCGATGTAAAATAGAGCGAATTTATCTAAATCACTGGTTTTGGCATCATCAAAATTTTTTACTTCCCGGTCGGTAAAAAATAATCCGAGCATGGAGCCCACACGCCTGCCCTGCACCGGTATAGCGGCTTTCTCGGCTGCTTGTTCGAGTCCCACTAAAAGACGTTCTGCTTTCCGGTCCAGGGCCTCATAGAATCCGTCCTTTCGTATCTGTTCAAGCGTTGCAATGCCCGCGGCCATCGCCACCGGATTTCCAGATAAGGTGCCCGCCTGATATATCGAACCTTGCGGTGCAACATTGGCCATTAGCTCAAGTTTACCGCCATAAGCGCCGACCGGCATTCCGCCTCCAATGATCTTGCCGAAACAGGTCAGATCCGGATAAACGCCGTACAGCGTCTGTGCACCACCGTAAGCCACGCGAAATCCCGTCATAACTTCATCAAAAATTAGAATGGATCCGTAGCGGTCACTGAGCTCCCTTAAAGTCTCCAAAAACCCTTCTGCCGGCTGCACCAACCCCATATTACCGGCGACGGGCTCAACGATGATACAGGCAACCTTATCCCCTTGTTCTTCCATGACCTTTTTAATGCAATCCACATCATTATATGGAAGCGATAAAGTGTATCGGGCAACGGCCTCAGGAACCCCCGGGCTCCCGGGAATACCGAGAGTGGCCACCCCTGAACCGGCGGCCACCAGCAAGGTATCGGCGTGACCATGATAACAGCCGTCAAACTTTATGACGATATCTCGCCGGGTTACTCCTCGTGCAAGCCGAATGGCACTCATGGTGGCCTCTGTTCCGGAGTTAACCATTCGCAGCATTTCAACCGAGGGGACGGCGTCAATAACCATCTGGGCGAGCTGAACTTCAAGATCAATCGGCGCACCGAAGCTGGTTCCGCGTTCCAGTACTGACGTAATCGCTTCAATCACCGCCGGATGACGGTGTCCGAGGATCAGCGGTCCCCAGGAGCCAATATAATCGATGTAGCGATTGCCATCCACATCAAAAATCAGGCAGCCTTGGGCGCTGTTAACGAAAATGGGGTCGGCGCCGACCGACTTGCACGCCCGCACCGGACTGTTTACCCCACCGGGGATGACGCTCACAGCTCGCTCGAACAATTTTTGAGAAGTTGTCAGATTCATACGCCCCATATCCTTTCGTCTGATAAAACGGTTGACATTTCTGAAGATTTGAAAAATATCAAATGGTACATACAGCGTCAAGAAGGCATTTATATGGCAAAGGCAAAATCACCTCAATCACTCGCCAAGCTCGTCACGTATATCCTGGGTCGACGGCCGGATGAATTCGGTTTGGTCACCGACACCGAGGGGTTCGTTAAAATCAAGGAATTATTAAAGGCGATCACCGAAGAAGAAGGCTGGAGATATGTACGCCGATCCCACCTGGATGAAATCTTATACAGCTTGGCGGATCCTCCTTTTGAAATATTGGATACACAAATTCGTGCAAAATGTCGAGATCATCTGGTCCAAGCCCATCCGGTTTCGAAACCTCCCAAGCTTTTATTTACAAGCATCCGAAAACGGGCGTATCGATCTGTTTTGGATAAGGGCATTTACCCCACCGGGTACTATCAGGTTGTTTTGTCTTCCAGCCGCGACTTAGCCCAAAGGATCGGAAAACGGACCGATCAGGATCCGGTCATGCTCAGCGTACATGTACAAAAATCGGTTGAAATGGGCGTCAGGTTTTATCAGACCGGCGAATCGCTCTTTCTGGCCGAATCCATACCGGCCGGCTGTTTTACCGGCCCCCCGTTACCGAAGGAAACGACTGAGCCCCAAAAGCCGGATATCGCGGATAAAGCCGGCCAGCCCAAAATGGCGGGCAGTTTTGCGGTCAATCTGGGTGATGCCATTGCCGGCCGGACCCGGGGCCCAAAACCGCAAAAAAGACAGGTCGATTGGAAGAACGGCAAAAAGCGGATAAAAAAGCAAAAGCGAAAACGAGAACGTCCGCCGTGGCGAAAATGAAAGGCCTCTTTGAGGCCTTTTGTTATTCGTTATCCAAAAAAAAATTGACAACAACCGGTAAACTTGTTACCAAGCTTTTCCGATCATTGAAAAAAGCGGATCCGGGCCGTTAGCTCAACTAGGCAGAGCACCTGACTCTTAATCAGTAGGTTGAAGGTTCGATTCCTTCACGGCCCACCAGCATCTCCCGTAATCTAACGAACACATGATCCCCCGCAACCGGCATTCACCCGCATGAAGTTTTTTCAGGTAAACGCCACTCAATTAAAACACTCCCGCCCCATTTTTTGAAAGCGTTTTCTGTTAACAATGAACCCCCTGATAAAGGCAAGTGGGGACCTACCCCGGCTGAAGGCGGCGGCTGCAGCAGGGTAGTTTCCGACTGCCATCGGGCATGTTATCCAATAGCCTTTAGTTCCCAGATTTTTTGTGTTATGATTTTGCTTAGGTTATTTGCCGGAATAGTGAATCCACAAGAGGTTGCGCTTTGAGTGATTTGACATTCATCGGTTTAAGTCTATTTGGTTTCGCGATAATTTTTGTGTTCGGTTTGATACTGCCTCGTATAAAAATTAAGTAATACAATAACGCAAAAGCCGGCACGGACGAAAAAAGCTTACACGATTTAAGGATTTAAAATGATCAGATTTCTAATCGCAGTGTTGACCTTCTTCATGTTCTTTGTGGCCTATTACGTATCAAACGGGCCATTCTGAGTCAACGACCACCCGCGGTGCACGGCACCCGGATTGAAAACATCTGATTAAAAATCCCTAAAAATTTATTACTAATAATTTCAAACTGTTATAATTTTTTTATTGCGGTTTTTTTTCAATATGATAAAATTAAACTAACCGTGGGAGAGAAAAATCATCATCCCACTAAACCATTGCTGAAGGGCGGTCCCAATAAAGGGACCGCCCTTTATTGCTTAACTTGATTCTATAATTCAGGAACCTTTCCCGGGCGCAGTCATCGATAAGTACCGCTTAAAAACCTTCCGTCTTTCAACAATGCTCCTCAAAACGGAAATCCTTTTATTCTGAGCTGCAACAACCAAATTCCTTTATATAAATATATCTATTTAACTATTATTATAGTCAATTAAGAACCGCATGGTTTCGCACCCGCAATTCTCGACAGGCTCCTCAGTTAATTAAATTCAATTCAAACTATATATATTAATAAGAATATATATAGACATATGGTAATTGATGTGCTAATCATCCACTCCATTCTGATTTACGAGGATATTTCTCTATGATCTATCGTGGCATTTGGTGGGGAATAATTATTTCTATTCCATTTTGGCTTCTGGCTATTTGGTTGATTACGTCGGGCGTCATTGCTTTAAGGACGCTTATCATCATAGGTGTAATTCTTTCAGCGCCATACATCTTTTTAATAATGAGATCGCGTCGAAATACCGAACAGGATAATCAAGGCCCGGATTTAATTGCGGGTGACGCAAATGACCATCCCACCCCCCCCGGTCCGATCAATCCACCACCATCGGAACCACTCGGAAACCGGAACACCTGATTAAAATTCACTTGTTTCGCCCTTTTGAAATTCGGCCTGACCGCTTCAAATAAAAAAGAGGCTCAGGCTTAAAGTTGCCTAATCCCCTATATTTTGATTCTTCATCGATCGGTTGCAGGTTCGATTCTTTCACAACCGGATAAAACATAAATTCTTCCGGGCAATCATGCCCAAACGCTTTTTTAAACCAAACACAATCCCAGAAGGGTTCCCACCAGGCCTACAAATGCATCCGCTGTATCCGGTGTTCGATTCGGCATAAAGAACTGAACCCCCTCGATGATAAACGGGTGTATCAGTATCAGCCCCAAATATGGATATTTAAAGCGTCGAAAGGTTGGATATGACAGTGCCATCACCATACCCAGGATAAAATGCTGCAGCGTTGCCGAGTCTATCATGGGATCAGCTTCCTCCAAAAATGAATGCTCGCAAGTAAGCACCTAATACCAAAATTTAAAAAAATACAAGGATAAAATTAAAATTCATAAAATTTTCAGTGGCTTTAAATCTAAAAGTCGAATTTATTTGTATTACATCTTGACAGTATGTTTTTGACAGTGCTAAAAAGAGCGATTTTGGTTCGAAGACCAATTATGGGTATCACATATCCTTGCTCTGCATAAAAACAGGGCTTTATCAGCCAAAAGGAGGCGTTATGCGACGTTACGAAACAATTGTCATTATTGATCCGGATTTATCCGCTGAGAAACGAGAACCGGTCTTAGAAAGAGTTAAAGATGTTATTTCACAACAGGATGGTTATCTGGCGTTTATAGATGACTGGGGTGCCAAAAAACTCGCCTATGAAATTAAGAAGAAAGAACGCGGCTATTACCTTCGATTCGACTTTTGCGCAACCGCAGCTGTGGTCGATGAAATCGAGCGGTTTTTTCGAATCGATGACTGTGTTCTAAAATATATGACGGTATTACTGGATAAAAAAGCGGATATTGAAAAAATCAAGGAAGAAGTTGCCGCAGCTGAAAGCAGAGCTGCTGCAGCCGAAGACATAGCAGAGCCCGCCGAAACAAAGACACCTGAAGAACAAACGCCACTCTCTGATTTAGAGACACCTGAAGAAGAGACGAAAGCCTCCGAAATAGAAACGCCTGAAGGACAGGCGGAGCCCTCTGAAATTGAAACCCCTGAAAAGCAGCCCCAACTTTCCGAAACCCCGCCTCCCGAACCCCAGGTAAATGAGGCCGATACAACCCCAACTGAAACCGAGGAGGAAACAAAATAAAATGGCGACCAATGCCCATCACTCAAATAGAAAACCAAAACGAAAAAAACGGATTTATCATCGGCGCAAAGTTTGCCGGTTTTGTGCTGACACGAGTATGGTAATTAATTACAAGGATCCGAAGGCACTAAAATATTTTCTTACTGAACGCGGAAAAATCATTCCCAGACGAATATCGGGTAGCTGTGCAAAGCATCAGCGTGAATTAACCCACGCAATCAAGCGCGCGCGCACGATTGCTTTGCTGCCATACGTCGGATCCGTTGAATTAAATTGACATCATCATCAATAGGGGAAGGATAATCCTCAACCACTTGGGAAATGTTGGGGAAATGCTGATACATCTTGTAAATGGCGTCTTGATCACCAGCCTGATATTTGCTGCTTCCATTTTGATCCCTGTATTTGGATTTTTCTGCAGCCTGTTTATCCCTTTGCCGACGCTTTACTATCGCATCAAGCTTGGCAGGACAACCGGTGTTTTTATCCCGGTCCTGGGATTCATTATCATGGTTGCCGTAATGAACAGCTTCACGATTGATGTTGTATTTTTCGCGGAGCTACTGCTGGTCGGCTTCATTCTAGCCGAACTATTGGAATCTCGCTTTCCGATTGACAAAACCATATTGTATACCTGCGGGGTGGTTTTAATCAGCGCGGTTGTTAGCCTATTTATTTTTAGCAGCGCATCCGGGAAGAATCTATTCACACTTTTATCTCAATATGTGGCCCATAATTTAGAACTGAGCCTGGCACTGTATCAAAGCCTGGGGATGTCTGAAGAAAGTCTGCATCTGATTCGAGGCTCATTAGGCAAAATCCAGTACATCCTGGTGAGAATTATTCCGGCTTTGACAATTGCTTCGACGTTGCTGGTTGTCTGGATGAATATTCTGGCATCCAAAGCGCTGCTCAAAGGCAAGTTCCGGTTCCACCCGGATTATGAAAACTTGAATCAGTGGCAGGCCCCTGACTTTCTGGTTTGGGCCGTAATCGGTTGTGGTATATTGATGCTGTTTCCCGTCATTACCGCTAAGTTGTTCGGCTTAAACATAATACTGATTTCGATGACCATCTATTTTTTTCAGGGCATGGGCATCGTGTCATTTTTCTTTCAAAAAAAACAGGTTCCTCGATTCTTTAAAATTCTTTTGTATAGTCTAATTGCCTTGCAGCAATTAGCGTTGATAGCTGTCATCGGAATCGGGTTTTTCGACATGTGGTTCAATTTCCGAAAACTCAAAAAAATAAAAGCTTAATTCACAAATACAAAATCCCGTAGAAGATTGGAAACAGGAGCGGAGGATAGAATATGAAGGTTATACTAAAAGAAACGATTGATTCCCTTGGTATCATCGGCAGTGAGGTAACGGTATCGAATGGCTATGCCCGTAACTATCTCTTGCCTCAAAACAAGGCGGTTCAGGCAACACCGCAAAATCGAAAAATGTTGTCACAGGAAAGCGCTAAATTCGAACTTCAGATCGCTAAAGAGCGAAAATTGGCGGAGGAAATGGCTCAAAAACTCGAAGGCGTAGCCTGTACCATCGCTGCCAAGGTAAGTGAAGAAGACCGTCTTTACGGCTCTATTTCGGTGCGCGACATCGTTGACGCACTCGCCGGCCAGGATATCGTTGTTGAAAAGCGTATGGTGCTGCTTAAGGAACCCATCAAAGCGATTGGATCGTATAAGGTCCCCATCCGGGTTTACAAGGAGGTCGAACCCGAAATAACTGTTGAAATTGTGCCGGAATAATTTGTAATTTACAATTGATTCAAGACCGTGTATTAGGGGAAGTAATGAATGCGTAAGACCGTCGGGAAAATGGTTTAAAGTTGTTCAATCCCTTTCCAACCCAAGCCGCCGCTCAAAACCAATGGCAGATCAACAGTACCAAAACCAGAAAGATCCTTCTCTTTACCATCTGCCGCCTCAAAGCATCGAGGCGGAAGAATCCCTTCTGAGCGCTATACTGGTCGACAACAACACCTTGCTGGATGTTATTGAAATTGTATCAGCCGATGATTTTTACCGAACGGCGCACCAGAAGATCTTTGCAGCCATCATCGATTTATTTGATAACGGCGAACCCGTTGATTTGGTGACGCTGGCCAACAATTTAAAAGCAAGAGGCCAGATCGAAGCAGTCGGAGGGGCAAGCTACCTGGCGCGACTCGTTGATGCGGTCCCCTTGGCCGTCAATGCCCAACATTATGCGAAAATTATTGCCGACAAGGCATCGCTGCGGCGTTTAATCGAGAAAACCAATGCCATCGCCAAACGCTGCTATGATGACCGCGGCAATGTCGACGATATTATTGACTTTGCTGAAGCTTCAGTCTTTGAGATTTCAGAAAGAAAATCAAGCCAGTCATTTTATCCAATCAGTCGGCTCATCATCGGCAATATTGAAACGCTCGAAGAGAACCAGGGCAACAAAAGTCTGGTGACCGGTGTCCCCATGGGTTTTGGACTGTTGGACAACCTGACCTCCGGATTGCAGAAATCTGACCTGATTATTCTGGCAGCCCGTCCGAGCATGGGTAAAACAGCGTTGGCATTGAATATTGCCAGAAATGCAGCCGTTGATGCAAATATCCCTGTGGCCGTATTTTCCCTCGAAATGTCAAAAGAACAACTGTCGTTGAGGATGCTCTGTGCAGAGGCCCGTCTGGATTCTGCTCGCTTGAGGGGCGGGTTTTTCAGCATGGATGATTGGCATCGGCTTACGGATGCCGCCGGTATCTTATCCGAATCCCCGATCTATATTGATGATACGCCCAGCCCTTCCGCAATGGAAATACGCGCTAAGGCGCGCCGGCTTAAAATGGACAAAAATATCGGGCTTATCATCATCGACTATCTGCAATTAATGAAATCAAGGGGCGGCGCAGAACGCAGGGATCTTGAAATATCGGAAATGTCGCGTTCATTGAAGGCCTTGGCCAAAGAGCTTCAGTTGCCGGTTTTGGCCATTTCCCAGCTTAACCGAATGCTGGAACAGCGCAATGATAAGCGTCCGAAGCTTTCTGATTTGAGAGAATCCGGCGCTCTTGAACAGGACGCCGATGTCGTCGCTTTTATATACAGAGACGAAGTATATAATCAGGATGAGAATAATCCCCAAAAAGGAATGGCAGAAATCATACTGGCCAAGCAACGCAATGGTCCCACCGGAAAGGTTACCCTCACATTTCTTGATGCTTACACCCGCTTTGAAAATTTAGCGCCTGAGGAAATGGTCGACAATTTTTAGGTTTCAGGTATCAGGCAAAATAGCGCGTAGCTGATAGCTTATGGCTCATAGCTTGAAGGCTGGGAAGCTGGAAGGCTTGAAAGCACGAAAGCTTCCAGGTTTTCTGGCCTTCTGGCTCCCCAGCCTTATAGCTTCCTAGCCGATCCGCCTTTTGATACATGACTCCTGAAACCATAGCCATGGTCTTCATTGCTGCTTGGAATTTTCTCAATTAAAGTATTATGTTCCTTCCCGAATTGGTACTTCCAATCCACTAGACTTGCAACCGATATGGAACTGGCTTATTATCTGGCCTGGATGATAAGATGAAAAGACTTTTTGGAAATACCGGCGGTCTTAAGGCGAATCAAATCCGACGACTTGAGAACTTTTACCGCCGACGCATTCAACCCAGATTTTTAATCAGTCACGAACTGGCACGTGATCTGAGTATGCTATCCCATGAAATCCGGCGCCAGATTGGCCTGCTGGTCAACCGTCAGGGCAAGGTGGCGTTTGTAATTGTGGGTGACAGCCGAAAAATTGTCATCCCGCCCATCAGTGAATACCGTGCCGCTCCAGGCCGTTTGAAAGGATTACGCTGTATTCACACCCATTTAACGAACGAACCCCTGACCAATGACGACCTTACTGACCTGGCCCTGTTGAGACTCGATATGATGGCCGTCGTGGTAAATGGTGAAAAGGGAATGCCCGAAAAGGTTTATGTGGGGCACATTCTGCCAAAAACATCCGCCGGCAAGCCTTATACCCTCCTGCCCCCTCTTCCGCCGTCCCAACTGGATATTGACTGTCTGGCAACGATTCGCGCGTTAGAGGATGAACTCGCCCGTATAAGCAAAGGGTACGCAGCAGATTCCGGTATGGAGAGAGCAATGCTGGTGGATGTATCTTCAAGTTCCAGACAAAACGCCGCAGAATCAATGGCGGAGCTGGAATCACTGGCAAAATCCAGTGGCATCGAAGTTGTCGGTACCGTCTCGCAACAGCACAGCCGCAATAAGGTCAGATTTTTGATCGGTCCCGGAAAACTGCAGGATCTGGCCATTCTGGCTTTGCAGGAAGCGGCAACCGTTATCATATTTAACCAGGAACTAAACCCTTCTCAGATACGATCTATTACCGATCAAATCGAGCTGAAGGTCATCGACCGAACGCAATTGATTTTAGATATCTTTGCACAGCGCGCCCAAACGCGTGAAGGCAAATTACAGGTCGAGCTGGCTCAGTTGAAGTATTTGCTGCCGCGGTTGATCCTTAAAAACACTGCCATGTCCCGGTTAACCGGTGGAATCGGGGGCCGCGGTCCTGGCGAAACCAAACTGGAAATCAATCGACGGCGGGCGCGGGATCGCATTGTGCGGCTTGAAAATGAATTATCGGCGGTACGCAAACAACGCAAGCAACAAAGGGCACAGCGGCAGAAAAAGGGATTGCCTGTTATTTCGATAATTGGCTATACCAACGCCGGCAAGTCCACCTTGCTGAACACATTGACCAAAAGCAACGTTCTGGCAGAAAGCCGCCTGTTTGCAACCCTGGATCCATCCAGCCGCCGTTTAAAATTTCCGCGAGATACCGAGGTCATCATCACCGATACGGTCGGATTTATCAAAGATCTCCCCAAAGATCTACTGGTCGCTTTTCGGGCGACGCTCGAAGAGCTTGAAAATGCCGACCTTTTGCTCCATGTCATCGATATCGGCAATCCTCAATATTCCGCTCAAATCGAATCGGTTGAAGCCATTCTTTCCGATCTTAATTTACAGCACACCGTTTCCATTCGCGTGCTCAACAAGATGGATCTTGTAAATCCGGCGGCTATTCCAAAAATATGCCGTGCCCTCAGGGGGACTGCGATTTCGGCCAAAGATAAATCGACCCTTTTGCCTCTGATCGAACAGATGGAAACGGCAATAGAAAAGGTCCATTATCCGTAGTCAGTTGTCCGTTGCATATTCGGTTAAGACGATGGAGAATTTTACCAGAAACTCATGTTGCGGCAGGCGCTGAGATTTTCAAATATAGTCAGAGCCCCCAGACACGCCTGTCGAAAAAAGAGGATAGAAAAATTCCCGATGCCTCATTAGACTTGAAGATAAACAATAAAGGAAATGCTTATGGACCTTGAACATGCACAAAGGGTGGGAATTGCAGCGGCTTATGCGGGTGCCGGGGTGCTGCGCGATCGGTTCGGCAATATATCTCAGATTGAAAAAAAAGGCGCCTTCAATCTGCTTACCGAAGCGGATACCGAATCCGAAAAGAAAATTATAACGATAATTCGTGAAGCCTTTCCGGACCATGCCATTTTAGCCGAGGAAAGTGGCGCAACAGAAGGGCATGCAGAATATCGATGGTTGATTGACCCGCTCGATGGTACAACTAATTTTGCGCATCAACTGCCGATTTTCGCGATTTCGATCGCATTAGCCAAAGACGCTGAAATTGTCCTTGGCCTGGTACTCAATCCCATGGATGGCGAACTTTTCTCAGCGATAGCCGGCCGGGGAGCAGAGTTGAATGGCAGCCCCATCCAGGTGTCATCCACGGAGCCTGTCTGCGAAAGCCTGCTGGTAACGGGTTTCCCCTATAACTTCGACGAAGTTGAGGAACCCTTAATGCGGCGATTCACGGTTTGTCAGAGCGCATCCCAGGGAGTTCGCCGACTCGGTTCTGCGGCCCTTGACCTCTGTTACGTAGCTTGCGGGCGATTCGATGGATTCTGGGAACAGAACCTCAGCCCATGGGATATGGCTGCCGGTGCCGTAATTGCCACGGAAGCCGGAGCAGTGATTACGAATTTTTCAAACATGTCTTTTACGGTAAATCAAAAAGAAATCCTGGCCACCAATGGCAAAATCCACCGGGAGATGCTGTCTTTGCTGGCGCTAGCGTAAGAGAACCTATCATAAAAATAAGTGCCTAAAATGCCTAAAATTAAGGAATTCTGTCATTTAAATATAAAAAAGATGGAGCGCAGCGAAACCACAACTTTAGGCACTTCAAACTTTAGTTCACTTTAGTCACTTATTTTTAAGATGGATACTAAAATTTCCCGGACTCTAGTTTCTGATGAAAAAAATCGACCTGTTTCTGTATCGGACTATTTTCTTTTAAACCGCGCTCAATACAATGAATAGAATGGAGGGCCGTGGCATGGTATCGGTTGAAGGCTTTGCCGATACTCTGGAGGGGGGCATCCGTGTAACGCCGCGATAGATAAATCGCCATTTGTCTGGGTCTTACAAAATTTTGTTTGCGGGAACGCGAAACAAGATCTTTTATTGAACAATTATAATATTTACAAACCAATTTCTTGATGAGATCGATGGTTATTTTTTTACGCTGACGGACCATGTTTTTGACAACGCTTTCTGCCAGACTCAGATCAATCGTCGCGCCCAAAAGAGATGATTTGGCAGCAACACCATTGAGACCGCTTTCAAGTTGCCGGACGTCCTCAGTCAATTCCCCGGCCAGATAGTTGATGACATCGTCGGGTATATGATACCTGTTGGTAAGTGCTTTTTTTTGCAAGATTCGCACCCGAGTCCGATAATTCGGCGGGTCAATGTTGGAAACCAGGCTGCAGGACAGACGCGATCGCAATTTATCATTTAATTTTGGAATATCGGCGGGCAGGTAGCAACTTGAGAAAATAATTCGCTTGCCAGCCTCAAAAAGAGAGTCCAACGTCATGGCCAGCTCTACCTGGGTTCTTTCTTTGCCACTAAGATAATGAATATCTTCAAGAAGTAGGACGTCGCAATAATTTCTATATTTGCCCTTAAATTTGGCAATCGAATCCTGGCGAAAGGCCTGTACCATCTCATTGCTGAAGTCCTCTGCTGTAATATAATAGACACGTTCATCGGGATATTGCGACAAGACATGATGCCCGATAGCCTGGGATAGATGGCTTTTGCCCATGCCGGTCTTGGAAAGCAGGAGTAACGCATTTTGCTGACGTTCTCTGCCTGAAGCCAGGGAAAGGGAGGCTGAATAGGCAAAATCATTGTTGGCCCCCACGACGAAATGATCGAATGTGAAATCCTTTCTGAGAAATCGTCCCTTATGTGGCCGGATTGAGTCGTTTAGAAGCGGTATCTGATTGTTATAGGTGTTTTTAGATTGCGTGAATGGCTTGCTTTTACAGCCAACGGCAAGAGATAAGTTGCATGTCTCACCGATTTCTTTGTCAAGTTCTGCTTTGATCAATTCACCGTAGAGATCGTGCACGCGCTTTTTAGAGAAGAAATTCGGGCACAATAAGATCCAGTCATCATTGGCGTCTTTTTTCAATTCCAAAGGTTCGATCCACATTTGAAAACTGTGCTTGGGTAGGCGACCCTTGATTGCAGACTTAATCTTTTTCCAGACAGCTTCCATCGACTTTTGCATGATCCGTCTTAATACAAATCCAGTAATGGTATAGTTTTCGAAGAAATTCTATGAAAAAAATTACGAAGCTAAACGGTTTGGAAGGTTTAAAATAGATTATCGAAAAACTTGAAAACAGGAGCTTGTTTAAAGCATGAGGCAGCTTCAGTCAAACGTGATAAAGGCGGTTTTAGATTGCATTGCAAAGTTGTTTTGAACAATTTATATCTAGCTGTTTTCATTTAGGTAAATTTACAACTATCGACAAGTATCTTTAAATACGACCTTTTCTGAATACCACATATGTTTAAGTATTTTAAGTATATCCATCTTAGGCGCAAAGTTATAAACAAGAAAGTCTTCTACTAAAAACTCGTATTTTCTTGAATTATCTTTGATTTTTGAAAAAAATAAATAGGTTTTTTTATAAAAAGGCCTAAACGTAGGATTATCAATGCTTAACAGCTACTCATAAAAATTTGTTTGAAAATTTTTTTTGTGGCCTGTAAACTCAAAACAAAAATAAATGTCAATGCTATCTGAAAAAATTATAATTCGTGGTGCCCGACAGCATAATTTAAAAAATATAGACGTCGAACTGCCACGCGACAAACTGGTTGTCGTAACAGGTCTATCCGGATCCGGGAAATCAACACTTGCCTTTGACACCCTTTATGCGGAGGGGCAACGCCGGTATGTTGAATCTCTTTCCACCTATGCGCGTCAATTTTTAGAACGCTTGCAAAAACCGGATGTAGATCTGATTGCCGGCCTATCCCCGGCGATTGCCATTGAACAAAACACCGCCGGTCACAACCCGCGCTCTACCGTCGGGACGGTCACCGAAATATATGATTATCTGCGCTTGCTGTATGCCCGTATCGGCACCCCTCATTGCCACCGATGCGGGCAGGAAATCACTTCTCAGACACTTGATCAGATCGTCGACCGTGTAATGGCATTGGAAGAAGACACCCGCGTCATTATTTTATCCCCCTTGATTTCCGAACAGAAAGGAACCCACGAAAAACTTATTAAACGGCTGAAAAAAAACGGGTTTGCCCGGGTCCGCGTAGACGGAGAGACGGCCGATATCGAAGAGGTCGGCATACTGGACAAAAACAAAAAACATACGATCGAGGTCGTTGTCGATCGGCTCATTCTTAAAGAGAAAGTGAAAAATCGCCTGGCCGATTCGCTGGAGCTGGCCATGGCTCAGTCCAATGGATTGGTTACGGTGGATGTCCTGGAACGCGGTCCCATCCTGTTTAACGAAAAGGCCGCCTGCGTCAAATGCGGAATCAGTTATCCCGAATTTACGCCGGCCAGCTTTTCATTTAACTCACCCCAGGGAGCCTGCCCGCATTGTGACGGACTGGGATCTACGACCGAATTCGATCCGGCGCTTATCGTTCCGAATCCGGAACTCTCATTAAGAGAGGGCGCCATGGCCCCCTGGGCCAATCGAAATAGCGTACATTTCATAGAGTTTTTAGATGCGCTCACCGCACAATATGGCGTCGATATTTTCACTGCTTATAAGGACCTTCCCGAAGAATTCAAGCAGGTTCTGCTTTTCGGTTCAGGCGATACGCTGATCAGCTTTTACTTTGAACGCGCGAATCGGCGCATACGCTATCAGAAACCATTTGAGGGGATAATTCCGAATTTGCAACGCCGGTACAGGGAAACCGATTCGACCTGGTCGCGAGAGGAGATCGAGCGCTATATGAATTTTCAACCCTGCCCCGACTGCAATGGCGAAAAATTAAATCACGCCGGTCGATCCGTCAAAGTGGGCGGCCTGACAATTTCGCAGATAACCGCCTTATCGGTGTCAAAAATTCGGGACTTCTTTCTGGATTTAAGACTCGAAGGTAAAAAAGAAATCATCGCACGACGCATTCTAAAGGAGATTGTCGAACGTCTCGGCTTCCTTCAAAATGTCGGTCTTTCCTACCTCACTCTGAACCGATCCGCCCATTCTCTTTCAGGCGGCGAAAGTCAGCGCATTCGTCTGGCTACCCAGATCGGATCCAAACTAACCGGCGTGCTTTATGTATTGGATGAGCCAAGCATCGGTCTTCACCGCCGCGACAATAAGCGTCTGCTGGAAACCCTTTTGCAGATGCGCGATCTCGGCAATACGGTGCTGGTCGTGGAACATGACGAGGAAACGATTCGGGCCGCTGATTATGTAATTGATATGGGCCCGGGCGCAGGCATCAATGGTGGTGAGATTGTCTTTGCCGGCCCACCTTCAGAGTTGACCGCCCACGAGGCGTCGTTGACCGGCCAGTATTTGTGCGGGCGCAAACGAATCGACGTTCCGCCGGTAAGACGTTCAAATCCGGCACCGTATATTCTTATTGAAGCGGCGTCGGCCAACAATCTAAAGAATATCGATGTTAAATTCCCATTGAGCCGTTTCATCTGTGTTACCGGTGTTTCCGGTTCAGGCAAATCAACGCTCGTTTTGGAGACACTTTATAAGGTCCTCATGCAAAAACTCCACCATGCAAGGGTACCGGCAGGGGCTCACAGGCAGGTCCTGGGAACCGAGCACACCGATAAGGTGATCCACATCGATCAGGGGCCGATCGGAAGAACACCGCGCTCGAATCCGGGCACTTACACGGGCGTCTTCACACATATCCGCGAACGCTTTGCGCAGACCCCCCAAGCCAGGATGCGCGGGTTCAAACCGGGCCGTTTTAGCTTCAATGTCAAAGGGGGACGCTGCGAAGCCTGCCAGGGTGATGGCATCATAAAAATCGAGATGCATTTCTTACCCGATGTTTACGTGACCTGCGACGTCTGCCATGGCAGACGCTACAATCGTGAGACACTCGAAGCCCGCTATAAAGGCAAAACGATTGCTGAGGTCCTCGACATGACCGTTAATCAGGCGCTGGAGTTCTTTGGGAAGATCGGGAAAATACGATCCATCCTGCAGACCGTGGTTGATGTTGGCCTGGGATATATCCAAATCGGTCAACCGGCGCCGACGCTTTCCGGCGGTGAAGCCCAAAGGGTAAAACTCTCAAGGGAGCTCAGCAAAAAGGGCACCGGTAAAACGATTTACATTCTGGATGAGCCCACCACCGGATTGCATGCCGATGATATTCGCAAGCTACTCAATGTACTCAATCAGCTTGTGGAACATGGCAATACGGTCGTTGTCATTGAACATAATCTGGATGTCATTAAAACGGCCGATTATATCATCGATCTGGGACCGGAAGGAGGCGATGAGGGCGGTTATATTGTCGGTTGCGGCACGCCAGAAGAAATTGCCGGAATTAAAAAATCGTATACCGGCCGGTTCTTAAAAGAAGTACTGTAACTTCCAGGACATCAACCTCCTGTTTCCAGGAAAAATCCGTATGCGGCTTCAATTTCATCGGTCAGACCGGAGTACCAATCTCCCACATCTTCCATCATATCCATCATAAATTTGACCACCTGCGGATGTATTTTTGACAGTTCAAGCCTCAGCTCAGGATCAACGTCGTAGCCGTTGACGATGATATTGGCCAGATAAACGTTCTGCACAAAATTAGCATTCTTGCTTTGGGGCTGGAACTCGTGGTGCCATCGAATCGCTTCAATCAGCCCCCCGGGAAGCTGCCACTTGGACGCCAGATGAGCACCAATTTTGGTATGATCGATGGACAGCTTTTCTTGCTCCACCTCGTAAAAGGATAAATGTTCATTCTGTAAGGCACCCTGTAAAGTCGTCCAGACTTTTTCAAAGAGGTCAGGAAAATATTGCGCCAGGATTACTTTGCCGATATCGTGCAGCAGGCCTCCGACGAAACAATTGTCGGGGGATTCTTTTTTCGAAAGCTGCGCAATGTTTTTACTGGTAACCGCAACTGCAAGGGAGTGTTTCCAGAAATCGCTAATATCAAAATCCATCAGGGCGACCCGTTTGGAAAAGGAGTGGATGATCGAAAGTGAAACAATGGCGTTTCGAACCGCATTGTAGCCCAGCAGGACAATGGCATTGCGCAGATCACTGATTTTGGTTTTGAATCCATAAAAAGCTGAATTCACCAGCTTTAATATTTTCAGCGCAATGGCCTGGTCTTTCTCGATGGTGTCACAAACCGTCTTAAGCGAGGTGTCGGGATCCTTCAGATATTTATTTAATTCGAAGACAATCGTGGGAAGGGTTGGAATTTCTTCGATCCGATCGAGTTTCCTTAATATTTGCTGTCCATCCATAGGATATCTCCTAGCAGGATTCTATTTAAGGCGCCGCAACGTCCGCTATGCCGTGGAAAGATGTGCTTCTGCTCGAAATTTTGGCCCCATTTTCTATTCTTATTTAAGTATATAATAATTTTGTAAAAATTGAAAGTATGCGGAGATAATCAGATAGATATACGGGCGTCTTAACGGGTATTGTCGTCTCGAACCACCGGTATTTGCGGAAGGAGCCTGACTGCGAAATAAAAACCGGGGCTGAACCGGAAATCCGGTTAGCCCCGTTTTTAGGGTATATAGAGTTAGAAAAGGTTCCGATTAGCCCCCGTGAGCAAATAAGGCGGCAATAGATCCAGCCTGCGGATGGGCAAAAATAAGGATCAGCGCAACGACCAGCGCGTAAATACACAGCGATTCGATCAGTGCCAATCCAATGATCATGGTCACTGTAACTTTACCCGAAGACTCCGGATTTCTGGCAATACCCTCAACCGCCGATCGTAATCCAATACCCTGGGCAATACCGCAGCCAAATGCCGCAATGGCAATCCCGAAACCAGCCGCCGTTGCACAGGCGATAAAGAACTCTAATGCTTTTGTTTCCATGCTATAGCCTACCTCCTTTTCTGGATATATTGTTGGGCTTCTTCCAAAGTCCCATTAACAGCAAATTAGAAGTGATCTAAAGTGACTAAAATGAGCTAAAGTGCCTAAAGTTAAGGAATTCTATCATTCAAATTTAAAAAAGATGGAGCGTGGCGACACATCAACTTCAGTCACTCCAAACTTTAGTTCACTTTAGTCACTTGTTCTAGTGCGCTTCTTCCATCGCACCTGCAAAATAAATAATCGATAACAGAAAGAAAACGAAGGCCTGCAAAAGAGCAACAAAAATACCCAGGGCCATTATGGGCAGCGGCGCAAAAGCCGCACCGGCCAGTAAAAAAAGGATCCCCAACACCAGTTCATGCCCGGTAATATTCCCAAACAGACGAATGGAGAGTGACAGGATTCGTGCGAGATGGCCAATGAGCTCAATGAGAAATATCAGGGGACTCAGCCACCAGACCGGCCCTAAAAAATGTTTGATATACTTGGCACCGTGAAATTTGACGCCGATCACGTGGGTAAAGATTACAACCGTAAGGGCACAGGAAGCGGTCGTATTAATACTGGCAGTTGGCGGATAAAAACCGGGTATCAAGCCCAGCAAATTACAGGTCGCAATATAAAGAAATACCGTGGCAATGAGCGGAAAAAACTTACGGCCCTCTTCACCGGTGATATCAACCATAAATTCTTCCATCCCTGAAATTATGATTTCAAAGACATTTTGCGCTTTTGACGGAATCATGTCTATTTTACGAACGGCCAGAAAGGCAAAAACAATCAGCAAAAGCATCACAAACCAGGAGTAAATCACCCAGGGGTAAGCATGGGCGAAATGGCCGAATCCGATCAGTTCAAAAAATTTTACAACGACTAGATAGGGATGTTCCATCCTTAGACTGCCTCCTTAAAAATAAGTTTCTTAACTTCAACAATGGTTGCAAGAATGATGCTGAAAACCACCAAGGAGAGGCCGATAACCAAACCGACGGGATGAACAATGCGGCCGGCAATAAGCACGAAGATAATAAAACCGCTGGCCAAAAAGCGGAGATAATATTTGGCCAAAATCACATTATGGGACGCCAGGTGGGGGGGGGTCAGAGCATTTTTGAGGGTTTTGGCCAGCAGATGAAAATTTACAGTGACCAGCAACCCGCCGAAAAGAATTCCCCAGGCAACATTCAACGGTAAGAGAATAAATCCCGGAATACTGACAACACCGCAAAGAATCCAATTGGCCCGGGTTACAAAGTGAATGATACGTTGCTGGATTTCCAAGAGGCCTTACCTGCTAATTATTGTTTTTTTATTTAGAAGTTTCTGGCTTTTCGAATCGCGATGGCAATATTTCTAAAACCCGCAATAATTCCCAGCACCAAAAAGATAAGGGTACACCACGGTGATGTTTCGAATCGCCGATCGAGATAAATCCCCACAGCCAGACCGATAAATATCGATAAGGATACAGACAGACCCAGACTGCTGTAATACGCCAGTTCTCTTAAAACGCGCTTGGTATCTTTTTTCATAAAACACAGCACCTTCCATTACGCCGGGAAGGTCCTAACCACGCCCGTCTGAAGAGTGTGGACCTAACACAGGATAACACGCAAGTCAACGTAAAATTTACCCGAATTGATCGGGTATCAAATGTTAATCGCCCTGGTATCAAACACCGGTCCATCTAAACAGGCGTGCAAATAATTGTCGGCCTGATTTCGCCTGACAACCGCGCACCCCAGGCAGGCGCCCATTCCACAGGCCATCATGGTTTCAATCGAAACCTGACAGGTAACCCCGTGTTTATCCGCAATACCGGCGACGCAGGCCAGCATTTCCATAGGGCCGCAGGCATAAATGATATCCGGCCTATTTTCAGTTATAGCGTAATCCAGGGGATCGGTCACCAAACAATGGTCACCTGAGCTTCCATCATCGGTGGTCTTGTGCACCGGCACGCCGAGGGCTGAAAATTCCGCCAAACATAAAAGATCCGCTTTTGACCGCCCTCCCAGAAAAACCTGAACGCCTGCAAGATCGGGGGTTTGTTCCTTCAGGTATTCTACCAGAAAAATCATTGGCGCAACTCCGATTCCGCCGGCAATTATTTTTATTTGTCCGACTTTACCCGGAACTGTAAAACCGTTGCCAAGCGGCCCCGTCAAATCTAAATAATCTCCGGGCTGTCTGAAAGACAGCTCTCGAGTTCCTCTGCCGACCACTTTGTAAAGCAGCTCTATGCCAGAAGCGACACCGTCTTTTTTAATTAATCGATGAATCGAAAACGGCCGCGGCAGAAGCGGATCGGTCTGATCGATTAAGCGAACCATGACGAATTGACCGGGAGTCGCTTGCGTATATCGCGGATGGCAGTTTAGCCGCATTCGATAATATCCGCTACCTGCAGCGGTGTTTGACACCACCCGAACTCTTTCTTGTATTATGTTGGCCATGTTTAAACCTTCAAAAAAAGGTTGTACTTGTGTTGAAAATTTTTCGTTTGCCACGATTTGGCAAATCGGCCGACCGTAATAAGGGAGCATTGAACTGTTTTAGTCGGTTGCGGACGTTTTCCGGTTTAGCCCGATCACCGATGCAAACCTGCCTGTCCGTTCTTCTCCACGATAGGAAAAAAATGTTTCCGTGTTGCATTTGGTACACATATTACTGGTTTCAATATTTTCATCGAGAACACCGGCATGGGTAAGCTGGTCACGGCTTAGGGCCCAAAAGTCGAAATGGTCATCAGCTGATTTGTAGCGCCAGAATTTGGGGGGTATCTCCTGCCGATAATTAACGAATTCCGCACAGCAGGGCCCGAGGGAGGGCCCGATACCGGCAATAATATGAGGGCTGTGACACTTAAAGTATTTTTCCATGACCCCGACTGCACGTCCGAGAATATTTTTAATGCTGCCTCGCCAACCCGAATGGACATTGGCAATCACATGCCGGGCCGGATCGTATAACAGAATCGATTGACAGTCTGCCAGTTGGGTCGTTAAAAATTTTCCGGAAATATTGGTTACGAGAGCATCGCCGGTTCCGATTGCCCGATGGATGCCACCATAAGAATCAAGGTTGTCGGAGTTCAATTTAACGACTTGATCGCCGTGAACCTGTTTTACAAAGACCAGATCCTGACCTTCAATCGCCCGGGAGATCCGATCTCGATTTTTTCCGACGTCATCAGCCGAATCTCCCAGGTCATAACCGACATTTAAACTTTTAAAATTGCCCGTACTGTGTCCGCAATGACGTGTAAAAATGCCATGCCGAATTGTCGCAAATTTATTCAGGTTTTTAAATTGGAAAAACGAAACACCGTCTTTGCTGTTAAAAATCACACCCCTTACCCCGTTAATAAGCTCATAGGCTATAGCTGATAGCTCATGGCTCATCGGCTTGAAGGTTTCATGGGCTGGGAAGCTTGCAAGCTTGGAGGCTATCAGGCTAAAAGGTTTGAAATTAATTTGGCCTCCCAGCTTTATAGCTTCCAAGCCAATTGACCTTTTTTGATCCCTGACCCCCGACACTTAAACTAAAGCCGTGTCTTGTAAATTAATTGCAGGACGCAACACTGCTACATGGCCCGCGCTACCGTCAGAACGTCGACCGCCTCTGCTCCGGCTTTTAGAAGCACCCGTGCGCATTCGTTTACCGTCGCTCCTGTAGTGTAAACATCATCAACCAGCAATACCTTTTTGTCCAACACTTTCTCAGGGATTTTTACCCTGAAGGCAGCTGTGATGTTTTTCAGCCGCTGTCGGCGGCCAAGTCCCGTCTGCGATACGGTCGCTTTGCTTCTGATCAGGACATCGGTATTTACAGGAATGTTAGATATCTCACCCGTCATTTGTGCGGAGATTGATTTCCAACTGCGAATCAGTAAGAAAGACTGATTGAAACCGCGCTCTCGAAATTTTAGGGAATGCAACGGTACCGGTAAAATCAGATCGACTTTTTGCGGGTCCCAATACTGCTTAAACGCGAGGTGCATCAGCCCGCCAAGAGGTCCTGCCAGCTGAATTTTTCCTGCATATTTGAACCGGTGAACGACGGCCAGCAACTGGTGATCATAAGCAACTGCGGCCCGCGCAATTCTGAATTTTTTGGGCTGCGTAATGCAGTCCCCGCAAAGATGATTCCGGCCTTGACGGCTTTTAAACATTATCCCGCAACAGCTGCACATCGGTGAAGAAATCGCCATAAATGCGCTCACGCAATCCGGGCAACAATAAGAGGCCAGTAACCGGTGCGACTCCCCCAGAGTATCCGCTAATTCAGCCTCAGCATTTATGGATCGAGACCATTCAGGCCTTGTAACGGCGGGGCCAAAAAGCCGACCGCATATCAAACATTTAGCAGGAAACACCGTGTCAAGGAGAATGTTAAAAAAAGGCCGTATCCAGTTACGGGCGGCATATTTCAGGATGGGATTTACATGCACGCAGGAATGTCCTCCCAATGTTGGGTTCCACAAATATGTTACAAAAGGCGTGTGGTGTATTTTAATTAAGTTAAGTTCCTAAATGGATATGGTTCCAGGCTCATAGCTTGAAGGCTTCATGGGCTCGGAAGCTGGGAAGCTTGAAGGCTATCAGGCTGAAAGGTTTGAAATTAATTAGGCCTTCCAGCGGCCCAGCCTTATAGCTTCCCAGCCGATCCGCCTTTTTAGTAAACCCGGAACCCAAGAACTGACACCCGAAACCTACTTATTCCTGAAAAAGCGCTGCCGGTATGATTCGTACATGACAACCGCCGCGGCCACCGACGCGTTAAGTGAACCGACCCTTCCGGTCTGGGGTATGGAAATCAAAAAGTCGCAATTTTGTTTTACCAGGCTTCGTATGCCTTTTTCTTCCCCGCCGATCACCAGACCGATTGCACCTGTCAAATCTGCATTATAAAGCGATTGTTTTGCATTTTGATCCAGGCCCACGATCTTCAAATCCTCTTCTTTAAGCGCTTTGACAACGCGGACAATGTTATTCACCTGCGCCACACGCATATGCTCCAGGGCGCCTGAGGACACTTTTGATACAGCCGGCGAGGGGTGCGCCGAGCGATCCTTGGGTATGATCACACCGTCGACACCGGCACATACGGCTGTTCGAATAACGGCACCCAGGTTATGCGGATCCACAATATGATCCAGTAAAAGTAGCAATACTGGGCGACCACCGGATATGGCAGCCTCCTGAAGATCGGCGACATCAGCAAGCGGATAGGCAGACACCTTGGCAGCGACACCCTGATGAGAAACAGCACCGGCAATGCTTTGAAGTCTCGCCGGGCTAACTTCTCTTATCGGCAGATGTTTACGAGCCGCTCTTGAGGTGATCTGTCTAATCCGTTTGGCATGGGCTTGATTTGAAATATAGATTTCGTGGAAAGTCCTGCGGCCGGCCCTTAAGGCTTCATAAACCGGATGAAAACCATATAGTATTTCAGCCTTCACGTCGGAGATTGTCCGTTGTGCGATAGTTTTCAATAATAGATATCAACTCCGCCAAGGCTTTCGAAAGATCATCGTTAACAATTACGTGATGATACAGATTCTGTTGATTCATTTCCTTTTCAGCATTTCTCAGTCGAACAGCAATGCTCTCTGCACTGTCCGTACCTCTTGCTTTTAAACGCTGTTCAAGCGCCTCCAACGATGGGGGCAGGATAAAGATGGCAACACTATTCGTATAGCGCTCGAGAATTTGGCGGGTTCCCTGAACGTCTATATCAAGAAGAATATCCCGGCCATCCGCTAAACCCCTATCCAGAAAATCGGCCGACGTACCGTAATAGTTGCCATGGACCAGCGCCCATTCAGCCCATTTCCCTGCAGCAATTCCAATTTCAAAGTTGTTCTTATCGGTGAAATGATAGTCCACTCCTTCGCGCTCACCGTCGCGGCGCTTGCGTGTCGTATAGGACACCGAATAGAGCATGTCGGAAAACCGCTTGCGCACCTCGCGGCAGAGGGTCGTTTTGCCGCCTCCGGAGGGCGCGGCAATAATAAACAAATGCGCCGATTTGGATTGCATATTGATGACGAATGGCTTCAAATCGATTCGATGCCCATCGGCTAAATGATCAGGTGAGCTCCTTGAGCATCGCATAACGTTGTGAAACGGTCTCTGCCTGAATGGCCGAGAGGATAATATGATTGCTGTCCATGACGATCATCGACCGGGTCCTGCGGCCATGAGTTGCGTCAATAAGACGCTTATCTTCTTTAGCCTCATCTTTGAGGCGCCTCATAGGAGCGGAATTAGGAGATACGATAGCAACGACGCGATCTGCGACCACTGAACTTCCAAATCCAATATTTAACAACGTCTGATCCATTATACCTCCAACTTTGATACATTGCGCCAGGAACAAAGCACATCGGGTTTTCCGGATGGATGGCTTCCTGGGTCCTGGTTTATCCTTTGCGCCATGGGCCGGGCCCACAGCTCAGGGTTTATTCCACATTCTGGACCTGTTCTCTAATCTTTTCGAGCTCTGATTTTACATCGATGATCAAATAAGCCACCTCCGCATTGCCGATTTTAGAGCCCATGGTGTTGAATTCCCGATTCAGTTCTTGCAGTAAAAAATTAAGTTTTTTCCCGGCGGGTTCAACTGCATTCATAATCTGGTTAAATTGAACCAGGTGGCTTTCGGCCCGAACAATTTCTTCGGAGATATCGCTACGATCAGCTAGGAAGGCGGCTTCCTGGGCAACCCGGGCAGGATCAAGTTCAACGATGTCCTGTGTTAGTAAGGCGACCCGTTCTTTTAACCGTTCCTGGTATAGGGGCAAAAGACCATTTGATTTTTTGCGTATCTCCTTTAGGCAACCCTTGATGAAAGTGAGTCGGTGTTCAAAATCCTTGTTGATAAAATCCCCTTCTTTTTGGCGCATGGCTTCAAGATCATCAAGCACAAGATTTATACAATTTTTTACCGCCGGCCAAATAATATCCTCTTTTTCCAGCTTCTCAACGGGTTTGATGATTCCCCCTGCGCCGATCAGCATCTCCAGCGTAATATCATTTTTAAAGTCGAATTGACTTTTCAATTCTTTGAGGGCCGCTACGAGTGCCTTGGCCCTGGAGACGTCGACCTCCAGCGCCAACGCTTCATCCGAACGATCGTCAACCTGCAAGCGGATTTCAAGCCGTCCTCTGGTCACCCGATCGGCGATAAGCCCTTTTATCTTATCCTCCAAGAGCTGGTACGCAGGGGGAATCCGCAAAAAAATGTCCAGATGGCGGCTGTTGTAAGATCGAATCTCGGTTTTCACCGTCAGTTCATCAAGGGTATGTTCAGCGGTTGCAAAAGCCGTCATGCTTTTGATCATAATCTTCGTTCTTCTCCAAAGAAGGGTGAAATTTAGACATACGGTGGAAATTGATTCATCCAAGCGCCTCTATAAATGGTCAGTTGTCCGTGGTCCATTGTCAGTTGCTTTTTATTCAATATCTTTGCCCAGAATTCACAACGGACCATTAACGACTGACAACGGACAAAGGCATCAGCCTGTTTGCCCGACATCAAAAATGTACTTACGCCGTACCTGATCAAGAAAATTGAGCATCGTCCGACCGGCATAATCGGGATAGGTCCATGGCAATTTTTTAAAGCTACCCTTTTGATAAATCAAAGTCAAATCCGCATAAATCCCGAGGCCGATGTATATCCGATGACTGAAATTTTTTCCGGATGCCAGGACAAATCGTTCATGCAGCATATAGCCGGGATCGATATTCGCCTCTCGCTTTCCACCGGTAGAATAGGCTTGCTCAATCTTGTTGGTCGCAACCTTAACGGCTGCAAGTTCACCTTGTTTGATGAGCCGCTTAAAAGCCGACATGCGTCTAACCAGAGGAGCCCCCATTTCCGGTTCATAATAGGACGTATAATTAAAATCCATCCATGAACTTACCAGGTCAATCGGACCGAATTGGGATGAAAGTTCTAAAGCCAGGTCATTGATTATTTCTTTATTCGAAGCGAAAACTCCGATTACCAGTTTTGCCGGCTTGGCAGTTTGGGGCTCACTCATATGGGTTATTAGTTATTGGTTATTGGTTATTTGATGCAACCGATTGCACCGGCCAAATCCAGAAATACAAATAACGAATAACAAATAGCAATTTACAAACCAAAGCGCTAAACACCCAAGTTTCTTGTTGAACTTAAAGCAATGGTTATGGGCTTCGGCGGTGGTCAATCTTTTAGCGGTTTGGCCTCATCGATGAGCATAATGGGGATATCATCTTTAATTTCATATAATAACTTGCAACTGTCACAGATAAGTCCGTTCTGTGTATCATTTAGGTAAATGTTGCCCTTACATTTCGGGCATGCCAGAATTTCCAACAATTCTTGACTGATCGCCATAATGTTCTCCTTTTATTCTGCATTGATCAGGTTTAAAACAGCATAGCATGAAAAAATTAGATTTGAAATCCATGCGGAGATAATTGGCGGAAGCAGTCCGCCGTATCCCAATGACAGGCAAAAACTATGGAAAACCCAATAAAGAAACACCAGAACAGCTCCAAACGCGATATTGACGGACGGGCCTTCTCGGCCTTTGCGCTTGACGGCAATTCCGGTACCCATGATGCACACAATTATGGCTAAAACAGGATACGCAAAGCGCGCATGGAAGTCCACTCGAAAGGTGGTTGCATCGTATCCTTCCGATTCGACTTCCCGAATATATGTAAAAAGCTCGGCGACATTCATCTCCTCGGATTTTTTAAACGCGCGCATCAAATCTTCTGGCAAAAAATCAACATCCTCTTCCTTCTGCGCATGAAACTGGATATTGTAGCTTTCAGTTTCCCTATTCAGCACCTGCTCCATGCTATCATAAAAAACCCATTTGCCTTTGACATACAACCCCCTGTTGGCATCGACTCTCCTTGCGAGTTTAAACTCGTTATCAAAGAAATTCAGGATAACGCCCGAAATAGAACGGTTCTGAGGGTTGAAGTACTGAATAAAATATATCGCGCGGTGCCCCTTGATCCATATATTCTTTTGCTTGGAAGTTGTCGTGGGTTTATTTTTAACTTCCATCAGCCAAATTTTGTTGGCTTTGCTGATCGTAATGGGGACGATAATTTCAGTAAGGCAAAAAAGCGATATACTCAGGAAAACAGCAATGGTAAGAACAGGTCGCAGCAGATAGTAGACGCTGATACCGCCGCTTTTCAAGGCAATGATCTCATTGTTTTTGTTCATTAATCCGAAGGCGATCAAAATGGCCAGCAGTATGCCGACCGGAGTGATTTGCGCGACGATCTGGGGAAGCTTTAATTGAAGATATCGAATTAACCGTGCAATTGGCAAACCGGCTTCCATAAAGTTGTCGGCCTTATTGAAAAATTCGACGATGACATAGAGCCCTACTACAAGTGCCAAAACAACCAGCAGGCATTTGATGATTTCTCTTGCTAAATACTTATCTAGTATGGTCATAAGCTAGATCGATCCACGATGTCTGAAATTAGGGGCTCCGAAGAAACTCTATATTCGCATAGCGTTGCAAACTGCCGAGACATCAGATTACCGCACCCATTTGCGCAAAAACTTCTGCAGACGATCATAAATAATATCGACTTTTAATGTTCGTTCATTTGCTGTGCGAATCAAAAAATACAAACCCAACCCGCCCATGACAAAATTGGGAAGCCACATACCGATCACAGGTGGATACGCACCCGTTTCGCCATATATCTTGCCGATAGACATTAGCAGGTAATAGAATAAATAAAAGACAAGCCCCAGAAACAAACCGAACGATCGTTTTGCCGATTTGGATTGCACCCCCAGCGGTACGGCCAGAAGCCCGAGCACAAAACAGCCAAATGGAATTGCAAATCTGCGATGCAGCTCGAGCCGGGCTCTAAAATAACGGTCATCCTCAATATTAGAACTCTTGACGAAACGGTTCAAAACGCCCGTGTTCATCTCTTTAGGCCGTATGGGTTTGCTCTCATTTGGGGAAGAGGATCGATTCACGGGAAGGCTGATATCATAGCGATCAAATTGGATCGAATTCGCGGTTTTCTCGTTCAAATCGGTCTGGTGAATGCTGCCGTCGAAAAGTCTTAAATGAGAAATGGCCTTCTCAGGTTCATCAAAAATTTCGCCCCGGGGCGCAATCACCGTAATGACCCGGCCGGGCTGCCGTTTGTCCTCAATAAAAACGTCTCTGAGCATTTTGCTTTTTGAATCGATTTTATTCACATAGATCACGACACGGTCAAAACTATCATTAAAGACTCTTTCTTTCAGCCCGATCGTGATGTTCGTTGACACAATTTCCCGGGTCAATTCCTTCAAAGCGAATCTGCCCCATGGCTGGCCATAAACGGACATGACCATCGTCAATACAAAGCCAATAAAACAAAAAGTAAATACCGGAGTAAGCAACGCATAGATGCTTACACCGCCTGATTTTAGCGCCATAATTTCATTTTCGCTGGATAAGCGCAGGAAGGTCAATAAGATCGTAATCATAACCGATAGCGGTATCACGAAAATTAAAAAAAACGGCATTTGATAGATGATCATCCATAAAATGGTTGCCAGATTGATGTTGTAGTTGACAATCCAGTTGGTAATTTGGATTAATTCTGCCATTAAGAAAATAAAGGTGAAAAACAATACATTGACCGTAAACGGTGCGAATATTTCTCTAAGGATATACCGGTTTATGATGGAAACGATTTTCATCTTGTTAAGCTTAACCGATGCCGACTGGCGGGGATGCTAAACCTGGACGCATCACAGATAAAAGAGAAGCCGGGGAAGATATGATACCTTAGTTTGAACTGGAACGGAAATGATTTGATCATCCAAGTGTGGCCAGGAGTTCCGCCTCGGCAACGACATTGTTTTCAACAAGGGCTTGACCGGATGCTTTTATAACCTTTGAACGAAATTTTAAAATCTGCACTTCAAATATTAGCTGATCACCGGGTACGACGGGTTTTCTGAATTTAACTTTATCCATCCCCATAAAAAAGACCGGAGCACCACGCTTTTCGGCAGGCATTGATTCAAGCGCGAGTACACCTGCGGTTTGCGCCATGGCTTCAACTATCAAGACTCCCGGCATAATCGGGAAAGCCGGAAAGTGTCCCTGGAAAAAGGGTTCATTGATCGTGACATTTTTAAGCGCGGTGATCTTTTCACCGGGAATCAGATCCAGAATTCTGTCAACCAGGATGAAGGGGTAGCGATGCGGCAAAAAATCCATAATGGCCTGAATGTCAAATGTTTTTACCATTTTTCCTCCTGAAATGTGGAAACGATACGTTACCGGATTGCGCCGCAGAGTTATTTCTTAGGCTTCTTTGCGAAGCCGTCATTCATCTGCTTTATGAGCGTATCGGTAATATCAATTGAATCCGGCGCATACATCACGCTTTCACTCCTTATGATAAGCAGATAGCCTTCATTTTTACCAATCTCCTCAACAAGTGCATACACGTCTTTGACGATCGCGTTAAGCAGTCTTTTTTGGAGATCTTGCGATTCTGAATTATATCTCTTTTCAAGCGATTTAAAATCGTTTATTCTGATTCTATATTCTCTTTCCTTTTCTTCACGTTTCTCTTTACTCATCACCATCGACTCGCGCTCGAACTGCTTGCCAAGCGCATCTATTTCGGCGCCTTTTTCCTTCAAGTCCTGCAACATTTTATCTCTCTGTTTTTTTATTTCAGCCTGTGCCGCCTTGCCGCGCTCCGAGGTACTCAGAACCCGCTGCATATTCAAAATACCAATTTTAGCGACATCGGCTGCATTCGCGAAACCGGGCCAGTAAAAGCTGAAAAATGATACTAAAAATATTAGACCGTATTTGCGTATTCGCATGCTTTGCCCCCTGTATATATTTGAATAGATTTTAATTAAAGCTTCTCATCTATTTTCATGCAAAATTCAGGTAAGAATTAAATCGTGATAACATCCATCTTGTTAAAAAGATGACGCCATTGAAAACTCAAATTGGCCGGCCCCGTGATCGCTATCCTTTGGATCAAGAATATATCCGTATTCGAAGTCGAGGGGTCCCATCGGAGAAAGCCAGCGGATGCCACCCCCCGCACTTTGCCGCAGATCGGCCGGGCTAAATTCTATATCGTCTCTCTCTTTATAAATCCTGCCGGTATCAAAAAATACAAGGCCATGCACGCCAATGTCTTTCAATATCGGAAAGACCACTTCAAAATTAAACTGAATGAACGCATCCCCCCCCACACTGGCACCTTCATCATCTTTGGGGGCCAGGTCATCGCGTTCAAATCCCCTCAAAGATCCGATGCCACCCATATAAAATTTCTCATAATCAGGCAACTTTTTTTCCTGGATGTCTGCAACATAGCCCGCTTTTGCATGGGCAACGCCGACAAAATCCCAGACCAGCGGAACGTACCACCCGGTTTCGGCAATGTATTTCGTAAACCCGATGTCGCCTCCCAGGCCGGCAAACTCAAATGAGAAGCTGTTGAGAGTGCCCCTGGTAGCGAGAAAGCGTTTGTTTCTCGAGTCATATTTCAGATCTGAACTTATGCTGCTTTTAACATTTTTACCTTTCAGATCTTTGATTGAATCAGAAGCGGCTGCATCGACATTTTTGATGTTCGATATGTCATACGCATAAGATGAAAAAAATCGGGTATAATCGAAAACAGGATAACCGAAGCCGATACTGCCCCCCACACTGTCCTTTTCATAATCGTTATAATCGTATATCCAGTTATAAAGACTAATGGTTCCGCTCAATGGAATATCATAAATATAGGGTTCGGTAAAACTTAAGACAATCTTTTGGGTTTTGCCGCCTAAGACGCCCTGCAGCGAAAGTGTTTGCCCACGTCCGAACAGGTTGCGTTCAGAAATTTGAGCCGTCCCGAAAATGCTCTCGACATTTCCATAGCCCCCGCCGAAACTAAAAGCGCCGGTTGATTTCTCGGTAACATCAATTTTTAAAACCATCTTGTCAGCGGCACCGCCCTTGGCCGTGCTCACGTTAACATCCTCAAAATAATCCAGGCGCTGAAGGTTGGTTACACTGCGTTTCAGTCGGGTTGCGCTGGTAAGCTCCTGTTCATATACCCGCAACTGCCTGCGGATGACTTTATCGCGTGTCCTGGTATTGCCGGAAATGATAATTTCTTCATAATAGACCGGCTTGCCCTTTTCGATATTAAACGTAATATCGACTTTCAGCTCTTCAGGAATCCGCTTTATCATCGGAGCTACATCCACAAAGGCATATCCCTCATCCGCATATAGATCCGTAAGGGCGAGGACATCGGCCCTTAAAACTTCACGATTATATAACTCCTCTTGGGCAATTTTTATATCTTTAAGTAATTCTTCTTCCGTTAAAATCAGGTCGCCGACAATTGTCACCTTGCCGACCTTGAATGGCTCTCCCTCGTCTATTTTTATGGTAATGATAATATCATTGTCTTTGAATTCGATCTGCGGCTCGCCCACCTGGGCTTGAATGTAACCTGAATTTTGATAAAAGGCTTTGATCCGGGCGACATCCTGTTCGAGATTATCTTCATCTAAATCTCCGGCTTCGGTAATCCACGATAGTATATTCGTTTCGGAAGTCGTCATTTGCCTCTTCAGTTTTTTATCTGAAAAGGCTTTGTTACCTACAAATACAATCTTTTCTATTTTAAACTTGGCACCCTCATCAATAATAAATTCAAGATCAGCCTGATTGTCTTTGCGTTCAAAAATTTTATAATCAACTTTGACATTATGATAGTTTTTTTCTTTATACAGGTCCGCGATTCTGCTTATATCATTTTGAATCACATTGATGTTCAGAATTGAACCCCGTTTTGCGGTAACGACTTCCATGATCTCCTTGTTATCAAATACCCACATGTTGCCGCTGATACGGACACTGCGCAAGGTCGGCTTTTCCTTCACATGAAATGTAACTTTATTTCCATCGGGGAGTTCTTCTGTTTCAATCCGAATATCATCGAAATAGCCCATGGCATAAATTGCTTTAAGGTCTTCCGAAAGACTCTTTAAATTATATGTGTCACCGGGCCGGGTTTTTACCACCCGTTTTATGGCATCAACCTCAATGCGCTGGTTGCCCGTCACTTCAACCGTAAGGACTTGCTTGCGCTTGAATATTTTAATACTCACGCTTTGCGCAAGTTTTTCCAGCGTCGAAGGTAGATTTTCGATACCGCGACCTTCGGATGTAAAAAGACTGGGCGTTTTTCCATCCCGGGATTCAAATAATTTCAAATCCAGACTGAATTGCTCACCGATCCAGGTTAAAGTGCCCCATATAATATAATCCGCCCCGGTCTGCCGGCTGAGTTTCGTTATTTCTTCAAGATTTGAAACCCGCTGCCTCCATTCGGGTTCTGATACCGCATCCAACAGTAATACTCTGGCGCCGGCCTGCTCAAGGGTTGTTTTAAGGGCGGCGGGAAGGTCGGATTGTAAATACGATAAATCTTTTTGGGCAAAGATTTCAAAAGGCAGTATGACAACATCAACCTGTTGCTGACCGTTCGCAGGTATCAGGGATAATCCCAATACTGCTGTAAGAATCAACCAAAGTGTTTTCATGGTATACGTATTTAATGAATACCTCACCACTAGATTATACGATTACACGATCAGCCAGCGTATTATGCCTCACTCTTTTCACATGCGAGATCACCTGAATAGGTCGTAAACCGCCTTGTTTCGCCAATTCGTCTTAATTTGCGTCTTGCAGTTGCCCTTCAATTATCGTGACGCATCGGGACATATAGGATGCAAGCTCCATATTATGCGTCACCACAACCAAGGTCATTGAAAATTCCTGATTTAATTCCAGCACCAGTTCATGAACCTGATCGCTGTTCTTTTTATCAAGATTCCCGGTAGGCTCATCCGCCAAAAGGATTGCGGGTTTTAAAACCAGCGCTCTGGCCAGAGCCACGCGTTGCTGCTCACCACCGGAAAGTTTGCCGACACGATGGTGCAATCGGTCCTGCAATCCAACCCGGACCAGTATCTCTTCAGCGGTTTGATCTGCCTTCGCTTTGCCAAAACCATTAATCAGAGCCGGCATCATGGTATTTTCAAGAGCGCTAAACTCGGGCAGCAAATGATGAAACTGGAACACAAAACCGACGGCCTTATTGCGAAATGCAGCCAGTTTGGCGTCATCGTAACGGAAGACATTTTGTCCCTTAAACAAAAGGGTGCCCCGGTCAGGACGATCAAGCGTTCCAAGAATATGTAGAAGTGTCGACTTGCCGATTCCCGATGGGCCGACAATCGCCACGGTTTCTCCAATACGTAAATCCGCATTGATGCCTTGCAAAACATCAATACGGACACCACCGTTGCGAAAACTTTTCGCCAGATCCCTGGCGGTTATCAACACGTCAGATGAGACCTTTGCAGGGTCTTTGGCCCCGGTTGGCCTCATATTATCGGGCGGGCCGGAATTAGCCATAACGGATCGCCTCCACCGGATCGAGTTTGGACGCCTGACGCGCCGGATAAAGGGTTGCCAGAAAGCAAATTATCAACGCCGCCGAGACAATTCCAAGGACCCAGGAAATTTCGATTTTAACCGGCAGTGTGGTCGTAAAATAATAAATATCACCGGTCAGCTCGTAAATATCGTAATGTTTGAGCAGCACGCAAAGCACCAGGCCCAGGCACAATCCTAAAATGGTCCCGATCGAACCGATAACCATGCCGCTAAAAACAAAAATTTTGCGAATGCTTTTGGAAGTGGCCCCCATCGCCTTCAGGATAGCGATATCGCGCGTCTTGCCCATGACGAGCATAATCAGGCTACTGGCAATGTTAAAGGCCGCAACCAAAACAATGAGAACCAATATTATGGCCATCACAAACCTTTCCATTTTCAGCGCCCGAAAGAGGTTTTTATTCATCTGCATCCAGTCCCTGGCCCAATACGGAAAGCCGAGCTTTGAAATTAGCCTTTCCGCTATATCCCTGGCTTTGTAAATATCGGTAACCCGCACATCAATCCCAGTTACCGCATCGCCCATTCGCAACATTTTCTGGGCATCTTTAATGTGAATAAAGGCAAAGGTTTGGTCGTATTCATACATGCCGGACTGAAAAAATCCTGTGACCTTAAATTGTTTCATCGCCGGAATGTGACCGATGGGCGACAGCATCCCGCGGGGTGACATCAGATGAATCATTTCGCCTTCAGTGACGCCCAGGTTGCGGGCCAGTTCTTTACCCAAAATTATACCCGGCACTTCGCGTGAGGCTTTGTCAGAATTAAGTTGCGCGGATGTATCGCTTAAAGCCACCTGCTCGAGGGTTTTCATCACTCGGCCGGCCGTTTGGGGATCGATTCCTCTGACGACAGCGCCAATAGCGCCTGATTTTGAACGCAGCATCCCCTGGGTAATAATATAGGGCGTAGCGGCTACAACGCCCGGTGTTTTTATCACCTCCTCCATAACGTGTTGATACTGTTTAAACGGTCCGCCTTGGCGCATCATCACAATGTGAGATTGGCCGCCTAAAATTCGCGCTTTAAGGTCGGCATCAAAACCGTTCATGACGGCGATAACCACGATCAACGCCATCACGCCTACCATCACACCGGCAATCGAAAGTATGGTAATGAGCGAAACGAAAGCTTGTTTTTGCTTAGCCCGCAGGTAGCGACCGCCTATGAAATATTCGAATGACATAAATTTAGGTACAGGTTATTCGTTATTGGTTGTTGGTAGCTGGTAACTGGTAGTTGGTGCTAAGGCATCATAAAGATTTATGCGTTTATTCTTTTGGTTTCATATGAGGAAAAAGAATAACTTCGCGAATTGAGGCCGCATCCGTTAGCAGCATCACCAGCCTATCGATTCCAATGCCTTCGCCGGCAGTAGGCGGCATGCCATACTCCAAAGCTTCAATATAGTCTTCGTCCATTTGATGGGCCTCTTCGTCACCGGCATCGCGACTCTTGACTTGTTGCAAAAAACGCTCTTTTTGGTCCACAGGGTCATTTAACTCAGAAAACCCATTGGCGATCTCGCGTCCGGCGATAAATAGCTCAAAACGCTCGGTTAAATCAGGTTCCTGATCACTGCGGCGTGACAACGGTGAAACTTCGGCCGGATAGGCCGTGATGAAAGTCGGCTCAATCAACTTGGGCTCGACCACGGCATCAAATAGCTTTGTGATCACCTTGCCCAACTTATCCGCCTTTGTAATTTTGATCCCGTTTCGGGCAGCAAATTCAAGCAGACCTGCTTTGTCATTTAACAAAGCAGGATCAATGCCCCCGATATCCACCAAAGCGGATTGAAGTGTAATTCGGCGCCAGGGACCGGACAGCTCAATTGAATTGCCCTGATAGGAAATTGTGGTCGATCCGGCCACCGCCAGCGCCACCGTTGAAATCAACTGCTCGGTAAACTGCATCAGATCGGTGAAGGTAGCATAGGCCTGATAGAATTCAAGCATTGTAAATTCCGGATTGTGCTGCGTCGAAATACCCTCGTTTCTGAAATTTCTGTTGATTTCAAAAACTCTTTCAAATCCGCCGACGACCAGGCGTTTTAAATAAAGCTCAGGCGCAATACGTAGAAAAAGGTCTATTCCCAGGGCGTTGTGGTGGGTTTTAAAGGGTGCTGCTTCCGCCCCTCCCGGGATTGGCTGCATCATGGGTGTTTCGACTTCAAGGAAATTCCGCTCCAAAAAAAAGCTCCGGATTTCATGAATAATCCGGCTGCGTTTAACAAAGAGCTCCCTCACATCCGCATTCATGATCAGGTCCAGATATCTCTGGCGATAGCGTTTTTCGGGATCTTTAAGACCGTGGAACTTTTCAGGCAGGGGGCGTATGGCTTTACAGAGAAGTTTTAATGTGCTCGCCAGAATGGTCCACTCGCCGGTTTTGGTTTTAAAGGCCCCTCCGCAAAGGCCGACAAAATCGCCTATATCCATCTGTTTGAAGAGGCTGTATGCTTCATCACCGATTTTGTCCTTACGGATATAAGCCTGCAGCTGTCCGGTGCGATCCCTGAATCGAATAAATGCTGCCTTACCGAAACGGTTAATTGCCAATACACGACCGGCAACAGCAAAAACCGGAGCGTCCTCTTTTATGGCTTCGGGCTGTTGTTCAATTAACTCGTGAATTTGATCGACGGTGTGGGAAAGCTTGAAATCATTCGGGAAAAGCTGAACTTTGTTCTGCTTTAGCGTATTAAATTTATCTATACGTTTTTGGATTAGCTCGCTCGCCTTTTCCATATTCATTCCAGTCAAGGGTTCATCCGCTGCGCGAAAGTCTCACACGGAACGGTTGATCCGGTTCAATTAAAACAGGGGGGATGCAACCCCTGCCATAAGGTGTCGGAAATAATTGATTTAAGCTGATTCTGGTAACTCATTTTGCCGGTGACTGTCAAGACTAAGTTGGGGCCGCACTGGGTAGGTTAGACGGGCGGGTCAATCTGCTTAAAATTTAATGTCACCGTCGTTCCTTTATTTAGCTCGCTTTCAACGTTTAACCAAGCGTCATAATCCTCGAGAATTCGGTGAACGATCGACAACCCCAAACCGGCTCCGTTGGGCTTGGTGGTAAAAAACGGGTCGAAAATGGACGCCAGGGTCTCGTCGGATATGCCACATCCATTATCCGTAATTTTAACACAGGCAAGCTTATTCTTTAACGGAAACATTTCGATCCCGATTTGTCCTTTATCTTTAATTGCCTCGGCGGCATTCAACAACAGATTCCATAGGATTTGGTGAAGATGGCCGCGATCCATTGAAATCCAAAGATCCTGAGACACCTGTTTGGAGGTTGTGATGCGGCCGTTGTTTGAAGCATCTTTTTCAAAAAGTTCAGCAGCTTCCAAAACAACCCGGTCTAGCTGAATCGGCTCAACCTTACCGGCGGGAGGACGGGCATATAAAAGAAAATTGCTTGCCAAAGAACTCAAGCGATCAGCTTCACGCAGAATGATTTGCATTAAGCGGTCATGATCAGGATCATATCGCATATCTTCCTTTAAGAGCTGAATAGATCCTGACAAAGAAGCCAGGGGATTTTTTATTTCGTGTGCCAGACCGGCTGCCATTTCTCCGATGGCCGCCATCTTTTCGACCCGCTTTACATGACCCTCCATTGTCCGTAATTTTATTTTCGTCTTGCGCGTTTGTTCCGCTAATAGGCTGCTCAAGAAAGCCACCGCAAAACAGGCGATCATAGTAATCACCAGTTTAAGCGCTATCTGATTCCACCCATAAGCTGTAGCCAATAGATTCGCATCGGTGCCGAATGGATTCAGGATACCGAAATATTCAAGTTCTACCAGAACTCCAAATTGGACACTGCAAAGGCCTGCAATAACCATTGTGCCCTTCATCGGCAACAACATACTCGAATAAACGATGACAACTAAATAGAGAAATGAAAATACACTTAAATAACCGCCCGTACCAAAAATAATCAGCGTGACAAAGAATGTATCGATGCCAATTTGAATAAACGCAAGCAAAACCTCATTTTTAACGCGTTTTAGTAAACGGCTGTATATCAAGGAGATCAGAAATATGGTGATGATAAAGCCATAAAGAACCAGAAAAGATGATTCCATGGGAGTGGCGTTTTCACCGAATTGCAGAACCGTGGTAGCCCCGAGCAACACCACGGAAAACAGGATCCGGAAAAACATCAGCCATTTAAGCTCGGTTTTGTACTCTTTTCCGGGTATGGGTGAAAGGGTACTCATAAATGATAAATTCTGTTAGCGGTAATGTAGGCTATGCGTCAACAATAGTCCGCTGGCATCTGATGAAATTTAGCGGGTTGAAAATCAAGATTATCCTCATCTAAGATGAGTACAAAATCCGGCTCGTCAGCTGACCTCCGGTTTCCGCGAAAGAAGCGGTGGCGTTAAATTATCGTTCGCGCGCGGGGGTGGGTTATCGGAAATCCATTAAAATACTTAACTAATCGCACCGGCCATCTTG